>OLXI01000714.1_pt1 | contig 18719 bp, 9 predicted proteins | sample 1674181 | NCBI WGS metagenome assembly OLXI01 (sample SAMEA103958148, study PRJEB25191) | human gut metagenome | reverse complement strand
CCTGCAGGAAAGGAGCATAGCGTATGAGAAGGGGAAAAATATACCTGAATGATATATATCTACGCGGGGACGCTGACGGAAGACGAAAATGGTTTTACCTTTATCTATGATGCCGGATTCTTGCGTTATCCGGCTGGCACCTGAAGAACTTTTCATTGTATGACACGGGGATGGGCTATAGTCTGACGCCTGCATACCATTTGCTGTCCACGGTTATTGTCATGCCCGAGGATACGGAGGAGCTCGCCGGGGGGCAGTGGCAAGGTAATAGAGAACATCGCTTGGAAATTCCGACGTTCCATCATTAAATGGATGGAACTGATAGATGTTTCCTTCCTGCCCGAAGACATGAAGAAACCCTATAAAAGACTGGTGCTGCAACGTTTGCTTTGGCTGCGCTGAAAGATCTTTCCTTTTCTGTTTTAGTTATTTTAATTAAAACGTATGCAGTCTTTAAACATCTATTTCGTTTCTTTGTTAAAGAAGACTTAGTACGAACTAAAAGATTGTAGATATGAAAATTCGTTATTTATCTTTGATAGTGTTACTGGTAATGAGCGTATTTGCTCCTATGCAGGCACAAACCTATGACAATTTGTGGAAAGAACTGGAAGTATTGGAACGAAAGGATCTGCCCAAGTCGGTTATTTCCGAAGCAATGAAAATCTACGATAAAGCAAAAGCGGAACAGAATGTACCGCAAATGATGAAAGCCTATCTCACTGCCATGCAGTACCGTTCCCTTTTAACTCCCGATAGCTTGAAGGTAGATATGAATGGTTTGGAACAATGGGCTTCCCAAACCGGCAGTGTGGAAGACAAAGCTATATTGTATTCCATTCTGGGTGAAATGACCATGCCTGCCGACGTAAAAAAAGGATTGGGTTATTTGCAGGCCTCTCTCAAGGATAAAGACCGGTTATTACTTATCCCGGTCGAGAAATTGAGACCTATGGTGAGAGTGGGAGAGGCTAGTAAACGGTATTTTCGTGATAATCTGTACAACCTGCTGGCACGTCGTGCCATACAAATCATGCAGCAGTACAGGTGGCAGGCGGCTGCTAAAGCAAATCAGACAAACAGTCTGTCTGTGGATATGACGGATATGGATCAGTTTGTTACTTATCAGTTTGTTCCCGTCTCTGATTGTGACCTGACGGCAGCTGTCATGCAGACTTATCAGTCCTTGCTGAAAGCATATGATACGGAAACGGAGCGTGAGGGCTGGTTGCTGACCGGGATAGATGCATTGAATTACCTGTACCGCAATTTTTCCGGAAACTTCTCGAATGACGTATGCCAACAGGAACTTCGGAAGTGGATTCATACTTATCCGGCTGTGAAAACAGTCCCTGAAGCTTATCTGGCTTTGGCACAATTTCTACAGTATCAAAATAATCAGGTAGAGCGCTTGCGGATAGTTCGTGAAGGAATAGCCGGATACCCCCGTTACGAAGGTATCAACCAACTGAAGAATATAGAAAAGGAAATTCTGAATGCAAGCCTTTCACTGGAAATAGCTACGGCCTATCCGGGTGAACAGCAGTCGGTGAAAGTAAATTATAAAAACCTTACCGGCATCACCTTGCAGTTATATAAGGTGAATTTACCCGTAACCTCTGCCGTATTGCAGAACAGAACCACCCATTTTGAAAGTAAATATGCCCGTTTGCAACGCGAGGAGCATTTTTCTTTGAAACCTACTACAGATTATTTGAATGTCGATACCACCCTGACCATACAGGCTCCTCAAGCGGGAATTTATTTCTTAAAGGCAGTGCCCGATGGGAAGAAGGGCGTTTCGGACGGAACATTAATGAATGTCACCGCTTTAAAGACCATTTATCGTCCTCTGCCGGATGGTACGTTGGAACTGGTGGTGGTAGATGCAGTGAGCGGACAGCCTGTTTCTGAGGCGGAAGTAACCATTTATACGGAGAAGGGAGGAGGTTATTCTCCCCAACAGACCTACCAGGCGGATAAACAGGGTACTTTGAAACTGGATTTCCTGAATAGTAACAAATACTGGTATAATGCACATACGGCGGCTGATAATGCGATGCCCATCTTGAATCTTTGGAAAAACGATTATTACTATAAAGAGAGCAAGAGGAAAGAAGTTTTGCAATTATTTACCGACCGCTCCATTTACCGTCCCGGTCAAACCGTATATGTATCCGGCTTGGCTTATGAAATGGAAAAGGATTCTACGCGTGTGCTTGCGGATAAAAAATATACGGTATCCCTATATGATGCGAATAATAATGAAACAGGAAAAGTGGAAGTACGGACGAATGGTTTTGGCTCGTTCAGCGGACAGTTTGTTTTGCCCTCTCCTTGCCTGACCGGTTATTTTAGCTTGCGTGCGGCCGATACTTCTGTCAGTTTTAAGGTAGAAGAATATAAACGTCCCACCTTTGATGTCACGTTTGAGCCCGTGAAAGTGGAGTATCAAGTGGGTGACTCTATAGAAGTGGTGGGTATGGCAAAGACTTTTGCCGGTGCGCCTGTGCAGAATGCCAGGGTACACTATAATATATCTCGTTCCTATGCCTGGGTCTGGCGGTTTATGGGCAGAGGTTCAGCCCGTTGGGAGGGAGAGGCAATGACCGATGCGGATGGTAAGTTCAGCGTTCCGGTGCATTTTGAAATAGACTCGGACAGGAGAGAATCTCCGTTGTGGTATTATACGTACAACATACAGGCGGATGTGACGGATGGTGCAGGTGAGACACAGCAAGCTAATTTGTCATTGCCTTTAGGAAGTACTTCAATGGTGCTGAATATGGATAATCTGCCCGATAATTTGGTGAAAGAAAAGAAGCTGGAAATAAAACTGACAGCCATGAATCTTTCGGGTGAGCCGGTAGATACTCCGGTTACTTATCAGGTAGTCGAGATGGAGGAGCAGAAAGACGGTCAGGAAAAAGAAGGCAGAAAGGTATTGACCGGTACGGTGGAAGCCAACAAGAGTTTTGTTCCTGAGGCTATTTATGCCCTGCCTTCCGGCAATTATCGTTTGAAGCTCTCGGCTAAGGATACGCAGGGCAGAGAGTGTACGGCATCTAAGAATTTCCTTCTGTTTTCATTGAACGACAAGCGTCCGCCTTTCGTGATAACGGATTGGTTCTATCAGGATGGTCTGGAATTTGATGCAGCATCTCCGGCTACTGTATATATAGGTAGCAGCGAAAAGAATGTCTATCTGCTTTATGATGTATTTGCAGGAAATAAGCGCTTGGAAAGCAAACGTATAGAGCTTTCGGACTCGGTGGTCAGTTTCCGCTTCCCTTATAAGAAGGAATATGGTGACGGCATTCTGGTAAGTATGGCATTTGTGAAAGATGGCAGACTTTACAGTCATAATGCACGGATTATGAAACCGGCCCCTGAAAAGAAGTTGCAGCTGAAATGGACTACGTTCCGTGACAAACTCCGTCCTGGACAGCAAGAGGAATGGAAACTGACGGTACTTTATCCGGATGGAAGCCCGGCTGAGGCTGAAATGCTGGCTACTATGTATGATGCTTCTCTGGATAAAATCTATAGTGCACATAAGCTGGACTTTGGAGTGGACTTTCATTATGTGGTTCCTTTGACTTATTGGAATACATCCTATATGCGGAATGCTTATTTGTATGTTGATTTCCCGTTGAAGAGGCTCCGTGCGGTTCCTTTGGAATATAGTGAATTGATCATTCCATCTACAGGAAGAATGGAGGCTATGGTGGTAGGTTACGGAGGCAGTCCTCGTGCCACTCTTGCAGGAGCTTTGAAGATTAGAGGCAGGAGTGCCGCAAATGCTGTGATGAACCAGGAGGCTGTTACTGATATGGTGCTCCAGGAAGAAATGGTAGAAACATCTGCACAGGAAAAGGTAGAAATGGGCAGTTCTGAAGAACTGGCAGAAACGGGTGATATACAGATACGTGAAAACTTTGCGGAAACGGCATTCTTTTATCCACAGCTCCGCACCAATGAAAAAGGTGAAGTCAGTATTTCCTTTGTACTGCCCGAAAGCCTTACCCGATGGAAGTTTATGGGCTTGGCACATACCCGGAATGTGGATTATGGAAAGATAGAAGCTACCGCTACTGCCAGCAAGGAGTTTATGCTTCAGCCTAATATGCCCCGCTTTGTCCGCGTGGGAGATAAAGCGAATATTGCCGCTTCACTGATGAACCTGTCGGACAAGGGAGTGAAAGGGACTGTCCGCATGGAATTGTTTAATCCGGAAACAGAAAAGGTATTCTATTCACAAAAACAGAAGTTTGATGTGAAGGGAGGAGAAACCGGGCATGTGAACTTTACTTTTGAAGTGGGTGACAAATATGCGGTAATGGCATGCCGGATGGTAGCGGATGGAGATACCTTCAGTGATGGAGAACAGCGTTACATCCCCGTTCTGACAGACAAACAGTGGGTGACGGAAACCGTTCCTCTGAACGTGAATGGGGAAGGTGCGCATATTTTCTCTTTGGAAAACCTGTTTAACAAGCATAGCAAAACGGCTTCCGAACAACGGTTGACCGTAGAATTTACTGCCCATCCGGCTTGGTATGCCGTGCAGGCTTTGCCTGTAGTGGCTAATCCTCAGAATGAAGATGCTCTTTCTTGGGCTACCGCTTATTATGCCCATTCATTGGCTGCATGTATAGTCAAAGAAAATCCCCGTATCAAGCAAATCTTTGATAGCTGGAAGGCTCAAAGTGGCACGAAGGAGACTTTTATGAGCAATCTGCAAAAGAATCAGGAACTGAAAAATATACTGTTGGCTGAAACTCCTTGGCTGACAGAAGCTACCAATGAAGCCGAACAAAAACAGCGTATCGCCACTTTGTTTGACCTGAATACAATGAATAGCCAACTGGCTGTTTCTGTAGAGAAACTGGGAGAATTGCAAAATGCCGATGGCGCATGGAGTTGGTATAAAGGTATGCAAGGCAGCCGCTATGTAACCACTCAGGTAATGGAAATGCTGGTCCGGCTGAATGCATTGACTCATCAGGATGCTGACAGCCGGATGCAGCCTATGATTCAAAAAGGGTTCGAGTATTTAGGCAAGCAGGCAGCCGAAGAGTATAAGTCAATGAAAGAAGCTGAAAAGAAAGGAGCCGTCGGCCTCCGTCCGTCAGAGCAGGTTCTCAGGTATTTGTATATCTGCGTTTTGGATGGCAAGGCTCCGGTTGATAAAAAGGTGAACCAGTATTTCATAGACAAGTTATCCGGTGAGGGAAAAGAACTGACGATTTATGGAAAGGCGTTGGGAGCTATCATCTTGCAGCAAGCCGGTAAGGTGGCAGAAGCCAAGCTGTTTATGCAGTCATTGATGGAGTATTCTGTTGTGACGGATGAAATGGGACGTTACTTTGATACTCCTAAAGCCCGATATTCATGGTTCAGTTATAAAATTCCGACTGAAGTGGCTGCTATGGAAGCTATACAGCGTATAACAAAAGATACGAAAGCGATCGATGAAATGAAACGCTGGCTGTTGAAGCAGAAACAGACACAGACTTGGGAAACGCTGATTGCAACGGCTGATGCAGTGTATGCATTGATGGCTACAGGGGCTTCGGATTTATTGGCAAATACAGGAGGAGTAGAGATTACTTTAGGTAAAGAAATGATCCGGACTCCGGTAGATGATGCCATCGGTTATATCAAGAAGACGGTGATCGGTGATGTGATGAATATAAAGAAAGTAAGGGTGGATAAAGAAGGAACCGGAATGGGTTGGGGAGCCGTTTATGCCCAATATCTGGAAAGTATGGATCAAATAGGTGAGCAGGGAAACGGATTGTCTGTCAGCCGTCAATTATATAAAGGAGATGAGGCTTTGAATGAATCTGCTCCGTTAAAGGTTGGCGATAAGATTACCGTTCGCCTGACTGTAAAGGCTGACCGTGATATGGATTTTGTTCAGATTAAGGATGACCGTGCAGCTTGTATGGAACCGTTACAGGCAGTTTCGGGCTTCCGTTGGAGCAACGGGCTGGGATATTATCAGGCTACCAAAGATGCTTCGACTCAGTTCTTTATCGATCAGATGAGAAAAGGAACTTATGTGATAGAGTATCAGGTGTATGTGAACCGGACAGGAGAATATCAGGCTGGAATTGCAACTGTTCAGTCTGCTTATGCTCCGGAATTCGGAGGGCATACGGGAGGATATCGGGTGATGGTGGAATAAAGACACGGGATGTCTGGAATTAATTGTGTGATTTCATAAAAAGTAAGTTAGCTTGCTAACTTACTTTTTTCTTATGCTTCTGCCGTCCACCCATTCTAATCTTATTTCAAAACCATCTTCAGCCGTGCCATAAAAATAGCGGCCTGAAACGGATGGATATTCAATTATAAATGTATAACCATCTGAATAATATAGATACAACCAACCGTTTTGAATTTCCCAGTCAAACTTATATACCCTATAAAGTTCATCATTATAGTAACAGCGTTCTTCCGTACCTACACCATGATCTGTGAAAGCACCTGAGGTGAATGTGATGTAACTGTAAAGAGGTTCTCCATATCGGTCTTCAAATCCCATATCGCCCCACCAAGTCTTACCGTATAATCCTGAAATGTCAAATCCTCTTTCCTCATCGCTTTCACATGAAGAAAAACTTATCATTGTAATCAATGCAATGGCAACGAACCAGTAATGTTTTACTATTTTCATAATTTATCTGATTTTTAATGCGGGACAAAGATAAAGGTTATTCATAAGATAAAATAAATTATAGGCTGAAAAAATGGGTAAAGGATGTTTTTTGTCTATCTTTGCTATCTAAAAAGCATAAAATAATTGTATGAAACATATTATACTGATAGTAAGTTTGTTAATGGGAGTGACTTTGGGAGTACAGGCACAACCCAAAGCATTATTTGATAAGACAACGCATGAATTTGGAACTATTTTATGGAAAAATCCGGTGACGGCAACCTTTAAAATCACTAATAAAGGAGATAAACCTTTAGTGATATCTAATGTGACAACGTCTTGTGGCTGCACGGTTGCTGATTGGACCAAAGAACCGATTGCACCGGGAAAGACCGGGATTGTCAGTTCTACTTTTGACGCCAAAGCCATCGGACGTTTTCAGAAGAGCGTAGGCATTTATTGCAATGCCTCGAATAAACCTATCTATCTGGCTATCCGGGGAGAGGTAACAGCCGATCCTAAGAATTACACTTTCACACATCCTTTTCAAATTGGCGCTATTCGTCTGGATAAGGAAGAAATAGAGTTTGAGGATGCCAATAAAGGTGATAAACCGACTATGGAATTGTTGGTTGCCAATACGTCAGATAAACTATATACCCCTGTGCTGATGCATTTGCCTCCTTACCTCAGTGCTGTTGCAACTCCGGAAAAATTAGGAAGGGGACGTACGGGTAAAATCAAGATCACTCTTGATACGGATAAGCTGCCTAAATTGGGCTTGACAACAGCTTCTGTTTATCTATCCCGTTTTCCGGGAGATAAGGTAGGAGAGGAAAATGAAATTCCGGTTTCTGCCATATTATTGCCGGATTTCTCGCATATCAGCCAGCAGGAACGCTTGAATCCGCCTGCCATTCATCTTTCTGCTAAAGAGTTGCAGATGGGAGAACTGAAAAGCGATGAAAAGAAAGCACATACGATTATTGTTAAGAATGTAGGAAAATCTAATCTGGAAATTCTTGATTTGCAGGTGTTTAATTCTGCTTTGGGGGTCCAGTTGAAGAAACGTGTCTTGAAACCGGGTGCGTCTACCAAGTTGAAGATTACTGCTTTCGGTCAAAATTTGAAGAAAGTAAAGGGTACTCCGCGTGTCTTGATGATAACCAATGATCCTAACAATCCGAAGATAATTATAAAAGTAAAAGTAACCTCAAAAAAATAGCTATGGAACATCCTGAAAATAGTGAAGAATATAAGGGATTGACAGTGAACAAAGGTATTGAGCAACCATCTATTGTGAATCCTTATTTGAAACTACGTAAAAAACCTCGTCGTCGTGAGTTTTCCGTAGGTGAATATGTAGAAGGCATCGTAAAAGGTGATGTGACCGTATTGAGTCAGGCGGTTACTTTGGTGGAGAGTGTAAAACCGGAACATCAGGCTATTGCCCAGGAAGTGATAGAGAAGTGTCTGCCTTATTCCGGAAATTCTATGCGAATCGGTATCAGTGGTGTGCCCGGTGCCGGCAAGAGTACATCTATTGATGTATTTGGATTGCATGTGCTTGAGAAGGGAGGAAAATTAGCTGTTTTAGCTATTGATCCCAGTAGTGAGCGTTCTAAAGGCAGTATTTTGGGAGATAAGACCCGCATGGAGAAACTATCCGTCCATCCGAAGTCTTTTATACGGCCTAGTCCGTCGGCAGGTTCGTTGGGAGGGGTAGCTCGTAAGACTCGTGAAACGATCATACTTTGTGAGGCTGCGGGCTTTGATAAGATTTTTGTTGAAACGGTTGGAGTAGGGCAGAGCGAAACGGCAGTGCATTCTATGGTGGATTTCTTTTTGCTGATCCAACTGGCCGGTACTGGTGATGAATTGCAGGGGATTAAGAGAGGTATCATGGAAATGGCGGATGGAATTGTTATCAATAAAGCCGACGGCAGCAATATTGAGAAAGCAAAACTGGCTGCCAGTCATTTCCGCAATGCTTTACATTTGTTTCCTGCTCCTGATTCGGGCTGGAGTCCTAAAGTAATGACGTATTCCGGCTTTTATGGTATTGGAATTAAAGAAATCTGGGATATGATCTATGAATACTTCGCTTTTGTGAAAGCGAATGGTTATTTTGAATATCGCAGAAATGAACAGGCCAAGTATTGGATGTATGAGTCTATCAACGAGCATTTGCGTGATAGTTTCTATAATAATGAAAAGATAATTTCTATGTTGGCTGCAAAAGAGGAAGAGGTGCTGAATGGCAAACTGACTTCGTTTGTTGCTGCCAAAAAGTTATTGGATGCTTATTTCTCAACCTTGAAATAAGGTTTTGCTACCAACAGGCAAAACAAAAAACGCAGATTATGATTATTCATTAAATCTGCGTTTTTTTTATTGTCTGTGGTGGATGAAATTAGATAGAAAGTTCGTGAAGTACATTCACCAATTCTCTGTCTATAGGCTTGTCGTTCTTTATAGCTTTAGCGAAAGGTACATAAACAATCTTATCATCATCAATACCAATCATTACATTACGTTGTCCTTCCAATAGTGCTTGGATGCTGGCCACTCCCATACGGCTGGCAATGATTCGGTCATGCGCTGTGGGGCGTCCGCCACGTTGTAAATGTCCTAATATCGTTACACGCACATCGTATTGCGGATATTCGTTCTTCACACGTTCGGCATAGTGCATTGCACCCCCGGTCAGTTCGCTTTCGGCTACTAATACGATACTACTGCTCTTGGATTTGCGGAAACCATGTTCGATGAATTCTTCCAATTGGTCAACTTCTGTGCTGAATTCCGGAATAATAGCTGCTTCTGCACCTGCGGCAATAGCGCCGTTCAATGCCAGGAAACCTGCATCACGTCCCATCACTTCAACAAAAAATAAGCGTTCGTGAGAAGTTGCCGTATCACGGATTTTATCTACTGCATCCAAAATTGTGTTCAAAGCTGTATCATAGCCGATGGTGGTGTCGGTTCCATACAGGTCGTTGTCAATCGTTCCGGGCAGACCGATACAAGGCACATCAAATTCCTGAGCAAAGATACGTGCACCGGTCAACGAACCGTCACCGCCGATAACGACCAGACCTTCCAGACCGTACTTTTCACAGGTAGCCTTTGCTTTCAGAACACCCTGTTCGGTGCGGAACTCTGCACTTCTTGCGGTGTACAGCATAGTACCGCCGCGGCTGATGATTCCTGCTACACTCATTTCGTCCATCGGCTCAATATCGTCTTCCAGCAGACCACAGTAGCCACGCTTTACGCCATATACTGTCATGCCCTTTTTCAGAGCTGCACGGACAACGGCACGTACCGCTGCATTCATGCCCGGGGCATCGCCGCCGCTTGTCAATACACCAATCGTTTTAATCATAAACGTATTCTCCATTCCGCCGCATGGCAAAATTTTGAAACGGCTGCACAGCACATTCGCTGCTTATGCTTTCACCATTCCATTCCTATTCTATTATACTGATATTTCAGAGGTTGTCAAGTGGTATTCGAAAAAGTTAACAAGTCCCATACATATTTTATCAAAAAATCACAACAGCTGTATTCAGTGTTTCCTTTACTGCCGAACCTGTTGCAGTTACGCCGGCGGCAGAAATCCCACCTGCTCCGGTGAAACCACGGCACAGAGTGCGGCATAGGATTCCGAATTCACCGCCACCGCCTGTCCGCCGCGGGGAGAGAGCATCTTCTTCCGGTCTGTCAGGTAAAAGCAGACCGGCACATTTCCCGCATGCTGTCCGATCACTGCCAGCAGCTGCTGTAATTCCGCCGTCTGGCGGGAATCGATCTTCACGCAGAGCCGCCCCTGCGGCAACGTCCGGAAAAAGGCTTCTTCCTGCAATACGCTGTCGCACAGCACACTGACGGCGTTTTCTTTCTGGGAAATTTTCCCGCGGAGATACAGCACCGCGTCCTGCTGCAAGTACGGCTTTACAGAATTGTACAGGGCAGGAAATACCACGCAGTCCGCCGAACCGCTTTGGTCTTCACAGGTGAGAAAACACATGGTTTCCCCTTTTTTGGTGGTGTGCTGCTTGACATGCTGTAGCGTAACGATCAGCAGTACTTTTCCGCCGTCCGGCTGTTCCGACAGTGCAGCCGCCGGCGTGGCACGGCAAAGCTGCCGCAGCCACTGGGACTGTTCCAGCGGGTGACCGGAGAGATAAAGCCCCAGACTTTCATGTTCCAGCTGCAATAGTGCAGAGCGTTCCAGTTCCGGCAGCGACGGAATCGGCGTTTCCCGCACGGCTTCGCTCTCGCCGCCGAACAGGTTCATCTGTCCGGTCACAATGCTGCTGCGTTCCTCGCGGCAGTCCATCAGCACCTGTTCCTGATACTCCAGCATCTGCCGGCGGTTCAGTCCCAGGCTGTCCAGAGCACCGCAGCGAATCAGGCTGTCCAGTGCCTGTTTGTTCAGTCCCAGCGGCAGCATACGCCGGCAGAAATCTGCCAGACCGGTGAATTTTCCGGCTTTCTGCCGCTGCTCCGTCATCTTCTGGATCAACCCCTGCCCCAGCCCTTTTACTGCCAGCAGTCCGAACCGGATATGCTCACCGCAGCGAAGAAAATCTGCTGTGCTCTCGTTCACATGAGGCGGCAGCACCTTTACGCCGGCGTTCTGACAGGCGGTGAGGTATTCCATGGTTTTCCCCGTATCACCCATGACACTGGTGAGCAGTGCCGCCATATCGTCTGCGAAATAGTGCACTTTCAGATAGGCAGTCTGGTACGCCAGATAGGCATAGGAAACCGCATGTGCTTTATTAAAGGCGTAATCCGCAAACACAGCGATCTCATCGAAAATCGCGTTGGCAGTTTCCACCGGTACGCCGTTTGCCACTGCCCCGCAGCAGGGAGAACTGCCGTCGGAGCCGTCGCTGCCGTAAATGAATGCCTGCCGTTCCCGTGCCATGACATCCTGCTTTTTCTTCGCCATAGCACGGCGGACAATGTCGGCTCTGCCATAGGAATAGCCGGACAGCACCCGACAGATCTCCATGACCTGTTCCTGATAGACCATGCAGCCGTACGTGGGACGCAGGATCGGTTCCAGCAGCGGGTGGGCATAGACGATCTTCTCCGGATTCCGCCGGTTTTCCAGATAGAGGTCAATGGACGAACGCGGTCCGGGACGATACAGGGACAGGGCAATGGTCAGGTCCTCCAGACAGGTGGGCTTCAGCCGCATCAGCACGTGCCGCATACCGGCACTTTCAAACTGGAACACGCCGGTGGTATCTCCGCGGGAAAGCATGGCATAAACTGCCGCATCGTCCAGCGGGATCGCGTCTATGGAGAATGCCGGTTCATACTTCTGAACGGCACGGACACAGTCCCAGATAACTGTCAGGTTCCGCAGCCCCAGAAAGTCAAATTTCAGCAAGCCCATAGTTTCCAGAACGCCCATGGGATACTGGGTGATAACGGTTTCCTCATTTCGCTGCAGCGGCACCAAATCAGTGATCGGCACCGCAGAGATCAACACGCCGGCAGCATGGGTAGAAGCGTGCCGCGGCATGCCCTCCACCTGCATTGCCATATCGATCAGCTTTTTTGCTGTAGAATCGGTTTCATACAGTTTCCGCAGGTCTTCCCCGTCCTTGCCCTCCATGGATTCCGCAATGCTCTTGCGGGAATCGATAGACTTTGCAATTTTGTCGCACAGCCCGTAGGAAATCCCCATTGCCCGTCCGGTATCCCGAATGGCTCCCCGTGCCTTCATCAGGTCGAAAGTGATGATTTCCGACACCCGATCGGCACCATAGCGGGAGATCACATACTCCTTGACACGCTGTCTGCCCTCTACGCAGAAGTCAATGTCAAAATCCGGCATGCTGACACGCTCCGGATTCAGGAAGCGTTCAAACAGCAGCTGGTATCGCAGCGGGTCGATCTGGGTAATGCCCATGCAGTAGGCACACAGACTTCCCGCACCGGAACCACGCCCCGGTCCAACGGGAATGTCGTGACTTCTGGCGAAATTAATATAGTCCCACACGATCAGGAAGTAATCCACGTATCCCATTTGGGTAATCACAGAGATCTCCATACGCAGCCGTTCCAGCACCTCCGGTGACGGGTGCTCTCCGTAGTGCTTCTTCAAGCCGTTCATGCAAAGCTGTAGGAACAGCTTCCGGCAGTCCGCCACGCCCTCCATGGAAAATTTCGGGAGATAGATCTGTCCCTCCTGAAATTCCACGTGACATCTTGCCGCAATTTTTGCTGTGTTGGTCACTGCCTCCGGCACATCGGCAAACAGTGCCGCCATTTCTGCCGTAGATTTCAGATAAAACTCCGGCGTTTCAAAGTGCATATGCTCCGGATCGTCCAGCGTTTTGCCGGTCTGGATACACAGCAGCACTTCCTGCATGGCAGCGTTTTCCCGCCGGAGATAGTGGGCATCGTTGGTGGCAGCCAGCGGGATTTCCGTTTCTCTGGAAAGCCGCAGCAGCAGGGGCAGGTTTTGCAGTTCCTCCCGAATCTGGTGGTTCTGGATCTCCAGATAGTAGTTGCCCTTGCCGAACAGCTGCTGATACCGCAGGGCAGTCGCCTTTGCCGCGGCATAGTCCCCTGCCGACAGCAGACGGGGCACTTCTCCCGCCAGACAGCCGGACAGACAAATTAAGCCCTCGTGGTAGCGGGAGAGCAATTCCCAATCCACACGGGGCTTTTGATAGAAGCCTTCCAGACTGGCAAGCGAAACCAGCTTGACCAGATTCTGATAGCCCTTTTGGTTTTCACAGAGCAGGATCAGGTGGTGACTTCTGCTGTCCAGCCGGTGCTCCCGATCGTGACGGGTACGCCTTGCCACATAGACCTCACAGCCCAGAATCGGCTGGATTCCGGCTTTTTTGGCAGCCTGATAAAACGGCATCACGCCATACATCACGCCGTGGTCAGTCAAAGCGATCGCAGTTTGTCCCATTGCCCTGACCTGTTCGATCAGTTCCGGAATCCGGCAGGCACCGTCCAGCAGGCTGTATTCGCTGTGGACGTGGAGATGTACAAAAGCATTTTCAGGCATCTGCGGCACGTTTTCTCAACTCCTCTGCAAAAGCGGCGATTTTCTGAAAGCGGTGGTTGACACCGGAACGCCCGATAGGTTCGGACAGCAGTTCTCCCAGTTCTTTCAGACTAAGTTCCGGATTTTCCAGCCGCAGTTCTGCCAGTTCCTGTAGTTCCGGAGAAAGTGCCTCCAGCTGCCCGCACTGGGTGATCCACTGAATGTCCTGTATCTGCCGTATGGCGGCACCGACAACCTTGTTGATATTGGCCTCGTCGCAGTTCCGCACACGGTTCGCCTTGTTCCGCATATCCTTGCGGATCTTGATATTCATCAGGGCAATGGTGCACTGCTGGGCACCCATATAGGTGAGGGTGTCCTCGATGTGCTCGCTGTCTTTCAGGTACAGCACGTACATGTTTTTCCGCAGCAGCTGACCGCCGCTGATGCCGATGCTCCCCAGCAGCTTTTGCAGGTCGGAGCAGAGCAGTTCCGACGGCGTGTTGAATTCCAGATGATATTCCTTGTTGGGGTCGATCATGCTGCCGCAGCCGAAAAATACGCCTGCCAGAAAAGCACTCAGGCTGTTGTTCACCAGATTGGAAAGACGGATCTCCCGCTTTTCCGGACGAATGTGATAGACCTCACAAATGCGGCTGATCTGTGCCGCATCGGTAATGGTATAGCTGACCATGGACTGGTCGCCGCCGCGGGAGATCGTCCGCACATCGGGCTGCAATTCTGTCCGGAACACCGCACGGAACAGCATGGGCATCAGCCGTGCGAACACCGGACTTTCGCTTTGCAGCACCACTTGTTCTTGGGTAAAAATGCGGGAATACAGCAAAATGCCGTACAGACAGGCAAACTGCCGGTCGCGGTCGGTGATGCTTCTGGCGATCTCTTCCCGCACATCATTGGAAAATGACACGGTTTCCTTTTCTCCTTATGGTCGGTCCTTTCCAATATCGCGATGCTGTTTCACAACATGCATGCCCTTGGAAATGAGGTAGTCCCCTATCAGTTCAGTAAATGTGATCGAACGGTGCTTGCCGCCGGTGCAGCCAAATGCGATCACCAGACGGCTCTTGCCCTCCTGAATGTACAGCGGGATCAAAAAATCCAGCAGATCTTTGAGCTTTTCCAGCAGCGTGCGGGACTGCTCAAAGGACATGACATATTCCTGCACGCACTTTTCACAGCCGGTATGATGCCGCAGTTCCGGAATGTAGTACGGATTCGGCAGGCAACGCACATCAAACACCAGATCGGATTCCGTAGAAACGCCGTACTTGAATCCGAAAGAAGTCACCTTAATGGACATGGAGTCAGAGGAATTGTCCAGAAAGATCTCCCGAATCTGTTCTTTCAGCTGCGAAGCCGAGAAATAGGACGTTTCAATATAATAATCTGCAATGCCCTTCACGCGGAGCAGCTGCTCCCGTTCGTAGGCAATGGCATTGTGCAGACAGCCCCCGAACCGTTCGTCCAGCGGGTGCTTCCGGCGGGTTTCCTTATACCGCTTGATGATGACTTCGTCCTCGGCTTCGATATAGAGGATCTTCACGTCCAGATCTGCCTGCTGCTTCATCTCCAGCAGTGTCCGATAGGCATCTGTGAACATATCGCCGGAACGCAGGTCTGCGGCAATTGCCAGCTTTTGCAGGTGGTTTTCTGACTCCCTGCAAATCTCCACAAATTTCCCGATCAGCTGCGGCGGCAGATTATCGATACAATAATACCCGATGTCCTCCAGAACGTCCATTACCACAGACTTTCCCGAACCGGACATTCCGGTCACTACCACCACATGCATTCTCACATTTTCCTGTTCCTGCATATGCTCCACGTCCTTCCTACACACTTTTCAACAAATTCCTTACTTCTCAACAGCTTCCTGCTCCGGCATATTCACCGGCTTTGCCGGATCTCCGACAATGACTGGTTCCAGTTCCAGCTGATAGCCGGTTTTTTCCAGAACGGTCTGCTTTACAAAATCGCACAGTTCCAGCACATCGTGACAAGTTGCCTTGCCGGTATTGACCACGAAGCCGGCATGCTTTACGCTCACCTGTGCATCGCCGACGCTGGCACCTTTCAGACCGCACTGGTCGATCAGAAATGAGGCATAATTGCCCACTGGTCTTTGAAAGGTGCTGCCGGCACTGGGCAGCTCCAGCGGCTGTTTTGCCCGCCGCTTTCCCAGCAGAGAGTCCATTTCCTCTTTGATTGCCCCATAGCTGCCCTTTTGCAGCTGAAGCGTGACACCCAGAATGATTCTGCCGTCCTGCCGGAAAATACTTTTCCGGTAGCCCAGTTCCATTTCAGATTTTGGTACCACAGAGATCGTGCCGTCCGGTGCCATACAGCGTGCGGAAACTATCACGTCTGCCATTTCGCCGCCGTATGCCCCTGCGTTCATGTACAGGGCACCGCCCACAGTCCCCGGAATGCCGGCAAGGCACTCCATGCCGGTCAGGGATTCTTCCAGAGCGAACTTGCCGATACGGCCCAGTGTGGCTCCGGCTTCACAGTACAGCGTGGTGCCGTCCTGCCGAATCTGGGAAAATTCTTTTCCCAGATGCAGGATCACGCCGGCATAACCGCTGTCTGCCGCCAGAATATTGCTGCCGTTTCCCAATACCAAATAGGGATAGTTCCGGTCACGGCACAGACCGAGTATCTGCCGCAGTGTTTCTTCGGAATTCACGTTCACGAAAGCACTACAGGCTCCGCCGATCCGGAACGTGGTATGGTTCCGAAGCGGCTCTGCATACTGCACGCTGCAATTGCACGTCCTGCAAATCGCAGCAAGTTCCTGCCAATTTTTCATTATTTTCTCCTAAATGGGATTCTGATTTCGTTTTGCCGACCGTCCGCCGGTTAAAAATCATGCTGTTGCTCTTAGGCAATGCCGCACAAAGAGCGTCTGGCGACTTTGCACGGTATCGCCCTTAAAATGCGTCGTAATCCTTGACAACTTCCTTGGATTCCATATCCAGTCCCAGCTGATCCAGCAGTTCGGTTGCCGCATTGTAGCCCATTTTTTTCTGACGGTTGTTCATCGCAGCAACTTCCAGAATGACTGCCAGATTTCTGCCCGGCTTTACCGGAATGGTCAGCATCGGAATCTTTACGCCCAGAATGGTGGCAAACTGGGTATCCACACCCATACGGTCGTAGATCTTTTCCGGATTCCACTGTTCCATTTCCACGATCAGTTCAATTTTTTCCGTGTTCTTTACCGCACCGATACCGAACAGCCGGCGGGCGTTGATGATACCGATACCACGCAGTTCCAGGAAGTGGCGGATATTGTCCGGAGAACTGCCCACCAGACTGATGTTGGAAACCTTGCGGATCTCTACCGCATCATCTGCCACCAGACGGTGACCACGCTTGACAAGCTCAATTGCGGTTTCGCTCTTGCCGACACCGCTTTCGCCGGTAATGAATACGCCTTCGCCGTAGATCTCGATCAGAACGCCGTGGCGTGTGATGCGGGGAGCCAGATTCAGGTTCAGGAATGCGATCAGACCGGAGATAAAGTTGGAAGTGCTTTCCTTACTGCGGAGCAGCGGCACCTCGTACTTTTTCGCCAGATCCAGCATTTCCGAAAAATACGGCAGTTCCCGTGCAATAATCAGTGCCGGAATGTGGCGGGACATCAGAGCGTCCAGACGCTGGGTGCGGGTTTCTTCGTCGATCGTGGAGAGATATGCAAACTCCATTTTACCGATGATCTGCATACGTTCCGGATTGAAGTACTCATAGAAGCCCATGAGCTGCAATCCCGGACGAGTGACATCGTTTTCGTCGATCAGGATCTCTGTGGGGTCTTTGGGCATATAGATGGTTTCCAGATGAAATTCATCAATGATTTTTCCTAATGATACAGTAAATTTTCCAGCCATTCTGACCAGCTCCTTTATATTTATTCTGTCTGTTATTTTTCAGTCAGCACAACCGCAGAAACGCCGTTGTCTGCTGCACTTTTCAATGTTTGTAATTCCTCAGCAGGGGCTCCGCTGATCTCAGCAGTCAGACACAGCGGCATCTCCGCCGTCTTTGCCTGAATCTGCGGCAGTATTGCCTGTGCCTGCCCTGCATCTGCCTGAAGATCCAGCACCACGCCGGAAACTGTCAGGTTCTCAGGATCAAATACTTCCGCTGTTCCGGCGGCAGCATCTGCGGCAGAAGTTTCCACCCACAGCGGCACACTGCCGGCAGTCTGTGCCAGCGTGTTCACCAAACTGATCAGAGCCGTTTTCCGTTCCGGATTCTGTACGGATTCTCCGATATAGGTGAGGTCAGAGTTCCGGAAATCGGGAAACACCACGTCCGTGCACCAGATTTGAGAGAAGCCGGCTGCGGTCACCTCGGCGGTAATGTCTTTCAGGTACTGCACTGTGACATCGCTGAACGGACTCGCCCACGCCTTGCCGCCATTTTCCTTGGTATTGTCCAGCCAGCGTCCGCCGCTGGTCACCATATACCCTGCCTCTGCATCTGCGTCCGGCAGCAGGTTATCCCGCAGCAGGCTCAGCTGTGCCACCGGTGTCCAGCCCTGTGCCTTTGCCGCTTCTGCGATCTCTGACAATTGCAGGCTGCCCTTTGCCGCACCACAGCTTTTCGCCAGTGCCACATCTGTCTGATAGCACAGTTCCCCGCCGGCAATTTTCAGCGGGATCACCAGCAGTTTTCCCGCCGGCACTGCATTTCGTGCAGTCTGCATGGCTGCGGAAAGTGTGCTGCTGTTTTCCAGTGCCGCCGCAGAAAGCTGATAGCCCTCGGACAGCGATTCTTCTGCTACAGCCGGTGTGGAGGTGGCAACTGCCGGCAGTGTTTCTGCCTCGGTGGAGATCTCCGCTGTTGCCGCTGCGGTGGCTGCCGGTAAAGTTCCCTCCGCCTGCTCCGTGACACGGGGAGCACCGGAGTATTCCAGAATCGGCTTGGCAATGCTGTACCCCACCACGCCGATCACGCCGGCAACCAGAAAGGTAAAGCCGACCGATAAAATCG
>OLXI01000710.1_pt1 | contig 18876 bp, 14 predicted proteins | sample 1674181 | NCBI WGS metagenome assembly OLXI01 (sample SAMEA103958148, study PRJEB25191) | human gut metagenome | reverse complement strand
TCGTAAACTGCACGGAGCGTCTGCACGCCGACGCATCGAGCGGCAGTTCGATCCGCTACAGCGGCGACTGTCAGACCAGCATCAACAAGTCGAGCGGCGGCAGTGTCGGCCGCAACTAACCCCCAAACCGAGCAACCATGAAAGAGGTTAAGAAATGCAGCATTTCGGGCGTGGCGTTCACGATGGATACCGACGCTTATCAGGAGCTGGAAGCCTATCTCGAAAGCCTGAAAAAGACCTACAAGGAGACTCCCGACGGAGCCGAGATCGTCGCCGACATCGAAGCCCGCATCGCCGAGCTGATCCTCTCGGCGCAGGACAGCACCCGCGTGGTCGAAAAGCCCCTGATTCTGAATATCATCCGGCAGATGGGCACCGCCGAAGACATCTCCGAAGAGGAGCCGGGACGAAGCCCCGAAGAGCCGCGCATCCCGCGCCGTCTCTACCGCGACACCGAAAACGCCAAGCTGGGCGGCGTCTGCGCCGGCATCGGCAAGTATTTCGACGTCGATCCGGTCTGGATACGGCTGGCCATGTTCCTGCCGATACTGCTCACCGTCTTCCAGTGGATTCCCTTCATGCGCTGGACCGGCCCGATGATGGGCAACCTGTTCGGCATCTTCGTCATCTGCTACATCATCATGTGGTTCGCCGTTCCGGCTCCCCGCACGGCGCGCCAGAAACTCGAAATGAACGGCGAGAAGATCACGGCACAGTCGATCCGCGAAACCACCGAAGCCAGCGCGAGCTGCGATCCCGATGCCAAGGCCAAACCCATCGTCGCCGAAGCCGTGTCGGTATTCGGCAAGGTGGTGCTCATCCTCCTCAAGCTCTTCGCCGGAGTGCTCGTATTCGGACTCATCATGGCGGCCTGCGCGCTGATTATCGGACTCTTCGCGCTCATCATCGGCGGCGCCAGCATCTCCATTCCGTTCTTCCCGCTGGGCATGACGCTGTGGGTTCCCGCGCTCGGCATACTTATTGTACTGATACTGGTAATACTGCTCATTTACGTACTGATGTGCCTCATCGCTTCGCGCAAGCCCGGAGGCAAGACCATACTGGTAATCTTCCTGTTGTGGCTCGCCGGTATCATCGCCTGCACCTGTATCGCCATCCGCGAGAACGTCGGCGACCGTATCCGGACCAGACACAGCGTTATCGAACGGATGCTCAACAGCGAGATAATCATCGACAACGACACCACGACGGTCGAGCGGCTGCTGGAGGAGTACGACAGCCAGAACGTCATCGAGGACGGCCGCAAAACGCTGCATATCAGCGTTCCGAACCAGTCGATCGACATTACGATCGACAGGGAGAAGGCCGGACTGGAAGTGAAAGCCAACGGCAAACGGGTGAAAGTGCAGACGGGAGGCGACAAAACCGAATCCGCAGAACCGGATTCGGTCCGACAGCCGGACGCCGGCCGAGTCCCCGCAGAGCAGACCGAATAAAGGCCACAGGCGTTAGGTAAAATAAAAAGTTTTTTCGAAACGCAGGGCGGATCCTCCGGGAACCGCCCTCGTTTTTTGAAAAAATTGAAATAATTACTACCTTTGAGCGATTTTGTTTTCTAAACGAAAAACTATGGCTGGAATCAAATGCATCGGTATTCTGACCTCAGGCGGCGACGCTCCGGGAATGAACGCCGCCATACGCGCGGTAACCCGCAGCGCAATCTATAACGGCTTCGCCGTCAAGGGCATCATGCGCGGATACAAAGGTCTCGTATTCAACGAGATCGTATCGTTCAAATCCCAAAGCGTAAGCAACATCATCCAATTGGGCGGCACGATCCTCAAGACGGCCCGCAGTCAGGAATTCACCACGACCGAAGGCCGCAAGGCGGCATACGACAACATGGTGGCGGCCGGCATCGACGCGCTGGTGGTCATCGGCGGCGACGGCTCGCTGACAGGCGCAGGGATTTTCGCGCAGGAGTACAACGTGCCCATCGTAGGGCTTCCCGGGACGATCGACAACGACCTCGGGGGTACGGACTCGACGATCGGCTACGACACGGCGCTCAATACGATCGTCGAAGCGGTCGATAAGCTCCGCGACACGGCGTCGAGCCACGAACGGCTCTTCTTCGTCGAGGTAATGGGCCACACGGCGGGTTATCTGGCGATGAACAGCGCCATCGCCACGGGTTCCGAAGCGGCGATCATACCCGAAATGGAAACCGAAGTGGACCAGCTGGCCGAACTCATCAACCACGGCTTCCGCAAGAGCAAGAACTCGGCGATCGTCATCGTGGCCGAGAACCCGAAGACGGGCGGCGCCACGGCGCTGGCCGAACGTGTCAAGAAGGAGTTCCCGCAGTACGACGCCCGCGTCACGATCCTGGGGCATATCCAGCGCGGCGGGTCGCCGACGGCCGTAGACCGCATCCTCGCCTCGCGGATGGGCGAAGCCGCCATCGAGGCGTTCCTCGACGAACAGCGCAACGTGATGATCGGCATTCAGAACGGCAAGATCGTCTACGTCCCCTTCGCCAAAGCCGTGAAGCACGACAAGGGCATCGACCGCAAGGACCTCGAACTGGTCAAGATACTCTCCATATAATCCAAAACGCAATCCCGAACTTACCGAATGAAACGTGTTATAGGCATCGGCAATGCCCTGACGGACATGCTGGTCAATCTGAAATCCGACTCCGTGCTGAGTCGCTTCAAACTCGCCAAAGGCTCGATGAGCCTCGTGGACACCACCCTGCAGACCGAAATTTCGAAATCCGTGGCAGGACTGCCCTACTCGCTGTCACTCGGCGGCTCGGCGGGCAACACCATCCGCGCCATGGCCAAACTGGGCTGCGATGTCGGGTTCATCGGCAAGGTCGGACAGGATACGACGGGCGACTTCTTCGTGCAGGCGCTCGAAAACTTGGGTGTGGAACCGGTCATCTTCCGGGGCACGGAGCGTTCGGGCAAATGCGTGTCGCTCATCTCGCCCGACGGCGAACGCACGATGGTCACCCATCTGGGTGCCGCGCTCGAACTGACGGCCGAAGAGATCGAAGCGTCGATTTTCGACCATTACGACTGTCTCTACGTCGAGGGCTATCTGGTGCAGAACCACGACCTGATTCTCAAAGCCGCCAAGACGGCCAAGGAGTGCGGGCTGAAAGTCGCCGTCGATCTGGCCAGCTTCAACATCGTGGCCGAGAATCTCGAATTCCTGCGCAGTCTGGTCCGCGACTACGTGGACATCGTTTTCGCCAACGAGGACGAAGCCAAGACCTTCACCTGCGAAGCCGAACCGCTGAACGCCCTGCAGGTAATTTCTGAAATGTGCGAGCTGGCCGTGGTGAAGATCGGCATCAAGGGCGCCATGATCAAGCAGGGCGACGAAGTGGTGCATGTAGGCATCATGGCCGCGGCCAAACGCGTGGACACGACGGGTGCGGGCGACTTCTACGCCGCGGGATTCCTTTCGGGACTCTGCGACGGACTTTCGCTGCGCCAGTGCGGCACGATCGGGGCCATCACGGCGGGCAAGGTCATCGAGGTCGTCGGCACGACATTCGGCGAAGAAGCGTGGGAGGACATCTCCCGACTCGTGAACAAGGTCAAAAACGAAAAGTATCTTTTCTAAAGAGAAGATCGCAAGACAGACAGAACCGCAGTCTCCGGACTGCGGTTTTTCATTGCGGATCGGAGAGCAGCCCCCGGCTGATCTCATAGCGCATCCGGATCAGCCAAAGCGACTTGCGGGGCGGCATCGTAAGCGACAGCAGCAGCGTCGCGCCCCATTTCAGGCACTCGAACAGAAGCGTCTTCGGATAGCGGCAATACATGCCCGCCCGCAGACGCTGGCTCACGCCGACGTTGTAACAAAGGCGGCGGAAATAGGATTCGGTCAGTTTTTCGGGCGGAATGATATGCCACATAACCGCACCGGGCACATACCAGCAGGTCTCGCCGCCGCGCATCAGGCGTTCGAAGAAATCGTTCTCCTCACCCCCGATCAACATCCGTCCGACACGCCCCAGCGAAGGGTCGAAGCCCCCGTAGCGCAGGGCCGCCGAACGCCGGAACGCCATGTTGCCGCCGCCCGGCACCCGGCCGGCAGGAAACGGCCGCACGGCGTCGCCGAAATCCATCGGATTGGCGATCGGCATCTCGGTATATTTCGAGAGCCACGCGGGACGTCCCGTCACATACTCGGCGATAATGCGCCCCCCGGCCACGACGGCGTCGGGATGCGCATCGAAAAAGTCGGCATAGGCGCGCAGGAATCCCGGATTGATACGCTCGTCATCGTCGATGAAAACCAGCAGCGGGGCCGAAGTCTCGGCAATGCCCCGGTTGCGGGCATAGGAGACGCCCGGACCGTCCTCCGTCACGAGGCGCAGGTTCAGGCCGGGATAACGGGCCGCAAAATCCCCGAACCGCGCGACGGTGTCGTCCGTCGAGTTGTTGCTCACGACCACGCACTCCCAGTCGGCGGCGGGCAAATCCTGCCGTATGACCGATTCGAGCGCGGCGATAAGCCGTTCGGACCTATTGTGCGTGGGGATTATGAGCGACAGGCGAATCATCGTGCGAATGTAGCAATTTATCCGCAAAAAACACCTATCTTTGCACAAATTATAACGCGCCACGACTATGTACAAACTGTTTCGCACACTTTTACTGCCGGTTGCCGCGCTGTTCGCTTTCACGGCGGCCACGGCTCAGAACGTCAGCTGGAAAAGCTCCGTGGAGCACCTCGAAGGCGATGTCTACCGGATCGTTCTCGAAGCGTCGATTCCCGCCCCCTACCATATGTACGACATGGGACCCTACGAAGGCGGCCCCAACGCTACGGCCATCGTCTTTACGCCGGGCGACGGCGTAACGCTCGAAGGCGGCGTGGAACAGCTTTCGACGCCGGAACGCCATTACGACAAGACATTCGAGATGGAGATCGGCACCTTCGCCGGCAAGGCCCGCTTCGCCCAGCAGGTAAAACTCGCCGCGGCCAAAGCCACCGTCAAGGCCGCAATCGAATGGATGATCTGCGACGAGGTAAGCTGCATGCCCCCCGACGACACGGAACTGACGGTCGAGCTGACCGCACGCCCCGGCACGGCTGCAGCTAACAGTACTGCAGCCGTCTCCCCGAATAACGACTCCTCCGCCAAAGACACCCCGGCGGAAGCCGCCGCGGATACGGCCTCCGGCACGGCCGAGACAACTGCCGCGGAGATCGTCCCGGCGCAGCAGGACGCCGCAGGAGGCGGTACGCTTTGGGCGCTGATTATCGAAGCCATCCTCTGGGGCTTTGCGGCCCTGCTGACCCCCTGCGTGTTCCCGATGGTTCCGATGACCGTTTCGTTCTTCATGAAGGGCGAAGGAGGTCCCGCACGCGGCCGCTTCCGTGCCGCCATGTACGGATTCTTCATCGTCGCGCTCTACACGCTCCCCATCGCGGCCATCATCGTCATCACACGCATTCTGGGCGGCGACACCGTGACGGCCGACATCTTCAACTGGCTGGCGACGCACTGGCTCCCGAACATCCTCTTCTTCCTCGTATTCATGGTCTTCGCCGCTTCGTTCTTCGGGGCTTTCGAGATCACGATGCCCTCGTGGATGGTGAACAAGACCGACGCCAAGGCCGATTCGAAAGGCTTGGCCGGCATCTTCTTCATGGCCCTGACGCTCGTGCTGGTGTCGTTCTCCTGCACGGGACCGATCGTCGGTTCGGTGCTCATCAAATCGACTTCGGGCGAATTCTGGAGTCCGATCGTCACGATGCTCGCATTCTCGGTGGCATTCGCCCTGCCGTTTACGATCTTCGCCTTCTTCCCCTCGATGCTCAAGAAACTGCCCAAGAGCGGCGGCTGGCTCAACTCGGTGAAGGTCGTGCTGGGCTTCATCGAAGTCGCCCTCGGCATGAAGTTCCTTTCGGTCGCCGACCAGACCTACCACTGGGGACTGCTCGACCGCGAGATCTATCTGGCCGTATGGATCGTGACCTTCTCGCTGCTGGGACTCTATCTGCTCGGAAAAATCAAATTCGCGCACGACAGCGACATGCCCTACCTCGGCGTAGGACGGCTGGCGCTGGCGATCATCACCTTCTCGTTCGTCATATACCTGATTCCCGGCATGTGGGGTGCGCCCCTCAAGGGACTTTCGGGCTACCTGCCGCCCCTGCATACGCAGGACTTCGTCATCGGACAGGTCGGCTCAGCCTCAGCGTCGGGCGAACCGGGCATGCTGCTGACCGCAGACGGCAAAAAACCCAAGCACAGCGACTTCCTGCACCTGCCGCACGGACTCGAAGGATTCTTCGACTTGCAGGAGGCCGAAGCATACGCCGCGAAAGTCGACAAGCCGCTGTTCATCGACTTCACGGGCCACGGCTGCGTAAACTGCCGCGAAATGGAAGCCCGCGTTTGGTCCGATCCGCAGGTGCTGGATATCCTGCGCCGGGATTACGTGATCGCGGCGCTCTACTCCGACGACAAGAAAGTCCTGCCCGAAAGCGAATGGGTGACCACCGATTCGGGCAAAGTGCTCAAAAGTCTCGGCAAGATCAACTCCTACTATGCGCTGAAAACCTACGGCGTCAACGCCCAGCCCTACTACGTACTGCAGGGCCGCGACGGGAAAACGCTCGTGCCGCCGCGCGGATACGACCTCAACGTCGAAAACTTCGTGCAGTTCCTGCGCAGCGGCATCGAAGCCTACAAGAAGCAGCAATAACACGGATATACGTATAAAAGAGCCTGCTACTTGTGAGGTAGCAGGCTCTTTGCATACACACCCGGCAGCGTTACTTTTTCTCTTTCCCGCGGTCGGAGAAAGCCGCTTCCACTTCGGCTTCCTTCTCTTCACGCTCTCTGGCGGTCGGGGCCTTGCCCTCCTTCACCAGTTCATCGACCTTGCGTTCGAAATTCTGCTCGCAAGGCGTGCAGGTCGTTTTCGTATCCTCTTTCATAACTTTTGGAATTTGACGTTACACCTTCCCCGGCAAATTACGCGCCGGAGTTTGCGACCCGACGGCAGCTCGTACCGTTTTTTTGCGTATCTTGTTGAAACCAAACGCAACTTCAACACAACGACATGAAAATTCACAAGACCGACATTCCGCCCCGGTCGCTGCTGACACCCTGTCTGCCGGGTGATTACCACGACTGCTTCACATACGGCATAACCTGCCGGCGCAAAATCTCGCCCGACGACCTGATGACGGCATTCTGGACGACGATGCCCGGATGGGTAAACACGCTGTTCAAACTGCGCAACGCGCTGGTCAGACCGTTCGGACTGCAAACCGACAACGGCGATGCGAAACAGCTGGAAAAGGCAATCCGCAGCGGCAGGGATTACCGCATGATGTCGGTCGTCGGCAAAACCGACAATGAAACGGTAATTTCACTCGACGACAAACACCTGAAAGCCTACCTCTCGGTTTACGCCGAAGCGCACGAAATCCACCTGAGCACCTTGGTCCGATACCACAACCGGCTGGGATTCTTCTATTTCAACCTGATCCGCCCGTTCCACACGCTCGTCGTGAAAAGCATGTTCCGGAGGATTATCAAAGCGCACGGCTTGTAGATCGCCGCCAGCCTGCATTATTCGCCGTCGGTTTACAAAAAACAGGGGTCGGATTTTTCAATCCGACCCCTTTGGTAGCGGGAGGAGGACTCGAACCTCCGACCTTCGGGTTATGAGCCCGACGAGCTGCCAACTGCTCCATCCCGCGATATGTCTTTAGTGATGTACTATCGCTTTTGCGTGTGCAAAGATAAGACAAAAATTCGGATTCTACAAATTTTTCCGGGCACAATGCGGCATTTACGATCTATCATGCTATTTATCAGCCGCCAACAATTATTTTTTTTCGTTTCTCAGCATTCAGCACAACCCGGAAGTTCTCCAACAGCTCCCGGAATCCGAATCTACCGGCCCCAAGCCCGCGCTTGCCGGGCCTCAATCCTCGAACTCCCGGAACATCGTCGTGCTGAGGTACTTTTCGGCACGGTCGGGAAATACGACGACGATATTCCCCGACTCGATACGCGCCGCGGTGCGTACGGCGGCCAGCATGGCGGCGCCGCTGCTCATCCCGGCGAAGATACCCTCGGCAGAGATGATCCTGCGGGCCATGTCGATCGCCTCCTCGCTCTCGACCAATTCCTGCACGTCGATCTTCGAGGGGTCGTAAATATCGGGCACGATCGCCTCCTCCATATTCTTGAGACCCTGAATATAGTGCCCCTTGGTCGGCTGGGCGCAAACCACCTTGATCGCGGGATTCATCACTTTCAGAAAGCGCGACAGCCCCATCAGGGTCCCCGACGTTCCGATCGCGCAGACAAGATAGTCGATCTGTCCGCCCGTCTGCTGCCAGATCTCCAGCGCCGTGTTTTCGTAATGCGCCAAGTAATTGGCGGCATTGGCGAACTGGTCGGGCATAAAATATTTGTCGGGATTCTCCGCGACGAGTTTGCGGGCCAGACGGATCGCGCCGTCCGTCCCTTCGGCGGCAGGCGTCAGACGCACCGTGCCGCCGTATGCGCGGATGATCTTGCGGCGTTCGATCGACACGGCCTCGCTCATCACGATCTCCACGGGATAGCCTTTGACGATGCCGACAATAGCCAGTCCGATGCCGGTATTTCCCGACGTAGGTTCGATGATCGTCTTCCCTTTGGTCAGACGGCCTTCGCGCTCGGCGGTTTCGATCATCTTGACCGCAATGCGGTCCTTGATGCTGCCCGTCGGATTGAACCCTTCGAGCTTGGCGAATATCTTCACTTTCGGATTGGGCGACAACGCATTGATCCGAACCATCGGCGTAGAACCGATGGTATCCAAAATCGTTTTCTTTGCTTTCATCTTATACTCACTAACCTAACTCAGTCTTATTTCAGCCCGGCGGCGACGATCTCCGCCAAGTCGCGCACCTCGCCCCTCGTGCCGCGGCCGATGGCCTTCTTGCAGAGCGGGCAGGCCGTCACGATCACCTCGGCGCCCGTGGCTTCCAGTTCTTCGGCCACCGCCTGCGCAAGACGCACCTGCTGACCGTCGGAAATGGCCGTATTGGCGACCGAGGAACCGCAGCAGGGTGCGTTTTCGCGCGTCTGCGCGGGTTCGAGCAGTTCGCCCACCGCTTCGATCACGGCGCGCGGCTCGTCGTAAATGCCGCTTCCGCGCCCCAATTCGCAGGGATCGTGGTAGGTGAAGCGCGTCGGGCCATGCACGACATCCAACCGTCCGGCCCGGATCAGACGCAGGATATATTCCGAATGGTGCAGCACCTCGATTCCGGCCAGTTCGTAATCCTCGCGGAAAACCTTCAGGCAGATCGGACACGAGGTCACGAGCGTCGTGATGCCGTGTTTGCGGAACAGATCGGTGTTGTAGCGCATCATCCTGCGCGCCGAATCGGTCTCGCCGGCCAGCTTCAGCGGCCGGCCGCAGCAGACGCCGCCTTCGCGGTCGGCCCACCACACCTCTTCGCCCGCGGCGCGGAACACCTTGTCCATCGCCGACATCGTACGGGGCGTAAGCAGGGTCATGCACCCCGCGAAATAGCCCACCTTGCCCTCTCCCGAAGAGCGGTCCAACCCTTTGAAATAGTCGTAGCGCTTCTCGTCGGGCACGTTGCGCATCGTATCGCGCGAGTTGAGCCGCAGCGTATTGAGGTCTATGTCCACGGGGCACTTCTCGGCGCAGCGGCCGCACATCAGGCAGTTGTCGGCCGTCGCCAGCCGCAGCATCCGGTAACGGCGGTCGCGCAGGAAATAGACCGACTGCACATCATTGATTCCCAGCACGCTCTGCAACTGACAGGGATCGATGCAGATACCGCAGCGCGAGCATGCTTCGACCTGAAAATGATCGAACGCCCCCTCCTTTTCGGTCGAGCGGAGTTCGTAATGCCGCAGGAAGATCAGGGGAATCTCGGTAAAGATATGCATATACCGCGAGAAAGGCAACGCCACGAAGAAAATACCGAGGCATGCGGAATAGGCCCACCATGCCGCGCTTTCGAGATTCATCAGCGCGAGCGTGCTGACGTGCTCCGCCATCCACGCGCCGACCGACCCCGTCAGGAATCCCCCGCCGCCGTAAAGGGCGCAGGTCGTGCTCTCGGCAATCAGGCGCACCGGGAAGACGAACCACAACGCCGAGAGGGCCACGCGGTCGCCCAGCACGTGTCTGGTCGTACGCCGCATGCCCATCGCCCGCGAGTAAACGCGCTTGCCCCAAGCCAGCGCCACGCCCGAAAGGACGAAGAGCAGCAGCAGGTCCATCAGGAAGTCGAACACGGGCTTATGTTCCAGCCCCGTGGCGAAATATTTGAAAAAGACGTGTCCCTGCAGCGGCACATACCGGAATCCGAGGTAAGCGATGGTCTCGATCCACCCCACGGCGATCAGCAGGAACCAGCCGAAAGCCAGACTCATGTGCATGTAGCCCAGCAGCGGATTGACCTTGAAGATGCGGCGGTGCAGCAGCGATTCGCTGATCACCTCCCACACGGCCGCCAGTGTGCGGCGCGTCGGCAGTCCGAACAGAATCCGTTTCTTGTCGGCGCGGGGCAGTCGGCAGAGCCACGAACCCCACTTCCAGAGCAGTACGACGAACATCACGGCCGCGCCGACCATGAACGGTATGCAGAATGGTGCGAAAAAAGTCATCGTCAGAAGTCTCCCAGTTTACGTTTGATAAGCATGACCACGCCGCGCGTATTGATACCGCGCGGACACACCAGCCGGCATTTGCCGCAGAGCATGCATTTGTTCATCTCCTCGTAGGCACCCTGATACTCGCCGCGGCGGACGAGCGTGTGGACCTTGCGGAAATTGAACTCCGTGAGGTTTCCGGCCGTGCAGACCGCCGTGCAGGCCCCGCAACCGATGCAGGCCTGCAGCTCCGGCATTTCGTGCAGGATCTCGTCGCTCTTGCGCAGGTTGTTGCGGTCGATGTCGATCGCCCGCGGCTTGGAGATGGTATATCCGAAATTGATCGCCGCCATATGCTATGCCCCCAGATAACGGGCCGCGGCGTCGGCAGCGGCCGTTGCTTCGTTCAACGATTCGCCGATATTCTTCGGCGCCGTGACGGTTCCGGCGTAAAAAATGCCCTCCACGTTGCTCTTCACGTTGCCCAAGAACATGTCGCGCGGCGCCATGAAGCCGCTCGGCGCACGGTTCAGCCCGGCCCCCTCGGCAAAAGCGGCGTTGTCGTCGTTGGCACGCATGCCCACGATCAGGATCAGCATGTCGACGCTCATGCGCAGCGGACGTCCCGTCAACGTATCCTCAGCCTTGATCTGCACGCGGCCGTCGATCGTCGGGCTGGCTTCCGAAATACGTCCCCGGATAAAGTGGATGTTGTATTTCTGCTGCGCCTCGCGGTACATCTCTTCGTATCCGGGGCCGAACATGCGGATGTCCATGTAGAAATTGAAGACGTCGGCATCGGGAAACAGCTGTTTCATCTCCATCGCCTGCTTCACGCCCGTAATGCAGCACACCTTGGAACAGTGCTGCTGACAGACCTTTTCGTCGCGCGAACCCACGCAGTGCAGGAAAGCGATGCGCTTGGGACGCGAGCCGTCGGCCTTGGCCACACGGCCTTCGTTGAGCATCCGCTCGATGTCCACCGTCGTAAAGACGTTGTCGTAGATGCCGTAGCCGTACTCCTCCTTGATCGACGCGTCGAACAGCGTGAATCCCGAACACAACACCACCGAGTCGCACGCGATCGTACGCCCGTCGGTCAGCCGCACGCCCTCGCGGGTAAACCCGGCGGCTTCGGTCTGCGTCAGCACCTCGATACCGCGCTCCGCGACGCGGCGGCGCAGTTCGGTGAGAATCTCCGACGCCGGGGTAAACGACGGGAACAGCACGTGCCAGCCCCGGAGTTTGCCGCCCAGTTCGGCCTCCTTTTCGATGATTACAGGTTCGATGCCCTGTTCTGCCAGACGCAGGGCCGTTTGCATGCCCGCAACGCCGCCGCCTATGACTGCCACTCGTTTCATTACTCTCTGATGTCGTATATTGTGTCCGTCGGGCAGCAGTTCACCACCGCCGACGCAGGTTTACCGATATATTTTCCGTTGCGGCCGAGGTATTTGGCCGCGGGGTCGTACTCGACGCCCATCTTGTCCAGCAGGGGTTCGACGTCGACCTGATGCATCTGCATGCCCAGCACCCAAGGATCGTAACCGAGCACCAGCCCGGCCATCTCCTCGTAGGTCAGCACCGGGATTCCGTGGCCGTTCTGGCCGTAGGTCGTGCCCTCCATCTCGGCGATGGCGTACTGCCACTTGTCGAGGAACATCGCGCACCCCGGACAGTTGGCCACGATGAAATCGGGCTTGTAAGGGGCCATGCTCTCCAGTTTCTTGTGCGAATTGGCGATCGAATAGCCGCGGTTGGCCTGCACCAGATAGTTGCGGAACCCGAAGCCGCAGCAATGCCGCCGTTCGGGATAGTCCACGCACTCGCCGCCCCACGACTCGACCATGCCGGCCAGCACGTAGGGAAATTCCGATCCGCCGATACCCGATTTGGGGAATATCTTGGCGTAGTGGCAGCCGATATGCTCCACGACCTTCAGCGGTTCGCCCGTCTGGGCATTGACCAGCCGGTGTTTGGCCCGTGCGGCGATCTGCTCGCGGAAGTGGAAGACGACGTCCGACGTGTGGGCCAGACTCGCAGGCTTTTTGAATTCGCGCCCCGTGGCCTTGTAAAGGTTCTCGCGGGTCTTCGCCTCGGTCTCCGGGAACTCGTGCCATGTGGCCAGAATTTCCGTGTAGACGCCGAACGAAGTGATGCACGACGAAACGAGGTTTTCATACCCGGCTTCGGTCATCAGCGCGAACTGCCGCGCCACGACCGTCATGATCGTTTCGAGCGGCACGATGTCCGAGTGGTAGCCGATGCCCGTGCAGGACGAGTGCAGCGGATCGTCCGTCAGGTCCTTGCCCAGATCGTTGCGCAGCATGTCGATGAACAGCTTCTCGCTGCCGGGAAAGAAATTCTGGCGGATACAGCTACGGGCGTAATAGTAGTGGTCGTCGGCAATCTCCTTCTGGTAATCCTGCCAACTCTTTCGTTTTATCATCTGCTAATAGTGTTCGTTGCTGTTATTGAGGAAGACGTCCATCATGTACTTCTGATCGGCTCCCTCTTCGTAACCCAATTCGCGGGCCTTGCGGTCGGAGTGCTCCTCGATGGCGTCGAACATCTCCTTGCCGCCGCTGACCTCGAAAATCCGGTGAATCTCGTCGAGTGACTTCTCGTCCAGACGGCGCAGCGCACCCGCGCCGTGACGCATGTAGACCGGCGTGAACTGACCGTAAATCTCCTTGTCGTTATCGTAAATCCACTGCCACACGGTTCCCTGTTCGGGGTGCAGTTCGGGTTTGACGAGCCGCGGGACGATGCAGTAACCCGTGCGGAGGATGTTCTCGCCGATGATACGCTTGAGCGCCAGCTGCTGACGGCCCTTTTCGCTCTCGACGAAGAACCCCAGCTTCTGCGAAAGGGTCCGCAGCGCCTGAATCACATAGCCCGGCGTGTTGCCGCGCGGACAGCGCGGACGGCACGACATGCACTCGCCGCAGTACCAGATCGTATCGCTCTTCAGAAGCTCCTCGATGGCGTCGTCGTCGCGTGTCTGCACGATGTTCACGATCTGACGGGGATCGTAATTGTAGAACTCGGCAGCCGGACAGACGCCCGTGCAGACGCCGCAGTTCATGCACGACTGAAGGCCCTCCTTCATCCGCACGTCCTCCATCAGCATGTCGAAATATTTTACCATTTTTCTCTTTTCTTTGTTCGTTCGCCCTTCCGCCGGCACCGAATCGCCGCATGCGGTCCGGACTGCCCCAGCGGATTTACACCGCTTCCCGCATCCGATCCAGCAGTCGCCTGCATCCGCCGCGCAGTGCGAAAAAAAGCGTCCGGCATGTGCATAAAAAAACCTTTGCGTCTGCAAAGGTAGGGATTACGGCCGAGCCGCGCAGTGGTATAAATACCTAATTTCGCCGCCGTTCGTAGGTCTCGAACGCAAAGGGATAGGGATAATTCGCGCCCGAAGCGAACGACTCGGACGACACGAGCCGCCACTCGGCGTCGTTCCATGCGGGAAAATGCGTATCGCCCTCGTAGGCATGGAAAACCCGCGTCAGGTAGAAGCGGCCGGCCAGCGGAAGGGCCTGCGCATAAATCTGCGCGCCGCCGATGACGAAGACCTCCTCTTCGGCCGGGAACAGCGCCACCGCCTCTTCGAGCGAATGGGCCACCCTGCATCCCGGAATCTCCATCTCCTGCCGCGTGACGACCACATTGGTCCGGTTGGGCAGCGGCCGTCCGAGCGACTCGTAGGTCTTGCGCCCCATGACGACGGGATGGCCCGACGTAACGGACTTGAAGTATTTCAGGTCTTCGGAAATATGCCACAACAAGGCGTTCTTATCGCCGATCACGCCGTTTTCGGCGACGGCTACGATGATGCTTACCATATATATTTATTAATGCGATCCGCCGCCGCAGTCCGCCTGAGACGTCCGGCCGCCCTGCAAAGATAGCAATAATTCGGTTCGGCGCAATGGCTCCGCCTGCGAACCGAAACCCCGCCCGCCCCCCGCATCCGGCAACTCCGCAACCGCTCCCGGCAATCGCAATCGTTCCCGAAATCGTTCCCGAAGATTTTATTCGCCGATCGTGCGGAATATCTTCCGGCAAATTCTATTTTTGTTCGTAAACTACAACCTGAGCTATGGAAATTCTGGACTACATAACCATCGCCGTCTTTGCGGCGGGCATCATGTTCGTCGGTTCGCTGTTCTCCTCGACCGGCAAAAACATGAAGAGTTTTTTCGCCGGAGGCGGCAACGTCCCTTGGTGGATCAGCGGGCTGTCGCTGTTCATGGGCTTCTTCTCGGCCGGAACGTTCGTGGTATGGGGGTCGATCGCCTACTCGATGGGCTTCGTCGCCGTCACCATACAGCTCACGATGGCCGCAGCCGGATTCGCCGTCGGCCTGCTTATCGCCCCGCGCTGGAACAAAACGGGCTGTCTCACCGCCGCGGAATACATCACACGCCGCTACGGAGCCTCGACGCAGAAGCTTTACACCTACATCTTCCTTTTCATCTCGATCTTCACCACCGGCTCCTTCCTCTATCCGATCGCCAAAATCATCGAAGTGGCCGCCGGGATTCCGCTCTCGTCCAGCATCCTGATACTCGGCGTGTTCTGCATGATATACGTCTCGCTCGGCGGCCTTCGCGCCGTGGTCGTGACCGACGTGCTGCAATTCATCATCCTCTTCGCCGCGGTCATCATCGTCATTCCGCTCGCATTCGGCGAAGTGGGCGGCGTCCCGGAGTTCCTCGCACGGGTTCCGGAGGGATTCTTCACGCTCTTCGCGGGAGAATACAACTGGGTGTTCATCGTCGCGTTCATGCTCTACAACCTCTTCTTTCTGGGCGGAAACTGGGCTTATGTCCAGCGATATACGAGCGTGCGCACGCCCAGAGACGCGAAAAAGGTCGGCGTGCTGTTCGGCGTGCTGTATACCTTCAGTCCGATCCTGTGGATGCTGCCGCCGATGATCTACCGCGTCTTCGAACCCGGACTTTCGGGGCTTGAAAACGAAAACGCCTACCTGCTGATGTGCAAGCAGACGATGCCCGCCGGCATGCTCGGACTCATGCTCGGCGGCATGATCTTCGCGACCGCAAGTTCGCTGAACGCCACGCTGAACATCTCGGCAGGCGTCTTCACCAACGATATCTTCAAACGCCTCCGCCCCGCCGCCGGAGAGACGACGCTGATGAAAGTCGCCCGCATCTCCACGCTCGGCTTCGGGGTGCTGGCCATCGCCGTGGCGCTGCTCATCCCCAACATGGGCGGCATCGTCAACGTCGTCATCAGCGTGGCGGCACTCACCGGAGTGCCCCTCTACCTGCCGCTAATCTGGAGTCTCTTCTCCAAGAACCTGAACGGCAGGGCGATCCTCAGCACGACCGTCACCAGTCTGACCGTCAACGCCGTTCTCAAATTCATCACGCCTGCGGCCGTCGGCTTCTCGCTCAGCCGGGCCGAAGAGATGCTGGTCGGGGTGCTCTTCCCCGCGCTGCTGCTGACCGGCTATGAAATCTATCACAAACTCTCCGGCTCGCGCGTCTGCGTTCCGATGCCTGCGGCAGAGAACGCAGCGGCGCCCGCCGCCGAGGACGCCGGCACGGATAACAACAACAGCATCCGCATCATCGGCGCCGGAGCGGCGATTTCGGGCTGCTTCATCTCCCTGATCGCGCTCCTGTCCGGCGGGGAGACTCTCGTTCCCCTCACGACGGGTATCGTCCTGACGGTATTGGGCGGCCTGATTTTCCTCACGACAAAAAACAAATAAACATATGTTTATCGGAGAATTCGAAAAAAGCCGCAAACCGGCGAAAGTACACAGCCGTCACAGTCTGGTGATCGTCGGCGGCGGGCTTACCGGCGTATGCTGCGCCATTACCGCGGCCCGTGCGGGCGCCGACGTCGCGCTGATTCAGGACCGTCCCGTGCTGGGCGGCAACGCTTCGAGCGAAGTCCGCCTGTGGGCGCTGGGAGCGACCTCGCACATGGGCAACAACAACCGCTGGTCGCGCGAAGGGGGCGTCATCGACGAAATACTGGTCGAGAACACCTTCCGCAACCGGGAAGGCAATCCCGTGCTGTTCGACATGGTGCTCATCGACAAGGTGCTCTCCGAACCGAACATCACGCTTTACCTCAACACGTGCGTATACGACGCCGAAATGTCCGGCCGCACCGTCAGATCGGTCACGGCGTTCAATCCGCAGACCGGAACGCACCACACGATCGAAGGCGATCTTTTCGCCGACTGTTCGGGCGACGGCGCGCTCGCCTACATGGCGGGAGCCGAATACCGCATGGGCGCCGAGGACCGCGAAGAATACGGCGAGAAGTTCGCGCCCGACAAGACCCGATACGGCGAACTGCTGGGGCACAGCATCCTGTTCTACATCAAGGACACGGGGCGCCCCGTACGCTTCGAAGCTCCCGAATTCGCCCTGAAGGAGGTCGAGGAGCTGATCCCCCGGCTCCGGAATCCGGAGTATTTCAACACCTCGCAGCACGGCTGCAAATACTGGTGGCTGGAGTACGGCGGACGGCTGGACACGATCCGGGATACCGAAAAAATCAAATTCGAACTCTGGAAAATCGTCTACGGCGTCTGGAATCACATCAAAAATTCGGGCAAGTACCCGGAAATGGAGAACTACACGCTCGAATGGGTCGGGCTTTTCCCCGGCAAACGCGAAAGCCGGCGGTTCAAGGGCTACTACATGCTGACCCAACAGGACATCATCGAACAGCACGAGCACTACGACGCCGTTTCGTTCGGCGGCTGGTCGATCGACCTGCACCCCGCCGACGGCGTTTACGGCGCAGGGCGCGCCTGCAACCAGTGGCACAGCAAGGGCATCTACCAGATTCCCTACCGCTGTCTGGTGACGCCCGATGCGGACAACCTCTTCATCGGAGGCCGTATCATCAGCGTCAGCCATGTGGCCAACGGCTCCACGCGCGTCATGTGCACCGCCGCACACGGCGGGCAGGCGATCGGCACGGCGGCCGCAATCGCCCTGCGCGACCACCTCAAACCGGCCGACCTTATCGGCAGGGAGCGTATGGGTCAGCTGCAGTCCGCACTGCTCCGCACCGGACACTTCCTGCCGGGCGAACGGTTCGGCCGCGGCATGCTGCCCCCGAAGGCCCGGATCAGCGCATCCAGCGAGTTTGCGCTCGAACGGCTGCGCCCCGACGGCACCCGCTTCCGGCTGGACTGCTCCGCCGCCGAGCTTATCCCGGTCGACGGCCCGGTTCCGGCCGTCGGTCTCACCGTGCAAGCGGACAAGGCGACCCGGCTGACGGTCGAACTGCGCAGTTCGTCGCGCAGGGGCAACTACACCCCGGACACGACCGACAAGCGGCTCGTTTTCGACCTCCGGGAGGGAGAAAACAGACTGACCGTCGATTTCGGAATGCGCTACGAAGCGCCGCAATACGTCTTCATCTGCTTCATGGCCAATCCCGACGTAAGCATTCCGATGAGTTCGGAGATCGTCTCCGGCCTGACTTCGGTATTCAACACCGTCAATCCCGCGGTCTCCAATTTCGGCAGGCAGACTCCGCCGGAGGACATCGGGGTCGATGCGTTCGAATTCTGGTGTCCAAAGCGCCGTCCCGAAGGGAAAAACATCGCGCTCGAATTCTCCGCGCCGCTGACCTGCTTCGGGGCTGAAAACCTCCTCAACGGCTACTTCCGGCCCTACATACAGCCCAACGGCTGGATCCCGGCCCCCGACGACCGAACGCCGTCGGTCCGCATCGACTTGGGCGAAGAACGGACCGTCCGGCAAATCAGGCTGTTCTTCGACACCGATTTCGACCACGCACTGGAGAACGTGCAAATGGAGCATTTCGATTCGGTGATGCCCCAGTGCATCCGCAACTACCGCATTACCGACGGCGACGGGAACCTCCTGTTCCGCACGGAAGGCAACCACCAGAGCTGCAATACGATTGCATTGGACGCCCCGCACACACTGCGCTCGATACGCTTCTGGCCGGAAGACTCCGCCCCCGGAAGGCACAAGGCCCTGATGGGGATCATTGTCGAATAAATTGCATAACTTCGAACCGGAAACCGAAACCATGAAACCGCACTTCAAAATATTCTCCGCATTCGTCCTGCTGCTGTCGGCCGCCTGCACGCCCTCCGACGAACTGGCCGTCAGAAACAAAGAACTGGAAATCCGCTGGGAACAGACCGCGGAAGGATGGAAAATCTCACGGGTCGCCGACCGCAAAGGCCGCTGCTGGGG
>OLXI01000695.1_pt1 | contig 19122 bp, 20 predicted proteins | sample 1674181 | NCBI WGS metagenome assembly OLXI01 (sample SAMEA103958148, study PRJEB25191) | human gut metagenome | reverse complement strand
CCCTTGTAAACAATGTAAACAATAATTTAGGAGGAAAACCTGAATAGGGAATATGAGGAAAATTATGACCAATTTAGGAAATGAAAAATCACAAAATAGAGTGCACAGAAACATTGTTTACATTGTTTCTCGGGAGGAGAATTGGGGACCTAATCAATTGAATATCAATCACTTAGGTGAGAAACAATAAGAAATTTTATTGTTTACTACTGGTCAAATATTGTTTATTATGGAAAAAACTGAGAAATTGGGGCTACCCCCAACTGGGAAACTTGGAGTGTTCCGGCGATGGCTGGGGATCTACTCAAAAGAGGAGCGGGAGGTCCTGGACTACGTCCGCAAATTGAAAAAGACCACCATGCAAATAGCACGGGGTCAGCTGACTCTGTTATCCCGCCCGGAATGGATGCGGCACGAGGACTGGGTTAAGGTCCGCAAACTACAAAACAAATTAGAAAGGAGGCGTAGAAAATGATTGCAATTTACCTGTTGGCCATCATCGGCCTGTTCGCGATTTTCGGCGGGATCCGCCAATGGTGGATCAGTCCCAAACGGAAATTGAGCCGATCCATCAAGCAGATGGAGAGAGCGGAGAGACGGATCCAAAAGTTCAAAAAGAAGTCGTAGGCGAGTAGAATTGGTCCAGTAGAAATTGGTGCCAAATTGGTCCAGTAGAATTGGTGACAAATTGGTCCAGTAGAATTGGTGCCAAATTGGCCTTCTCTCGACCCACAAATACTGGACGGCACTCGCGCATACGAAATTAAAAACTTTTAAAAATGAAAGCAAAACACTTTAAGCAGCTCGGGAAGAACTGGGCTTTATACTCGGAGGTTAATACCAAGTACTGTAATTGGACTCCTTCCATCGCCACGGTCCACGAAGGTATGATTTGGCCGAATGGCATTTCGATCAAGTTCCTGTGGTTCGGGGTGACCCTCATTCGCGTAAGCGAATAAATAAAGATCCCCGGGGCCAAACGCTCCGGGGATTGTTGTGCAGAAATAAATTTTTAATTTGTATAAGGTTTGATTATATTTGAGGCATGGCACGAAGTACATATAAAATGAGTCCACTCGCCTATATGGAGGAGGGACAGAAAAGGCGAGACGCTGGAGAATTTGTAAAGCCCACCGATGCGGAGGAGCTTTATTTTGCATTCATCGAGTACTGCAAATTCATGCAGGATAACTATTTCTCCCAGTCTCACAAGAATAAGAATGGCGAAGACTGTAGCGTATACATTTCCCGCCCGATGACCATCGAATCATTTAGGCTGTTTGCTGGCATCAATCCTGTTGAGTACGAGGAGCTCACGGGAGACCCGGTAGCAGCTGCAATTGGTGGCACCATCGAGGACGCCATCAATTCCCAGCAGATTGAGGGAGCACTGGTTGGCAAGTACGCTGCCAGCCTCATCCAGGTGCTTCAAGGACGCAAGACCAATGTCAACCTGACGGGAGGCATCACTCTCGAGCAGATAACAGGAATGGAGGTAAAATAAAATGGGACGCCGGCTTCAATTTGACACCAAAGGCAACGAGAAGCAGAAGGAAGTGGCTCGGTTATGGCTTGATGACTCAGTCACTGACATTCTGTATGCTGGCACGAAAGGTGCTGGCAAATCGTACCTCGGGTGTTCCTTGATAGCCGGCGATGCCCTCACCTATCCGGAGACCTTTTATTTTATTGCGCGTAAGACGGCTGCCGACCTGGTCCGGTACACTATTCCCTCCCTCTACGAGGTATTTGCCCATTGGGGCATCACGGAGAACTACTACCACTTCAATGGCCAATACAACTTCTTCGAGTTGTACAACAAAAGCCGCATCTACCTGATCGACGCCAAGTATAACCCCAGTGATCCCATGTACGAGAGGTTCGGCTCCATGCAGATGACTCGGGGATGGATCGAAGAGGGTGGCGAGTTTATCCGCGAGGCGAAGACCAACCTCCAGGCTTCCATCGGTCGATGGAAGAACGACGTCTACAAGCTGGCTCCCAAACTCCTCATCACCTGCAACCCGTCCAACAATTTCCTCTACCCGGACTACTACAAGCCATGGAAGGAGAACAAGCTGCCTCCTTGGCGTCGGTTCGTCAAAGCTCTGCCCCAGGACAACAAGACTCTCCCAGACACGTACATTGAGGGGCTTCTCCGGAACCTGACCCAGTCGCAGATCGAGCGACTGGTCTTTGGCAACTGGGAGTATGACGATGACCCGAATTGGCTGGTCGACTATGACGCAGTGTGCGACATGTTCAGCAATGAGTTCGTGCTCCCGACGGGCAACAGGTTCATCAGCACTGACCTTGCTGGAAAAGGACGAGACAGTTGGGTGGTTGGAACCTGGGATGGCATGGTATGCCGGATCCCCATTGCCAAAGGCTTCTCGGAAGGCAAGGAGATGGAGGAGAAGATCGCCAAATTGGCCACCGGTCTGAAAGTCCCCCGGTCCAGCATCGTCTCTGACGCTGACGGACTTGGGTTCTACTTGGAGAGCTACCTGAAAGGCATCCGGGAGTTTCATGGGGGACAGTCAGCCATTGACTCCAAGACGTACAACAACATCAAGTCGGAGTGCGCATTCAAGCTGGCGGAGCTCATCAACAAGCGCCAGATCCACATCATCTGCTCTCCCGAAGTTCAGGAAAAAATCAAGCAGGAGATGACGGTGCTCAAGTCCAAGAACACGAACTCCGCTGAGCAGAAGCGAGAGCTCATCTCCAAGGACACCATGAAGCAGCTCCTCGGCAGGTCACCGGACTTCCTGGACATGCTCATCATGCGAATGATATTTGAGGTCAAGCCGAAGGCGACTGGCATGAAGTCCGCCAAAATCATAATCCCCACAAAACGATGATACTGGACATCATAACCCTCATCCGCGACATGGTCAAGATGGTCAACCCTCTGGCCGTCTTTGAGTGTGACCAGGCTCGGATGCTGAACGTCAAAGTGAACACGATGGAGAGGTTCGTGACAGACTCGGACGGCAATCGGACCTCGTCCGACTTCGTCTATGTTGAGGAGCCCACCACTGGCTACTACGATACGCCATATCGGGGCTACCCCACTCAGCGTACCATCATGCAGGTTTACTTCTGCAAGTTCGAGCCTATGGCCAACGATGCCTACAAAGGCGATACGAAGTTCAGCAAGAATTCTCCCACCATCGGCCGTCTGGAGTTGAAGAACCAAATCGAGGAGCAGATGGTCCGGCCTTTCCTCTACTTGCTCAAGACCTCTCAGCTGGTCAAGCAATATCCGGAAATCATGAACACTGTCCGGGTGCTGTACCCGTCTTCCAGGTTCGACGCCAACGAAGTAAGTGTCGGACTGGAGTTCACTTTCAAACAGGACTGGTGCTTGGATGCCTACAAGGACAAAATCTGGCGTCCCCTCCTTGAAGTGGTAAAACCCGGGTTTGACTTATCGGGGCGCACTATATTCTTCGACCGACAGGACTTGCCCGTGCCGGTCTATCCCCCGGCATGGAGCCAATCCCTGTTTCATGAGATGGGTCTCCCGCTACTGGTATTCACCATCTCGCAAACAGACAATTTCGTTGCCCAGCTTAGTTGGGATGAAACCGGGGACGTTGTTGTAGACTACGCATGGACCAAAGAGGACGGATGGAAAAAGTCGAGTGTGACGTACCCCAACCTGGGCTCCGGATTTGAGATTATAGTCAACTCAATAGAAATTGAAGACATCCCCGAACAGTATTGGAGTCTCAAACATTGCTACATAAAATGATACAGCGAGTCGACATACAAGGCGGTCAGATGACGTTCGGCCAACGCATAGAGCTTGGCCGGATTATCACTGACAAGGAGATGACCGACATCGACAAGATGAAAGAAGGCATGCAATGTCTTGGCGTCAAATGGAGTCTGAGGAACACCTCAGAAATTGTCGAGTACTGGTATGAGGTTCTTCTGGGCATTAAATACTGGATCGAGCGAGAACAGACTGAGCTCAAGTATGAGCCCAGTGCCGAGGAAAAGGCAGCCGGCATTGCCCAATTCTCCATGGTGGTTGGCGAGATGGCTACCATCACTGCACTGGCCAAGGACTACTCGAAGGACCCGGACGAGATCCTGGAGTGGAAATACGGAAAGGTATACAACCTCCTTTTCACCAACTTGCAGAGTCACCTCTTCCGGGAGCGACTGAACAAGGAACTGGAGCGTAAGGCTCAGCAGAAAGCCAATGCTCGCAAACCTCGAAACAAATGGCGGTAGAGCTGGAACAGATATTGGCTGAGGGTCTCACTCAGATGCGGGACGAGATCATTCGGGCATCACAGGACGCCGGGCAGGAAGCTTCGGGCAGAACCTATGCTCAGATAACAGTCCAGACGGGACGGGAAGGCGAAACAGTTTGGGGAACAATCGAAGCTCCGAACTACTTCTACACTCTCATCCGGGGACGAGGTCCTGGCAAGATCCCCGCCAATTTGGGACAGATCATCATGGAGTGGGCAAAGCTCAAAGGCATCACCTTCTCGGACCCAAAGGATCTGGTCCGATTCGGAAATGCTACTGCATGGAAGATCAAGCGAGAAGGCTCGGAGCTTTACCGTAATCACATTTACGTTGATTTGGTCGACACTCCAGCTGACAACTTCGAGGAGTACCTGGCTCAGCATCTGGACAAGACAATGGAGGTCCTCATTGAAGAGGCATTCACTCCCAACAACAATATGGACCACGGATATATAATATAACGCGATATGGCAATTACCAAACAACCGGCTGAAGACTCTCTATACTCAGCATATTCGCAAATACCAGTTGAGACTGACGACTCCACACTTGGACTCGAGGTCGAGACCCAAAACTTCGACGAGGACAACATGATCTCGCTGAATATCCTTGATAACGAACAGTCGGAAGTGTTCGACAACTCTGGCGGCACGAGTCAAAACTGGTTCAGAGAGTTCGTAATACCCCGGAAGATGGTAGCTGGGGAGTGGTATGCTTTTAGGGTTGGTTTTGGCACAGCGAACAAAGCAACTTCATTGACGGTCGCACTATATCAAGGAAATGCAGAAGGACACGGGGTAGTTAAAGTTGCTACGACCGATCTCATGATTGGCTCTTCTATGACATGGCTTGCCCAAATTCCTACTACTGAAAATGTGAGACACCCCAATACGGTATTAGTCGTATATGCTGGGAAGGAAGGAGCAACAGCTGGGGTGAAGGTAACACTGAACAACATGTCTTTGACCTACGGGAAGAACTTTATCGGCTATAGACCCAGTTCAGTGATGGCAGCGAACTCATTAACTGAAAGCATCGACATCCACAGAGACTCAGGATTCGGAACGACGAAGAAATACGACCTCAGCTTTTTGGCCAAAGCCGGATTCCGGGACGACAGATTAAGAACACTTCCGTACATAAACCCACACATCGGCTTTGCCATTGACTACAGTCTCATATCGGCATACGCATACAGAGGCATCGGCGAACAAGACTTCAAAGTACGATATGCCTCCCGGGGAGTTAGACCCCGAGGTCACAACGTCAACTTCTCCATGTCTAACATAGGACTGGCATTGACTGACCGGACTCCCTATAGCGACAGAAACCTGTACGTGAAGAAATACTACGGGTACCCGTATTTCGTCACACTATTTCCGAAAGGAGCTTCGGGATTAACTCCTGCCACTCCGATTGACGTTCGTGTTAAAATTACGGGAGCTCGGAACGAAACTCAATTTGATATTTCCAGCCGACTCAACATCCCACTTGTGTACGAATTTGATGATGAGATTAGCGATGGAGCCGACTACGTAAAACTCAGACCTTCGCGGGGAGTATATCCCGGTGAAGCATGGAACATCATGTTTATAGATACAGAGGTACCTTGCAACCCATTCTACATTCGCTGGATAAACCAGAAAGGCGGATGGGACACGTACATGTTTGAGCAACACAAGAAGTATACTCAGGAGGTTGACCGAGGAGACCAATACGTATTAGCGAATTCCAGAGACCCCTATGCCTCACAGACGAGAGGCGAGTTAGCTCCGGAGTTTAAGAACATAGTCCAAGCAGGAGCAGAACAGCTTGATGAGAACGACTTCAACTTGCTCAAAGGAATTGCTCTCTCGCCTTTGGTTCAAGTCTACAACTATCAAATTGCGGTATGGCAACGAGTTCTCGTAAATGACACGGACCTAACCTGGGACACAAAAGCCCCGCGGAACACTGTTAGCTACGAGTTCCAGCTTATTGACGAACAAACTCAGGGGTAATATGAACTACGAACTACTCATGAAAGGCATTGACGGCGAGGTCTGGTCACTGGACCTCCCGCTGGATGCTCCTGCGATGAATTACCAGATCAACAACCTGGCTGAGCTGAAAGACCGTAATGCCTCGTACTCCCAGCGGATCAGTCTGCCCAGGACGACCCATAACGAGCAAGCATTCCAATTCAGTTTTGTAATTGGCTCAGGTTCGTATGTGCCATACATGAAGTTTCCTTGCCAACTATTCTATGAGGGAGCACTCATATCCCCGGCTGGAGCAGTATTGAATATCGTAGACGTGTCTGACACGTCAATAGGAATCCAGATCCTCGGGGCAACCGCTGACCTGTTCGATACACTAAACAACACTGACGCGAAGGATCCCGGAACTGGCATGTTCCTCCTCAAGTGGTACACGGACACAATGGGACAGGCCGAGCGATACCTCTCCGGCTCCGAAGAGGCTAAAGTCCTGTATTTTTGGCTATATGCAACTCTACAAAAGAACCCGGACATCCCCCCGGTCTCCATGGAGGCAATCCGACAAGTCCGGGAGTTGGACAAGTTCTATCCCCACCTCAACTGGTATGACTTGGTGACATGGATCTTCGATCGAGCAGGCTACAGGCTCGAGACCGACGTGGACCCCGTCGACCGAGCCGAAATGTTTTTGCCTTGCACTTATCCCGTTTTGGCAGACAACCCCAATGCTCCGAAAGCATCCGGGACTGGCTGGATCCAGGATCCCCCGATTGGCACTATAGTAGGGGTGATATGGCGAGGATACCCCGGAGTAACTCTCAGTGACCCGGTCGCCGGGCGTCTATCGATGGGATCTGTAGCAGGAACATTTTCATGGAAGACTTTGTGGGACACGACCATCACGTTCAGTTTCTCATGGTCCAATATTTCTGCCATCCGGAATGGTTCTGTGGCAGTCCAAGTTACCCATTACAAGAACGACGGAACCAGTGCTATAGTGTTGACCAGATCCTGGTCGTCGGGGTCTTCTGGCAGCGCTTCGGTCGACATCCCGATGGAGGCAGGAGAGCACATCCTTGTGTCCGGATCTCTCGCCACAGTCAATCCCTCTGCCAATCAGTATGACATGAGGTTCCCGGTCAGCATTACTGCTCCTCCCGTGCCGGAAACTTCGCCGGGGGATAAGCCCCAGCCCGGGCTAACCTATGACCTCCTGGCCTCGACTGGATTTAAGAGCTTGGGAGACATAGTCAAAGCTTTCTTCCAGCTGTTCGGGCTAACCATCGACGTGAATCCCGCTACCAAAGTAGCAAGAGCATACTCGGTTCAGGAGTTCTACAACAGACGAAGCTCGTCCGGGAAGAATTGGTCCGACAAGCTGATAAAAGGTAAGGACACAAAACTTACCTTCCAGTTATCCAGCTATGCCCAGTCCAACGAGATAAAGCTGGAGGACAACAAGGACAACAATGTTACTGACTCGTACAAGTTCAGCATCCCGGACGTCAACCTCCAGCCCACTAAACTCCTGTTCCAAATTGGGTTCTTGGCAGGACTCAACCAAACTCTCTATGATGCGGACAGTACGAACAAGTTACACACACTTGCTAACTATCCCATATGGACTATCAATAGAGGTCGTATGGAGAACGGGGAAATGACCGAGACAACTTGGGAGTACAATGCTCTCAGTAAGCCGATGGTCGTCCATATCAATAAGTCTGACTATATGTGGCCCCAGGTAAGTGTAGGTTACACACTTACCCGAGTACGACTATACACAGCATACTTCAAAAATTTGAATTACTACGTTCCGAAGTACTACGACAAGCTCATCAACAATATACTCAAAAGACCGAAGATCCTACAGACCCAGATTCTTTTGGACTCGCTCGACATCCAAAGCCTGGACCTGTTCAACCCCATATGGCTGGAAGAGCATGGGTTCTGGTTCTACGTCTCGAAGATAAACAACTTCCAAGCTGGAAAGATAACCAAAGTGGACCTAATACGAATGTAATATGGCCGAAGAACAGAAAAATACAATTTACAACGTCCGTGTAACAGCTGAGGATGCCCTCAAGACGTTAGCCGAATTGAAGCTCCGGTCCCAGGAGCTGAGGGATCAACAGAAGGCTCTGGGCAAAGTGACCGAGGAGAATGCCCAAGAATACTACGCACTTGACAACCAGATCAAGGCAATCAACAGCGAGGCGAATAAGTACCAGAAGCAAATCCAGAACAATATTAAGCTCCAGAACCAACAGGAGGCAAGTTTAGCAAAACTTAGAACCCAGCTGGCTTTGGACAATGCCGAGTTTGCAGAGTTGGGCAATTCGATGCAGGACGCAGCTCGTAAAGCCGAGCTCGGAAAGCGTATTGCAGAGACCACTGAGGAGCTCAAAGCTCAGGAGGAGGCACTCGGGGACTACCGCCGATCCGTTGGTAACTACGAGAAGGCAACGGATAACCTGAAACAGGAGCTCAACGACTTGACAGACACTCTGATCCGGATGGCTCAAGCCGGGGATACGAGTTCAGCATCCTTCAAGGAGATGGTCAAGCGAGCTGGTGAGCTCAAGGCGGCAGAGGACACGGTCAATACAGCCATCGACCAGACTGGACGAGGAATCGACACACTGGTCGCTGTCACGGATGCAACTTCGGCAATCACTTCCGTCTACGGTTTATGGACCACAGCCACTCAGGTACTGGGGAGCGAGAACGAGGAACTCAATGCTACCATGACGAAGATGATAACCATCATCACAGCTCTGTCTTCCTTGTCCTCCCTCCAGGCAGCTCTCTCCAAGACGGAGGCCACATATCGAGCTGCAGCCAACTTGGTTCAGCTGGTTGGTATCAACCAGACTCTCGCTGAGACGAAAGCGATAGCTGCTAAGAATGCTGTCCAGGGAGCTGGCAATATCCTCACCAAAGCAGCAGCAGCTGCTACCTGGCTTTGGAACGCGGCTTTGGCTGCCAACCCCGTTGTATTGGTGGCAGCGGCAGTGGGCGGATTGGTGGCTGGAGTGGTTGCTCTTACGAACGCATTTAACAGTAACACGGAAGCTCAAGAGAGAGCAACCCGGGCAATGGAGGCATACAATCGAGCTGCCGAAGCCTCCACATACGTACTGGATCAGATCGAGACTAAACGAAATACTCTGTCCAAAGCCGAGGAGATACGGGGCAAACGGGAGATCGAGAACCTCAAAGCCAATCATGCCACGTCGGAACAGATCGCCGAAGCTCAGCTCAAAACAGCCAACAAGCTCCGCGAGATTGAAATGAGTGCAGCTCGTCAAAGACAGATGGCTGCAATGGATGAGTTTGATTCCTTGAAGAAGGTGATTGCAGCCAAGGAGGAGGAACTCAACACGTGGTCCGGAAGCTTGGACAAATACAAGGAGGCCAAAAAGGAACTCGACGACTTGAAAGGTCGATACCAAGAACTGTTCCGGACAATCGAGAATGAGGGAGCCGCAGTTGCCAACTTGGCTCTCGAGACTGCAATAGCCAATCGGGAGGCTCAGCAGTCTATTGCTGATAAGGCTCTGGAGGTTGCTTTGAAGAACTCGGAAGCCATGCAGAAGATCCGGGAAGACGATCTCAGGTTCCAAACAACATTCCAGTCTACGAGCATAGCCATCCGGATGGAGTATGAGAAAAAGCTCTACAAGGCAGCTCAGGATGGAGCCCGGGAACGTCTGGCTCTCCAAAAAGCTCACGGCAAAATCACTAACAAGGAGTATCAGACGGCTCTGAATGCCATGGCTCGGTCCGACAAGCAGTTCTACGAGAACCAAGCCAAACAGCTCAATGACTACCTTGCCGGGGTGAGAGCAAACATATTGGCTGTAGCCTCCGGAGGTACAGTCGACATGCAGATTGCCCAGGTTACTCAGAAGTACCAGGACGCCATGAAAGAGCTGGCCAACATTCAGCCTCCTCAGTTCGTGAGAGGTATGAGCGAGGAGGAATACCAGAAAGAGTATGCCGCTTATGAGCAGTTCCTGGTCAACAGAGCCGAACTCGAGAAACAGATTCAGCAGAACCTCCAGGATGAAATCAAAAAGATCCGCGAGGACGCTACCAAACAGCAACTTGACCGGTTCAACCAAGTTCTCAACGAACAGTATGCCGAAGATCTCTCAAAGGCAGCGGACAACGAGAGAAAGAAGCTGGAGCTCGAGAATGAGATGCTCCAGAAACAAATCGAAGCCAGGAAAGCTGCCGGGGAGAAAACCTATGAGCAGGAGGCCCAGCTCCGAGCCAACAATCTTCGTCTCCAGCAAATGGACCTCGACAAGGAGCTCGCTCAAGCCGAGTTGAACCACAAGTCCAAGTACGAGATCCGGAAAAGGTATCTGGAGGCTGAATTGGCAGCAGCTCAAGGAAACGAGGACGCCATTGCTCAGATTCAACTCGCGATGGCGGAGAATGAGGAGTCTTTATGGGAGGAGCGGATCGAGAAACTCCGGGAGTATGCAGAAATGGCCTCCGGCTTCGCCAATGCTTTCAACGACTTGGCCAGTGCTTTGGGGGAGCGTCGGGTTCAGGAGGTAGAAGAACAATACAGCCGGGAGGAGCAGGCATTGGCAAACATGTACGCTAATGGCCAAATCACAGAAGCCCAGTACAACGAGAAGAAAATCAAGATGGAGAAACAGAAGAAGAAGGAGTTGGCCAAAATCGAACGGGAGCAAGCTATCCGGGAGAGGGCAATGGGATCCTTCGAGATTGGCATCAATACTGCCATCTCCATCATGGCATCGGCTAAAATGGGATTCCCTTTGGCTATCCCGTTCATTGCAGCAGCTGCGGCTTTGGGAGCAGTTCAGATGGCAGCTCTTTGGGCAGCTCCTCTGCCGAAAGCCGCAAGAGGTAAATACATTGAGGGACCCAGTCATGCCGCTGGAGGAGTGCACATTGAGGCGGAAGGAGGCGAGACCATCATCAACAAGAAGTCGAGCCGCATGTTCCTCCCTCTCCTGTCAGCCATAAACGAACTTGGTGGCGGTGTCCCCTTCACGAAAGTTGGGTCGGATGGTGGGTATGCTCTCCGGTCATTTGCTGAGACATCGGAACCCATGAATCGGCTTGACATGGAGAGGGCAATTCAAAAAGCATTTGGCCGGGTGAGAGTGATTGCTACGATCGAAGACATCCGGAGGGAAGATGCTAACTACGTGCAGATTCAGGACCGGGCTAATTTTTAAATAATCCAGCACAAATAGTATTTCAATATCTATTAGGAATAATTATATTTGTATCGAAATAATTTGGCACATGATATTCATCAACTTAAAAGGCGCAATTGACTCCGAAGAGAATCGGGTCATGATGGAGCTTTGGGGTGGGACCTCAGAGATCTGCTCTGTGGAGACCTTCCGCCGGGTACTTGATGAACACCCCGACGAACAGGAGGTGTGCATCAACATTGACTGTGACGGGGGCTCTGTCGAGGAGGGCTTCAAGATTTACGATCTTCTTCGCATGAGCGGGAGGACGATATATACAAATATTGTCGGGGGATGCCACTCGATGGCAGTGTGCATCCTGTTGGCAGCTCCGGCAGAGAATCGGTCGGCAAACAGGAATTGCCGGGCACTCATCCACCGGGTATACATGCCTGTCGGGGATTGGCTCACTTCCGACGATGCTCGCAGCATTGCCGAGGAGCTTGCTCTGGAGGAGGAGGCTATTCTCGACGTGTACGTCGAGAGGACAGGTCAGGACCGGGAACGGCTCCGCAATGTCATGCATGAGGAGCGCATCCATGATGCCAAATCACTTCTTGACTTGGGATTCATTTCCAAAATCAATTCATACAACACAAACCAAATTTTTAATGCTATGGCAAAAAACGAAAAAAGCGCTTATGAAAAATTCATGAGCAAAGTCAAGGCATTCCGGAATGGCAAGAAAGGCTCTCCCGCCAACTTCGACTATCTGGATGCTGAGGGTCAGGTCGTTCTCCAGACCGTAGGTGAAGAGGACAATCTGGCCGAAGGTGTAGAGGCAACTCTCGCCAACGGCGAGACGTCGGGCACTGTCGTTCTGGAAGACGGCCGGGTGGTTACTGTCGAGGACAACATCGTCACCAGCATCGAGATGGAGGACACCGAGTCTCTTGAGGACCGCGTTGCAGCACTGGAGGCGATGCTCGACGAGGCAACGAACCTCATCGAGGAGCAGGAGAACGAACTCCGCAACCTCCGTGGTAGCAACTACCGCCCGAAGAACCGCAAGACGGTTCTGCCCGGAGGCAAGAAGCCCGAACCCTCGGCAGCTGACCTGAAAAACGAAGCTCGCGAAAAGCTCCAGAAGGTCAACGCTGCCAAAAAGATCCTCAAGTAGTCAAACTCAAAAACTTTAAGAACTATGGCAGTTAAAAACGGCGGACTCCTCGACATGGACAAGTTCACTTTTTGTGGACGGGTCATTCAGGCAATCTCGGAGATGATTATGGAGGACACCATTCAGGGTCCTGACATCAACTCCATTCACACAGTTTTCCCCGACATCGTCACTAACACCGAGGTGGGTTACATCGGGGAGGGTGGCATGGTCGGCGTGGTCAACACCGGGTGTAACCCGACTCCTCAGCCGTGGAACATCAACACCCGCAAGCTGAAATGGGAACCCGGCACCTGGGAGATCCTCCTGTCCCAGTGTTACACTGACCTTCAGCAGTCGGCAACTATCTACTCTCTCCGCACCGGCGTCGACATTCCAGACTTCACGGATACGGACTACATGAACATCGTCATCGAGGTTCTGGAGCGCTCCATTATGGACTTCTGGTACCGCCTGTTCTGGTTCAACGACAAGGACGCCAAGAATGTTACCAATAGTGGTATCATTACGGACGGTCTCGACCTGAAATTCTTCACCATCATCAACGGTTTCTGGAAACAGATTACCACGCAGGTTACAGACAATCCGTCCCAGCGCGGAGCAACAATTACGGAAAATACCGGGGCATCTTACGCAACTCAGAAGCTTACTCCGGACAAGGCCAAGGAGTACATCCAGTCGGTCGTGTTCAGTGCCCCGCTTCTGCTCCGTCAGCAGTCTGACAAATTCATCCTCGTTACCCAGTCGGTCTACGATGCCTATCAGCAGTCTCTTATGGACGCTTGCTGCCTTGAATCGGCTCGCTTGGCTCTGCTGAATGGCATGGAGGCTCTCAGCTTCAATGGCATCCCTGTCATCGCAATGCCCATCTGGGACAAGATCATCGCTACGTCGGAAGACACTGGCACGAAGCTCAACAATCCCCATCGAATTCTCTTCACCTCGAAGAGCGTGCTCGGCATAGGTGTTGATGCAATCGACAGCTTCGAGAAGATGCGGATCTGGTACGAGTACAAAGATCGCGTGGTCTACGTAGAACTCATGGGTCGGGCGGATGCCAAGCTCACCAACCCGGACCTGTTCTCGGTAGGTATCTAATCCTCAAAAATCTAAGAAAATGGCAGGACTTGATTGTTCTAAAATCAAAACAGGATTCATCAACCAGGTGTGTGGTAAGCCGGCAATCGCCGGCACCACCGCCAGGGTGATTCTCCTCAGCTACTCGGACGTCGATAAATCGAAGTCTGTTGTAACTGACAACGTTATCTCTTCGCTCATCCTCAAGGCCGGTGCCACTGGTTACGAAGTCGACTCGCTGCCCAACGCAACAGTTGGCTCGGACATCATCAATGCTGGCACGTATCTCAAGACCCACCAGCACAACGTGGTCGTCCGAATCTTCAAGAAGTCGGAAGCAGCCAAGAAGTTCGTAAACGGCCTGACCAATGCCCGCGTCATCGCTATCGTCGAGAACAACGACACCGGAGACAACGGGGACACCAAGTACGAGGTGTATGGCTGGGACTCGGGTCTGGAGCTCACCGAAATCACGGTAACGACCGAAATGACTGACGGGGTAGCTTACCAGGTAACTCTGGCCAACGGCACCATCGCTCAGGAAGGTTCGCTCCCGATGAGTCTCTTCAACACGGACGAGAAGACCACCGACCTCATGGTCGATGGTCTCCTGGCTGGCGGAACAGACTGTACTGTACCGGCTATTCTGCGTTTCTATCCCTCGGAAGGTCAGGCTAAAATCGGTAACGATGTGCCACTCACTCTGCAGAGGTCCTCGTGTACCAACATTTCCGGAACGGTTACCATGCCTCCTGCGCCAACTTCCACCAAGCCAGCAGAGGCATTCCCCGGGTGCGGTCTTCCGGCAAATTACGTGTTCCTGAACGACACTGGCCAAGCAGCTGCAAATCCTCCCGTTCTTCAATACACGAAGGGCGCTGTCGGAACTACAACAACTTGGGGAGCAAGTATCGTTGACACAGACATCCGTAAGGATTATGTCAACGGGGAATACGTAATCATTCTCACCACATACGCCGGAACGCCTAAATCGTAACGGCTATGGCTGACATGCTCGAAAGACTGAGAGCTTACCAATCCAAGTATGGGTCCCTGAAAGGCGAAGCCTATCGGGCCCATACATTGGAATTGGAAAAGAACCCCGCTCTTCATCGAGAAATAGACGAACTTTCTCGGTACTTTTTGAATAAGTCAGTTTCCCGATGCGGCTTCTGCCTGATCGAAGCCGACTTAGCATTAAGACGAATAACAGAACAACAAATGAAAAACGTAGCACACCCCGATTACGAACTTCGAGCAGGTACTCTGCTCCATGACCCGATCAACAAAGAGTTCAGCAAGATCCTCACCCCGAGGAACATCACGGAGGACCTTTGTTTGTACCACATCGCATTCAACAAGGATGCTCTTTCGTACTTCACCCGGGTCCCCGAAGATCTGAACGCCCGGCTGGAGAAATTCATGTCTCGCTACGGCAAGGAGATGCCGGACAAAGACGTGGAGATCAAGAAGCGTCAGGCTCAGGTCCTCAGCAAGCAGATCGATTCTGTCAAAGCCGAACTCGAAGAGCTGAACAAGAAACAGATCGAGCTGAACGCCAAGCTCGATGAGTACTCCAAAGCCATGGAGGCAATCCATGCCATTCTCGACTCGGCATCCGCCGAGGAGAAGACCGAGGAGAAGACCGAGGAGAAGACCGAGGAGAAGACCGAGGAGAAGACCGAGGGGAAGCCCGAGGAGAAGACCGAGGAGAAGCCCGAGGGGAAGACCGCCGACATCGACACCGAGGTGAAGGAGTTCATCGACGCCGGGATGGATCTGGAAGCCATCAAAGAAGCCTATGCAGACTCGCAAATGTCTGCCGAGGAGATCGAAGAGGCTTACAACCGGGTAGTCAATCCCGTTTCGGAGGCTCCCAAGAAGGGGGCCAAAAAAGGAGGGTCCAAATAGGACTGGTAATAGGACGGGGTCGCTTCCCGTCCCTCCTACTATTAAAATTACGCCAGTATGAAAGTTGCACAGATTAAATCAGCTCCTCAGTTCGAATCCCGGGACTGGAGACAATATGGCATCCAGACATACGGAGATACCAATGATTTTCCCCAGACAGTCAGCGAGATTGTTCAGGCTTCAAAGACCGGCAATGCCTGCTTGAGCATATACAATGACTTCGTATACGGTCACGGATTCAAAGATCCAGGTATCTACAAATTGCGGGTCAACAAAGAAGGGGAGAAGCTCGATAAGATCCTCCGCATGGTCTGCAAAGACTTCACGTTATGGCATGGGTTCGCCATCCATGTTAACTACAATATGAACTTCCGCGTCAGCTCGATCCACCACATTCCGTTCGAGTCTCTCCGACTTGCGAAGGCAGATGACGATGGATTCATTGCCCGGACAGCATATCACCCCGACTGGGGTCACCGAGACAAGACGAGATCCCGGTGGTCCCCGTCTGACATTGAGTGGTTTCATCTCTTCAACCCGGATCCGGAGGTTATCCTGAACCAGGTAGAAGAAGCTGGCGGATGGGACAATTACAATGGCCAGATCCTCTACTTCTCCGGAGACTCCGAAGGTAGTCCCTCTTACCCGGTCCCCATCTTCATCGCTGAGATGACGGACATGAGAACTGAGGAAGCACTTGCCAATGTAGCCGGTAGAAACGCATGCTCCAACTTCTTGTCAGCTGGGATCTTGGTAGACATCAAGGACGAGACTCAAGATCAGTCCCAAGTCAATGAGACCCAGAAAGAGCTCAACAAGTTTCAAGGAGACGAGAACACTTCTCAACTGTGGTACATACAGTGCAAGTCCAAAGATGAGGTGCCCCAGTTCATAAGGTTCTCCGGGGAGAACTATGACAAAGCATTCGAAGTAACGCAGAGAGTCATCCCGGAGAACATTGGTCAAGCCTTCAAGCAGCCTCCCATTCTTCGAGCTGTTGACGTGGGGGCTAACTTTGGGGCTGATCTCATGACCAATGCCTACAAGTACTACAACTCTGTTACAGTACGGGAGCGTCAGCAGCTGGAGGAGACTTTCGTATCGATCTTTGAGTACTGGTGGGCTCCTTTGGAAAATCCCGACTTCGCTATTCAGTCTCTCACTTACAATGCCGGCGAGTCTATAGCAGACAGAATTGGCAAGGACAACATGACTCAGGTACTGGAGATTATCCGGGACCAGATGCTCTCCACTGTTCAGAAAAGAAACATGCTCAAGCTCATTTATGGGCTTTACGACGAGGAGATTATAAAACTCATGCCCGATGATACTCAACTCTAACGACCTTCGGAATGTTCGGCCGATAGCCGAGAACATCAACGATCCGGCCAGACTGGAGCCATACATCCGGGAGGCTGAGACTCTCAGACTGGTGGATGCCATAGGAGCCAATCTCTACAGATGGCTCGACGAGACAGACTTTTCCGGCCCCGGTCCTTTCCAATACGGGGACGTAACCATTACAAAAGATCAGTACACTGCCGCCATGGAAGGCGGGTATTATGACGGTGGCTGTTCCGGGGATGGTCGAAGCGAAGGACTCAAGATCGCCATTGCATACATTGCGTATTCCCGATTCATCGTCAACAATCCAATCAACCCCACTGCCTTCGGGGTGAGGTACAAAGATGGCGAATTCAGCACTCGAGTAGAAGACAACATCATCATCCGTAGCTCGAACGAAGCACGGAACATCGGGGAAGCCTACCTCGAGAAGGCTATAAATCACCTTAAAGCTCTGCGGTTACTGACTCCATGTACTGAATACAAGGAGTCCCCGTCTCGTAAAATGATTATAGGACGTAATAAATTATAAGTTTAACAGATATGGAGAAGGAAGTCATGAGAGCGGGAAAATGGATATGCGGGAGCATTGTAGGGTTTTGGGGGCTTTTAGCTCCGGTCCAGGTCCTTATCCTCTGTGTCTGTATTGCCATTATCGTCGACTTCATAACTGGAAATATTGCTGACTACAAACGTCACAAACGAGCCCATCATAAATATGTGTTCAAAAGCGAGAAAATGTGGGACACGTGCTGGAAGTTGGGGCTCAGCATTATCGGTATTGGCATGGCCTACATGCTTGACGTGCATGTCCTCCCGAACTTGGGGGGTCTCAACCTTGCCAACTTCTTCGCTGCTTTTGTGGTCGGAACAGAGTTTTGGAGCTTTCTGGAGAACTCCGCAATCATTTCGAATCATCCCATATTCCGGGCTCTCCGGTCATACATGGAGAGATCGGTCAGCAAGAAAACTCAAATAGATTTTGAATGCCATGAAGACAAGTAAGTATTTTAAACCCGAAGAATTCGAGCGATGCAACCCGTCCTGCTCCATTGAAGACATGGACCAGGATTTTCTCGATCTACTGGATGACCTCCGGGAAAAGGCAGGCATCCCCCTCGTCCTCAATTGTGCTTATCGTTCCAAAGAACACGATAAGGCCAAAGGACGGTCCGGCAACAGTGCTCACACCGAAGGTTTGGCAGTGGATATCCGGTGTGCCTCGGGCCCCAATCGGATGAAGATCCTCCAGGCAGCCATTGCATTGCGGATCCGGAGGATAGGCATCGACGGGAATTTTATCCACGTAGATGCTTCTAAAACCCTCCCGCAGGACACGATATGGACTTACTAAAGAGAGTACTCTGCACAATAGTTCTTGTAGGTATAGGCTTTATAGTCGGGCGTAAAACAATCGGGGAAAAGACCGTTATAAAGTACGTCGATTTACCCCCAATTCAGGGGGAGGTCAAAGTCCCGGATTTGGTTCCAAAATGGGAGGGTTTTAGGAATCCAATCAAATTGATATATATCTATAAGGGCCAGGAGGAAAAGGTTCCCCAAACACCCCCAGAAATCACAAATGGAGGGGGTTTTGGGGAGGACCAAAAGGAGGTGGATACTCTGGAGAGCGTAAAAAGGACAATATTGGACTGGAATACGACCAGGAAATACGCTGGAACATTCTTCAAAGATCCCAAAATTGGCCAATTTGACTGGGAAGCTACAGTCCAATACAACACTCTCCAGCATCTTACGTACAAGTATATCCCCGTTCGAGAACAAATCAAAGAAACGAGGTCCCCGAAATGGTCCCCCTTTCTGAGAGCTTCAGCTAACTCATTCGGGCAGGTTGGGGCTGGAGGAGGCATATATTACAGGAATTTCGGAGTAGATATATCCTATGTGCGGGACTTCGAGCTGACCCGATCGGGGTATGAGGTTGGCTTTAGCTGGAAATTTTAGGAAACTACTCAGTCCCGGGCTTAGGGGAGCCCGGGTTTTTTGTGTCTCCCAAGCCGGGGATATTGGCCCCCGTGGCAGGGACCAGCAGTAAACAATGAGAAACAATAATAAACAATCATTGTTTCTCGATAATCGATTGAATATCAATGATTTAGGCCCTTGTAAACAATGTAAACAATAATTTAGGAGGAAAACCTGAATAGGGAATATG
>OLXI01000681.1_pt1 | contig 19387 bp, 17 predicted proteins | sample 1674181 | NCBI WGS metagenome assembly OLXI01 (sample SAMEA103958148, study PRJEB25191) | human gut metagenome | reverse complement strand
AAATAGAGCCTCGACCCATTCTCGTTTTCAAAGAATGAGCCAAGGCTCTATGTAACAGGATACCTGATATTAAATTTTTGCAGAATTCGTCAGAACTCGCCAAACGAACCTGACACTGTTTTTCATTCCGTTTCAGCCGGATTTTTGCCGAAAATCTGTCAAGGATATGGGGCTAATTTCCCCTCCAAAATGGCCTTCTGTAAACCCATTTTCCCACCCATTAGGCTCAAAAATAGGCCGTAAACCCATGGTAAACCCATCAAAATGGGTTAATTTGAAGTCAAATTTCCTCAAATTTCACCATCGGAATCAGGCGATTTCAGGCATAGAAAAAGCCCGGAAAATGGCGTATTTCCGGGCTTTTTTAGCATTATTAAGCTGTAGATTATCGCTTGCTGAACTGCGGTGCGCGACGAGCGGCTTTGAGGCCGTACTTCTTACGCTCCTTCATACGAGGATCGCGGGTCAGGAAGCCAGCCTTCTTCAGCACAGGACGGTTCTCGTCGCTCTGCTGCAGCAGGGCGCGGCTCAGGCCGTGACGGATAGCGCCAGCCTGACCGGAAACACCGCCGCCGGAAACGCGGACGACGACGTCATACTTGCCCTCCAGGCCCAGCAGGACCAGCGGAGAACGGACGATCAGCTTCAGGGTCTCCAGACCGAAGTAGTTGTCGATATCACGATCGTTGATGGTGATCTTGCCGGTGCCGGTGTAAACGCGAACGCGGGCAACGGAATCCTTACGACGACCAGTGCCGTAGAAATAAGGTTTGGTTTCGTACATGTTCGATTGCCTCCTTCTTAGAACTCGATCTTCTCGGGCTTCTGAGCTGCGTGAGCGTGCTCGGCACCCTGGTAGCAGTGCAGACGGGTCAGAGCCTTAGCACCGATGGTGTTGGAAGGGATCATGCCCTTGATAGCGTAGGTCATAGCCAGGTCGCTGTTCTCAGCCATCAGCTTGCTGTACTGGACCTTCTTCAGGCCGCCAATGTACTTGCTGTGGGTGATGTGGAACTTCTGCTCAGCCTTCTTGCCGGTCAGAACTGCCTTGTCGCAGTTGACGACAACGACGTAATCGCCGCAATCGACATTGGGGGTGTAGTTGACCTTCTGCTTGCCGCGCAGCAGAACAGCGGCCTCAGCAGCGACGTGACCCAGGCTCTTGCCGGTTGCGTCGAGCAGATACCACTTGCGCTCGACTTCAGCGGGCTTTACGAGAGTAGTGCTCATATCTATTTCCTCCTGATAAGTGTTTGGTACGATTCAGGCGCCTTTGGGGCGCGAGTGTCAGTATACAACACAAAAAAGCGCCTGTCAACATCTTTTTGCGATTTTTTTCAGTGGAAATTTTTATACCTCTCAAAATCTCTTGAATCCTCTCTAAATCTCGTGTTTTCTAAAATCGCATTTTCAAAAAGTTTTTCGGCCTCCGGGGGGCAAATTTGTCCCGGCGGCGCTACAATTTTGCCGCCGAGTGTGTTATACTATATAGGATATTGTAAAAAGGAGTTTTTTTCCATGCCGAAAGACATTCACACGCAGGATTCCTCCCAGCAGCGGGCCTCCATCAGCGATATCGTCAATCTGGTGGAAAGCGTGAGCCTGACATGAGCGATCCACACGCCATGCAGCGGCTCTGCGGCCTGATGCGTAAGGCCGTGCAGGATTATGAGATGATCTCCCCCGGTGATAAGATCATGGTGGGCGTTTCGGGCGGCAAGGACAGCGTGGCTCTGACCATCGGGTTGGCCCTGCTGCGCCGGTACCTCGGCTTTGATTATGAGGTCGTGGCCGTCACCCTTGACCCGCAGTTTGACCACCAGGCTGTGGATTACAGCCCGCTGGCGGCGCTGTTCGCCCGGTATGGGGTCCCCTACGAGGTGCGCCGCACCGAGATCGGCCCCATCGTGTTTGAATACCGGCAGGAAAAGAACCCCTGTTCCCTCTGCGCCAGGCTGCGCCGGGGCGCGCTGCACACGGCGGCGCAGGAGCTGGGCTGCAATAAAGTGGCGCTGGGCCACCACCTCGATGATGCTGTCGAGACCTTTTACATGAATCTCTGGCGGGAGGGCCGCATTGGCTGCTTCTCCCCGGTCACCCAGCTGGACCGCCGGGGCCTGACCCTGATCCGTCCCATGCTGCTGGCCACCGAGCACGAGGTGCGCTGTGCGGTAAAGGAGGAGGACTTTCCCATCGTCAAGAGCCGCTGTCCCGCCGACGGTGTGACCGTGCGGGAACAGACCAAGGATTTTGTCCGGGAGCGCTGCCGCACCGACCACGCCTTCCGGCAGAAAACGCTCCATGCTCTGCAGGAGAGCGGCATCGACGGCTGGCGGCCGGTCCATACAGGACGCACATCCAATCCATCCCCAAAGGAGGGAATGCATCATGCAGATGCAGAACTTTGAAAAACACGTCTGGGCTGAGATCGACCTCGATGCCCTGCGGGCCAACTTCCGCACCGTAAAGCAGCGGGCAGGCAGCCTGCCCCTGTGTGCCGTGGTCAAGGCCGACAGCTACGGCCACGGTGCCGTCCAGTGCGCCCGGGTCTTTGCGCAGGAGGGCGCTTCCTGGCTGGCTGTCAGCTGCCTGGCCGAGGCCCTGCAGCTGCGCAGGAGCGGCCAGACCCTGCCCATCCTCATTCTGGGCCATGTACAGCCCGCATACGCTGCCGCCCTCATCCGTAACGATATCACCGCGGCCTGCTACTCCCTGCCCCAGGCCAAAGCCCTGAGCGAGGCCGCACAGGCCGCCGGGGGCCGGGTCAAAGTGCATCTGGCTGTGGATACCGGCATGGGCCGCATCGGCTTTGCTCTGCGCACCGATTTTGATGCCGCCATTGCCGAGGCCATCGCCGCCTGCACCCTGCCCGGCCTGGAAATGACCGGCCTGTTCCAGCACTTCTCGGTGGCCGATGACACCGCTGAGGAAAACATTGCCTACACCGCCGAGCAGCACCGGCTCTTTGTGCAGGCCTGCAGCGCCCTGACGGCAGCCGGGCACGAGCCCGGCAGCGTCCACTGCGACAACTCGGCCGGTGTGATGCTCCACCCGGACTGGCCCGAGGGCCTGCCCCGGGCACACTGCATGGCCCGCCCCGGCATCATCCTGTACGGCTTTGACCCCAGCGATGAAGTCCGCTTCGGGCTGTTCCGCCCGGTGATGAAGCTCAAGACCGTGGTCAGCATGGTCAAGGTGCTGCAGCCGGGCCAGTCCACCAGCTATGGCCGCCGGTTCACAGCAGAGCGGCCCACGCCGGTGGCCACCCTCTGCACCGGCTACGCCGATGGCTACCCCCGCCAGCTCAGCTGCGGCAAGGGCATCGTGGAGATCCACGGCACGCCCTGCCCGGTGCTGGGCCGGGTCTGCATGGATCAGATGATGGTGGATGTCTCTGCTGTGCCGGGCACGGTGCAGGAGGGGGACGAAGCCATCCTGTGGGGCGGCACTGTCAGCGACAGTGCGGAGGACATTGCCCGCAAGACCGATACCATCACCTACGAGGTGCTCTGCGGCGTTTCCCGCCGGGTGCCCCGTGTTTATCTGGAACACGGCACGACCGCTGCCGTGGAGGACTGGATCCTGAACGACTAACACACTCTCCCGGAGGAATTACATGGCAAGAGACAACATCCGAAATTTCTGCATCATTGCACACATCGACCACGGCAAGTCCACCCTGTCGGACCGCATTCTGGAGCTGACCAAGAGCGTGGACGAGCGCACCATGGAGGATCAGATCCTCGATAACATGGACATCGAGCGGGAGCGCGGCATCACCATCAAAGCCCGCGCCGTTACTCTGAACTACACTGCCAAAGACGGCAAGACCTACGAGTTCAACCTCATCGACACCCCGGGCCATGTGGACTTTGCCTACGAGGTCAGCCGCAGTCTGGCCGCCTGTGAGGGTGCCATTCTGGTGGTGGATGCCACCCAGGGTGTGGAGGCCCAGACGCTGGCCAACACCTACATGGCGCTGGAGCATGATCTGGAGCTGGTGCCCATCCTGAACAAGATCGACCTGCCCAGCGCCCACCCGGACGAGGTGGCCCAGGAGGTGGAGGATGTGATCGGCCTGCCCTGCATGGATGCGCCCCGCGTCTCCGCCAAGACCGGCCTGAACGTCGATCAGGTGCTGGAGCGGGTGGTCAGCGATATCCCCGCCCCCACCGGCGACCCGGACGCTCCCCTCAAGGCCCTGATCTTTGACAGCATCTACGACAGCTACAAGGGCGTTATCGTCTACATCCGCGTGTTCGAAGGCACCGTCAAACCCGGCGACACCATCAAGATGATGGCCACCGGGGCAGAGTTCACGCTGGTGGAGGTGGGCCACATGGGTGCCACCAGCCTGACCCCCTGCAGCCAGCTGCAGGCCGGCGAGGTCGGCTACCTGACCGCCAGCATCAAAACCGTGCAGGACACCCGCGTGGGCGATACCGTCACACTGGCAGACCGCCCCACCTCCAAGGCCCTGCCCGGCTACCGTCAGGTCAAGCCCATGGTGTTCTGCGGCATCTATCCCGCCGATGGTGCCAAATATCCCGACCTGAAGGACGCGCTGGAAAAGCTGCAGCTGAACGACGCTTCCCTGACCTTTGAGCTTGAGACCAGTGCCGCGCTGGGCTTTGGCTTCCGCTGCGGCTTCCTGGGCCTGCTCCACATGGAGATCATCACCGAGCGTCTCGAGCGGGAGTTTGACCTGGATATCATCACCACGACCCCCAGCGTCCGCTACCGCCTGACCCTGACGGACGGCACTGTGGAGATGATCGACAACCCGTCCAGCTACCCGGACCCCTCCAACATCGTCAAGCAGGAGGAGCCCTTTGTGGATGTCCACCTCTACACCCCCAACGATTACGTAGGTGCCCTGATGGATCTGTGCCAGCAGAAGCGCGGCGTGCTCATCGACATGAAGTATCTGGACGATGTCCGCGTGGACCTGCACTACGCCCTGCCTCTGGGCGAGATCGTCTACGACTTCTTCGATGCCATCAAGAGCCGCAGCCGCGGTTACGCCAGCTACGACTACGAGTTCAAGGAGTACCGCGAGAGCGATCTGGTCAAGCTGGACTTCCTGCTGAATGGTGACCCTGTGGACGCACTCTCCATGATCGTGTTCCGGGACAACGCCTACGCCAAGGGCCGCCGCATCTGCGAAAAGCTGCGGGATAACATTCCCCGCACCCTGTTTGAGATCCCGGTGCAGGCCGCCATCGGCGGCAAGATCATCGCCCGCGAAACCGTCAAGGCCATGCGCAAGGACGTGCTGGCCAAGTGCTACGGCGGCGATATCTCCCGCAAGAAGAAGCTGCTGGAAAAGCAGAAGGAGGGCAAAAAGAAGATGCGCCAGCTCGGCAGCGTCTCCCTGCCCAGTGAGGCCTTTACCGCCGTGCTGAAGCTCGACAGCACGGATGATTAAGGGGTTTGCTACTTGCATTTTCAACAGGATTATGATAATTTAGAATTAGAAACAGCCGCACACCTTATAAAGAGAGGTATCCTGCCATGAAGGACCAGTATCAGCATTATCTCGAGCTCCTGAAAGGACTGCGGCTGATGGACGATGATTTCTTTTCAGAAGCATTGGATGAAAAAATCGAGCCTGTGGAATATATCCTGCGCACGATTCTTGAGCGCAACGACATCAAGGTTCAGTGCACCGAGGCTCAGGTGGAATACAAAAGCGCCACCAAGCGCTCCATCAAATTGGACATCCGGGCTGTAGATACCGAGGGCCGCATACTGGACATCGAGGTCCAGCGGGCAGACAAGGGTGCCAGCGTCCGCCGGGCGCGCTTCCACAGCAGTGTCATCGACCGGACGTTACTGGAAAAAGGTGAAGATTTTGACGCATTGGTGGACACCTATGTCATCTTCATCACTGAGCATGACAAATATGGTGCAGGCCTGCCGTTATATCATGTAGAGAGAACCGTCACAGAGCTACAACACACCACGTTCGGTGATGGAGCTCATATCATTTATGTGAATGGCGCATTCCGTGATTTGGAGCATCCCGTTGGACGTTTGATGCATGACATGAACTGTACCGACCCGAACAAAATGTTGAACCCGCTTCTTGCCAAAGAGGTACGCTATCTGAAAGAAACCGAAGGAGGGAGATCACAGATGTGCAGAGCATTTGAAGAGGTTGCGCGAGAATCCGCAAGAGATGCCGAGTATCAAAAGGCTGTACGGACAGCAAAGAAGATGCTGGCTTTGGGGCAGCTGAATCTGGAAACGATTGCTGAGTGTACAGAGCTTTCTCTCGACGAAGTAAAAGCGCTTGCAGATAAGAAACCTGCCTGACAGCGATACAAACAAACGTCCCCCTGCACCGCTCAAACCACGAACGGCGCAGGGGGACGTTTCATATCCCGATATTTTCAGTTCAGGCCCTTGAACCAGTTCAGGCTGTCCTTGATGCCGTGCATGGAGTCCTGAATGATCCGGCCATAGATGTAGATGCTGTATGCCGCCGCAATGACCTGCACAAAGGCCTTGCCGCACTCGATGCCAAAAGCCAGATAGGGCTTTGCCTTCTGCCAGTAGGGGCGGATCTGATCCTTCAGCTCTCCTACCCAGGCAGGAGCGCCGCCGGAGATCTGCTCCAGCTCCTCAGCGGGAATGACGATGCACTGCGCCGGAAATTTTAAGTTCTGCTGCATGTCCGCTCCTCTCAAAGTGCCAGGCTTGCCAGCAGCACCAGAACGACGCTTCCGGCCGCCAGCCCCATCGTTGTAAGAAGGGTGTCCGGGTCTACCTCTTTCTCCTCCACCACTTCCGCGCTGCCGCCGTTGGCAGACCAATGGGCATAGATGGTGGTATCCGCACCAAACGCCGTATCGTTGGCTTTGACCTGCACATCAATGGGAAAACCGGTAACATCATCGGTGCCAGAGGTGTACCAGCCATCGAAGGTATAGCCCTCCATGGTGGCGGTGGGCAGGCTCGTCAGCTGGCCGTCGGCATTGGTGCGCTCCGCAGCAGAGGTACAAATACCGCCGTTGGCATCAAAATAGACGATGACCTTTGCCGCAAAAGCGGTGGGGGTACACAGGCAGACCGCCAGCACACAGGCCAGCCCCGCCAGCATCCGTTTGAACTTCTTCATCCTGCGCTCTCTTTCCGGCTCAGCGTCAGACGCTGTAACCCTGTGCCTTGATGACATCCACCACCTGAGAAACGTACTTCTGGCAGGTGTCGTGGTCGGGGGCCTCCACCATCACGCGGACCACCGGCTCGGTGCCGGACTCCCGGACAAGGATGCGGCCGGTATCGCCCAGTGCCTCGGCCACCGCCTTGACAGCGGCCTGCACAGCGGCATCGTCCTGCGCGGCCTTCTTATCGGTCACACGGACATTCTCCAGCACCTGCGGGTAGATCTTCAGCGGGGCGGCCAGCGCACTCAGGGGCTTCTTCTTGGCCAGCATGACCTCCATCATCTTCAGGCTGGTCAGGATGCCGTCACCGGTGCTGGCGTACTTGGAGAAGATGATGTGGCCGCTCTGCTCACCGCCGATGCGGCAGCCGTTCCTGGCCATATACTCGTAGACATACTTGTCGCCCACGGCAGTCTTGGCGTAGCCGATGCCCTGCTCGTCAAAGGCCTTGTACAGGCCAAAGTTGGACATGACTGTGGTAACGACGGTATTGGTCAGCAGTTTGCCGCGCTCCTTCATGTAGCAGCCGTAGATGTACAGGATGTGGTCACCGGTGATCACATTGCCTTTTTCATCCACGCAGAGGCAGCGGTCTGCATCGCCGTCATAGGCAAAACCCACGTCCAGACCCTTTTCCACCACAAACTTCTGCAGGCCCTCGATGTGGGTGGAGCCTGCGTTCAGGTTGATGTTCAGGCCGTTGGGCTGGTTGTTGATGACATAGGTGTCTGCGCCCAGTGCATCGAACACGCTCTTGGCAATGTTCCAGCTGGCACCGTTGGCGCAGTCCAGACCCACCTTGATGCCCTTGAAGGAGTAGATGCCCAGACTGATCAGATAACCCATGTAGCGGTTGCGGCCTGCCACATAGTCCACGGTGCAGCCGATATGCTCCCGGTGGGCAAAGGGCAGCTCCGGCCAGTCCTGATCAAAGACATGGAGCTTGCCGTCGATGTAGTCCTCCACCAGCAGCAGGGTCTCCTCGGGCATCTTTTCGCCGTAGCAGTCGATCAGCTTGATGCCGTTGTCGTAGAACGGATTATGGCTGGCGGAGATCATAATACCGCAGTCAAAATCATCCACGCGGGCAATGTAGGCCACACTGGGGGTGGTGGTGACGTGCAGCAGGTAGGCATCCGCACCGGAAGCGGTCAGGCCCGCCACCAGGCTGTACTCGAACATGTACGAGCTGCGGCGGGTGTCCTTGCCAATGACGATGCGGGCAGGCTCGTTGTTGCCGCTGCGCTCCCGCAGTGCATTATAATACCAGCCCAGAAAACGGCCTACCTTGTAGGCGTGGTCGGCGGTCAGGTTCACACCGGCCTCGCCACGGAAGCCATCGGTTCCAAAATATTTTCCCATGATCCTCTTCTCCTTCTATTGCAACGTTACGGTTTCTCTTATCCCTGGGAGCGCTCTCTCCTTGCTCTTACTCTTTATAATAGCATAAAATCGGAAAAGAATCCATGGGTTTGGGCATTCTGTGCAGCCCACCCCCGGAACAACAGCTCTTTTTTCAGCCTTTACTGCATCTTTAGGAAAAGTATGGTATACTTTTCATCTGGAGTAGAATAGATATGGAGGGATCCCCATGAAGCAGAAGACCCGCTGGCACGACGCGCTGGTCCTGGCCGCTGTGCTGTGCGCTGCCTTTCTCATCGTGACCGGCACACAGCAGATCACCGGCCGGATCGATGGCGTTGCATCGATGGTATTTGTTCTGGCAGTTTTTTTGATCTCGGTCTATACGGATGGTTATGTGTGGGGCGTGGTGGCTTCCCTGATCGGCGTGCTGGCCGTGAATTTTGCGTTCCGCTCCCCTTACTTTGCCTTCAACTTCACCCTGCCGGAAAACCTGTTCTCGGGCATGGCGATGCTGGTGGTGTCCATTATGACCAGCACCCTGACCACCCGCATCAAAAAGCAGGAACAGCTGCGGATGGAGAGCGAGACCGAAAAGATGCGGGCCACCCTGCTGCGGGCCGTCTCCCACGATCTGCGCACGCCCCTTACTTCCATTTACGGGGCCTGTTCCACGGTCATTGAAAATTATGACAGCCTGGAAAAAGAGCAAAAATTAAAACTTCTTGGCGAAGCCTGTTCCGATGCCCAGTGGCTGAACCGGATGGTGGAGAACCTGCTGTCCGTCACCCGCTTTGACGGCGGGCAGGTGGCCGTACAAAAGACCCCCACCGTGCTGGACGAGCTGATCGACACCGTGCTGGTACGGTTCCAGAAGCGCTACCCCAAGGTGCCCGTTACCACCTACCTGCCCGACAGCTTCATCGTGATCCCCATGGACTCGATGCTGATCTCGCAGGTGCTGACGAACCTTTTGGAGAATGCCGCCGTCCACGCCGAGGGGATGACCCAGCTGACCCTGCGGGTGTTCACGCTGGGCAGCCGGGCGGTGTTTGAGGTATCGGACAACGGCTGCGGCATTCCGAAAGAGCGCCTGCGCACTCTGTTCACCGGTGTGCTGCCCGCCGATGCCGCGGCCGACAGCGGCAAGCACGGCATGGGCATCGGCCTTTCGGTCTGTGCTGCCATCGTCAAGGCACACGGCGGCGAAATCCAGGCCGAGAGCAAGGTGGGCGAGGGCACCAGCATCCGCTTCTGGCTGGAGACCGAATCGATCGAGACGGAGGAAAACGAAGATGAGCAATAACAAATTCAAGGTTCTGGTCGTGGAAGATGAGGCCAACATCTGCAGCTTTATTGAGACGCTGCTGGAGACCAACGGCTATCAGGCCCTTGTTGCCAACACCTGCGCCATGGGCCAGACCCTGTTCACCTCCCACAATCCGGACCTTATCATCCTGGATCTGGGCCTGCCTGACCGGGACGGGCTGGAGCTCATCCGTTTTGTACGGCAGAAGTTCCTGACCCCCATCGTCGTGCTCTCGGCCCGCACCACCGAGCAGGACAAGATCGAAGCGCTGGATCTGGGAGCCAACGATTACATCACCAAACCCTTTGGCACCGGCGAGCTGCTGGCCCGGGTGCGCGCCGCCCTGCGCACCAACCGCTTCGGCGTGCTGGGCGGGATGCCCGGCGGCGTGTTCCGGGCACAGGGGCTTGAGATCAACTATGAGCGCCGCAAGGTCTTTGTGGACGGTGCCGAGATCAAGCTGACCCAGACCGAATATAACATCGTGGCCTTCCTCTCGGAACATGCAGGTCGGGTGATGACCTATGCCGCCATCGTGCGGGCCATCTGGGGCGATACCGACTGCGGCAGCACCAAAAAGCTGCAGGTCAACATGGCAAACATCCGCAAAAAGCTGGGCAGCGTGCCCGGCCGCAACACCTATATTCTGAACGAACTGGGCGTGGGATACCGGATGATCGACGAGGACACCGATGCCAGGCCCGAAAGCTGAGGACTGCGTATGCTTCCTGCACTGATCATTTTTCTGCTGACCTATCTTCTGATGCTGGCCCTGCCGCAGTACCGGCCTTTTGCCGCGCTGGGCGGGGCCGCTCTGTTTCTGGCTCTGGGCGCGGCGGGCCTGTGGGACTTCACCCTGATGGATGCCGCCCGGGCTGTGGACTTCAATGTCCTGCTGATGATGGCGGGTACCATGGGCACGGTCTCCCTCTTTATTGAGAGCAGGATGCCCGCCCGGCTGGCCGAGCTGCTCATCGTGTGGGTGCCCAACGTGAAATGGGCCGTGTGTATGCTGGCCCTTTTTGCCGGGGTCATCAGCGCCTTTGTGGACAATGTTGCCACGGTGCTCATGGTGGCCCCGGTGGGCCTTGCCATTGCCCGCAAGCTCAAGATCTCCCCCGTGCCCGTCCTCATTTCCATTGCGGTCTCCTCCAACCTGCAGGGAGCCGCCACCCTTGTGGGCGACACCACCAGCATCCTGCTGGGCGGCTTTGCGGAGATGAACTTCTTCCATTTCTTCTGGATGGAGGGCAGGCCCGGCATCTTCTTCGGGGTGGAGCTGGGGGCGCTGGCCTCTCTGGGCGTGCTGCTGTTCACCTTCCGGCACGAGACCCAGCCCATCTCGGCCACGGTGGAGACCGAGGTCACTGACACCGTTCCCTCCGCCCTGATGCTGCTGACGGTGGGCCTGCTCATCGCGGCCTCCTTCCTGCCCCAGCCTGCGGGCGGGCTGCCGCTGACGCTCTATGGCCTGCGCAGCGGTCTGATCTGTGCAGGGGTCTGCCTGTTCGGCATCCTGCGCGCCTGCCTGCGCCGCCACTCGTTCGCGCCGTTCCGGCTGGCGGCCCGGGAGCTGGACTGTGACACCCTGCTGCTGTTGTTCGGGCTGTTCATCCTGATCGAGGGCATCCGCAAGGCCGGGGTCATCGATGCCGCCGCCCAGCTGTTCTACACCCTCTCCGGTGATGATCCCTTCCGGCTCTATACCCTGCTGGTATTCGTCTCGGTGGGCCTTTCTGCCTTCATCGACAACATCCCCTATGTGGCCACCATGCTGCCGGTGGTGCAGGGCATTGCCGGGCTGATGAACGGCGGTGCAGGCTTCCCGCCTGAGCTGTTTTATTTCGGCCTGCTCACGGGCGCAACTCTGGGCGGCAACCTGACCCCCATTGGCGCTTCGGCCAACATTGCAGCCATTGGCATCCTGCGCAAGCAGGGTGAGCAGGTGCGCACCCGTGATTTCCTGCGCATCGGCATCCCGTTCACACTGGCAGCCGTCCTGACAGGCTATGTGTATCTCTGGCTGGTGTGGGGCGCATAAGCGCTGCCGTGCCAAAGCAGCAGCAAAAAAACGCGCCGTGTCCAACGACACAGCGCGTTTTTGTTGTTTATTCCAACCCGATCTGCTGGGCGTATTCTTCCAGCAGCTCCCGCTCCAGGAAGGGGGTTTTCACGCCCTCACGGTCGCGGTAGGTCTCGTGGCCCTTGCCGATGACGGCGATCAGGTCGCCCTCCTGGGCGTGATCCACGGCGTAGTGGAGCGCGTCCAGACGGTCGGGGATCTCCACAAACTTGGCATCGGGGTTGCCCTTGTTCATGCCCACCCGGATATCGGCGAGGATGTCCTCGATCTTCTCAAAGCGGTTGTTATCCTCGGTCAGGATGGAGAAATCCGCCATTTTGGCACAGGTCTCGCCCATGCCGTAGCGGCGCAGCTTGGAGCGGTTGCCGCCGCAGCCGAACACCACCACCAGCCGGTGGGGGTGATAAGCCCGCAGGGTGGTGAGCAGGCTCTCGGTGGAGACCTCGTTGTGGGCGTAGTCCAGCAGGATGGTAAACTTTTTGCTGATGGGCACCAGCTCCACGCGGCCCTTGACCACGCACTTGCCCAGACCCTCATGGATGGCGGCATCGGGCAGGCCCAGCACCTTGCCCACAGCCAGGGCGGCCAGCGCGTTGTAGACGCTGAACTCGCCGGGCATGTTCACCCTGACATCCATATTGTCTCTGCCGGAAACATGGAACGCCACGCCCAGAAAATCGTGGGTGCGCAGCAGCTCACAGCCCTCGGCGCGGTAGTCGGCCTTTTCACTGCGGCCATAGGTCACCAGCTTGCAGGTGTGGCCTTCCAGCAGGGCTTCGGTGTTCTCGTCATCGATGTTCACCACGCCCACATCACACCGCCGGAAGAGCTGCCCCTTCCAGCTGCGGTACTCCTCAAAGGTCTTGTGCTCACCTGGGCCGATGTGGTCGGGGGAAAGGTTGGTGAACACGCCGATATCATAGTGTACCCCCGCCACACGGTCCATCATCAGGCCCTGGCTGGACACCTCCATCAGGGCCACATCGCAGCCTGCGTCCAGAAACTGGCGGAAGGTCTTTTGCAGCTCGTAGCTCTCAGGGGTGGTGTTGGCGGTCTCCTGATGACGGCCCATGAAATAGATGCCGTTGGTGCCGATCATGCCGACCTTTTTCCCGGCAGCTTCCAGCACACTCTTGATCATGTGGGTGGTGGTGGTCTTGCCCTTGGTACCGGTCACGCCGATCATGGTCATCTGGCGGGAGGGGTTGCCAAAGAGGTTGCCGCTCATCAGCGCCATGGCATAGCGGCTGCTCTCCACCTTGACCACAGTCACACCGGGCATGGCAGAAAGGTCGATGTCGTGCTGGATGACCAGCACGCTCACGCCCTTGGCGGCGCAGTCCGCGGCAAACTCGTGGCTGTCGCGCTGGGTGCCCACGATGCAGACAAAGGCAAGGCCCGGGGCCGCCTTCCGGCTGTCGTAGATGATATCCTGCACTTCGGTATCCAGGCTGCCCTGCACCAGCGTAAAGGGCACGCCTTCCAGTAATTGTTCCAGCTTCATAACATTACACGCTCCTCATTGGGTCGTTTGGGGTTGGTTTGCATCGCCCGCCGCCGGGGTCGTTCCTTCGGCGGGGGTCGGCTGTGCCGTCTGTCCGGCTTCGGGGCCTGCCGGGACCGCGGCGGTATCCGTTGGTGTTTCGGCAGCGGCATCTGCGGCGGTTTCGCCCTCTGCCGGGGCAGTGCCGTCTGTTGCCGTGCCTTCTGCCGTTTCACCGGTCACACCTTCTTCGGCGGGTGTTTCCTCCACCGGTTCAGGCAGGATGTAGCCGGAGGGCAGCTCCGGCTCGCCCTGTGCAAAGGTGAACTTGCGGGTGCTGGACATACTGATATGGGTGAAGTCCAGCTTTCCGGTGTCGGTCGCGGCACAGCCCTTGCCGTCCTCATTCAGCAGGACGTGCTTTGCCAGCTTGAGCTTATATTCCAGCTCGTTCAGGGTGCCCAGCCAGACGCTGATGCGGTCCTGATAGAGGAAGGCCATCTCGTCCACATCCGCAAACTCGATGCGGGTCACGTCGGCGCTCATGCCTGCGGCATCCAGCGCAGCCAGCAGGGTGTTCAGGCTTTCCAGCCGCTGGTCCGCCTCCTCCTCAACAGTGCCGGAGGCACTGCTGTCGGCGGCGCTGTCCGGGGTGCTGTCGGCCTTGGGCTCCGCCGCAAAGGTCAGCTGTTCGCCGGGCTCGGCAGAGACCGGTTCGCCGCCGTACAGAGTGGGCAGACCGGCAGGCTGGGCAGAATCCTTTTCCAGGATCTTCAGGCCGCCCGAGAGGGTCAGCCAGCCGGAGGAGGTCTGCATGGCCCAGGCAGGCCGGGCTTCTGTTACCCGCACCACCACGGTGCCGGGGTAATCCCGCTCCACCCGGATATCCTCCAGCATGGGGAACACTTTTTCCAGCGCGGCGGCCTTGCTGCCGGGATCAAAACTGAAGATATTCTCTTCCAGATGGACATCCAGCGCCTGCAGGATCTGGTCGCTGGTATAGCCGCCGGCCTCCTGCACCACACCGTCCGCTGTCTGCACCTGAATGGAGCTGATCTTGAACAGCATCGTCACAGTGAGGTAGACCCCCGCGCCGATGACGCAAAGCAGCATGACAAGGGCCGTGAGCCGCCGCATGAGCCTGCGCCGCCGGATGGCGGCCCGGGTCAGCTTCCGCTTTTTTCTGCCCTCCCGCCGGACGGGGTCACGCCGGGCGTTCTGCCCCTGCACCGGCCGCATCCGCTGGCCGCTGCGATTCTGGGCGTTCTGCGGGCGGCGCGGTGCGTTCCGGCTCTGGCTGCCAGACGGGCGGCGGTTCCGCTGATTGCCCCCGGAGGTGCGCCGCTGGCCGTTCTGCCCGCTGCGGGGGCGCTGTGCGCCGCTCTGGCTGCTCCGCCCGCCGGTGGGAAAGGTGATGCTGTTGTCCGGGTAGGAGCTGTAGTTCACCGTGCGCTCCGTATACCGGCTGGGGCGGGGCGCATCGGGGTCATAATTGGGGTTCGTGATGGGGTGGCCGCCGGAGGAATATCCTGCGTACCCGCTGTACCCCAAGTCACTGCCAGTACCCGCGCTGCTGCGGCGCTGGGTGCTCTGCCCGCCGCGCCGGTCATCCCGGGCCTGATCGTAGGCCCGGCGGCGCTTGCGGTTCCGGCTGTTCCGGTCATTCTGCGGCATCCGGCTGCACCTCCTTTCCTCTGTTTTTTCCTTCCGTTACGGGGTCTTGACCAGCTTGAGCAGGGCATCCGCAATGCGGTCCAGGCTGTCGTCCACCGACAGGCTCCGGGCATTGCGGCCCATCTCAGCCAGCTTGCCGGGCTGGACCAGCATCCCGGAAACGGTCTGCACCAGCTTTTCGCCGGTCAGGTCTTTTTCCTCAATGACCACAGCTGCGCCGGCCTTCTGCAGCTCCATGGCGTTATAATACTGGTGGTTCTCGGCCACGTTGGGGCTGGGGATGAGCACGGCGGCACGGCCCACAGCCTCCAGCTCAGCCAGTGTCAGGGCACCGGCACGGCTGATGACAAGGTCCGCTGCGGCCAGCAGCTCGGGCATATTGTTGATGTATTCCTTCACCACAAGGCTCTCGCCGGGGGCAAAGCCCTTTTCCTTTTCCAGATCCTGAAACAGCTGCACGCCGTACTGGCCGGTGGCATGGAGATGGAGGACAGGCTTTTTGTTCTTCTGCTCCCAGGCGCAGAGGTCGGCCACCACCTCGTTCACACGGCGGGCACCCAGACTGCCGCCGAAGGAAAGGATCACGGTGCGGTCGCCTGCGCCCAGTTCGGCACGGATGGCTTCCCGGTTCTTCGCCTGGGTGAACACCTCAGGCCGGACAGGGTTGCCCACCACGATGGTCTTTTCGGGTGCGCCCAGCTTTTCCACGGCGGCGGGCACAGCGGCGAACACGATGTCCACATCCGGGGCCAGCAGCTTGTTGGTCACACCGGGAAAGGCGTTCTGCTCATGCAGGGCGGTCTTGATGCCCTGTCTGGCGGCGCAGCGCACCACCGGGCCGGACACATAGCCGCCGCAGCCAATGACCAGGTCGGGCTGGATGTCCTTCATCATCTTTTTGGCCTTGGGGCCGGAGAGTGCCAGATTCCACAGGGTAATGATGTTCCGCTTGATATTGTTCAGGCTCAGCTTCCGCTGAAAGCCGGTGATCTCGATGTGATGGAAGGGATAGCCCGCCTGTGTGACCAGACGGTACTCCATGCCCTCCTTCCGGCCCGCAAAATGGATCTCGGCAGTGGGGTCGGCCTTTTTGATGGCTCCCGCAATGGCCAGAGCCGGGTTGATGTGGCCGGCAGTGCCGCCGGCTGCAATGAGTACACGCATCTTGGTTCCTCCTTACTGTTCTGTCTGCGCTCTGCGTGCGGTATCCAGCACAATGGTCTTTGCCTTGCGCTGGCGCTCCCGCTCGGCGTGGGCTTCCTCCCGTTCCAGACGGGCCCGTTCGCCGTTGCGTCCGATATTGACCATAACGCCCATCTCGGCCAGCAGCAGGATCAGACTGGTGCCGCCGGAGGAGAAGAAGGGCAGCGAAATGCCGGTGTTGGGCAGGGTGTTGGTGACAACGGCAATGTTGCAGAACACCTGCCAGGCGATCTGCGCCATGATGCCGATGCCCACCAGCGTACAGAACCGGTTTTCGGCATGGAAGGCGATCCAGAAGCCCTGCACCAGAAAGAGGACGAACAGCACGATGACGATCACCGCGCCGACGAAGCCCAGTTCCTCGCACACGACACTGAAGATAAAGTCGTTGGTGCTCTCCGGCAGCCAGAGCTGCTTTTCGATGCTGTTGCCAAGGCCCAGCCCCGTGGCACCGCCTGAGCCGATGGCGTACAGGCTCTGCTTGGTCTGGCTGGTCATCCGGTCAAGATCCTGCGTCCAGCCATCCAGACGGCTCTGCAGGTAGTCGATGGAGTCCACGTGCTTCAGCAAAGTCTCCAGCAGGAACAGCGCGGCACCGGCACAGCCCCAGGTAATGATACCGCCGCTGCCGCCCAGCAGCAGGATGGTGCCCACGATGGCCGTGGTCAGCAGGATGCCCGACATGTGGGGCTCCAGCACCAGCAGGATCAGGACAGGCACCAGCCACAGGATGGGCCGGATGAGCTCCACCACGATGCTGTGGTGGACCCACTTGCGCAGGGGCACCTCGCCGAATCTGACCTGCGGGGTCCTGGCGGCGATGTCTGCCGTGAGCAGGATCATCTCAAACTTTGCAACCTCGGAGGCCTGTAAGGTCAGGCCGCCGAAGCTGATCCACCGGCGGCAGCCGTTGATGGGGCTGCTGAACAGCACCAGCACCAGCAGCATCAGGCAGACAACATAGCCCAGCTTGACCATTCTGCGCAGGAAACGGTGGTCAAAATAGGAGAACAGGAACATCATGCCCAGGCCCAGCACCGTGCAGAGCAGCTGGGATTTGATGTAATGGAAGCTGTCCCCAAAGCGGAGATAGCCCGTGGTATAGCTTGCACTGAACAGCATGACCAGCCCGAACACCATGATGATGGCCAGGGTCGCCATCCAGTTGAGCAGGATGGGCGGCCAGGGGCCGGGGTCCCGCTGAAAGACGGAAAACGGCTCTGCTTTTTTTCTGCGGAGTGTTGCCAAACTGCACCCCTCCTTAACTGATTTTTGCCAGCTGAACGGTCAGCGCCACGCCCAGCATGGCAATGACACAAAAGGTATAAAAGATCTGTTCCGCGCTCTGGCCCCGCAGCTCCAGCCAGCGGTGGAGCGGTGCCGAGCGGAACAGCTGCCTGCGGCCCCGGCTGGCCTTGCAGACCAGGATCTGCAGGGCCACCATGCCGCCCTCCAGCCAGAAGGGCAGGGCCAGCGGCAGGGTGAGGTCAGGCCAGCCGATGCACAGGGGAACGCACCCCAGCATCCCGGCCAGAAACAGGCTGCCCACGCTGCCCAGCCGCAGCTTTGCGGGCGGGAAGTTCCAGAGCAGGAAGGCCATCAGGGAACCGGCCAGTGCGGCGGGCAGAACGCCCAGCGGGAACCAGCCCAGCAGGGTCATCACCCCCATCAGGCCCAGCATGGCCGCAAAGGACGTGCCGCAGACGATGCCGTCCATGCCATCGGCAATGCGGGCACACTCGGCCAGTGCGACCAGCAGCCCTTCCCACAGCAGCGGGGCGGCAATGCCCAGATCGACATAGCCCACACCCGGCAGGGTGATCCCGGCTGCAAGGCAGCCTTTGGCTCCCAGCAGCACCAGCACCACGGCACCGGCAGCGGTTTCCAGCCCAAGGCGGGTGTGCCGCCGCAGGCCCAGCACAGAACGGCTGCGGATGCGGGCCAGATCCTCCAGCAGGCCCACGCCGCCAAAGAGCAAAGCTCCCAGCAGCGCTGTGAGCAGCCGGACCGAGAACAGGCTCTCGGCCCCCAGCAGCTCAGGCTGAGCCACACAGGCGGCTGTCCAGCCCACGCCCACAGCAGCCAGCACCCCCACCATCAGGCAGAGCCCGCCCATGGTGGGGGCCTGCGGCGGGCGCTCCGGCTCGGCATCCGGTGCTTCCTGCCTGGGTGCCTGCCGGGCCTTGGGCTCATCCCAGCGTCCCTGGAACGCCCGCAGCAGCGGCACCATCAGATTCCCGAGCGCCGCCGTGAGGAAGAACCCCAGCGTTGAGGCGGCGATCAAGGCGAAACGAATCATAGCTCGATGTTACTCCTTGTAAAAGATCTCCAGCACTTTTTCCAGTGCCATGCCGCGGCTGGCCTTGACCAGCAGGGCATCGCCGGGCTGCATTTTGTTCAGCAGGGCCTCGGCGGCCTGAGCGTAGGTGTCAGCATGGAGGGTGGGCAGCCCCTTGGCGGCAGCCACCACGGCAATGCGCTTGGCCTGCTCGCCATAGGTGACGAGGTAGTCCACCTTGTTCTCCACAGCCTGACGGCCCACCTCCTCGTGGGCAGCGCGGCTGATATCGCCCAGCTCCAGCATATCGCCCAGCAGGGCAAAGCGGCGCTTGCAGGGATACTCCCTGAACATGGCCAGCGCGGCCTTCATGCTGTCGGGGTTGGCGTTGTAACAATCCTCAATGACATCCACGCCTCTGACGTGCACCACCTTCTGGCGCATCCCGGTCTGCTCAAAGTCAGCCAGACCGGCAATGACCCGGCGGGCATTCAGCCCCAGACGGGTGGCGGCGCAGTAGGCAGCCAGTGCGTTGGCCACATTATGCCGGCCCATGGCGGGGATCTTTACGAGGAAAGTCCCCTCCTCGTGATCCTCCAGCACAAAGCTCATGCCCTTTTCATCCTGCTGGATGGACAGGGCACAGACATCAGCGTTCTCATCGCCCAGGCTGAACCAGACCGGGCGGACATGGTCGGGCAGGACTGCCTTGCGCAGGAAGGGGTCGTCCCCGTTCAGCACCAGCGGAGCACCCTCCGGCAGACCGGCGCAGATCTCCAGCTTTGCCTTGCAGATGTTCTCCTGACTGCCCAGATTGCCGATG
>OLXI01000677.1_pt1 | contig 19528 bp, 17 predicted proteins | sample 1674181 | NCBI WGS metagenome assembly OLXI01 (sample SAMEA103958148, study PRJEB25191) | human gut metagenome | reverse complement strand
TGTCGACCATGCTTTCGATCCTGCGCGGTTTTGAGGAGCGCGACCAGCGCGTCGATCTCTTTATCTCGAACTATGTGTACGAGAAGGTTTACGAGGGCACGCATACCGCTATTGGCTACAAATTTGCCCTGCCGCGCAAAAAGATCTTTTCCTGGGATCAGATCGGTCATTTCCGCCTGGACCAGAACCTACTCATGCACAGCCTGTGCTATCGCACGGATGTGCTGCGCGAGTCCAACCTTCCCATGCCGCCGCACACGTTCTATGTGGACAACATCTACGCCTACGTGCCGCTGCCGCGTTGCAAGACCATGTACTACGCCGACATCGACCTCTATCGCTACTTTATCGGCCGTGAGGGCCAAAGCGTCAACGAGGCCACGATGGTCAAGCGTCTGGACCAACAGTTTCGCGTGACGCGCATCATGATGGAGTCGTTCCACCTGTACAGCGATGTCGAGTCGTCGCGTCTGCGCTCGTACATGATGGGCTATTTCACCATGATGATGGCGACGGAGGTCTCCGCGTGCAACGTGCCGCTGGGAGAGCTTGTCACCCGGATGGACGAGATCGGCAAGGAAATGGGACTGTCCATCCGCGTGCAGCGTGAGGACATCTTTGAAGCCATGCACCGGATTTGAGGGACAGGCCATGCTGAATCAGAAGGACATCCTGCAAACCCAGGATATGATCGACAAGCGGCATCTGGACATCCGAACCATCACCATGGGCATCAGTCTGCTGGACTGCTGCGACCCGGATTTGAAGACCTGCTGCGATAAGATTTATCGGAAGATCACCCGCTGCGCCAAAGACTTGGTGAAGGTCGGCGAGGACATCGAGAAGGAATTTGGCATTCCCATTGTCAACAAGCGGATTTCCGTTACGCCCATCTCCATTGTGGCCGGCTCCTGTGAGACGGATTCCTATGTGGAGATCGCGAAAACGCTGGACGCGGCAGCGATCACCTGCGGCGTCAACTTCATCGGCGGCTTTTCCGCTCTGGTGCAGAAGGGCTGCACCACGGGAGACTGGAAGCTGATCCGCTCCATCCCCGAGGCCATGGCTGCCACCGAGCGGGTGTGCGCCAGCGTGAATGTTGGCTCTACCAAAGCGGGCATCAACATGGATGCCGTTGCGGAAATGGGTCGAATCATCAAGAAAACCGCCGAGCTGACTGCGGATAACGACGGCCTTGGCTGCGCCAAGGTGGTGGTGTTCGCCAACGCCGTGGAGGATAACCCCTTCATGGCCGGTGCCTTCCACGGCCCCGGCGAGCCGGACTGCGAGATCCATGTGGGCGTTTCCGGCCCGGGTGCTGTGCGCGCCGCGCTGGCACGTCTGCCCAAGGACGCCCCCATCGATGAGGTGGCAGAGCTGGTAAAGCGCACTGCCTTCAAGATCACCCGCGTGGGCCAGCTGGTGGCAAACCTTGCCTCCAAGGCACTGGGCGTGCCTGCCGGCATCATCGACCTTTCTCTGGCTCCCACCCCTGCCATCGGCGACAGCGTGGCCAATATTCTGGAAGAGATGGGTCTGGAGAGCTGCGGCTGCTGCGGCACCACCGCCTGCCTTGCCCTGCTGAACGATGCTGTGAAGAAGGGCGGCGTGATGGCCTCCAACCACGTTGGCGGCCTGTCCGGTGCCTTTATCCCGGTCAGCGAGGATGCCGGTATGATCCATGCTGCCGAGATCGGCTGCCTGACCATTGAAAAGCTGGAGGCCATGACCGCCGTCTGCTCTGTGGGCATCGACATGGTCATCATCCCCGGCGACACCACCCCTGCCGTCATCAGCGCCCTGATCGCGGACGAAGCCGCCATTGGCATGGTGAACAGCAAGACCACCGCCGTGCGCGTCATCCCCGCCATCGGCCGCAAGGCTGGTGAGGTGCTGGATTTCGGCGGCCTGCTGGGCTATGGCCCCATCATGCCGGTGAACAGCCACGACCCCTCGGTGTTCATCAACCGCGGCGGCCGCCTGCCCGCACCCATGCAGTCTTTGAAGAACTGATACGAACCCTCTCGGTCATTGACTGAGAGAAATCTTTCTTTTTGTATAATCCCGCTGCAGCAGACCCATCCTCTGGTTATCATTTCCAGAAGAGGGGTCTGTTTTTTATGCTTCGCTGGTTTTTAAAGCCGCTTTCCGTCCGGCAGATGCGGCTGCTATGCGCCAACTTGCTGGTGGGCTTTGCGCTGTGCGGCGCTTTGCAGGGGCTGTGCTGGGGGCGCACCCAGCTGGATGCCGGGGCAGCGCTGTGCGCCGACACCCTGCGGCTGCACATCCGGGCGGCCAGCGATGCCGTGGCTGACCAGAGCGCCAAGCTCCGGGTACGGGACGCGGTGCTGGCCGTGATGCAGCAGTGTCCGGCGCACAGCGCACCGGAGGCGCGGGCATGGGCAGCGGGGCAGCTTTTGCAGTTTCAGCTGGCGGCACAGCGGGCACTGGCTGCGCAGGGCATCCGTGCCCCGGTGCGGGTGTATCTCGTGAATATGTACTTTCCCGCCCGGCGCTACCCCACCGGTCAGCTGCCCGCCGGGCGGTACGATGCCGTGCGCATTGATATTGGCAGCGGCAGCGGGCGCAACTGGTGGTGTGTGCTGTACCCGGGGCTGTGCAGCTTTGCGCAGGGTGGCTACGCTCTGCCTGCCGAAAACGACCTTGTCTGCGGGCAGTACATTCTACGGTTCCGGCTGGTGGACTGGGCGCACCGACTGACCGCCCGGCGGCAGACGGTGCTGCTGGCAGGGTGACGCCGCACCCCGCCGGAGCATAGCATGGAGGGAAAGGAGGGATCCCTCTATGGCGATTCCCGGTTATTATTCCCTGCTCCAGCGCGGCTCCTCCGGGCCGGACGTGGCACTTGTGCAGACGTGGCTCAACGGCGTGCGCGATGCGTGCACATGGTACGATGCGCTGAAGGCAGACGGCAAGTTCGGCGTCGGCACCCAGCGTGCCGTGCAGGAGTTCCAGCTGAAGAACAAGATGAACATGGACGGCAAGGTGGGGCAGAACACATGGAACGTGCTCTACACCCGCTACACCGCAAAGCATGGGCTGAAAGTGCCCTACCCCGGCATCGTGCTGCACACCGGCTCTTCCGGCGGCACGGTGCGTTTGGTACAGCAGAAGCTCAACTCTCTGGGCGAGCGGCTGAAAGATGACGGCAAGTACGGTGCGGCCACCGCAGCCGCCGTGCAGCGGTTCCAGCGGCGCAACGGCCTGCCGGCAGACGGCAGTGTGGGCTACGCTACTTGGGAGAAGATGTTCTGATATACGCAGGCCGTAAAACGATTTGGAATAGCCTCCGCGTGCGCTTTGGCCATATTCAGCGGAAAAATCATTTTAAATTTCGGGACACCGGAGCGTCTGCGGACGCTCCGGTGTCCCATTTTCACAGAAGGGGTCGCAACGGCAAACAGCAGTTGTCCGTTTTTCTGTTCTCCTTGGTTGCGCGCGCAGCGGCGGCTGCGCTATAATAGGACAAAGCATTTTTTGAAAGGCGGTGTTCCTGTTTGCGTTTTCTGCATTTATCCGACCTGCATCTGGGCAAGCGGGTGTGCGAGTTTTCCATGCTGGAGGAGCAGCGGTATATTCTGGAAGAGATCCTAACTTTGCTGGATGAGACCCCTGTGGACGGCGTACTGCTGGCCGGGGATCTTTACGACAAGCCCGTTCCCCCTGCCGAAGCGGTGCGGCTGCTGGACTGGTTCCTTACCCAACTGGCGGCGCGGAAGCTGCCGGTGTTCGCCATCAGCGGCAACCACGATTCCGCCGACCGGGTGGCCTTTGGCTCTGCCCTGCTGGCCGACAGCCGGGTCTACGTCAGCCCGGTGTTCACCGGCGCGCCGCAGCCCATCCCCTTGCAGGATGCCCACGGCACGGTGGATGTGTACTTACTGCCCTTTTTAAAGCCCGCCATGGTGCGGCACGTCTGGCCGGACGAGCCTATTGAGAGCTACAACGACGCCCTTGCCTGCGTGCTGCGGCACTGCACCCCGGACCCCTGCCACCGCAGCGTGCTGGTGGCGCACCAGTTCGTGGCGGGTGCTGCCGCCTGCGAGAGCGAGGAGCCCTCGGTAGGCGGGGTGGACAGCGTGGACGCCGCCCTGTTCGATGCCTTTGACTATGTGGCGCTGGGGCATCTGCACAGTCCGCAGAAGGTGGGGCGGGAAACGCTGCGCTACTGCGGCACACCGCTGAAGTACTCCTTCTCGGAGGCGGGGCAGCGCAAAAGCGCTACCTTTGTGGAGCTGGGTGCAAAGGGCGAGGTGCACATCACCACCGCGCCCCTGACCCCCCGGCACGAGCTGCGCGGGCTGCGGGGCAGCTACATGGAACTGACCGACCGCCGCTGCTACGAGGGCACCGCCGTGGACGATTATCTGTACATCACCCTGACCGACGAGCAGGATGTACCGGATGCGCTGGCGCGGCTGCGGGTCATCTACCCCAACCTGATGCAGCTGGACTACGATAACCAACGCACCCGCCAGCAGCAGGAGATCTGCGCCCCGGAGCGCACTGAGAGCATCTCCCCGCTGGAGCATCTGGCGGCCTTTTACCAGCTGCAAAATAATCAGCCCCTGACCGCCGAGCAGACGGCGTTCTGCCAAGCACTGATCGAGGAGATCTGGAAGGAGGGCGACACCGTATGAGACCGCTGCGACTGACCCTTTCGGCCTTTGGCCCCTATGCCGCCCAGACCACCCTTGACCTTGAAAAACTGGGCAAAGGCGGGCTGTACCTCATTACCGGCGACACCGGCGCGGGCAAGACCACCATTTTTGACGCCATCACCTATGCGCTGTACGATCATTCCAGCAGCGGCATCCGGGAGGGCTCCATGCTGCGCTGCAAGTACGCAGACGACAAGATCCCCACCTTTGTGGAGCTGGAATTTGAGGTGCACGGCGTGCGCTACACGGTACGCCGCAACCCGGAGTATCAGCGCCCCAAGGCCCGGGGCGAGGGCATGACCACCGAAAAGGCGGATGCCACCCTGACCTACCCGGACGACCGCCCGCCGGTGACCAAAGCCAAGGATGTGACCGCCGCCGTGCAGGAGATCATCGGGCTGGACTACAACCAGTTTTCTCAGATCGTGCTCATCGCGCAAGGACAGTTCACAAAGCTGCTCAACGCCTCCACCGAGGAGCGCAGCCGTATCTTCCGCAAGCTGTTCCGCACCCAGCGCTATGCTCAACTGCAAGAGCGCTTACAGGCCGAAGCATCCGCGCTGAACCAGCAGCGCACCGCCCAGAACGCCAAACTGGACAGTCTGCTGGGCGGGCTGCAATTCAGCCCGGAGGACCCGGACGCCGAGGCGCTGCGCGCCCTGTGCGCCCAGACTGTACCGGAAACGGCGCTTGCTTTGCTGGACGCCCTGACTGCCCGGCAGGCAGCAGCGCTGGAAGAAGCCGGCACCGCCCTGCAAGCCACCGAAGCCCAGCTGGACACGGTACAGCAGCAGCTGGGTGCCGCCGCACAGGCGCAGCGGCTGGCGCAGCAGCTGGCTGCCCGTCAGGCAGAGCTTGCCGCCGCAAAGCCCGCACTGGATGCCGCCCGCGCCGAGGCCGGCCGCCACGCCGGGGACGCTGCGCAGCTGGATGCCCTGACCGCGCAGGTGACGCAGGCGCAGAGCGCCCTTGCAGCCTATGACGCGCTGGACACCCTCTGCCGCCAGCAGACCGAAGCGCGGGACGCCGCCCGGCTGGCGGCGGCGCAGGCGCACAAGCGGCGCACCCAGCTGGACAGTCTGAACGCCGCCCTTGCCGCTGCTGAGACCGAACTTGCTGCGCTGGCAGACGCGGACACCCGGCTGTTGGCGCTGCAAAACCGCAGCGCCCAGTTGACACAGCGCGGCGAAGCGCTGGCAAAGCTGGAACAGCGCCTTGCGGACTGCCAGCGACAGGCCAAGGCCGCACACAAGGCGCAGGAAAATTACCGCGCCGCTGCCGCCGCACAGGACGAAGCCCGCGCCCGGCGGGACGCGCTGGAACGGGCATTCTTGGACGCACAGGCCGGGCTGCTGGCCGAGGGTCTGACCGAGGGTGCACCCTGCCCGGTGTGCGGCAGTACTCATCACCCCGCCCGCGCCCTGCTGCCCCACACTGCGCCCACACAGGCACAGGTGGAAGCCGCACGGCAGGCCGCTGCGGAAGCTGACCGGCAGGCGCAGAACGCCAGCGCTGCCGCCCAGAGCGCCCTTGCCGCTGCCAACGAGGCGAAAACTTCCCTCCGGCGGGACGCCGAGACCCTGCTGCCGGAGCGCTTTACCGCCCCGGAGGGCACAGTCCCCCTCACCTTTGCCCTGATGACCAACGTTCTGGCCGAAGAGAATGCCGCTTTGCAGACGGCACAGACAGACTGCAAAGCACAGTGCCGACAGGCCGAGGCCGACTGCCGCCGCAAGGCACAGCTGGAAGCCGACCGGCAAGCCAAGACCCGCCAGCGTCCGGCGCTGGAGCAGGCCGCTGCCGAGGCCGACCGCAGCGCTGCCGCCCAGAATGCAAGTGCTGACGCGCTGGAGAGTCAAATCGCAGAGCGGCGCGCCGCCCTGCCCTATCCCCGGCGCGCGGACGCACAGGCAGCGCTGGACAAGCTGGAAGCTGACCGCAGCGCCCTGCGCACCGGTATGGACACGGCGCAGCGCAAGCTGAAACAGGCCGAGCAGACCGTTGCCGCCGCCGAAGCCGCCGTGGAGGCGCTGACCGCACAGCAGACCGCCGCCCAAAAGGAACTGCCCGCCCGCAGCGCCGAGGAGCTTACCGCACAGCAGACCGCGCTGACCGCCGCACGGGAGGCTTTGCGCAGCCGGGAAAAGCAGCTTTCGGCACAATTGCTGCCCAACCGCAAAACAGCGGCGCAGTACCGCGCTGCCGCCGAGGCGCGGCAGACGCTGGAAAGCCGGTGGCAGTGGGTCAGCGCACTGGCTGCTACGGCGGGCGGCACTTTGACCAGCAAACAAAAGATCCGCCTCGAAGCCTACATCCAGATGAACTATCTGGACCGCATTCTGCGCTACGCCAATACCCGCCTGATGCAGATGACCGCCGGGCAGTACGAGCTGGAGCGCATCGGTGCAGAGAACCAGCGCAGCCAGTCCGGGCTGGACCTTGGCGTCATCGACCACTACAACGGCACCCGCCGCAGCGTAAAGACCCTTTCCGGCGGCGAGAGCTTCAAGGCTTCGCTGGCGCTGGCGCTTGGCCTTTCGGACGAGGTGCAGAGCAGCGCCGGGGGCATCCGGCTGGACACTTTGTTCCTGGACGAGGGCTTCGGCTCGCTGGACGAGGAATCGCTGGAGCTGGCCATCCGGGTGCTCTCCGGCCTGACCGAGGGCGACCGGCTGGTGGGCATCATCTCCCATGTGGGGGCGCTCAAGGACCGCATCGACCGGCAGGTGGTGGTGCACAAGGCCCGCACCGGCGGCTCCACCGTAGAGCTGCGGGTGTAAAACGCTTCTGGCGGGGCACACTAGGGGCGGAGGTGAATTTGATGAATTCTCTGGAACCCTTCATCCGCCACGAACTGGAAAACCAGCCCGGCACCGCTGCCGCCCCGCAGGCAAGCAGCACCCGCAATGCCCCGCCGCTGGGCAGTATGCCCCTGCAGCCCCCGGCTGCGCCGGACAAGCCCGGCACCCAGCTGCCCCCGCCGGAGCTGCCGCAGCCCGAAAAGCCCGGTGTCCCCATGACTGACGGCACCCCCATGGCCTGCCGCCAGAAGAATGCCGCCGCCTTTCTGGCCGGGGACGTGCAGACCAGCGTGATGGCGCACTACGCGCCCGGGCTGTTCAGCACAAAGCAGAAGCTGCACAGCCGCCACCCCGCCCCGGACGAGGACACCGCCGCCGTTTTGGAGCTGGTGGAATGGCGCGAGGACGCCCCTTACGGCTGAGCGTAACAAAAATTTTTTAAAATATTTCAGTTTACCTGTTGAAATCTCGCCGCACTTCCCTTATTATGGTAGCATACAAACATAAAGGCAGGTTTTGCAATATGGCAGAGATCAAATACGAAGTTGTCCAGCGTGTAGCCGTGCTGAGCCAGCGTCCCCGCGGCTGGGAGCGTCAGCTGAACCTTATCAGCTGGAACGACGGCGAGCCCAAGTACGACATCCGCGACTGGTCCCCGGACGGCACCCGCATGGGCAAGGGCATTTCCCTGAGCCACGACGAGCTGGCCATCCTCAAGGGCATTCTGGAGGACATGGAGCTGTGAGCGGGGGCGACCGCGCAGAGTTTCTGGACATCTGGCAGCGAAATGTCACCCGCCCGGGCAGCGAAAAGCTGCTGGACTGGCTGGACAAAAAGACGGATTTTTTCACCGCACCGGCGTCCACCCGCTTTCACGGGGCCTGTGAGGGCGGGCTGTGCATGCACAGCCTGAACGTCTACCACGCACTGCACGACAGCTTTTTCACCGAGGGCGAAAGCGAGGAGAGCTACGCCATCTGTGCCCTGCTGCACGATTTGTGCAAGGCCAACTACTACAAGCTGGGCACCCGCAACGTGAAGAACGAAGCCACCGGACAGTGGGAAAAAGCGCCCTTTTACAGTGTAGAGGATCTGTTCCCCTACGGCCACGGCGAAAAGAGCGTGTTTCTCATCGAGCGGTTCATGAAGCTGAAGGTGGAGGAAGCGGTTGCCATCCGCTGGCACATGGGCGGCTTTGACGATGCGGCCCGAGGCGGCTGTTTTGCCATCTCGGAAGCCTACGACAAGTACCCGCTGGCAGTCAAACTGCATATCGCAGACCTGCAGGCTACCTATCTGATGGAGCACCGCACCAGTAATATGCGCTGAATAAACTAAACAGGCGGCTGTACAGCATTTTGTACAGCCGCCTGTTTGTTTGTAGAAATTTTCAGCAGCCTTCTCCGGCGCAGAGGGCTTTCACCTTCTGCACGGCGGCAGCTACAAGGCTGCCGATGGGCTGGTCGGGCACGCCGACGATATAATTTTCACAGTGGTTCACCGGGATCAGCACCCGGGTGGCGCTGCTCTGGCATACTGCCGTGGCCATGGCGGGGGTGATCTCTCCCAGCAGCGCATCTGCAATGACGATGCCGATGGGCCCCACAATGATATCCGCGCTGCGGCAGTTCACCACCACGGCATTCTCACCGGTGGCGGCGCGCTGCGCCCCGGCCTTGTGCATGGCCTGCGCGGCGACACTGTTGGTGCCCACGGCCACCAGCCGGATGTCCGGGCACTGGGCGCTGAGGGCAGCTACCAGCTGGCGGCCCAGTCCCCCGCCCTGCCCATCAATGACAAGCACGTTCATGCCGTACCTCAGAAGTCGATCTCTTCCAGACGCAGCAGCGCCAGAATGTAGATCTTGACGGCCTCCAGCAGCTTGTCGATGGGGGCAGCCTCGTTGGCACCGTGCATCGGGCCGCCGAACTCCGGCAGTTTCACATCCTCATGCTCCGGGCCGAAGCTGACGGCATAGGGGAAGTGGCGGGCATAGGTGCCGCCGCCCATGGTGAAGGGGATGGCATTCTCGCCGGTCACCTCGTTGTAGGTGTCGATGCAGGCGCGGATGGCGGGGCTGTCGGCCTCGATGTAGAAAGGCTCGGCAGCATCCACGTCCTCCAGCTTTGCGCCCTCGCCCAGCGCAGCGGTGATTTGTGCGGTCAGCTTTTCACCGTTGGTGCAGGTGGGGAAGCGGCTGTCGATGGTCTGCACCAGCTTGCCATCCTCCATATAGATGCGGCCGCCGATGATGGTCAGCGGGCCAAAGGGGCCGTCGGCGCAGTCGATGCCAAGGCCGGTGCCTGCGGTGGAGCTATGCAGTTTGCGCAGTGCTTCCAGATAAGCGCGCTCGGCATCGTTGCACAGGCCGTTATCCAGCAGATAGTCCACCACCAGACCGATGGCGTTCACCGTGCCCTCCGGCATGGCGGCGTGGCCGGACTTGCCCCAGCCGCGCACCCGCACGCCGTCCCCTTCCGGTTCCAGCGTGATGTTGGGGGCGTTCTTCAGCTTGCGGATATCGGTCTTGACCAGAGCGCTGGCGCGGTCCGGCACCGCGTTGTTGGCAACACCGCCCTCAAACTCTGCAATGACGCCGTTGCACACCGGGCTGACGATCTTGCCGCCAAAGTGACCCTTTTCGCCGTTGCACACCGGGAACTCGGCGTCCGGGGTAAAGCAGAACACCGGAGCGGGGTAGTTCTCCAGATAGTACTTCACATCGTTCATGTGGGTCTCCTCGTTGTCGCCCACAATGGCACGGATGGGGTAGCGCAGCTGGTAGCCCTGCTCCTTGAGGAACTTCAGCGCGTACAGAGTAACGATCATCGGGCCCTTATCGTCCGAAACGCCGCGGCCCAGCAGCCAGCCGTCCTGAATGCGCATCTTGAAGGGGTCTGCCGTCCAGCCATTGCCCACGGGCACAACGTCCACATGGCAGATGGTGGCCAGATATTTTTCCGGGTCTGCACCGGCCAGCTCGGCATAGCCGATGTAGTTTTCGCAGTTGCGGGTGGCAAAGCCCATGCCTGCTGCCAGTTCCAGCGTCTTGTCCAGCGCGGCCCGAGGGCCTGCGCCGAAGGGTGCGCCCTCCTCCGGGGTGCCCTCTACGCTGTCGATGGCGACCAGCGCTGCAATGTCCTGCAGCAGCTGCTCCTTGTTTTCCGCAATGTATGCGTCAATTTTCTGATTCAGTGCCTGATCCATGTTCTATAACGTCCTTTCTGACCGGGAGCAGATCCCGGTTTTCACAACTATTACCCAGTTTAACACACTCCGGGCGGAAAAGCTACCGGCATTTTTCACGACAAAAGCGTCCGCGTTTTGTCAGCCTGCCGCAAACAGCCCGCTGAGCGCGCCCAGCAGCCCGGCGCTTGCCAAACCCATGATGATGCCCGCCAGCAGCACACCGCCCATACAGGCGATCAACACGTCCTTGAACTTCATATCCAGAATGGAGGCTGCCAGCGTGCCCGTCCACGCACCGGTGCCCGGCAGCGGGATGCCCACGAACAGCAGCAGCGCCACGGTCATACCCTTGCCGGCCTTGGCCTCCAGTGCGCGGCCGCCCTTTTCGCCCTTGTTGATGCAAAAGCGGCAGATGGGGCCGATAAGGGGCTTGTGGTAGCCCCAGATGAGGAACTTGCGGGCGAACAGGTAGATGAAGGGCACCGGGATCATGTTGCCCAGCACGCACAAAAGGTAGGTGGGCAGCACCGGCAGCCCCATGCCCAGCCCGATGGGGATAGCTCCGCGCAGCTCAATGATGGGCACCATAGAGATAAGGAAGATCAGAAGATAATTTTTCAGCATTGGCTTCTCCTTATATTGCAGGTTATATTACAGGTCGATCTGCAGCTCCACCGGGCAATGGTCGGAGCCGAAGATCTCGTTGTGGATCTCGGCAGCGCGGATGCGGTCTGCAATGCGCCGGGAAACGATAAAATAGTCGATGCGCCAGCCCGCGTTCTTTTCCCGCGCGTGGAAGCGGTAGCTCCACCAGCTGTACTTCACCTCGTCCGGGTGCACCACCCGGAAGCTGTCCGCAAAACCTGCCGCCAGCAGCTCGGTCATTTTGGCGCGCTCCTGATCGGTAAAGCCTGCGCTCATGCGGTTGGTCTTAGCGTTTTTGATATCCATCTCGGTGTGCGCTACGTTCAGATCGCCGCACAGGATCACTGGCTTTTTTGCGTCCAGTGCCAGCAGGTACGCCCGGAAGGCGTCCTCCCACTCCATGCGGTAGTCCAGCCGCTTCAGCCCGTCCTGACTGTTGGGGGTGTAGCAGTTTACCAGATAAAAGCCGGGGTATTCCAGCGTCAGCACCCGCCCCTCGTGGTCATGCTGTTCCAGCCCGATGCCGGTGGTCACTGCCAGCGGTGCCGTTTTGCACCAGCAGGCTGTGCCGGAATAGCCCTTTTTCTCGGCAGAGTAGGTATATTCGGTGTAGCCCTCCGGCGCAAAATCTGCCTGTCCCGGCTGCATCTTGGTCTCCTGCACTGAGAAGATGTCCGCGTCCAGCGCGGCAAAGCTCTCGGCAAAGCCGTGGGTCAGGCAGGCGCGCAGGCCGTTTACGTTCCAGCTGATCAGTTTCATGCTTTTCTCCTTATTGTTATGCCTGATATTTTGTTTTCCATGCGCCGCTGCGGAAGCGCAGCACAAAGCAGGTCACGCGGCAGGTCCAGTCGATGACCATAGCCACCCACACACCCACAGCGCCCCAGCCCATGCGGACGCACAGCAGATAGCTGAAGCCCAGCCGCCAGCATGCCATGCTGAGGATGGACACCACCATGGTAAATTTCACGTCGTTTGCCGCGCGCAGGGCGTTGGGCAGCACGAAGGACAGCGGCCAGAAGATGATGGCGCAGCCCGCATGGATAGTGACCAGCGTGATGGCCAGCTCCATCGTCTCGCCGGAAAGGGCGTAGATGCCCACCAGCTGCCGGAGGAACAGCAGGATCGCTCCGTTGGAAAGCCCCATGGTAATGTAAGCCCACAGCAGCAGCTTGCGGGTGTAGTAAACGGTCTGCTCGTGGTCGCCGGCACCGATGCAGCGCCCCACTACCGTGATCATGGCCAGACTGATGGCCTTGCCCGGGATGACGCCCATGCCGTCCAGATTGTTGGCCACCGCGTTGGCTGCGATCTGCACCGTGCCGAAGGTGGAGATCATGCTCACCACCAGAATGCGCCCGGCCTCGAACAGGCTGTTTTCAAAGGCCGAGGGGATACCGATCCCCAGAATGCGCTTTGCCATGCCGCCGTCCAGCCGCAGGGTCTTGGGCACGGTAAGCACCGCATCCTCCCGGTAGCACTTGCGCAGGATCAGCGCCGCAGCCACCACGCGGGACACCACGCTGGGCCATGCTACGCCGTCCACGCCCATTTTGAAGCCGAAGATGCACACCGCGTTGCCCACGATGTTGATGATGTTCATCAGAAAGCTGATCTGCATGGAGATCTTGGAGTTGCCGATGCTGCGGAACAGTGCCGCACCGCCGTTGTACAGCGCCAGAAACGGGTAGCTGAGGGCGATGATCTGCAAATACTTCACGCCCGCGTCCAGCACGTCGGTATCAATAGAGCCGTAGAACAGCCGGATCATAGGGCGGGCCAGCACAAAGCATACCACGCCGATCACCACACCGGACAAGCCGCTGAGCAGCAGCAGCTGACCGGCGCTTTTGTCGGCATTCCCGCGCTCTTTTGCGCCCAGATACTGGCTTACCACCACCGCGCCGCCGGTAGCCAGCGCCGCAAACAGCACGATGATAAGGTTATTGATCATATCCACCAGACTGACGCCGGAGATGGCTGCCTCGCCGCAGCGGGACACCATCATGGTGTCGGCCATACCCACCGTCACTTCCAGCAGCTGCTCCACCAGCAGCGGGATGGCCAGTACCAGCAGTTCCTTCTGGCTGAACAGCGGCTCCCGCCCGCCGGTCAGGCTGCTTTTTTCATTGCCATGCAGTAGCTTTGTCATTCGTTTCTCCCCTCCCGGCGCCGGGTGCTTTTCCGGTACGCCGCCGCTGCCCGGCGCGTGCATTCTTCCGGTTGCAGCAGATGTGTCCATCTTAACACACCACCGGCTGCTTGTAAAGCGGTGCAGGCTACATCCCGCGAAAATCCGCTTTCTGAATAAAGGCTTCCCCCAAAGAGTGAAGGCTTTTGCTCCGGACAGACTGCAAAAGTCGATTCCATTGCCTGCCGGTTTTATAAAGGTATCCCTGTGCGGTTTTCCGGCAGGCTTTCCGTTTTTATGCTTGTTCGTCAGTTTGCCGGGAACTTTCCATAAAATTTGTGCGTTTCTACAAAAATGCGATTTCCCGCGTATTTTTGGGGAGAAATTTTAAAAAACCTCTTGCAATTTCTGTTCCAAAGTGGTATGTTGTATCCAACAAAAGCGAAGCTTGGATACATCTTCTCTTTGGAGCGGCAACTTCGGCTCCGTATGCGCCTTTGTTTTTACCTTGCTATTTTCTTCATTTACCTTCTTATCATTTACCCTGCCTGTCCCTCAAGGGACGAGAAAAGCGATGACCCACCTGCACGGGTCGTCGCTTTTTCTTTTGTCCGCAGGGGGGCAGAGTACAAGCCGCAAAAGCACTGCTCTACAGATGACGTGCCGCAACTGCTTTTCCCTGTCCCGCCCCAAAAAGTTTGTTTGAATAAACATACCTGCTTTTTCTTGACATTCCTTTGTATGCGTGTTATCTTAATTTCCGTCAATTAGCTTACCCTAACCATCTGAGGGGCTTTGCCCCGCAGTTTTTCTTTGCGCGCAATGTTAGGTTCAGCTAACTATATGGCAGTGCTTTTCTGTCATTGTGATGAAAGGAGCATTTTTCATGAGAACAAAGAAATTTCTTTCCCTGCTGCTGTCGGCGGCTATGGCGTTCAGCCTGCTGACCGCTACCGCCTTTGCAGCAGCCCCTGCCGAGGAGGAAAACAGCTTTTTCGATTTTCTGCTGGGCAAGAAGTACACCTATCTTTATGCTGCCCTGACTTGGGACGAGTATTGGGCAAACGAGAAGGTCTACGCCGCCGGCAGCACTGCCGCCTCTGCGCAGCTGGACAGCCACGAAGAGCAGGACCTTGGCGCGTTTGACGCGGTCTCCCGCGCAACCGTCAACCACGGTCTGCACCGCGGCAGCTTCCAGAGCACTGCTGTCATCTACGCCAAGGACGGCAGCAGCTACACCGTTTCCCACTGGTCGGACGATGGCAAGACCATCTATCTGGCCGATGGCACCACCGTGGGCTGGAACCGCGGCACCATTACCAAGGCCGACGGCTCCACCGTGCAGATGGACCACTACGAGGTGCTGGGCACCAAGTATGTGCCTGTGCGCGTAGCCACCAGCGACCTTGCAGATTTCTGCTCCAAGTACACCGTGGTGGAAAACGGCGGCCAGCTGGTGGGCGGCTACTCTGAAAAGAACCTGACCGCCTACACCCTGACGGCTGCGGTGGATAAAAACACCAACGGCCTGAAGTACGCAACCAAGAGCGGCAACGGCTACACCTTCTCTGCCGCACACACCGGCACCGGCTCCGGCGTGGCAGAAGCCGCCCAGAAGGCTGCCGAGGGCCTTACCGTGAATCTGCGCAGCGGCAGCGACGTGGGCAGCTTTGGCGAGTTTATCCGTGTGGACCTGAACGGCAACTACGGCGAGCTGGGCTCCCGGATGCAGTCTGTGGTGTGGACCTACTACGGCAACGACAGCACCTACACCCACGCCAAGGCCTCCTACGGCACCAAGTTTGCAGCCGACAACTGGATGCACAAGTCCATGGGCATCCAGCTGGGTCTGAGCGATTCCGCCCGCTGCCAGCTGCCGGAGGGCACTGACGGCACCGGCTACTGGACAATCACCATCCGTGCACTGGGCTACGCCGATACGGTGGTCAAGTTCCAGACCACTACCGAGAACCTTGCCAAGCACGAGCTGGCAAGCGATGCCGACCGCGCCGCCCTGCAGGCTGTGGTCACTGAGGCACAGAGCAAGGCAAAGGCCGCTTACACCGCCGACAGCTATGCCAATCTGGAGACCGAGCTGGCCGAGAGCGTGGAACTGCTGAGCCGCGAGACCCTGTATAAGGCCGCTGCACTGGAGCAGGTGACCCACCTGACCGATGCCGTGCAGAACCTGAAAGCTGCCTGATCCGGCAAAAAACAGAACACCAAAAAAGCAAGGTCGCTTTATGCAGGCGGCCTTGCTTTTCCGTGTCAGGAGGAGTTGGAATGAACAAAAAACGATGCAACACACTGCTGCCGCTGGTGCAGCTGCTCCCGGCGGTGGCGGCAGCGGCAGCCGTGCTTTTTGCCCTGCCCCGTACCGTGCCAGTGCTGGCTGCCATGCCGGAAAAACTGACAGCCGTGGTGGAGCAGCCGGTGGAAGCCGCTTCCGTTGAAGCGGAGGAAGAAGCCCTGCCCAAGCTGCCCTATGCCGATGGCGTATACGTCGGCTCTTCCCGGGGCTACGGCGGTGCCGTCCGGGTGCAGGTGACCATGGAAAACGGCAGCATCACGGAGGTGGAGGTCCTGGACGCTTCCCACGAGACAAAGCAGTTTCTGCGGCGCGCCAAGCGGCTTTTGACCACCGTAGTGGATGCCCAGAGCTGGGAGGTGGATGCCGTTTCCGAAGCCACCTACACCAGCCGGGGCATTCTGGGCGCGGTGCAGAACGCCCTAACCGGCGAGGTGGTGAATAATCCCCTGCCGCCGCAGCCGAAGCCTGCCGCACCGCTGGTGGTGGAGGAATTTACAGCACCCTCCACCTACCTTGACGGCATCTACACCGCCGAAGCCATAGGCTTTGAGGGCAAAATTACAGTGCAGGTCACGGTGGCAGAGGATAAGATCACCGATATCACGGTTCTGAGCGCCGAGGACGAGGAGGAATATCTCTCCCGGGCAAAGCGGGTCATCCCCGCCATTCTGGAAGGACAAAGTCCCAACGTGGATGCCGTTTCCGGTGCCACCTACTCCTCCAGCGGCATCCTGAACGCGGTCAAGCTGGCATTGGCAAAGGCAGCGGTTGCCCCGGCAGAGGAAGCCGACCCGGAGCAGGCAGCCTCGGAAGAAGCGGTAGAAGAAGCTGCGCCGTCCGAAGCGGCAGAACCCGAGGAAACGCCGGTCACTGCGCCCACCGTGGAGGTGGTGCAGCCGGAGGGAAAGAGCGCTGTTTCCGCGTGGTTCAAGGAAGTGTGGCAGCAGCTTTTCCCGGCAGAAACACCGGACGATTCTGAACCGGAACCGGCATCTTCTGCGGAGGTGCTGCCGGCATCCGAGGCAGCGCTGCCGCCCGAAGAGACCGAAACCGAACCTGAAACGGAAGGAGCAGCGGAATGAAATACAAGAATTTTCTCCTCCGGGCGGTGAACCTGCTGCTGATTTTGGGGATTCTGTGGCAATACCAGCAGGTGGCGCTGGTCCGGGCTGCGGCGGTAAGCCAGCGCAAGCAGGAGATTGCCGAAGTGGAAACCTACAACGCTTCCGTTTTGCAGGCGCAGAGCGCAGCACAGGCAGAGCAGAGCCAGAGCGGCTACCGGGACGGCACCTATGAGGGCAGCGCCTTTGGTTTTGGCGATGTCATCCGGGTGTCGGTAACCATCCAAAGCGGAAAAATGACCGATATTGCGGTGCTGGATGCCTCCGGTGAGGATAAGCCCTACTATAAACAGGCGCTGCCTTTGCTGGACGAGATGCTGGCAGTGCAGTCTGCCGAGGTGGATACCGTTTCCGGCGCTACCCTCACGGCAGAAGGACTTATCGATGCAGTAGAGGACGCACTGGGAAAGGCGGCAGGATGATGGAAAAAACACAAGCAAAGCCTTTGACGGCGGCGCAGCAGCGTCAGCGGGACAAAAAGCGCCGTACATGGCTGCGCGCCGGGGTGCAGCTGTTCTTCTTTGTGTCCATGCCGGGCGCATTCGTGGCCGGGTTTTCCGGGGTAAAGCAGCTCTTCCTGCACATCGGTGCAGGCGAGGTGCTCTCGGCGGACAGCTTCACGCTTTCCCTGCTGGGGCTGTGCGGCTTCACGTTGCTGTTCGACAGGTTTTTCTGCGGGTACGCCTGCGCCTTTGGCAGCTTGGGCGATGCCGTCTGGGCACTGTCCGGGCTTGTCCAGAAAAAGCTGTTCCACCGCAAAAAGCCGCTCCGTCTGCCGGAGCGGGCGGTACTTTGGGGACAGAAGTTCAAATATCTGCTGCTGGCAGGGCTGGTGGCGCTGTATGTGACCCGGCAGGAAAAGCTGCTGACCGGCGCAAGCCCGTGGGAGGTGTTTTCCCGCCTGACGGCTCTGCGTCTGCCGCCGGAGGGCTTCGGCGTAGGCATCGCGCTGCTTGTGCTTATTTTGCTGGGCATGGCAGTGCAGCCCCGGTTCTTTTGTCAGTTCCTCTGCCCCATGGGTGCGGTGTTCGCCCTGCTGCCGGTGCTGCCCTTTGCACGGCTGCACCGGCAGAGCGAGGGCTGCATCCCGGGCTGCAATGCCTGCAAGCAGCAGTGCCCGGTGTGCCTGAAGCTGGAGGAAAGCAGCCTGCGCAGCGGGGAGTGCATCGCCTGTGAAGCCTGCGCGGGCACCTGCCCCAAGCAGAACATCCACCGGTGGGATTTGGCTCTTTGCCAGCACCCGTGGCTGCCGGTGCTGGCAAAGGCGCTGCTCTTCTTCCTGCTGGGCTGCTGGCTGGGCTTCTGCCGGTTTATCTGAAACAAAAAAGGGAGGCCGCCGCACACTATCGTGCAGCGCCTCCCTTTTGGCTAAGACGATTTTGAATGCCCTCCGCTATGCTCTGGGCATTTTCAGCGGAAAAGCTATTTATAATTTCGGTACGCCGGAGCGTCTGCGGACGCTCCGGCGTTCCATTTTCACGGTAAAGGCTTCTGCTCCAGCAGGTCTGTCATGCTGCGCAGGCTGATGCCAAGGGTGGAAAGGTTATGCAGCATTGCGCTGGTAGCCGGGGGCAGGATGCCCAGTGCGCCCAGAAGGATGAGCGCGGAGTTGAAGCTGAGGACGAACCGGTAATTGCTGCCCACCCGCTTTTGCAGGGCGTTGGCAATGGCTTTCAGGGTCACCAGCTCTTCCAGACTGTCGGCGCGGATGGTCACATCTGCGATCTCCCGGGCGATGGCGGCTCCGGAATGGATGGCGATGCCGATATCTGCCGCCGACAAGGCAGGAGAATCGTTGATGCCGTCGCCGATCATCACCACCGTATGTCCTTCGGCTTTGGCGTCGCGGACAAAGGCGGCTTTATCCTCCGGCAGCACCTCTGCAAAGCAGCGGTCCACCCCCACCTGCGCCGCAATGGCGCGGGCGGTGCGGTCACTGTCGCCGGTCATCATGACGGTCTGGGTGATGCCCAGTCTCCGAAGCTTATGCAGCACCTGTGCCGCCTCCGGGCGCAGGGGGTCTGCGATGCAGATGACCCCCGCCAGCACCCCGGAAGCTGCCAGATACAGGTGGGAATACTGGGGGTCCAGCGCATCGAACTTTGCCTGTTCCCCTGCCGGGATGGTGCAGCCCTCGTCCTCAAAAATGAAGTGGGCGCTGCCAATGACCACCCGCGTGCCGCCCACCCGGCTGGCAATGCCGTGCGCCACGATATACTCCACCTCGGAGTGCATCTCTTCGTGGGAGATGCCCCGCTCCTTGGCGGCGCGGACGACAGCGTTTGCCATGGAATGGGGGAAATGCTCTTCCAGACAGGCAGCAAGCTGCAATACCTCCTGCTCCCCGCAGCCGGAGAAGGGCACCACCTGCACCACCTGCGGGGTGGCGTGGGTGAGGGTGCCGGTCTTATCGAACACGATGGTGTCCGCCTTTGCCAGCGCTTCCAGATACTTGCCGCCCTTTACGGTGATGTGGTATTCCCCGCACTCCCGCATGGCAGAGAGCACTGCCAGCGGCATGGAAAGCTTCAGCGCACAGGAGAAGTCCACCATCAAAATGGAGATGGCGCGGGTGACGTTGCGGGTAAAGGCGTAGGTAGCCACCGTACCGGCAAGGCACCACGGCACCAGACGGTCAGCCAGCTGCA
>OLXI01000666.1_pt1 | contig 19679 bp, 16 predicted proteins | sample 1674181 | NCBI WGS metagenome assembly OLXI01 (sample SAMEA103958148, study PRJEB25191) | human gut metagenome | reverse complement strand
CTGACCGATGAATCGGGTATCGTTCAGGGCATCGCCCTGCCGGCCCTGCCCGCCGCCTGGTCCCAGGCGCCGGACACCGCCTCCATCAGCGGCACCGGGTATCTGGTGTCGGTGCGGCACCCCTTGTTCGTGCCCCAGGAGGACCGGGAGGTCACGGTGTATGCCCGCATCGAATCCATTCTGCCGGTGATGCTGGAGCCGGTGATATAAGGGGGGAGCGCTATGCCTGCAACGCCTGTGGTCCCGGAGACCATTACCGTACACCTGGGCCCGCCGGGGTCCTCGGCCCGGAACGTGGAGGTGCCCTTTGCCGCCTACATCAAGAACGTGGCGTCCCACGAAATTTACCCCACCTGGCCGGAGAGCGCCATCCGGGCCAACATCCTGGCCCAGATCTCCTATGCCCTGAACCGGGTGTATACCGAGTATTACCGCACCCGGGGGTACGACTATGACATCACCAGCACCACCCAGTATGACCAGGCCTATGTGGACGGCGGCGACGTTTTCGAGAACATCAGCCAGATCGTGGACGACAGCTTCAACAACTATATCGTCCGGCAGGGCAGCGTGGAGCCGCTGTTTGCCCAGTTCTGCGACGGAGTGCGGACCCAGTGCGGGGGACTGTCTCAGTGGGGCAGTGTGGACCTGGCCCGGGACGGCATGAACCCCTATGAGATTCTGCAATACTACTACGGAGGGGATATCAGCATTGTGTTCAACGCCCCGGTAGGGGGGAACGTGCCCTCCTATCCCGGGCGGCCTCTGCGCCGGGGGGACGTGGGCAACGACGTGCTGCTTCTCCAGCGGCAATTGAGCCGCATCCGCCGGAACTATCCGGCCATTCCGGAGATCCCGGAGCCGTCCACGGTGTTCGACGTGCCCATGGAGGAGGCGGTGAAGTCCTTCCAGCAGATCTTCAACCTGACCCCGGACGGCATCGTGGGCAAGGCCACCTGGTACAAGATCAAGCAGATCTATAACGGCGTCAAGGGCCTGTCGGAGCTGTCCGGCGAGGGGCTGACCATCTCCGAGGTGCAGAGGCAGTATACCGAGGCCCTGCGGCTGGGGGACAGCGGCCTGGCGGTGCGGACGGTGCGGTTTTTTCTGGCTTTTCTGGGGTATTTCCTGCCGGAGCTGCCGCCCATCCGGCTCAGCGATGTCTTTGACCAGGAGATGCTGGACGCCGTGTACGCCTTCCAGAGCTACGCGGGCCTGACCACCGACGGGGTGGTGGGCCGGGACACCTGGAACGCCCTGCGGCGGGCCTATGAGGACGTGCTGGAGGACCTGCCGGAGGACTATCAGCAGTTTGCCCGGGAGATTTATCCGGGGCGGTTCATCGTCCTGGGGGACCGGGGGGATGCGGTGCTGCTTCTGCAGCAGCAGATCAATCGCATAGCGGCCCAGGACCCGGATATTCCCACCGTGGCGGAGGACGGCATTTTCGGCCGGGGCACCCAGGCCGCTGTGCTGGCCTTGCAGCGAAAGCTGGGCATCGACCCCACCGGCGCCGTGGGGCCGGTGCTGTGGGCCCAGATCATCGCCCGGGGGGCGGGGTACTGATAATAAAACAGAGGCGGCAGACGAAATCGTCTGCCGCCTCTGCGGCGTTATGGGATCAGAACAGCCGGTCCAGAAATTCGTCCACCAGGGCCATGATGTCCCGGTTGACGCCGGACTGTCCGGCCTGGCGGATGACGGTCATATGCTGATTGCTGGCGGGGTCCGTGATCAGCCGGAAGTCCGCGCCGGGCAGTTCCGCCCGGCGGGCATACAGGGAGCAGCCGCCGCAGGGGACCTCCCGGTCTTCGCTGCCCTGGAGGAGCAGGGCCGGTACGCCGCTCTGGAGGCCCCGGACGGCGGACAGGTCCGCATATTTTCCGAATAGGGGCCGCTGCCCTCGGCGGCCCGGGAATCCCTATGAGAGAACCATGGCAAAAGAAAAAACTCCCAGCATAAGCTGAGAGTTTTCTTGTGGTAGGACTATAAAATAGATTTTTTCGCCTTTTTGGGTGTAGTATTTGTTCTCTTACAAAAAATCTTGAACTTTCAAGGTTAGGGGCAGAGGTGAGCCGCTGTCATTCGGTCAGCAACTGCTCCGATTTAATTTAAGTCTCCCATTGAACACGACGGCAACCTGTCCTTTTGAGTCCAGCGACAAAATCAAGCATTTCCACATTGGCAGCCGCTACCTTGCTCTCGTAATCGACTTTACACCACCGATAAGAACTTGGTCAAGGGTTTCATCACCATCCTCGATTTCTCCGGCAACGAGCAAACGCATATTTACGATAAATTTGCTTGTGACACAAAGTCTGCCTGATAGTCTTGACTCCATTGATGCCGAATGATATAATTCTAATATATAGAATTTAGATACAGGAGAGAAACAGAGATGTGGCCAAATATTCTTCTTATAATCATAATAATTGTTGTTTATAATATTGTTAAAAGCAAAAATGCTGAGAAAAGAAAACTGACGGAGGCACGCGACGAGCTGATTAACGATGTGCTGAACGAGATTACACGCAATGCAAAAAATTGGTATTGTATAGGAGTTGGACTCGATCGTGTCTATTGTGATTACCCCGCTGGTAGTTATGAGTATCCTTCTCAAAAGTTCAGTTGGGGGCTTGATTCTAACACGGTAGTGGCGTACGACCGTAGAGGATATCCAATTCATGTTTATGATTTTAATGAACATAACTATGTTGTCAGCATAACGGCGAAGGAGGCAATAGCAAACGCAATCGCTCAACGTTTTGGTGGCAAAGTTATTCACTATACAACTATGGATCACGACACCTACTCGCCTGCTGGAGTTCTTGTCGGTGGGTCAACGGGAACCAACGGCTTTAAAGTTTTCAGCAATCAACTGCTGCTTGATGAAAAAGCGCTTGTTGATAGAGAAAACGCAAGGCGATGGGTATAAAGGTATTATCTAAAGCGTTTATTGAAGCGTGAGTATAAAGAATAGAATGAAGAAGTAAAATCGGCAAAAACCAAAAGGTTTTTGCCGATTTTTGGCAGCGGGAGAAGGATTCGAACCCTCACATACGGAGTCAGAGTCCGCTGTGCTACCTTTACACAATCCCGCTATGTTCCTGACGAACAAAACTTATTATACTCGTTTTCCGGCGTTTGTCAACACTTTTTTTCCGGTTTCTGAAAAAATTTTCCGGGGGCGGTTTGGCCCGCCCCCGGAGAGGGTAAGAGGCGTTACGCCGCCAGCAGGTCTGCCGACGTGAAATACTTCCGCAGCGGCTTATACAGCAGGGCAAACACCACCAGGCACAGAACGATGCTGGGCAGCATGTAGCTTCCGTTATAGATCAGGGAGTAGATCCAGGGGCTGGTCATGGGCTTGCCGAGGAACGTGTCGGGCATCCACTTGCCCCACACAAAGACGCCGATGAGGAAATGCGCCAAAAAGCGCAGCACGCCGCCGATGACCGTGCCATAGTAAACGCTCCACTTGCGGCGGGACAGCAGGCCCGCGCCAAAGCCCAGTGCCACAAAGGCGATGAAGTAGTCGCAGATGATGGTGGTCCAGTCAACGGAGAACTTGTTGCCGATGAGGTAGGTGATGGTGCCGTACACCAGGCCCGCCAGAGAGCCCCAGCCGCAGCCGTACCGGGCGGCGAACAGGATGATGGGCAGCATCTCCAGGGTGATGGAGCCGCCGTTGGGGAACTCATAGAGCTTGATGAGGCTGAGGATCTCCGCCATGGCGATGAAGATGGCGGCCTCGCAGATCATGCGGGTCTTGTTGATTTTCATGTGTGATTTCTCCTCTTTGAAAAAATATCCGCATCGCGGGCCCTGGAGGCGTGGCAATGCGGAAACAAAAGCCATATTCTCGCATTCCTACGCCGGCATTACCCGGATCAGGTTCGAGGGACCGGACGGCGATACGTCTCATCTCAGCCGGCTTGCGCCAGCACCCCTTGGATTGTGAGGATATTCTATCACGGCTGTCGTTTTTTGTCAATCCCTCAGCATACCTGCGCGGTATATGCGTCTATTCTACGCCGGTATGCCCTTCGGGGATAGGCGGGTTTTCTATCCGGATGTGTCCGTTTTATAGGTCCGGGTTTCCGGCTGTCTCCCGCAGACGCACACCGGCTGGCAAAATCCCCGAAAATCCAACGTCCGCCCCTTGTCAAGTCATTCGGCGTTTGCTATAATAAAATATTATTTGCAGTACCGGGAAAGGGGTGTCCTGTCATGAAATATCAGCAGTGGAGCATACCGGAGCTGCCCGCCGGGGCAGTGGACCGGCTCACCGGGGCCGGGTACCCCTATCTGGTGTCCTCGGTGCTGGCCTCCCGGGGGATCACCACCCCGGAGGAGGCCGCCGCTTTCCTGGAGCGGGACCGGGACCTGCCCTATTCCCCCTTTTTGATGAAGGACATGGACAAGGCCGCCCAGCGGGTGAGCCGCGCCCTGGCCGACGAGGAAAAGATCGCCGTTTTCGGCGACTATGACGTGGACGGCATCACCGCCACGGTGATCCTGGTGGACTATCTCCTGTCCCGTGGCGGCGACGTGGTGCACTATATCCCCCGCCGCATCGAGGATGGCTACGGCCTGGGAAAGGACGCCATCCTGTCCCTGCACGGGCAGGGGGTCCGCCTGCTGGTAACGGTGGACTGCGGCATCACCGGCGTGGAGGAGGTGGCCTACGCCAACTCCCTGGGCATGGACGTGGTGGTGACGGACCACCATGAGTGCAAGGAGGAGCTGCCCCCGGCCTGCGCCGTGGTGGACCCCCACCGGCCCGACTGCGGCTATCCCTTCAAGCACCTGGCCGGGTGCGGCGTGGCGCTGAAGCTGGTGCTGGCCCTGGGGGGCGAGAGCCGGGAGGAGGCCCTGCTGTCCCGCTACTGCACCCTGGCCGCCATCGGCACCGTGGCCGACGTGATGCAGATGTCCGGCGAAAATCGCACCATCGTGTCCCGGGGCCTGGCGTCCATCAGCCGGTCGGACTTCATCGGCCTCCACGCCCTGCTGCATGAGGCGGGCCTGTCCGACAAAACCGTCACCTCCGTGCAGATCGGCTTCGTCCTGGCCCCCCGCATCAACGCCGCCGGGCGCATGGGCGCGGCGGACATGGCGGCGGACCTGCTGCTGTGCACCGATCCCCACCGGGCGGAGCACCTGGCCCGGGAGCTGTGCGCCCTGAACCGGGAGCGCCAGGCCGTGGAGCAGGAGATCTACTCCCAGGCCGTGGAACAGATCGAGGAGACCCCGCCCCAGGAGCGCAGCGCCCTGGTGCTGGCCTCCGACACCTGGCACCAGGGGGTGGTGGGCATCGTGGCCTCCCGCCTTTCGGAAAAATACGCCTGTCCCAGCTTTATGATCCACCTGTCCGGCGGCACCGGCAAGGGGTCCTGCCGCAGCTGGGGCGGGTTCAACCTGTTCGCCGCGCTGGAGTCCTGCTCCGACCTGCTGCTGGGCTTCGGCGGCCATGAGCTGGCGGCGGGCTTTACCATTGAAGAAAAGAACATCCCCGCCTTCCGGCAGCGGATGAACCAATACGCCAGCCGGTTCCGGGGCGGCAAGGCCCCGGTGTCCTGCCTGCAGGTGGACGTGCCCATCGGCCAGGCGGGCCGGGTGACCCTGGCGGAGGTGGAGGCCCTGGACGCCTTAGAGCCCTACGGGGCGGGCAACGCCCGGCCGGTGTTCTGCCTGCGGGGCGCCACGTTGGACCGGCTTCAGAATGTGGGCCAGAACCGGCACCTGAAGCTGCGCCTGACCAAGGGCAGCGCCCAGTTTGACGGCATCTTCTTCTCCGCCGTGGCCCAGACCTGCGGCGTGGCCCCCGGCGACCGGGTGGACGCCGCCTTCTATCTTCAGATCAACGAGTTCCGCAGCAGCCGCACCGTCCAGATGCAGATGGTGGATATCCGTCCCTCCCTTACCGGCAGCACCCGGGAGGAGGAGTCCCTGGAGCTGGTGGACCGCTGCCTGCGAGGGGACGAGCTGCGTCCCCGGGACGCCGTGCGCCTGCTGCCCTCCCGGGACCAGTGCGTGAGCCTGTGGCGGGCCCTGCAGCACGCGGTGCCCCCCAACGGACTGGAAACGGACTATCTGCCGCTGCTGCGGCGGCTGTCCGGAGCGCTGCAGGGGGCGGAGCCCTTTTTGCGGACGGTGCTGTGCCTGGAGGTGTTCCGGGAGCGGGGCCTGCTGCAGTGCTGCCGCCTGGGCGACAGCATAAACCTGCATCTCACCAGCCAGGGCAAGAAGGTAGCCCTGGACCGTTCGGAATATCTGCTGCGCCTGCACCAGGCGCTGGACGCATCGAAAGGAGGGGCACGCTGATGACAGTGGATGAACGATACCAACGCCTGGAGGACACGGTGCGGGCCTATAACCCCACCGCCAGCTTCGACAAGATCCGGGCCGCCTATGAATTTGCCGCCGCCGCCCACCAGGGCCAGCTGCGCAAGGACGGCTCACCCTTTGTGACCCACCCCCTGGCCGTGGCCCAGATCGTGGCCGAGGAGCTGCACCTGGACTCCGAGTCCATCGAGGCCGCCCTGCTCCACGACACCATTGAGGATACCTCCGCCACCCACGAGGACATCGCCAAGCAGTTCTCCCCCACGGTGGCGGACCTGGTGGAGGGGGTCAGCAAGCTGACCCGGGTCCACTATACCTCCAAGGCCCAGGAGCAGATGGAGAATCTGCGCAAAATGCTGCTGGCCATGTCCAAGGACATCCGGGTGATCCTCATCAAGGTCTCCGACCGGCTCCACAATATGCGCACCATGGAGTACCAGACCCCGGAGAAGCAGAAGCAGAAGTCTTTCGAGACCCTGGAGATCTACGCCCCCATCGCCCACCGCCTGGGCATGCAGAAGATGAAGTGGGAGCTGGAGGACCTGTCCCTGAAATACCTGGACCCCATCAGCTACCGGGAGATTGTGGACGCCCTGGACGAGAAGGCCACGGAGTACGACGGCTTCATGTCCTCCATCCACGACCAGATCACCCAGCGCCTGGAGGAGGCCCATATCGACGGCTATGTCTATGGCCGCATGAAGCACCCCTACTCCATCTATCGCAAGATGTACACCCAGAACAAGTCCCTGGACGACGTGTATGACCTGTTCGCCTTCCGGGTCATCGTGGACACGGTGTCCGACTGCTATTACGTTCTGGGCATCATCCACGACCTGTACAAACCCGTGCTGGGCCGGTTCAAGGACTATATCGGCACTCCCAAGCCCAACATGTACCAGAGTCTCCACACCACCGTCATGGGCCAGAACGGCGTTCCCTTCGAGGTGCAGATCCGCACCAAGGAGATGCATGAGGTGGCCGAATACGGCATCGCCGCCCATTGGAAGTATAAGCAGAACGGCCAGGGCGGCGGCGATGAGGGCCGGTATGAGTGGGTCCGCCGCCTGCTGGAGAATCAGGAGGGGGCCGACGCCGAGGAGTTCATCCACTCCCTGAAGGTGGATATGTTCGCCGACGAGGTGTTTGTGTTCACCCCCCGGGGGGACGTCATCAACCTGCCTGCCGGGGCCACCCCCATCGACTTTGCCTATAACATCCATTCCGCCGTGGGCAACCACATGGTGGCCGCCAAGGTCAACGGTCGCATCGTGCCCTTCGACTGCCGCCTGAAAAACGGCGACATTGTGGAGGTGATCACCTCCCAGTCGGCCCACGGGCCCAGCCAGGACTGGGTGAAGATCGCCCGGTCCAGCAACGCCCGGTCCAAGATCCGCCAGTGGCTCAAGCGGGAGCGCCGGGACGAAAACGTGGTCACGGGCCGGGCCTCCTTCGAGTCGGAGCTCAAGCGCTGCGGCGTGTCTTTGAAGGAGCTTACCAACGACGAAAACCTCCCCGGCATCCTGAAAAAGCTCACCTATAAGAGCCTGGACGACCTGTACGCCGCCATCGGCTACGGGGGCATCAGCAGCCTGAAGGTCATCGGCCGCATCCGGGAGGATATCCAGCGCATTCTCCACCAGCACCAGGAGGAGCGCCAGGCGGAGGTGCCGCTGGAAGGCCGCCCCGATGCCACCCGCCCCGCCGTGCCCAAGCGCACCCACAGCGAAAAGGGCATCATTGTGGAGGGCCTCAGCAACTGCCTGGTGAAGTTCTCCAAGTGCTGCACCCCCGTCCCCGGGGACGACATCGTGGGCTTCATCACCAAGGGCTACGGGGTGTCCGTCCACCGGAGGGACTGTCCCAACGCCGACCCGGCCCGCCGCCGTCCCGATGAGGAGGGCCGCTGGATCAAGGTGTCCTGGGCCGAGGACGTGGAGGGCACCTTCCGCACCACCCTCCAGGTGGTGGCCAAGGACCGCATCAACCTCATCGTGGATATCTCCACGGTGCTCTCCTCCACCAAGACCCATGTGGCCTCCATGAACGCCCGCTCCACCCCCGACGGCTTCGCCCTGATCACCCTGGATACCGATGTGTCCAGCAGCCAGCAGCTGAAAACCGTCATGCGCCGCATCGAGCAGATTTCCGGCGTTATGCGGGTCACCCGCCCGGCGGGCTGAGAAAAAACACAATATATTAACCGAAAAGGAGACTATATTACCATGAGAGCAGTGCTGACCCGCGTGAAAAGCGCCTCCGTATCCGTGGACGGCAAAACCATCGGCAGCATCGGCCCCGGCTTCCTGATCCTGCTGGGCATCACCCATGACGACACCGAGGCCCAGGCCGTGAAGCTGGCGGACAAACTGACGGGACTGCGGATCTTCGAGGACGAGGACGGCAAGATGAACCGTGGTCTGGAAACCGTCAACGGTGAAATCCTGGTGATATCCCAGTTCACCCTGTACGGCAACTGCCGCAAGGGCCGCCGCCCGGACTTCCTGGCCGCCGCCCGGCCGGAGGTGGCTATCCCCCTGTATGAAAAGTTCGTGTCCCTGTGCCGGGAAAAGGGCATCCACACCGAAACCGGCGAGTTCGGTGCCGAGATGCTGGTGGAATCCGTCAACGACGGACCTCTGACCCTGGTGGTGGACACGGACCAGCTGAATGCGTAACGTATTCCACATTCTTCCGGGCGGACGCCGCTGTCCGCCCGCTTTTATCCTGAACAGGAGGTTGAACCCATGAAAATTGATTCCATTATGGTAGGCCCCATTATGACCAACTGCTACCTGCTGAGCGACGAGACGGCAGGGGTCTGCGCCCTGATCGACCCCGGCGACGAGGCCCCCCGGGTGCTGGACATGGTGGCCAGGTCCGGCTGCCAATTGCAGTATATCCTGCTGACCCACGGCCACTTTGACCACACCACCGCCGTGCGCCCCATCTTAGAGCAGTACCCGGACCTGCCGGTGTACATCAACGAAAAGGACGTGGTGGACGGCCGGGTTGGGGACATGGAGCTGGTGTTCTCCCGGCTGCCGGAGCATAACCAGCGGTATTATCACGACGGCGACACCCTGACCCTGGGGAGCCTGACTGTCACCGTGCTGGAAACTCCGGGCCACTCCAAGGGCTCCGTGTGCCTGGTGGTGGGGGATGTGATCTTCTCCGGTGACACCCTGTTCCGCTGCTCCTGCGGCCGGACGGACTTCGCCGGCGGCGACTATCGGGAGATGCTGCAGTCCCTGGCCCGCCTGGGGAATCTGCCCGGGTCCTACCGGGTCTACCCCGGCCACGACCAGCCCACCACCCTGGACTATGAGCGCCGGGTGAATCCCTATGTCCGCCAGGGCATGAAGTAAGGGGCGGGGCTATGAAACTGGTTTTTCGCGGTCATGACGACCGCTACGCCGTGGAGCAGAGCCTGCTGGCCTTCTTCCCGGAGGAGCGGCCCGTGTATCAGGAGCCGGAGCCGGGGGAGGACAACTGGGCCCGGGTGGACCTGCACCAGGGGCCGGTATACGCCACCGCCACCACCGAGATCGCCCACGGCGGCAGGCTGGGCCGGGGGACCTCCCGGGCCCTGCTGCGGGACGTGACGGACGAGTATGAGCGGGAGCGCCTGCGGCAGAAGGCCGTGAAGCTCAGCTTCTTCAAGGCCGCCCGAAGCATCACCGGCGTCACCCCGGCCTGGGGGGCGTTGACGGGTATCCGCCCCGGCAAGCTGGCGGCCCGGCTGCTGGAGCAGGGAAAGACCCCCGCCCAGGTCAGCCGCATTCTGGGGGACACCTACTATGTCTCCCCTTCCCGCCGCCGCCTGGCGGTGGAGACCGCCCAGGAGGGCCTGCGGGCCAAGGCGGACCTGCGCCCGGAGGACATCTCCCTGTATATCGGCATCCCCTTCTGCCCCACCCGCTGCGCCTATTGCAGCTTCGTGTCCCAGTCGGTGGAAAAGTCCCTGGGGCTGATGGAGCCGTATTTAGAGGTGCTGTGCCGGGAGATCACCGACGCCGCCCAAATGGTGCGGGAGACGGGCCTGCGCATCAAGTCCTTCTATATGGGCGGCGGCACCCCCACCACCCTGTCCGCCCGGCAGATGGACCGGCTGCTGACCCACCTGAACCGCAGCTTCGACCTGTCCGGCTGCGCGGAATACTGCATCGAGGCCGGACGGCCTGACACCATCACCCGGGAGAAGCTCCAGGTGCTGCTGGACCACGGGGCCGACCGCATCAGCGTCAATCCCCAGTCCCTGGAGGACGAAGTGCTCCGGGCCATCGGCCGCCGCCACACCGCCCGGGACATCCGGGAGGCGTTCTGCACCGCCCGGGAGGTGGACTTCGCCTGCATCAACATGGACTTGATCGCCGGCCTGCCCCAGGACAGCGTGGAGGGCTTCCGGGACTCTCTGGAGGAGGTGCTGGCCCTGAGGCCTGAAAACATCACCGTCCACACCCTGGCCTTGAAAAAGGGCGCTCGGCTGCGCCAGGAAAACGTCACCCTGCCCAGCGGGGAGCGGCGCACCGCCGCTGCGAGCGCTGCCGGTGTTCCCCTATGCAGGAAATAAATTTTTTAATTTAATAAAAACAATAAGATACAAAATAGCCTCCCGCCATTTTCCGGCGGGAGGCATTTTTTTCACGAGCGACTCTTGACAAGCCCCGGGCTGCGGCGTAGCGTTCATGGAAACTGTTGGAGTTTTGAAGATGTCCCGTTTCGTTCCTGCCACCTCCTGCTACGCTGCTACCGGCTTTTGCTTTAGCTGGTTTTATTTTGCGTACTTTAGCGGAGCCTGTGGTCAGGAGCTTTGCTGACATCTTCTGTCAGAGAGTTTCGGGGCCGCAGGCATATAGCCGGCGGCCCTTTTTTTGTATCCAGCGCCGCCGGAACGGCTCCATTCCACAAGGAGAGATCCCATGTACCTTGGCAAACAGGTTCGTCTGGAACGCATCATCAATCGTGAAACCGGCCGCACTATCATCGTTCCCATGGACCACGGCGTGACCATCGGTGCCGTCGACGGCCTCATCGACATGCGCGAGACCGTCAACGACATGGCCGTGGGCGGCGCTGACGCCGTGCTCATGCACAAGGGCCTGGTCCGCTGCTCGCACCGCAACGCCGGCAAGGACGTAGGCCTCATCGTCCACCTGTCCGCCTCCACCATGCTCTCTCCCCAGGGCAACACCAAGACCCTGGTGGGCACCGTGGAAGAAGGCATCAAGCATGGCGCCGACTGCGTCTCCGTGCATGTGAACCTGGGCGATCCCAACGAGCGCCTGATGCTGGCCGACCTGGGCCGCGTGGCCGCCGCCTGTGACGACTGGCACATGCCCCTGCTGGCCATGATGTACGCCCGCGGCCCGGCCATCAAGAACGGCTTCGCCCCCGACGTGGTGGCCCACTGTGCCCGCGTGGGCGTGGAACTGGGCGCGGACATCGTCAAGGTGCCCTACACCGGCGACATGGAAAGCTTCTCCGACGTGGTCTCCTCCTGCTGCGTGCCCGTGGTCATCGCCGGCGGCGAACGCATGGATTCCACCCGCGACGTGCTCCAGATGGTGCACGATGCCATCAAGGCCGGCGGCGCGGGCATCTCCATGGGCCGCAACGTGTTCCAGCATCCCAACCGCATCCAGCTCGTGCGTGCCCTGCGCGCCATCGTGCATGAGAACGCCACGGTGGAAGAAGCCCTGGCCATCGTGGGAGAATAGCATGGCCCGCATCTACTACCGTTGCGAACCGTTCAGCAAGGCCGACGTGACCCTGGCCCTGGAATCCGGTGTGGACGGGGTCATCGTGCCCCGCGCCCAGGTGGAGAAGGTGGCCGCCCTTTCCCGCTGCACCGTCTGGGCCTGCGAGGACGTGGCCAGCGTGCCGCTGAACGTCAAGGCCGACGAGGAGGCCCTGGTGGCCCGCCTCAAGGCCGGTGAGACCGCCTGCCTGGCCCGCGGCTGGGAGATCATCCCCGTGGAGAACCTGCTGGCCCAGGCCGACAACGTGCTGGCCGAGGCGGGCAGCCTGGAAGAGGCCCGTCTGGCCGCCGGCATCCTGGAACGCGGCGTGGACGGCATCGTGGTCCTGCCCGAGGCCCTGGCCGAACTCAAGGCCATCGTGGCCCAGTGCAAGATCTCGCAGGGACGCGAGGAATTGCAGAAAGCCGTCATCACCCGCGTGGAAGCCGTGGGCCTGGGGCACCGCGTCTGCGCCGATACCCTTTCGCTGCTCAAGCGCGGCCAGGGCATGCTGGTGGGCAATTCCAGCGCCTTCACCTTCCTTGTCCATGCCGAGACCGAACACAACGAATATGTGGCCGCCCGTCCCTTCAGGGTCAATGCCGGGGCCGTGCATGCCTATGCCCGCCTGCCCCATGACAAGACCTGCTACCTGGGCGAACTGGCCGCAGGGCAGGAAGTGCTCATCGTGGGCGCCGACGGCCAGACCAGCGTGGCCACGGTGGGTCGGGTCAAGATCGAAGTGCGCCCCATGCTGCTGGTGGAAGCCGAGGCCGAGACCCCCGAAGGCCCCAAGCGCGGCGCCGTGTTCCTGCAGAACGCCGAGACCATCCGTCTGACCGCCCCTGACGGCACGCCCCTGAGCGTGGTCAGCCTTAAGCCCGGCGATACGGTGCTCTGCCGTCTGGATCAGGCAGGCCGCCACTTCGGCATGCGCATCCAGGAAGAGATCCGCGAGGTGTAGCATGGCCGACACGCATTCCCCCTCCGACGCCCCCCAGCGCCTGACCGCCATCCGCGGCGAGATCGACAGCGTGGACCAGGAACTGCTGGCCCTGTTCAACCGTCGCGCCGCCCTGAGCCTGGAAGTGGGCCGCATCAAGGCCGGTGACCCCGGCATCGTGTTCAAGCCCCTGCGCGAACGCGAAGTGCTGGACGGCCTGGCCCGCAAGAACGACGGCCCCCTGCCCGAAGAGCACCTGCGCGCCATCTGGCGCGAGATTTTCTCCTCGTCGCGCGCCCTGCAGCGCCCGCAGAACGTGGCCTATCTGGGCCCGGAAGGCACCTTCTCCTATTTTGCCGGTGTGGAGTATCTGGGCCATGCCGCCAGCTTCCACCCCTGCAACGACCTGCCGCAGGTCTTCGCCGACGTGCACTCCGGCCGCTGCGAGCTGGGCGTGGTGCCGCTGGAGAATTCCCTGCAGGGCACCGTGGGCGTCAGCTTCGACCTGTTCCTCAAGTATGACGTGCATATCCAGGCCGAGCTCTTCTCGCCCATCTCGCACTGTCTGCTGAGCCACGCCGCCAGCCTGGCCGAGATCACCACGGTCTACTCGCACCCGCAGCCCCTGGCCCAGTGCGGCGGCTGGCTGCGCAGCCATCTGCCCCAGGCCGGCCTCATCCCCGTGGAGTCCACCGCCGCCGCGGCCCGCATGGCCGCCGCCAATCCGCAGTCCGCGGCCATCGGCAACGGCAAGCTGGCCGACATGACCGGCCTTTCCATCCTGGCCCGCCGCATCGAGGACGAGCCCGGCAACTGGACGCGCTTCGTCATCATCGGCCCCAAGCCCGTGGGACAGCTGGACAAGCTGCCGCGCACCGCGCCCGTGCCCGGCCATACCGGCGCGGACAAGACCTCCATGCTCTTCACCCTGCCGGACAAGTCCGGTGCGCTCTCCGGCGTGCTCTCCCTGCTGGCCGAGCACAAGATCAACATGCGCAAGCTGGAGTCCCGCCCCCTGCGCGGCCAGTGCTGGAAGTACGTCTTCTTCACGGACGTGGAATGCGACCTGACCGCCCCCCAGTATGAGGATCTGCTCCGGAAGCTGGCCGAGACCTGCACCAGCTTCCGCATCCTGGGCAGCTACGCCACCGGCCCGCAGCTGGACCGCATCGGCCTGGACGACGTGGAGGACAGCCATGCCTAGTCCCGATACCGCCTGCGTGCGGGCCCCGGCCTCCAAATCCATCTCGCACCGCTACTGCATCGGCGCGGCCCTGGCCCACGGCACGTCCGAGCTGCACCATGTGCTGGACAGCCGCGACCTGGAATGCACCCGCGCCATCCTCTGCGCCGCCGGTGCCCGTATGGAAGCTCTGCCCGGCGAGGAAGGCGGCTGGCGCGTCACCGGCATGGACGGCCGTCCCCGGGGCGGCACGGACACGCCCCTGAGCTGCGACGTGCACGAATCCGGCACCACCTGCCGCCTGCTGACCGCCGTGCTGGCCGCCGGTCACGGCCTGTTCCGCATCCACGGCGCGCCGCGCATGCACGAGCGGCCCATCGACGAGCTGACCCGCGCCCTGGAGGCCCTGGGCACGGACGTGCGCTTCGAGCAGCGTCCCGACTGTCCGCCCCTGCTGCTGCGGGCCGCGGGACTCGATCCCGCCCGCAACGGCGGCCGCGTGCGCCTGGGCATGGATGCCTCCAGCCAGTATTTCTCCGGCCTGCTGCTGGCAGCGCCGCTGGCCCCGGCTCCCCTCTGTGTGGAACTGGGCGGGCAAAAGGCCGTGTCCTGGCCCTATGTGGGCCTGACCCTGCATTGCCTGGAAGATTTCGGCATCCGCTTCAGCGTGGAGACCCGCGAGCCCGACGGCCCGTGGCAGCTCCTGCCCGACGGCGGCTGGCGCGCCCTGCGCACCGCCCGCCCCGACGGCCTGCGCATCACCGTGCAGCCCGGCACCTACCGTGCGGGCAGCTATCAGGTGGAAGGCGACTGGTCCGGGGCCTCCTACCTGCTGGCCGCCGGTGCCCTGGGCAGCCGCCCCGTGCGTGTGGACGGCCTGAGGGCCGATTCCCTGCAGGGCGACCGCGCTATGCTGGACATCCTGCGCGCCATGGGCGCCCGCGCCGAGGTGGAAGGCACGTCCATCACCGTGTATCCTTCGGCCCTGCACGGCGTGGACGTGGACAAGCTCCTTGCGCTCGTGAACGAGGAAGCGAACAAGCCCGCCGAGGAATAACCGGACAGGCCGGAAGGCGCATACGCTCGTATGCGCCTTTTTCTGCTGCAAAGGAGGTCGCGCCGTGACAAGAGAATTATCGCTTCAGCCGCGGCTCGCGCTGCTCGCGTCGCTCGTGCCGCAGGGCGCTGTGCTCGCCGACGTCGGCACCGACCACGGCTACATACCGGTCTGCCTGCGGCAGAGAGGCGTGATCGACCGCGCCATCGCGTCCGACATCGGGCGGGAGCCGCTGGAGCACGCCCGCCGCACCGCGGAGGAATACGGCGTCGGCGGCATCGACCTCCGTCTCTGCGCGGGGCTTGACGCCATCGCGCCGGAGGAGTGCGACACCGTCCTCATCGCCGGCATGGGCGGCGAGACCATCTGGGGCATCCTCGCCGCGGCGCCGTGGACGCGCGACGGGCGGCACACGCTGCTGCTCCAGCCGCAGACGAAGATCGAGGAGCTGCGGCTCCGGCTCTGCGAGAACGGCTACGCCGTCACGCGCGAGCACCTTGTGCGCGACAAGGGAAAGCTCTACGTCGTGATGACCGTCACGGCAGGGGAGCGATACACCCCCGGCGCGGAGCAGCTCTACGGCGGCCTTGCGCTCGAGCGCGAGGCGCTCTACGGGGACTATCTCGCCCATCAGATCGCGCGTCTGCGCCGCCGGGCCGAGGGCCTGCGGCAGTCGGGCAGCGGCGAAGCGGACGGCTTTGCCGCGCTGGCGGACGCGCTGGAAGCAAAGAAAGGGAAGTGGGAACATGACAACGGCACATGACATTGAACGCAGTCTCTACGACTGGGCGCCTCGAGAGCTGGCGATGGCCTGGGACAACGTCGGCCTGCTCGTCGGCGATCCGGCGCAGGAGGTCCGAAGGGTCCTCGTGGCGCTGGACATCACGCAGGGCGTTGCGGAGGAGGCGGTCTCCCTCGGCGCGCAGATGATCGTCTCGCACCATCCGGTGATGAACTGCGCGTGGCACGAGGTGCAGACGCTCCGCGCGGACGACGCGCAGGGAAGGCTTCTGCGCTATCTCGTGCGGCACGGCCTCGCGGCGTGCTGTATGCACACCAATCTGGACGCGGCGGACGGCGGCGTGAACGACTGTCTGGCGCACGCGCTGGGTCTTTCGGGCCTTTCCATGCTCAATGAGGAAAAAATCGGGCGCATCGGCACACTTTCCTGTGAAATTCCTCTTGAAGAGTTCCTGCCTGCTGTGGTAAAATCATTAGGATGCAGCGGTCTGAGGTTCCGCGACGGCGGAAAGCCGGTCCATCGCGTAGCCGTCGGCGGCGGCGCCTGCCGCGACTACATCCCGCAGGCCATCGCGCAGGGCTGCGATACCTTCGTCACCGCCGACCTGCGCTACAACGACTTCCTCGATACCCACGGTCTCAACCTCATCGACGCCGGTCACTATCCGACCGAGAACGTCGTGTGCGAGGCGGTCCGCGCGTATCTCGTGAAGTCCTTCCCTCTGCTTGAGGTCGTACGCTCCGCGTCGCATCACGACGCCATTCAATACTATCTGTAAGGAGAAGATCAACTATGTCCTGACATTCCAAATGGCACAATATCCAAAAGACCAAGGGCGCGGCGGACGCCAAGCGCAGCGCGGCGTTCACCAAGATCGCCAAGGAGATCATCGTCGCCGTCAAGCAGGGCGGCAGCGGCGACCCGGCGAATAACTCCCGCCTCGCCACCGTCATCGCCAAGGCCAAGGCGAACAATATGCCCAACGACAACATCAAGCGCACCATCGACAAGGCGCTCGGCTCCGGCAACACGGACAACTACGAGTCCGTCACCTACGAGGGCTACGGCCCCGGCGGCGTCGCCGTCATCGTCGAGGCGCTGACCGATAACCGCCAGCGCACCGCGCCGGAGGTCCGCCACTACTTCGACAAGTTCGGCAAGGGCATGGGCGCGCAGGGCTGCGTGAGCTGGTCGTTCGACCGCAAGGGCGTCATCATCATCGACAACGAGGACGGCGACTACGATGAGGACACCGTCATGATGGACGCGCTCGAGGCCGGCGCAGCCGACTTCACCGCCGACGGTCCCGTGTTTGAGATCACCACCGATCCCGACGCCTTCAACGACGTCATCGCCGCGCTCGAAGCCAAGGGCTACACCTTCGTCAGCGCCGACATCAGCCTCATCCCGCAGACCTACGTCAAGCTCACGAGCGAGGAGGACATCAAGAACATGGAAAAGCTGCTTGACATGCTCGAGGACAACGAGGACGTGCAGAACACCTACCACAACTGGGAGACCGAGGACTAAGGTACATAGAAATAACGAAAAGACCGACGGCGTGCCGTCGGTCTTTTCATATTTCGTGCGAGCAAGACTGTAAGCCGGGTTCTGTATCTGGCAGTCATCTATCTACGCGCCGCGTTGCCGCGGCGCTCCAGCCACCCCGGGAGCGGTCGGGCCGACCCTGGGGCGCGGGGCCCCTGCTCCCATACCGGTGTTGCTCCGGATAGAGTTTACAGCGTCGGACACTCTCGAGCCGACGGGTGCGCTCTTACCGCACCTTTCCACCTTTTCCCATATTGCTACGGGTAGTCTATTTCTGTTGCACTTTTCCTCAGATCGCTCTGGGCGGGCGTTACCCGTTATCCTTGCCCTGTGGAGCCCGGACTTTCCTCACAGCAAGCCTTTCGGCTTTGCCGCGCGACCGCCTGTCTTACTCGCGCTCCTTATTGTAAAGGACGAAGCGGGCAAAGTCAAGAAACAAAAATTTGTGCAGGGAAATCGTTGATAAAATACGGCAGGCGCGGTATAATTTCTTATATTGTGAATGTTCAGAGGGGAGTATTTGTGTATGACGCTGCACGAATATCTGCAAGGCATGAAGGGAAAGACCGCCGCGGTCATCGGCCTCGGCGTGAGCAACCGTCCGCTCGTGGAGCTGCTGGCACGGAACGGTGTGGAGGTCATCGCCTGCGACAGGAAGGAGCGCGCGGCGCTCGGCGGCGCGGCGGCGCACTACGAGGCGCTCGGCGCGGTGCTGCACCTCGGCGAAGGCTATCTGCGCGATCTGGACGCGGACGTCGTTTTCCGCACGCCCGGGATGCGGCCCGACGTACCGGAGCTGCTGGAGGCGAAGGCGCACGGCGCGGTCATCACGAGCGAGATGGAGGCGTTCTTCGCCGTCTGTCCGTGTCCCATTCTCGGTGTGACCGGCAGCGACGGCAAGACCACCACCGCGAGCGTCATTGCCGAGCTTCTCAAGGCCGAGGGGCGGCGCGTGTGGCTCGGCGGCAACATCGGCCGTCCGCTGCTCGCGGACGCGGAGCAGATGACGCCGGACGATCTTGCGGTGCTGGAGCTTTCGTCGTTCCAGCTGATGGATATGCCGTACTCGCCGCAGGTCGCGGTGCTGACGAACCTCGCCCCGAACCATCTGGACGTGCACCGCGACATGGCGGAGTACATCGCGTCCAAGGAAAATATTTACCTGCACCAGAGCGCGCGGGACACCGCCATCTTCAACGCCGACAACGCCATCACGCGCGATCTGAGCGGCAAGGCGGTCGGACGTGCGCGTCTGTTCTCGCGGCAGGAGGAGGTCGCCGACGGCGCGTTCGTGCGCGGCGGCGCGATCTGGCTGCGCGATGCGGCAGGGGAGCGCGAGGTCCTGCCGCTGGCGGACATCCGCCTTCCCGGCTGGCACAATGTGGAAAACTATATGGCGGCGCTCCTTGCCGTGGACGGACTTGTGCGCGATGAGACCGTCCGCCGTGTCGCGCGGGAGTTTGCCGGTGTGGAGCACCGCATCGAGTTCGTGCGCGAGCTGCACGGCGTCCGCTATTACAACGATTCCATCGCCACCAGTCCCACGCGCACCATCGCAGGGCTGCGCGCCTTCCCGCACAAGGTCGTGCTGATCGCGGGCGGGTATGACAAGCACATTCCCTTTGCACCCCTTGCGCCCGAGGTGGTCGAGCATGTCAAGACGCTCATCCTCTGCGGCGCGACCGCCGACGCCATCGAGCGCGCGGTGGTGGAGAGCGAAGCCTATGAGACCGCGGCCGAGCGGCCGCGGATCCTCCGCTGCAAGGACCTGCGGGAGGCGGTGGACGCCGCCTACTTCTGCGCCGAGAGCGGCGATGTGGTGACGCTCTCGCCCGCCTGCGCCGCTTTCGACTGCTACGCGAACTTTATGGAGCGCGGCAGGGCCTACAAGGAAATGGTGAAAAAGCTCGGCGAATAGGGAAAAGCCGTGGGCGCATAGATTCTCCCGAAAGGGGGAACGCCCATGCGCCGCTATATGCGCCGCGGCATGACGGGGCGGGAGAAACGGCGGCTGCTGCTTTTCCTTGTCTGCGCCGCGCTCATCGCGCTCGCCGTCACCGCGATGACGCAGCTTCGGCCCATTCTCACGAGCCTTGCCACCGCGCGCGTCTCGAACG
>OLXI01000653.1_pt1 | contig 19990 bp, 18 predicted proteins | sample 1674181 | NCBI WGS metagenome assembly OLXI01 (sample SAMEA103958148, study PRJEB25191) | human gut metagenome | reverse complement strand
AGCAAGACGCGCGTGCCGCCCAAGGCACGATGCGGATGCTGGGTGCCGCAACCCGATAGCGGCGGGCATTCAAAACCGTTTTACTTGCCCGCCAGCAGCACCGCCAGCACGGCTTTCTGGACGTGGAGGCGGTTCTCTGCCTCGTCAAAGATCTCGTCCGCGTGCTGCTCGAACAGGGCGGTGGAGATCTCCTCGCCCCGGTGAGCGGGCAGACAGTGCAGCACCAGCGCGTCCGGCTTGGCGTTTTCCAGCAGACGGCCTGTGAGCTGGAAGCCCACAAAATCCCGCAGACGCTGCTCGCTCTCGGCGGTGCCGGGGGCGGTGGTGTTCCATGCGGCGGTAGCCACGATGTCCGCATCCCGCAGGCCCTCGGCGGGGTCGGTGGTCAGGTGGAAGGCATTGCCGTATTTGTGGGCAAACATCAGCACATCCGCTGCCGGGCGGTAGCCCGGAGGACAGACGCAGGATACCTGCATCCCTGCCAAAAGGCCGCCCACGATCAAACTGTTTGCCATGTTGCTGCCGTCGCCCACAAAGCAGAGCTTCAGCCCTGCCAGCGTGCCCCGGCGCTCCCGAATGGTCATCAGGTCTGCCAGCACCTGACAGGGGTGGGCGTAGTCGGTCAGGCCATTGATCACCGGAATGCCGGAAAGCTCCGCCAGCTCCTCCAAGTCCCGCTGGCGGTAGGTGCGCCAGACGGCACAGTCGTAGTAGCGCCCCAGCACCCGGGCGGTGTCCCGCAAAGGCTCGCCCCGCCCGGCCTGCAGCTCGGCGGTGTTCATGTAGTTGCCAAGGCCACCCATCTGGTACACGCCCACCTCAAAGCTGGTGCGGGTGCGGGTGGACGCCTTAGAGAACAGCAGCGCCACGCTTTTGCCCGCCAGCAGCGGGGCGGTGCGGCCCGCCTTGCAGTCCGCTTTCAGCTGGTCTGCCACATCCAGAATGTGGGTCAGCTCGGCGGGGGAAAGGTCGCTCATTTTCAGCAGATTTTTCATACCTGCTCCTTCGGAGCCGTCGGCTCCATCGTGCCCAGCACCTCGGCCAGCACCTCCAGCGCCATGTCTACCTCGTGCTCGGAGACGGTCAGCGGCGGCAGCAGACGCAGCCGGGTCTTTGCGGTAAGCACCAGCAGGCCCTTTTCGCGGCAGGCAGCCAGCACATCCGCAGCCTGCACATCAAAGAATTCGATGCCCACCATCAGGCCGATGCCGGAAATGTTCTTGACGTGGGGCAGCTTTGCCAGACCGGTGCGCAGCTGTACGGCGCGCTCGCTGACCTGTGCAAGGAAGCTCTGGTCCAGACGGTCCACCACCACGTTGGCACCGGCGCAGACCACCGGGTTGCCGCCAAAGGTAGAGCCGTGGGTGCCGGGGCCCATGCCCTCGGCTACTTTTTCATTCATCAGCACCGCACCGATGGGCAAGCCGCCGCCCAGCCCCTTGGCAAGGGTGACGATGTCCGGCTTGAGGTTATAGTGCTCGCAGCACAGGAAGGTGCCGGTGCGGCCTACGCCGGTCTGCACCTCGTCCACGATGAGCACAAGGTCTTTTTCGTCGCACAAAGCGCGCACGGCCTGTACATAGTCCGGGTCCAGCGCCATCACGCCGCCCTCGCCCTGAATGAGTTCCATCATCACGGCGCAGGTGTGACGGTCCACCAGCTCCCGCAGCGCTTCGATATCTCCCGCCGGGACGTACTGGAAGCCCTCGTTGAAGGGGCCGAAGTAGTTGTGGAACACCTCCTGCCCGGTGGCGGTCAGGGTGGCAAGGGTGCGGCCATGGAAGCTGTTGACCAGCGTGATGACGTTGTAGCGGTCCTTGCCGTAATGGTCTGCGCTGTACTTGCGGGCGGCCTTGATGGCACCCTCGTTGGCTTCGGCACCGGAATTGCCGAAGAAAACCTTACTCATGCCGGTGCGCTTGCACAGCTTTTTCGCCAGCTTGCCGCAGGGCGCAGTATAGTAGAGGTTGGAGGTGTGCTGCAATTTGTGTGCCTGCTGGGACACGGCCTCTGCCCATGCAAGGTCGCAGTAGCCAAGGCTGTTCACCCCGATGCCGCTGGTGAAGTCCAGATACTTCTGTCCCTCGGGGCCCTCGGCGTACAGCCCGTGCCCCTTTTCCAGCACGACGGGGTTGCGGTTATAGGTGTGCAGGACGTACTCGTTGTCCCGCTTGATGACTTTTTCAGAATCCATAGGTGTACCTCCTGTGAATAGAAGTTCCGCGCATGCGCCGCTCCCCCGGAGGGAGCGTTTTTTCTATTATAATACTGCTTTTTCGCTTGCGCAATCTTTTTATTCGCGGTGGCTGCGGCGGTAGAAGCGGGTACCGGAGCCGCGGTCGGAGAACAGTTCCAGCAGGATGGAGTGCGGCACGCGGCCATCAATGATGACCGCCTCGTGCACGCCCTGATAGATAGCATCCGCCATGCCGCCGATCTTGGGGATCATGCCGCCCGCAATGATACCGGCGGACTTGTAGCCCTCGATCTCGGTCACCTCCACCTCGGGGATGAGGGTGGTCTCGTCCTCCTTATCCCGCAGCAGACCCGCGATATCGGTCATGGACACCAGCTTTTCCGCCTTGAGGGCAATGGCGATCTGGGCCGCGGCGGTGTCTGCATTGATGTTGTACGCCTGCCCGAGGTCGTCCATACCCACGGTGGCGATCACCGGGATAAAGCCGCCGTCCAGCAGGCTTTCGATCAGGGTGGCGTCCACATGGACGATCTCGCCCACATGACCCAGCTGGGGGTCCAGCTCGGTGCAGCGGAGCATCTGTCCGTCCATGCCGCACAGACCCACGCCGCGCCCGCGCAGCTTTGCTACAAGGTCCTTGTTTACCTTACCGGCCAGCACCTGCTGCACGATCTCCATGGTAGCATCGTCCGTCACCCGCAGACCGTTGGCAAAGTGGCTCTCCACGCCCACCTTCTTGAGCATCTCGTTGATGGCAGGCCCGCCGCCGTGCACCAGCACCACCCGCACGCCCAGCAGCGTCAGGGTGACAAGGTCGTTCATCACGGCGTTTTTCAGCGTCTCGTTGATCATGGCGTTGCCGCCGTATTTGATGACCATGGTTCTGCCATGGTATTTCTGGATATAAGGGGTGGCCTCCGAAAAAAGCCGCGCCATTTCTTCGTTTTTCATCTGTTCCGCGCTCCTGTCAGGTTCTGTAATCGCCGTTGATCTTCACATAGTCGTAGGTCAGGTCACAGCCCCACGCCTTGGCGCTTGCCTCGCCGGTGCCCATATCCACCTTGACCAGAATATCGTGCTCTGCCAGCACCTTGGCGGCTTCATCCTCGCTGTACGGGTGGTAGGCTGCGTTCTCGCACACATACACCTCGCCCGCCTTGCTGGAAAGCCAGACGCAGACCTTATCAATGGAGAAATCGCCGGGGGTGTAGCCGATGGCGCACAGGATGCGTCCCCAGTTGGCATCGCGGCCAAAGACCGCCGCCTTGAACAGGTTGGAGCAGACCACGCTGCGGCTGACGGCGCGGGCGGTCTTCAGGTCGGGCGCGTGGGTCACTTCGCAGGTGATCAGGTGGGTAGCGCCCTCGCCGTCTCCGGCGTGCTCGGCGCACATGTGCTCTGCAATGGCGGTCAGCGCTGCCACAAAGGCGGCGTAGTCCGCGTTTTCCTCGCAGATCTCCGGGTTGCCCGCCAGACCGGACGCCATAATAATAAGGGTGTCGTTGGTGGAGGTATCCAGATCCACGCTCATCTGGTTATAGGTGCCGGGCACTACCGTCTTGAGCGCCTTTTCCAGCAGCGCGGGCGAGACGGCGGCATCGGTGGTGTAGAACGCCAGCATGGTAGCCATGTTGGGGGCGATCATGCCGCTGCCCTTGCCGATGGCACCCACGGTGCACACCTTGCCGCCCAGCTCGAACTGGATGGCGTACTCCTTTTTATGGGTGTCGGTGGTCATGATGGCGGTGGCAGCGTCCGTGCTGCCCTGCGCGGTGGCAGCCAGCTTTTCCGCTGCCGCCGGGATGCCCCGGGCAAAGGGGTCGATGACCATGGGCTGACCGATGACGCCGGTGGAGGCGGGCAGAACGTCCTTTGCATCAATGTTCAGCGCCTTGCCCACCAGCGCGCAGCACTCCTCGGCCAGCGCCACGCCGTTGGCGGCACAGGTGTTGGCGTTGCCGCTGTTTACCACAATGGCCTGTGCATAGCCATCGGCCAGATGGGCGCGGTCCACCTTGATGGGCGCACCGCAGACCTTGTTGGTGGTGTACACGCCCGCAGCAGCGCAGCGCACCTCGGCCTTGATGAGCGCCAGATCGTATTTTTCGCTGTGATTTGCCCGGATGCCGCAATGGACACCGGCGGCGGCAAAGCCCTTGGGCGCGCAGATGCCGCCCGCAACTTCCTTATACTGCATAACGATTTTCCTTTCCCACAAAGAAAAACAAGTTTATTCCAACCCTTTGGTCTCTTCCAGACCCAGCATCAGGTTCATGCACTGGACGGCGGCACCAGAGGAGCCTTTGCCCAGATTATCAAACAGCGAGACCAGCATCATCTGGTCTCCTGCGGCGTTCACGGTCAGGTACAGCTCCATGCGGTCGGTGCCCGCCATGGTGTTGGAGTACAGGCCGTTTTCCGGCAGCGGCTCGTTCAGGCCGTGCACCTTCACGGTGGCGGCGTCCTTGTAGTAATCCGCAAGGGCGGCAGCCACGGCCTCGGCGGTAGTGCCCGCAAGGGTAAGATCCAGCGGCACCAGCACCTGCATGCCGCAGTAGTAATCACACACCACCGGCACGAACATCGGCGTGTGCGCAAGGCCGCTGATCTTCTGCATCTCCGGCAGGTGCTTGTGGCCAAGGCTCAGGCCGTAGCTCTTGGGCGCATCCAGCTTGCTGTGCGCCGGGCGGTCGGGGCTTTCGTAGTCCGCGATCATCTTTTTGCCGCCGCCGGAGTAGCCGGAGATGCCGGTGCAGCTGAAGGGGTAGCTTTGCGGCACCAGCCCCAGCTCCACCAGCGGGCGGGCGATGCTGATAAAGCCGCTGGCATAGCAGCCGGGCACTGCCACGCGGTAAGAGTTCTGAATTTTTGCCTTCTGTCCCTTCAGCTCCGGGAAGCCGTAGTCCCATGCGGCGTCGGTGCGGAAGGCGGTGGAGGTGTCCAGCACCTTCACGTCCGGGCGCAGCAGGGGCATGACTTCTTTAGAAGCTGCATCCGGCAGGCAGAGGAAGGCAAGGTCGGCAGAATTGATGACCTTTGCCCGCTCGTGCACGTCCTTGCGCCCTTCGGCAGAGATGGACAGCAGCTCGATCTCCGGGCGCTCGGCCAGACGGTCGGCGATGCGCAGGCCGGTGGTGCCGGAAGAGCCATCAATAAATATCTTTACCTTCATGCGTTCTCCTCCTCCCATGCGTCCAGCCGCGCCGTTGCCAGCACGATCTGGCGCTGGACGCTGGCAGCGCTGGGGCCGCCGTAGCTGGTGCGTCCCTCGCAGCAGTGCACAAGGTCGATGGCATCATAGATATCGGCCTCAAACAGCGGGCTGTAGCTCTGGAACTGGGTCAGGGTCAGTTCCTCCAGCGTTTTGTCGGCGGCAATGCAGTCCGACACCATGCAGCCGGTCAGCTTGTAGGCATCCCGGAAGGGCATTCCTTTCTTGGTCAGGTAGTCAGCGCAGTCGGTGGCGTTGATAAAGCCCTTTGCGGCGGCGCGGCGCATATTGGCGGGCAGGGTCTTCATGGTGTCCAGCATGGGGGTGATGGTCTTGAGGCAGAGTTCCAAGGTGTCCACTGCATCAAAGATGGCTTCCTTGTCCTCCTGCATATCCTTGTTGTAGGCCAGCGGCAGGCCCTTCATCATCACCAGCAGGGTGTTCAGGTCGCCGTACACCCGGCCGGTCTTGCCGCGGATCAGCTCCGTGACATCCGGGTTCTTCTTCTGGGGCATAATGGACGAGCCGGTGGTAAAGGCATCGTCCAGCTCAATGAACTTGAACTCCCAGCTGCACCACAGGATGATCTCCTCCGAAAGGCGGGACAGGTGCATCATGCAGATGGAGATGGCGCTGGCCAGTTCGATGCAGAAATCACGGTCGGATACGCCGTCCAGACTGTTGGCACAGGGGGCGGCGAAGCCCAGCTTTTCGGCGGTGAAATCCCGGTCCAGCGGGTAGGTAGTGCCTGCCAGCGCACCCGAGCCCAGCGGGCACTGGCTGTCCATGCGGGCGGTGGCGTCCGCAAAGCGGTCAAGGTCGCGCAGCAGCATGGAAGCGTAGGCCATCAGCGCGTGGCCGAAGGTGATGGGCTGGGCGCGCTGCAGGTGGGTGTAGCCGGGCATGACGGAGGCGGTGTTCTCCGCCGCCTTTTTGCACAGCACCCGCACCAGTTCCACGATGTAGGCCTGCAAAGTCTTGCTGTAATCCCGCAAAGTCAGGCGGATATCCAGCGCCACCTGATCGTTGCGGCTGCGGCCGGTGTGCAGCCGCTTGCCCGCATCCCCGATACGGGCGGTCAGGGTCTGCTCCACAAAGGTGTGCACGTCCTCGGCGGCGGGATCAATGGTCAGCGCACCGCTGGACAGGTCGTCCGCGATGGAAGCCAGACCGCTGAGGATATCCGCACAGTCCTGCTCCGAGATGATGCCCTGCCGTGCCAGCATGGCGGCATGGACGCCGCTGCCGCGCATATCCTGCGCGATCATCCGCTGGTCGAAGCGGATGGAGGAGTTGAAGTCGTTGACGCGGCTGTCCACCGCCTTGGAAAACCGACCTTTCCAGAGTTGTTCTGCCATAATATAAACTCCTTATAAAAACGGCAAAGCCGCCGCAGGGGAAAACGCTCCTGCGGCGGTGCCGCCGGCAACGATGCCGGTGTGAGAACCCGCGTGTGAAAGTGTGAAAACACACGCAGTCGAAAATGTTGCGATTACTTGACCTCCGGCCAGTTCTTGGACAGCTTTGCGCGCTCCTTGATGGACAGGCCGAACAGGTTGATGAAGCCGGTGGCATCGGACTGGTCGTAATCCTTATCGACGCCGAAGGAAGCGGTCTGCTCATCGTACAGGGTGAACGGAGAGGTCACACCGGCGTTGATCATGTTGCCCTTGTAGAGCTTCAGCTTCACATCACCGGTCACAGTCTTCTCAAGGCTGTCGGCAAAGGCATCCAGTGCCTCGCGCAGCGGGGTGAACCACTGGCCGTTGTAGACGATGTCGGCATACTTCTGTGCCAGCTGCTCCTTGAGGTGTGCGCTCTCCTTGTCCAGGGTGATGGTCTCCAGAACATTGATGGCCTTGTACAGGATGGCACCGCCGGGGGTCTCGTACACGCCGCGGCTCTTCATGCCCACCAGACGGTTCTCCACGATGTCCAGCAGACCGATGCCGTTTGCACCGCCCAGCTGGTTCAGGTACTCCACCAGCTCCACAGCGCCCATCTCCTTGCCGTCCACGGCAGTGGGGATGCCCTTTTCAAAGTGGATGGTCACATAGGTGGGCACATCGGGTGCCTGCTCGGGGCTGACACCCAGCTCCAGAAAGCCGGGCTTATTGTACTGGGGCTCGTTGGCGGGGTTCTCCAGATCCAGACCCTCGTGGCTCAGATGCCACAGGTTCTTGTCCTTGGAGTAGTTGGTCTCACGGTTGATCTTCAGGGGGATGTTGTGCGCTTCGGCGTAGTCGATCTCCTCGTCACGGCTCTCGATGTCCCACTCACGCCACGGAGCGATGATGGCCATATCCGGGCACAGTGCCTTGAGGGTCAGCTCAAAACGCACCTGATCGTTGCCCTTGCCGGTGCAGCCGTGGCAGATGGCATCTGCACCCTCCTTGATGGCGATATCAGCCAGTGCCTTGGCGATGCACGGACGTGCAAAGCTGGTGCCCAGCAGGTAGTCCTCGTACTTAGCACCGAACTTCAGGGTGGGGAAGATGTAGTTCTCCACAAAGTCCTTCTTCAGGTCCAGCACATACAGCTTGGATGCGCCGGTAGCCTTGGCCTTTTCTTCCAGACCGTCCAGCTCGGTGCCCTGACCCACGTCACCGGAAACAGCAACGACCTCGCAGTTGTTGTAGTTTTCCTTCAGCCAGGGAATGATGATGGAGGTATCCAGACCGCCGGAGTAAGCCAGCACGACTTTTTTGATGTTTTCCTTTTTCATGATAAACGCGCTCCTTTAATAAAAATACACTTTTGTTCTCTGATGCGCATTTCCCTTCGCATCCTCTGTCTTTCGTTTGCGGTTGATGCTTTTATTATACGCAGCGCGAGTTTTCCGTCAATGCTAAAAACTGCCAAACATAGCGCCCGTTTCGCTTTTCTTTTGGTTCAATCTGTATCTTTATGCAAATAGTTATAAATATATGCGTATTTTATGCAATCTGAGTGTATTTTTTCATGGGGTTTTGCGGGAGTAAACCCTCTCCGTCATCGCTGCGCGATGCCACCTCCCCCGAAAGGGGGAGGTTTTACGCCGCAAAGCGGCAGATGCAAAAAGCTCCCCCCTCGGGGGAGCTGTCGAGCGTATGCGAGACTGAGAGGGTTCGTCCCCCTACAAACAAAACCACCGGAGCATCCGCAGACGCTCCGGTGGTTTAACTATAACTATTTAGTTCAGCTTCAAGTCGCCGTCTTTGATCCAGCCCAGCTTGCGCTCCACCTCGCAGAACACCACGCTGAGCACGGCGGGCAGTACAAAGCACAGCAGCACCATGGCAGCCCAGTCCATGGGGGTGATGGCAGCCTTGGTACCGGCGGCAATATCGCTGACCCAGCCGGTGTAGACGCCGATCTGCCCCACCAGACCGCAGGTGCCCATGCCGGAGGAGACCGCTGCGCCGTTCATCTCAAAGTGGAACAGGCAGGTAGCCAGCGGGCCGGTGATGGCACTGGCCAGCGTGGGGGCGATCCAGATGCGGGGATTCTTGATGATGTTGCCCATCTGCAGCATACTGGTGCCCAGCCCCTGACTGACAAGGCCGCCTACCCCGTTCTCCTTGTAACTCATCACGGCAAAGCCCACCATCTGGGCGCAGCAGCCCGCCACGGCAGCGCCGCCTGCAAGGCCGGTCAGACCCAGTGCGGCGCAGATGGCGGCAGAGGAGATGGGCAGGGTCAGTGCCACACCCACGATGACCGACACCAGAATGCCCATGACCAGCGGAGCCTGCTCGGTAGCCCACATAATAAGAGTGCCCACCTGACTTGCGGCTGCGCCGATGGGGGCGGCGATGAGCATGGAAAGCCCGACGCCCGCAAAGATGGTCACCAGCGGGGTGACAAGGATATCCACCTTGGTCTCCTTGCTCACAGCCTTGCCCAGCTCTGCCGCCACGATGGCAATGATGAGCACAGCCAGCGGGCCGCCTGCACCGCCCAGCGCATTGGCCGAGTAGCCCACGGTGATCAGGCTGAACAGCACCAGCGGCGGGCAGTGCAGTGCCCAGCCGATGGCGCAGGCCATGGCGGGGCCGCTCATGGCCGTAGCGTAGCCGCCCAGATCCACCAGCAGTGCAAGACCGGTCTGCTGACCCACCGTCTTGATGATGGTACCGATGAGCAGACTGGCGAACAGCCCCTGTGCCATTGCGCCCAGTGCGTCAATGAGGTAACGCTGCGGAGAGATGACGATATCCTTCCGCACCAAAAATTCTTTCAGCTTCGACATAAAACTTGCCTTTCTATCCAAAACAGATCGTTAAGGTTACAAACGTATGTTCTGTATCATACCATACACCTGTCAAGACAGCAAGGGGTTGCTGGAAAAATTGTGAAATTTCGGCTTTGTGCAATGTTCTGCCCTGCCGGAACGTATTCCATTTGGAACATTTTCCGACACACTGCCCCGGTGGAGAATTTGTGTAGAAGCCCGCTGTGCCGTTGACGGCTCCCCGCGTGCGGGTGTATACTAGAGGAAGCGTAAAGTTATCATCCGCCGTCCTTTTTATTATAAGCGCATGGGCGGCGTGGAATAAAAGCGGGCCCGCCCCGGGCAAGGGGCAAAGACCCGGTGCAGCACAGCGCTGCATCACCGGGAGATTCGGAGGCAGAGACGATAGATGAAAAAACGATTTGACCGATCCGGCACAGCCCGCCGCAAGGCGGTGACAGCCATTGCAGCGCTGACCATGGCGCTGGTTCTGGCTGTGGGCGGCGCAGGGGCAGCGACCCTGCTGTCTGCACAGCCGGAAACTTTGACCGTGGGCGCAGTCGTGCCCCACATCACCGCCGAAGCACCGCAGCAGACTGCTCCGGCTGACCCTGCACCGGAAGCTGAGAGCACAGCAGCGGCTGCCCCGGAACAGGCAGCGGAAAGCACCGTGCAGCCGCAGCAGACTGCGCCCGCCCCGGAACAGACAGAAAAGCCGGAAACCACTGAAACCGCCCCGTCTGCACCGGAAGAAACCGCAGAAACACCGGAACAGCCCGCTGAGGATACCGCCCTGGAAGAGGAGAACTCCCCCGCCATGTTGCTGGAGGAGACCCCGGAGCTGGCCGCACAGGACCCGCAGGCTCCCGCAGCGGACGGCACCACCCAGAACGACACCGCCAGCCAGCACACCCCGGAGGGCAGCGTGCTGCTGACCCCGGAGCAGATCCAGCAGGCACTGGATTCCGGCGCGCTGGAGGATGCCGAAGCGCAGTGCATCGACCTGACCGATGAAAACGGCTTTTTACGTTGGCTGTTCAACTGGCTGTTCGGCACCAAAGACAAGGAAGAAGAGCCGGTGTACTCCGGCTGGCGCACCGAGAACGGCAAGACCTACTACTACGCGCAGGACACCAACAAAAAGGTCACCGGTCTGCGCTCCATTGACGGCAAGCTGTATTATTTTGACGCCAACGGCGTAAAGCAGGACAATGTGACCTTTGGCATCGACGTGTCCAAGTATCAGTCCGGGCTGGACTGGAACAAGATCAAAAAATCCGGCGTGAGCTTCGTCATCATCCGCATCGGCTACCGTGGCTACGGCGCTGCGGGAAACCTGGTCAAGGACCCCATGTTCGAAGAGCACTTCACCAATGCCCGCAACGCGGGACTGAAGGTGGGCGTGTATTTCTTTACGCAGGCCGTAAACGAGGCCGAAGCGCAGGAGGAGGCCGAGGGCTGCAACTGGGCGCTGAACGGCCGGATGCTGGACTACCCCATTTTCTATGACACCGAGGCTTCCACCGCCCCGGGCGGCACCGGCCGCGCTGACGGTCTGGGCGTTGAGGATCGCACCAAGTGCGCCATCGCCTTCTGCGAGCGGGTAAAGGAGCTGGGCTACAAGCCCGGCGTGTACGCTTCCACCACATGGTACCGCAAGCGGGTGGACTACAACACCCTGCGCAGCCGCTACACCATCTGGAACGCCCACTACGGCGTCTCTTCCAGCCCCATCGGCTGCGATATGTGGCAGGGCACCAGAACAGCCCACATCAACGGCTACAGCGGCGAGCTGGACGCCAATATCAGCTATATCGGGTAAAAGAGACTAAACACCCCCGGTCAGGGCTTGCGCCGCTGACCGGGGGTGTTTTTATCATACTCCCCTGTTTTTGTGCATAAGCTGGTGGCAGAGTATGCAAGCGCAAATGGCGGGGAGGCATGGGGATATGTTTGTGGTCACACTGAGCAAGACGAGCCTGAAAAAACTGGGAGCAGGAGCGGCGTGCTGCGCGCTGGTGGTGTTCAGCGCCATGTTGGGGCGGTTTATCAGTACCCGGACGGTGGCGGTGGCTGCCCCGGTGAACCGTATCGAGAGCGCACAGGACATCCAGACATGGTTCACCGGCTACGGGCTGGAGGTGGACGGCGCGTCCATCACGGCGGATAAGGTCAAGATCCCCCGCAGGTGGGACGACAGTTTTTCTGCCTTCAACGGGGTGGTGCAGCAGAGCGGCATGGATCTTGCCCGCTACAAGGGCAAAACTGTGGAAAAATGGTCGGCGCTGCTCCCGGCGGCAAGCAACGGCGAGACCAGCCGCTACGGAGTGCTGCTGGTGTATAAAAAGAAGGCCGTGGGCGCGTATCTGCTGGAAAAACCTTCCGGCACTGTGCTGGGGCTGCAGGACGCTCAGAACGAACTGGCAAAGCAGACTTCCGGCGAGGATTACAGCGGCGACTGGGGCGAGCGGCACGACGAGCAGCTGACCGACAGCACCGCGCAGCAGACCTCCGGCGAACCGGAGACAGAACCCGAAGCCGCCCCGCAGGCAGCCCCCTACACCGAGCTGCCGCTGGACGCAGAAGGGTATCCCGTGGAATAGGGACGGCATTGCTTAAAAAACGACCTTTTTTAAGCTCTTGTCCGGCAGTTGCACAAACTGCCTAGTTTTTACAAACGATTCGACAAAAATTAGACAAAACACGGATTTTTGTAGCATCCGTATGTTCAAATATAACAAAAAATTCTTGTAAAAATCGGCAATATGAAACGGTGCAAAAAAACCGGTACGGGTTTATAATAATAGTATACCGATTCCCGTTGGCAAAGCCATGTTCCGGGGCTGAATGTGCAGCCCGGGCAGAGGGATCAAGTAGTAAGGAGAAAATGATTATGAAGGAATTTCAGTACACTATTAAGGATGCCTGCGGCATCCATGCCCGTCCCGCCGGCCTGCTGGTCAAGACCGTGAAGGGCTTTGCAAGCACCGCCACCCTCGAGAAGGACGGCAAGAGCTGCGATATGCGCAAGCTGATGGCTCTGATGGGCATGGGCGTCAAGCAGGGCGAGACCGTGACCATCAAGGTCGAAGGCGATGATGAAGAAGCAGCCGCAGAGGCAATCCAGAAGTTCCTGAGCGAGAACGTCTGAGCCGCGACTTGAAAGCCGAGCCCTCGCGGGGAAACTGCGGGGGCTTTTTTGACAAAACGCCGGGCGCTGCACGCCCGGCTGTAAGTGGAAGGAGAAAGTGCTATGCAGGTAGGCACCGGCAAAAGCGTGCTCAATGGCATCGCCATTGGCAAGCTGAAGATCTACAAGAAAAAAGATACCGCGATTTCCACCGCCCCTGTGGCAGATACTGCCGCAGAGCTGGAGCGTTTTGAAGCTGCCCGCCAGAAGGCCATTGAGCAGCAGACCGCCCTGTATGAAAAGGCACTGGCAGAAGCCGGCGAGGACATCGCCGAGGTGTTCAACATCCACGCCATGATGCTGGATGATGACGACTTTGTGGACGCCATCAAGGAGATCATCAACGGGCAGAAGATGTGCGCCGAGTACGCCGTCAAGACCGCCGGCAACAATCAGGCTGCGGTGTTCTCTGCCATGGACGACCCGTATCTGCAGGCCCGCAGCGCCGATGTGCTGGACATTGCGCAGGCCATGCTGGACATTCTGCAGGGGGTGGACAACGCTTCCCTGCAGGGCACCGAGCCCAGCATTCTGGTAGCCGAAGATCTGGCTCCCTCCGAGACCGTGCGCATGGATAAAAGCCTGCTGCTGGGCTTCATCACCCGCGAGGGCAGCTCCAACAGCCACACCGCCATTCTGGCACGCAGCATGAACATCCCCGCCCTGATCCAGTGCAAGGACATTCAGGACGACTGGGACGGCAAGATGGCTGTGGTGGACGGCTACAACGCCTGTGTGTATGTGGACCCCACCCCCGACCTGCTCAAGAGCCTGAAAAAGCGCCAGCAGGAGGACCAGAAAAAGCAGGCCCTGCTGCAGGAGCTGAAGGGCAAGCCCAACACCACGCTGGACGGCAAGACCATCGACGTGTTTGCCAACATCGGCGGCATGGGCGACGTGGGCGCTGTGCAGCAGAACGACGCCGGCGGCGTGGGTCTGTTCCGCACCGAGTTCGTCTACCTGAACTGCAAGGACTTCCCCACCGAGGACTACCAGTTCGAGGCTTACAAGCAGGTGTTGGAAAGCCTTGCACCCCGCAAGGTCGTTGTGCGCACCTGTGATATCGGCGCAGACAAGACCGTGGATTATATGAAGCTGGATCACGAGGATAACCCCGCGCTGGGCTACCGCGCCATCCGCATCTGCCTGACCCGCAAGGACTTTTTCAAGACCCAGCTGCGCGCGCTGCTGCGGGCTTCCGCCTACGGCAACATGAGCATCATGTTCCCCATGATCACCAGCCTGCGGGAGCTGCAGGACGCCAAGGCTGTTCTGGAAGAGTGCCGTGCCGAGCTGACCGCCGAGGGCGTGAAGATGGGGCAGAACATTGAAGTAGGCACCATGATCGAGACCCCCGCCGCCGTGCTCATCGCGGACGAGCTGGCCGCCGAGTGCGACTTCTTCTCCATCGGCACCAACGACCTGACCCAGTACACCTGTGCACTGGACCGCCAGAACGCAAAGCTGGAGCCCTTCTTCAACCCCCATCACCCCGCCGTGCTGCGCGCCATCAAGATGACCATTGAAGCCGGTCACCGCCACGGCATCTGGGTGGGCATCTGCGGCGAGCTGGGCGCCGACACCGCCTTGACTGAGACCTTCCTGCGCATGGGCGTGGACGAGCTGTCCATGAACGCCAAGAGCATCCTGCCGGTGCGCAAGATCATCCGCAGCGTAGACCTGAGCAAGCCCTCTGAGAAGGCTTGAACCGCGGAAAAAATATTATTATAATTTGTGGCTCAGAAACGCCTGCGGGCGTTTTTGAGCCACTTTTTTTTCACAGAAGGGGTAACTCCCGGACAGGCAAACCCTGCCGCCACACAAAAAAGCTCCCCCTTTCGGGGGAGCTGGCACGCCGTAAGGCGTGACTGAGAGGGTTCGCGCGGCGGGCAATCATTTCCGCTGTTCCAGCATGGTCTGGATGCGGGTCTTGGCGCGGTAATAGGTCACCCGCGCCCATGCAGCATTGTGGCCAAAAATGGCTCCGATGCGGTCAAAGGGCAGTTCGCCGAACACCCGCAGGCTGAAAACCTCCTTGTAGGGTTCTTCCAGCGCGTGCAGACACTGGTGCACCGTAAAAGCGGCATCCTTGTCCACCAGCAGCTGCGCGATGTCCGGGCTGTCGGCGGCTTTTGTTTCGGCATCTTCCAGCGGGGCGGCGTGCTTTGCGCGGCGGCAGTGGTCGTAGTAGGCGTTGCGCGCTACCGTAAACAGCCACGCCCGCACATCCTGCTTGCCGTCATAGTCTTTCAGGCCGTCCAGTGCCCGGAAAAAGGTCTCCTGCGTCAGCTCCTCGGCCAGCGCTTCGCTGCGGGTAAGCCCCTGCAAAAACAGGCAGACGTCCCGGAAGTAGAGCCGGTAGATGGTTTCAATGTCCATAGGCATCACTCCGGCCATTCGACCTCATCCCATGCCGCAGGCTCGCTGCCCACTGCATACCATGTACCGTCCTGACCGTTGAACGCCACCGTCATGTCCGCTGCATCCACCACCGCCGAGTGGTCAGTGCGCATCCATCCGGTGCTGCGGAGCAGGTCTGTGTCCTTTTTCAGCACTTTATCAAGGGCATCGTGCACCCACGGGATGCGGTAGCGGATGGCCTCGTAGTGCCAGTCGGCATAGGTCGGCTTCAGATATACGTCTTCGGCGCGGGTCTCCAGCACCCAACCGTTTGCACCGTTTTCCGCCTGCTGGTAGGAAGCCTGCAATCGTGCATCAAAAAAGGATACCCGGTCGCAGGCGGTGTAGCCGTACCAGCCAAAGCCGCACACCGCCGCCAGCGCCAGCGCTGCCGCAAAGCTGCACAGCATGGTGCGCAGACGGCGGCGGTTCAGGCTGCTGCGGATGTTTTTCAGCGGTGCATCCGGCTGGGGTTCCGGCTGCACCGGCACCGGTTTTTCCATCTGTTCCAGCTCTGCACGGCAGGCGGGGCACGCTGCAAGGTGCTGCTCCACCAGCGCACTGCTGGCGGGGCTGGCAAGCTTTTCGGCGTACAGGGGCAGTAAGTCGCGGATCACGTCACATTCCAGCTTCATGGTCATTTCCTCCTTTGCGGGCTTTGTTGTGCCCTTTCACCCCAATAACGCACAAAGAGGAAAAACGTTACAGGTTTTTTCAAAAAACTCCCCCAGCCATGCAGAAGTGAAGGCTGAGGGAGTTTGTTCAGTTTTCCTTCCAGAACAAGCCGCCGGAGGTCTGGAACAGCAGCCGGGGGTTCACGCTTCTGCTGCCCAGCTTGAAGTCCATGGTCAGTTCTTCGCCCAGCGCGCCCACAGCCTGCCCCTTTTCCACGGTCTGGCCCTTGCTGACCGAAAGCTCCTGCAAGCCGTACAGATAGCTGCGCAGCCCGCAGCCGTGGTCGATAACCACCGTGTTGCCGGTAAGCGCCAGATTGCCCGCAAACACCACCGTGCCGTTGGCCGCGGCGCGGCAGGGCGCACCGGGGATGGTGTACAGCTTTGTGGAGTTGGAGCGGCTGCCCTGCTGGCCGTTCGTTACTTTAATTTGCCCGTAGTCCACCAAGGTCATGGAGTCCTCGGCGGGGGGCACAAAGCCGCCCTGCCACTGCTTGGCGGTGGCGGCAGCCTCGTACAGCGGCCAGATGGCACTGCGGAACTGGGCGTTGGCACTGTCCGCAGCGGGCGCTTCGGCCTCTGCCTCCACCGTGCCAAAGTCCTTCGGCAGCACGGTCAGGGTGCGGGTGATGGTCTCGCCGTTCACCGTAATGTTTATCTCGTGCCCGCCGGAGGAGGCGTTATAGGCTGCCGGGATATAGGCACGCCAGCCCTCTGCGGCGCGCACACACTGCACGCCGCCAAGGTCGGTCTCGATGGTAGGCACAGCGTCCCCGGTCATACCGGAGATGCGCACGCCTACCGTGCCGCCCTGCTCCACCCGCTCGGCGGAAAGCTCCACCTCCGCGCTGGCCTGCAGGGTAAAGCGGAAACTGTACCGGTACCAGCCGGTGGGCTTTGCGGGGCGCTCCAGCCCCAGATTTTTGCGCAGCTGGCCGGTGCTGCCGCCCTCGAACTGGGTGATGACCCCGCCCTTGGGCACGCGCCACGCGGTCAGCTCGGCCTTATACTCGCCGTTCGCAGGGAAGAGGAAGTTCTGGTACTCCCCCGCGCTGCCCGCAAACAGCACATCCCCCGCCGCATTCTGGATGGTCAGGGCGGTGTAGCCGGTCCACTCCGGCAAAGAAAGTTCCGGGTGAGCGGTGTACAGCACACCCAGCTTCTGCACACTCAGGGTGGCGGGGCTGGCGAACACCTTATCCAGCTGACCGCCCAGCAGCGGCACTTGCCAGCAGGAGCCGTTGGCTTCCAGCGCCTGCCCGCCGAACTGTGCCGCATCGTCCGGACAGCCGCCCTCGGCGGTAAAGGCATAGCTTACCCCCATCACAGCCGCCAGCAGCACCACCACACCCAGCGCCACACTGATGATCCAGAGCAAAAAACGCTTCATGTTCCTTCTCCTTATGTACAAAAAGGGCGCACCGGGGCAGTCCGTTCAGACAGACTGCTCCGTGCGCCCCGATGTGCTCATCTTCCCGGCAGTTTCCGGTATTTCAGGATCATTCTGCCTCGGTCTCGTCCTCGGCAACAGCTTCCTCCGGCTCTACGGTTTCTGCGTCATCCTCGCCGAACAGCAGGCGCTCGTATTCGTCCAGTTCCTTCTCGCGGCGGTTCAGGTAAAGTGCCACAGCAGCCAGCGCACCAGCCACAGCAGCCAGAACAGCGATCACAGCGACCAAGCAAGATTTTTTCATAGATTCAGTACACTCCTTTTTGCAGTTGAAACGTTGTTTCAGCTTGATTTTTCCAGCGGGCGTCCCGCAAAAGGATCTTGATGCAAACGGCGATCAGCGCCGCTTTGTAGCTTTTATTATACCCGTTCCCGCCCAAAATTACAACCGTTGCACCCCAATTTTCACGCCCCGAAAGTGCTGCGGGGCACAGTTTGGGCAGTGTGCCGGTTTTGGCGCGGTGCATTACAGCAAATTGCCAAAATCACAGCAGCAGCGGCTTGTACGCCCGGAACGCCCCGGGCAGGGTGTAGGTGGTGCGCAGCTGCTCCCGGCTTGCCCAGACATAGCCCGCCGGGGTACTCTGCGCCGGAACACGCAGCTGCACGCCGGACATGAGCCACTCGATGTGGGTAAAGATGTGCTTTGCGGCGGGCAGAGCGGCGGGAGCTGCCGTGCCGGTGTCCAGCCCCAGTACCGCCAGCCGCGCCAGCACCTCGGCCTGCAAAAGATGCTCGCCCTCCCACAAGACCGGCTGCCACAGCCCGGCCAGCAGGCCTTTTTGCGGCCGCTGCTGCACCAGAAAGCCCGCCGGGCTTTCCACAAGCGCCAGCGTTACCGGCACAATCTTGCGAGGCTTGGGCTTTGCCTTCTGGGGCAGCTGGGCGGTGGTGCCCGCCGCCCGGGCAAGGCAGACTTCTGCCAGCGGGCACTGCCCGCACAAAGGTGCGCCATTGGGCACGCAGACCAGCGCGCCCAGCTCCATCAGCGCCTGATTGTAATCCCCGGCCTTTTCCGGCGGCTGATGCTCCATGACCCGGGCAGTAAAGGCCTTTTTTACCGCCGGTTCTGTAATCACACCGGGGTCATTATACAGGCGGGAAAACACCCGCAGCACATTGCCGTCCACGGCGGGCACAGGAAGGCCGAAGCTGATGGACGCAATGGCCCCGGCGGTGTACTCCCCGATGCCGGGCAGCGCCCGCAGGGCGGCGTAGTCGGCGGGCAGCTGCCCGCCGTACTGCGCACAGACGAGCTTTGCGGCCTTTTGCAGGTTGCGCACCCGGCTGTAATAGCCCAGCCCCTCCCACAGCTTATGCAGCTTTTCCTCCCCGCAGGCGGCAAGCGCGGGGATATCCGGCAGCTCCTCCAGAAAGCGGTAGTAATACGGCAGCACCGCCGACACCCGGGTCTGCTGCAGCATCACCTCGCTGAGCCACACATGGTAAGGGGTGGGGTCCTCCCGGAAGGGCAGACTGCGGCGGTTCTTGTAAAACCAGTCCAAGAGGGCAGGCGAAATATTTTCCACTTGTTTTGTGCTCCTTGTTGAAAAATGAAGAACAAGAAAGCCGCCGCAGAGGCGGCGGCTTTCTTTGATTACAGTATGCGCGCTTCTCAGAAGCCGTATGCGGTGCGGGGGAAGGGCAGCACGTCACGGATGTTCTGGATGCCGGTGAGGTACATGATCATGCGCTCAAAGCCCAGACCGTAGCCTGCGTGCTCCACGCCGCCGAACTTGCGCAGGTTCAGGTACCACTCGTAGTTGGTCTTGTCCATGCCCAGCTCGTCCATGCGGGCCACCAGCTTGCCGTAGTCCTCTTCACGCTGGCTGCCGCCGATCAGCTCGCCGATGCCGGGCACCAGCATATCTGCTGCGGCCACGGTCTTGCCGTCGGCGTTCTGCTTCATGTAGAAGCTCTTGATCTCCTTGGGGTAGTCGGTGACGAACACCGGCTTTTTGTACACCACCTCGGTCAGGTAGCGCTCGTGCTCGGTCTGGATATCCACGCCCCACTCCACGGGGTACTGGAACTTCTTGTTGTTCTTTTTCAGGATCTCAATGGCCTCGGTGTAGCTGATGCGGGCGAACTCGCTGTTTGCCACCAGCTCCAGACGCTCGACAAGACCCTTGTCGATGAACTGGTTGAAGAAGGCCATCTCATCCGGGCAGTTGTCCAGCACATAGCGGATGACGAACTTGATCATAGCCTCGGCGTTGTCCATGTAGCCGTTCAGGTCGCAGAAGGCCATCTCCGGCTCGATCATCCAGAACTCCGCGGCGTGGCGGGTGGTAAAGCTCTTCTCGGCGCGGAAGGTGGGGCCAAAGGTGTACACCTTGCCAAAGGCCATAGCCATGGCCTCGGCCTCCAGCTGGCCGGAAACGGTCAGGTTGACCGGCTTTTCAAAGAAGTCCTTGCTGTAATCCACAGCGCCGTCCTCGGTCTTGGGCACATTGTCCAGATCCAGCGTGGTCACGCGGAACATCTCGCCGGCACCCTCGCAGTCGGAGGCGGTGATCAGCGGAGAGTGGGCGTAGACAAAGCCGTTCTCCTGGAAGAACTTGTGGATGGCGTAGGCAGCCACGCTGCGCACGCGGAAAGCGGCGTTGAAGGTGTTGGTGCGGGGGCGCAGGGTGGGCATGGTGCGCAGATACT
>OLXI01000644.1_pt1 | contig 20194 bp, 14 predicted proteins | sample 1674181 | NCBI WGS metagenome assembly OLXI01 (sample SAMEA103958148, study PRJEB25191) | human gut metagenome | reverse complement strand
GCAGTTCTTATCCGCGCAGCCGATGGCGAACAGCGTGTCCGTCAGGCGGCAGACCACCCGCTCTGCAGGGCGGTCGTAGTACTTTTTCCACTGGTTGGCCACAAAACAGACCAGCTGGTTCATCACGGCATCGCCCTGCCGGGTGCGCATCCCGTCCTCATCGTCCAGCGCCACCAGCGCCAGCGAAGCACAGCGGTGAGCATCCGTCCACTCATCCAGCCGGGTGCAGAACTCCGTTTCAAAATAGCGGCGGTTGAACACGCCGGTCAGGAAATCGTGATTCATATCGTCCCGGCAGAGCTCCCGCTCCCGCGCGGTCATCCGATCCTCCGGCAGGTCGCTGCCCGCCAGCGGAGCCGTCATCTGCAGCTGCCAGAGCTTGCCGTCCGCCTCGATCAGGCGGCGCAGCACGCAGTCCACCTGCCCATTGCGCAGGACATAATCCACCTGCAGGCCATCGTCCTGCCAGGTGTCCGCGGCCTCCTCATCGGCTTCCGTCAGGGTCACGTCCTCAAAGGCGGTCTGTGCGTTTTCTGCAAAGGCGCGCAGATCCTGTTCCGTCCATTCTTTTTTCATGCGTTTTTCCCCATTATCCGGTGCCGGACGCTCTCCCTTCCGGCACAGCTTTGCCACACGGCCGCTGAAAGCGCAGCCCCATTACCGGAATTATACCATCTTGTGCCGGGCGTTTCCAGCAAAACGCACAAACTTTAACGTATTTTTTTACATTTTCGTCAAACTGCTAAACACACTCCGGGTTTCCGGCCCGGTTATGTACGGCAGTACACGGCGCACTCCGCCAGAATGCGCTTGGCCAGCGCGGCAGTGTCGAACCCATCGGCGGCGCGCCAGCTCCAGTTTCCGCCCAGCTTGCCGGGGCTGTTCAGGTGGGCTTCCTCGCCCAGGCCCAGCCAGTCGGCCATGGGGATGATGGCACGGTCGGCCACAGAGCCCAGCGCGGCCCGGAGCAGCGCGGTGCGGGCCGCCTCTGTTTTGACAGCGGCCACCTCCTTTGCGGTGGGCTGATAGCCGGTCAGATGCAGGTAGGCGGCGGCCGCAGCCTTCTCCTTGGCCGATGCGCTCTCGTCCCACCAGGCGGTCAGCGTCGTGTTGTCGTGGGTGCCGGGGTAGACCACGCTGTTCTTGACGTGGTTGTGGGGCAGGTACTCGCTGTCCCCGCCGCCGAACGCGAACTGCAGCACCTTCATGCCCGGGAAGGTGCTGTCTGCCAGCAGCTCCCGCACGCTGGGGAAGAGCTCACCCAGATCCTCGGCAATGATGGGCAGCTTGCCCAGCGCACCTTCCAGCGCGTTGAACAGCTCCATCCGGGGGCCGGTCTCCCACTTGCCGGTCTTGGCGGTAGTGCTGTCTGCCGGGATGGCCCAGTAGGTGTCAAAACCACGGAAGTGGTCGATGCGGAGCAGGTCATAGATGCCCAGCGCATGGCGGACACGCTGGATCCACCAGGCATAGCCGGTCTGCTTATGGTAGGGCCAGTTGTACAGCGGGTTGCCCCAGAGCTGGCCTTCTGCCGAGAAGTAATCCGGCGGGCAGCCTGCCACCCGGGCAAAGCCGCCGTCTGCATCCAGCTCAAACAGCGGGCCGCCCACCCAGGCATCCACGGAATCTGCCGAGACATAGATGGGGATATCGCCCAGGATCTGCACGTTGTTGGCGTTGGCGTAGGCTTTCAGCTTCTTCCACTGGATGCTGAACTCGTACTGCAGAAACTTCCAGAAGCCGATCTCTTCCTCGTTCTCTGCCTTAAAAGCTTCCAGCGCCTGCGGCTCCCGCTTGCGGTACTCCCGGGGCCACTCGGTCCAGCTCTTCATGCCGTTGGCGGTCTTGAGGGCCATGTAGAGGGCATAATCCTCCAGCCAGCCCTCGTTTTCCAGCGTGAAGGCATAGTACGCATCCGGATAGTAATGGGCACAGCCGTGCTGGCCCGCGCACTGCCTGCGCCAGGCGGCATAGGCGGCACGCAGGATCTTGTAGCGGCTGGTGTACAGGGTGCCGTAATCCACGTTCAGCGGGTCCTTGCCCCAAGGCTCGGCCTTGAGCTGGGCGGCTGTCAGCAGCCCCTCGGCTTTCAGAGCATCCAGATCAATGAAATAAGGGTTGCCCGCAAAGGCAGAGCAGCTCTGGTAGGGGCTGTCCCCATAGCCCGTAGGGCTCAGGGGCAGGATCTGCCAGATCTTCTGGCCTGCCGCCGCAAGGAAATCCACAAATTTTTCTGCCTTTTTGCCAAAGCAGCCGATCCCGTAGGGGCCGGGCAGGCTGGACACCGGCATCAGAATACCACTTTCACGCATTGTAAATCCTTCCTCGTCTCAAACTTTTTGCTGGGGGCTTGTCTGTTTTCTATCATAACATAACTGCAGACTATTTTCCACAGGCAAAAAACGTGGTATACTTGTTTTTATATTAGGAGGTGCTTATGCAGCCAACCGAAAAATACTATGAACACGATGCCTACCGCCGGGAGGCGGTGGGGCATATTTTAGCCGCAGAGCCGGACAGCCGGACCGGCGGCGGGCGCATCGCGCTGGACGGCACGGTGTTTTACCCCGAGGGCGGCGGCCAGCCTGCCGACCGGGGCACCCTGACCCTTGCCGACGGCACGGTGCTGACCGTCACCGATGTCCACGAGCAGGCGGGTGTCATCTGGCACATGGTCTCCTCCCTGCCCGCCGGGACGGTGCCCGGGGCCGAAGCGGCACAGGCCATCGACTGGGCATGGCGCTTTGACAAGATGCAGCAGCACACCGGCGAGCACATCCTCTCCGGCATCCTGCACAGCATGTTCGGGGCCGAGAACGTGGGCTTCCACATCGGCTCCGATGCCGTGCGGATGGACACAAACATCCCCATCTCCGCCGAGGGGCTGAAAGCGGCCGAGACTGCCGCCAACCGCATCATCTGGGAGAATGTGCCGGTGAACATCACCTACCCCACCCGGGAGGAGCTGGCCGCCCTGACCTACCGCTCCAAAAAGGAGATCGAGGGGCAGGTGCGGATCGTGACCATCCCCGGGGCGGATGTCTGTGCCTGCTGCGGCACCCACACCGCCTTTACCGGCGCGGTGGGCCAGATCAAGATCCTGGCCGCTGAAAACTATAAGGGCGGCGTGCGCCTGAGCATCGTCTGCGGCGGGCGCGCGCTGGAAGCCGCGCAGGCCATGCGGGCACGGCAGGCAGAGATCGGTGCCCTGCTCAGCGCCAAGGCCAGCGAAACGGCCAACGCCGTGCACCGGGTGTATGACGAGTACACCGCCCTGAAATTCACCCACTTCGGGCTGTGCAGCCAGCTCTTTGAGGCGCTGGCCGCGCAGGTAACGCCCGGTGCGGATGCCATCCGCATCGTGCCGGGGCTGGACCCGGACGGCCTGCACCGGCTGGCTGTCCGCCTGACCGAAGCCACCACCGGCCTGTGCGCGGCCCTGACCCCCAACGAAAAGGGCACCGGCTACTGCCTTGCCCAGGCGGGCGGCGATGTCCGCGCCCTGACCAAAGCCCTGAACGCCGCCCTCAATGGCCGCGGCGGCGGCAAACCCGGCATCTGTCAGGGAAGCTGCGCCGCAGAGCCGGAACAAGTGAAAGAATTTTTGAGAAAGACGAAATAACTCCTTCCGTCATCGCTGCGCGATGCCACCTCCCTCAATGAGGGAGGCTTTGGCTGTACGGAAAACTTTCCCTCTTCGCCAGTTGGCTCCCTCGCTGAGGGAGCTGCCGCCGAAGGCGGCTGAAGGAGTCACACAACATCAAGGAGAACAACAAACTATGAGAATGCGTTTCAAACCCTACGCCCACGATGAGCTGATGGCCGCCGATTTCCACGTCCACGAGCCCCTGATCTGGGGCGGCAAGTGGCACGCACAGTATGCCCGCCCGGAGCAGCCCTTTGTGCTGGAACTGGGCTGCGGCAAGGGCGGCTTTATCTCCCAGCTGGCCTGCGCCCACCCGGAAAACAACTATCTTGGCATCGACATCACCGACAAGGTGCTGATCCTTGCCAAGCGCAAGATCGAGGCCGCTTACACCGAGGCAGGCCGCCCCATCGACAACGTGAAGATCATGAGCACCGACATCGAGCGCATCAAGGGCGTGCTCACCGCCCAGGATACCGTCAGCCGCATCTATATCAACTTCTGCAACCCGTGGAGCAAGAACGCTTCCTCCAACAAGCACCGGCTCACCTATCCCCGCCAGCTCATCCAGTACCGCGAATTCCTGAAGGACGGCGGCGAGATCTACTTCAAGACCGATGACGACGACCTGTTCCGCGACAGCCTGGAGTACTTCCCCGCTTCCGGCTACGAGATCACCTGGAAGACCTTTGACCTGCACGAAAACGAGCCGGAGTGGAACATCCGCACCGAGCACGAGGGGATGTTCACCGAGATGGGCATCAAGATCAAGGCCCTGATCGCCAGAAAGCTGCCCGGCGATGCCGCCGTGACCTGGATCGAGCCCAAGGTCCTGAAAAAGAGGAAGGCTGCGGAGGAAGCCGCTGCCGCCGCAAAGGAGGAGTAAGATGTCCTTTTTTGTCAACACCATGGTCTGCGGCTTTTCGCTGTATCAGATCCTGGCGTTTTTCCTGATCTACTCCTGCCTGGGCTGGTGCCTGGAGGTCATCTATGCCGCCGTGTCCACCGGCCAGCTGGTGAACCGCGGCTTTCTGAACGGCCCGGTCTGCCCCATCTACGGCTTTGGCATGATCATCGTGCTGTTCACCCTTTCGCCGCTGGCAGACAACCTGCTGCTGCTCTATCTCGGCGGCGTGATCCTGCCCAGCGTGCTGGAGCTGGTGGGCGGCTGGGCGCTCTACAAGCTCTACCACACCCGGTGGTGGGATTACAGCGATTTCCCCTTCAACATCGGCGGATATATCTGCCTGGAGTTCTCCCTTTTGTGGGGCGTGGGCACCGTTGTGGTGATGAAGGCCGTTCACCCCGTGATCGCGGGCCTTGTGGAGATGGTCCCCCAGATGGTGGGCTTTGTCCTCATGTGCATCCTGTACGCCTGCTACGCCGCCGATGTGGTCGTGACCGCCTTTGCGGCCTCTGACCTGGCCCGTGAGCTGGATGCCCTGGAAAAGGTGGCCGACAGTATGCACGCCGTGTCCGATGCCATGACCGAGCTGCTGGGCACCACCGCCATGGATGTGGACCAGAAGATGGACGAGAGCCGCCTGCAGCTCAAGCTGGCGGCTGCCGAGGCCCGGGACAATGCCGCCAAACTGAGCCCCCGGGATGCCGCTGCCGCCCTGCGCGCCAAGGCCGACGAGGCCATGGAGGCCGCCCGCAAGTCCTCCCAGGAGGCCCGGCTCAATGCCTCTGAGGCCGCCGCTGCCGTCAAGCTGGCAGCCAAGGGCACCGCAGAGCGCACGGCAGAGCTGCTCCGTCTGGAACAGCTGGCCGAGGAGCTGCAGGCCCGCAGCGAGGAGATGCGCGCCCGCACCCGGAGCTCCAAGTACTTTGGCAAGGGCCGTATGCTCCGCGCTTACCCCAAGCTGCGCCACGGCGAAAAGCACCGCTCTCTGGACGAGCTGCGGGAACGCCTGAAATACGAGCGCAGACACTGACCCTGCCCGTTGCAGCAACCCCAAATGCCCCTGACCGGCTTCTTTCGGTCAGGGGCATTTTTCTTGCGCTGCATTCTCCATAAAATCAGGCAGATCTTGTGCTGCTGCACGATTTTGTTTTCATTCCGTTTTCCACATTGCACGTTCCTTTTTGTGTACTTTTCCAAATCTATTTTCGTCATATTGACAAAAAAAAAAAAGAGTATCTTATCCTGTGCAATATGCTATTCCCGCTAAAAACTGAAGAATCGACAAGCTAGTCGAAAGACTGCGACGCAAAGCGAAAGGGCCTGTAATATGGCAGCCAGCCGCACGTTATCCTCTCCGGGTAAGGTAATCCGAAACCTTGCACCTCCTTGTGAAGATGCGTCGGCTTCCCTTCAGGAGAGCGAGCGCGCAGCGGGTCTACAAGGGTTCAGAGTGTCGTACCAGCCGTTTGGCCGGTGCGGCGCTCTTTTGTTTTGGTTGAAATAGAGAGAGTTTTTGGAAAAATCATTGAAAAGGAGTAAAAAATTATGAGACCCAAGCGTTTGATCAGCTTATTGGTTGCGGTCTGCATGATGATCACCATGCTGCCCCTGTCGGCAGTCACGGCATTTGCAGAAGACACGTCATCGTCAACTGGTACAGCCAGCGATGGCACTGGCACTTACAAGTATGCCTATGAGGTAGATGCATACGGTAATGCAACCATCACAGAATTTCTTGGCCCTGTTGATCCAGCGAAAGCCCCTGCCCTCTACGACATCACCATACCCACAACGTTGGGCGGCTGCCCTGTAACCGGTTTGGGAGAATATTCATTTGCCGCCAACTCTGACGATGGCTCCACATATGACCCACTTTGTAGCAACATTCAGTCCGTCACCATTCCACAAAAAGTCACTTCCATCGGTAAGAGGGCCTTTTATGATTGCAAGAATCTTACAACGCTTGTGTTAGGTGAGGATATTAAGACGATCGGCAATTATGCCTTTGAATGTTGCACTTCACTGACGGGCGTCACCATTCCACAAAGCGTCACTTCCATCGGCTATTCTGCCTTTGAAGGTTGCACCGCCTTGAACCCTCTTATCATCAATGGTCCAACGTTGATTGGAAAACATGCCTTTACAGGCTGCACAAGTCTCACATCGCTTACGCTGTGTCCCGACATTCAAACCATTGGCGATTACGCCTTTGATGATACTTCTCTGGAGACCGTCACTCTTCCCAAAAATCTGACTTCCATCGGAGAATATGCTTTTGCATGCTGCTCAGAACTCGAGTCCATCACCATCCCGGAAAAGGTAAAAACCATTAACCCTAAGACCTTTGCAGATTGCTCCAAACTGGAATACATTATACTCCCTGCTGGATTGACTACTTTCGATGACAGTCTGGAAAATTGTCGGCCTGAATGTGTCATCTACTACAAGGACTACAAGACCGCCGCAGATGCTCTGCGTGACAACAATGTTGTACTGCAAAACGATATACTGGCAGGACACAATTTTCTTTACCTCTGCAAGGTGACCTTTGATGCCAATGGCGGCGACCTGACCGGCAAGGGCGGCAACCTGACCAACTACCTGACCGATAACCTGACAGACCACGCTGAGGTGCCGGTTTATAAGACCGAAAAAATCACTGAGACCAAGGCAAACGATCTGGATGCCATCAATGCTCCCAAACGTACGGGTTACAAGTTCACCGGCTGGTACACCACCGCAGATGGCAAGCCCGAAGATGGCAAGTTTGATGTGGACAAAACCGAAATTACGAAGGACATTACCCTCTATGCCGGTTGGAAGTTCGACCCCAATGCTCTGAGCTGCCACCCGCTGACCGTGACCGGCGGCACTGTTACTGTGAAATACAACGGCAGCGATGTGACCAGCGAGCTGCGCAGCACTGACGAGACCACCGGCCAAAAGACCTACTATGTACCGGACGGCGCAACAGTGACCGTGACGCTGGACAAGAACACAGTGCACAATGGCAAAGTGTTTGACGGTTGGTCTACCACCGGCAATCTCTCCCTGCTCACAGGTCAGGACTCCAAGGCAGAGACCATCACCTTTACCATGAGCAGTGGTGTGGATATTGCCGCACAGTACCGTGATGCCGCCACTGACCACACCCCCGATACCGATACCGCAGTCTGCCACCCGCTGACCTTGAAGGACGGCGTTATCACCAGCGTAACAGTGCCCGGCAAGAATGGTGCTGACCCCGAGGATATCACCGAGATCGTTAAAAAGAATGCCAACGAGGACGGTTCCTTTCATGTCCCCGAGGGTGCAACGGTGAGCGTTGCATTTGATAAGGATGCTTTTGCAGATAGCGGTCTGAAATTTGGCCACTGGGATATCACCGGCCTGGATGATCCGAACGCTTATCAGGATAAGGAAAGCTTTGCCTTTGAGATGCCTGCAAAGGGCGTGACCCTGAAAGCCATGACACAGGATGCATCCATTGAAGATGACGAGCCCAATGTGCTGGGCACTGCCGCAATCATTGGTACTGCCGCTGTGGGCACCGCAGTGCTGGGCTATCAGGCCTATTCTCTGGGCGCTGAATTTGCAGGCAAGCTGATGGCTCTGCCCTACTTCCCCAGCAACCGCAGCGCCCTTGCCATGATGCTGTGGGAGGATGCAGGCAAGCCCATGCCCGAATCCGAACTGCTCTACCCCGATGTCGGTCAGGAAGAGCGGGATATGGACCTGCAGCACGCCGCCCGCTGGGCCATGGAAAACGAGCTTATCCCTGACCTGAACGATGAGGGCACGGCTCCGGAAGAGATGAAGTTCTTCCCGGCCAATCCCGTAAGCAAGCTTGATGTGCTGAATGCATGGCAGAAGGCACAGGAGCTCAAGAACAACTAACGCCATCCCCGAATATTCCCAAATATACGTAGAAGCGCCTCATCCTTCACGGATGGGGCGCTTCTGCGTTGTAATGAGTCGAATTTTCTGTTATACTGTACCTGTCGGCCTTCCGACCCATTTGATGTGGGAAGGAGGTGGTAACCATGGAAATGGTAGTCTCATTTATACTGTCCGTCGCAGCGGGTGTGGTCAGCTACTACATCTGCAAGTGGCTTGAGGAACAGTTCAAGGCCGGTAAGCACTAACCCTTAGCAAGCAGGAAGCCCCCTTGGTATTCGCAGTACCGAGGGGGCTTCTTGTTGCTTTGGTGGAACCATGGAATGGTTCCGTAGTCTCATCTACAACTTTAGTATATGCACTCCTGTGCAAAAAGTCAAGAGGGCCGCCGCAGATTTTGTTTCGCATCTGCGCCTGTTTCAGCTTATCACGCCCACAGATCCTCGGGGTACAGGCCCTCCTGGGTTTTCTGGGTGATGGCGGCCACCACGGTGGGCTTATCCTCGCGGTAGGTCACACCGTACCACTTATCGGTGCTCTTGAGCACGGTGACCGCCGCCATGCCCTCATCGATGAGCTCGCTGGCCACAGTGGGCAGGAAATATTCGCATTTGAGGGGGTTCTTGGGCAGATTCTCACGCAGCCAGCCCGCAAAGCGGCGGTCGGCCTCGTCCAGGAAGCTCTTGCCGAAGCCCCACAGGTTCATGCTGACAGGTGCTTCCACCGGCAGGTCATCCGTGCCCTCACCGGTGAGGGAGGTGCAGCGGATGCCGCCCTCATAGGTCTCAATGCCGGTGCGCTCGGTCACGCTGTGCAGGGTGCCGTCCGGGTTCACCACGCAGACACCGCGGGAGACGGTGCCGTTCTCGGAGACGGTATTTTTGAGCAGGTAGCTCACCATGCAGTAATCGTAAACTGCGCCGTCCTGATGGGTGGACAGATACTCATAGATGACCTTGAAGGCCTCGGGGCCGTAGTAATCGTCCGCGTTGATGACAGCGAAGGGACCATCGATGAGGTTTTTTGCGGCCAGCACGGCGTGGCAGGTGCCCCAGGGCTTGACACGGCCCTCGGGGATGGTGAAGCCTGCGGGCAGCTCATCCAGCTGCTGGAAAGCGTATTTCACGTTCATGCCCTGAGAGACGCGGTCACCGATGGCGGCTTTGAAAGCCTCCTCGATCTCGTGCTTGATGACAAAGATCACGGTCTCAAAGCCTGCGCGGTGGGCATCGTACAGGGAGTACTCCACAATGGGCTGGCCCTTGGGGCCCACCGGGTCGATCTGCTTCATGCCGCCGTAACGGCTGCCCATGCCGGCAGCCATGACCACCAATACCGGTTTGTTCATTTTTCTTTCCTCCTGCGTCAGTGCGCTGTTCTTTGCGTCTATTATACTCCAAATTTTCCCGGGCAACAAGGGACAGCTTTTCCTTGAATTTTTGCATGGATTCTCACCCGCTGCCGTGATAGAATAGAGGCAATGGAGTTTCCGCAGAAAAGGAGAATGCTTATGTCAACCAAAACTGTCTGGATCACCGGCGCGTCCTCCGGCATCGGGCGGGAGTTTGCCCGCCGCTATGCCCGGCTGGGCTTCCGGCTCATTCTGACCGCCCGCCGCCGCGACCGGCTGGAGACCCTTGCCGCCGAGCTCCGGGCGAAGCACGGCACCCTCTGCCGCATCGTACCCGCCGACCTTGCGCAGGATGCGCAGGTCACCGCCCTGTGCGAAGCACTGGCAGACGAACGCATCGACCTGTTCATCAACAACGCGGGCTTTGGTGCCTGCGGTGCCTTTTCCGAGACGGACGCGGGCAAGGAGCTTTCCATGCTGCGGGTGAACGTGCTGGCCATGCACCGGCTGTTCAAGTTCACCCTGCGCAAGATGGAAGCACAGGGCTTCGGCACCATCCTGAACGTGGCATCCTCGGCGGGCCTGCTGCCGGGCGGGCCCTATATGGCGGGCTACTATGCCTCCAAGGCATACGTTGTCAGCCTGACCCGCGGCGTGGCTGAGGAGCTGCGGGAGCAGCACAGCCCGGTCTATGTCTGTGCCCTCTGCCCCGGCCCCGTGGACACCGAGTTCAACGACCGCGCCGACGTGGTGTTCGCCCTCAAGGGCATCACCCCGGAGCTCTGCGTGGAAGAAGCCATGCGCGGGATGCTCCGCCGCAAGACCATCATTGTGCCCAGCACCCTGATGCGCCTTGCCACCACGGCCCAGAAGCTCGTTCCCACACCCCTGCTCATGCCCATCCTGGCCCACCAGCAGAAGAAAAAGCTGGGCTGATGGCCGCTTGACAGCGCACCGCCGCTCATGTATCTTAGAGGTATCCGAAAAAGCAGGAGGAAGTCTAATATGGCATGGTTATACCATTTCAATCAGATCGTCACCCACGGCATGGAGGGGTTTCTGGAGACGGCGGTGCCGCTGATCTCCGGGCTGGCTGAGATCATCGGCCTGTTCATCATCGTCACCAGCCTTGTCAAGGCCACCTACCACTATGTGCGGGTCACCTTTTTCCATGGCCAGCACGATTTCCTCCACGAGATGTCCAGCGGCCTGACCACGGCGCTGGAGTTCCTGATGTCGGCGGAGATCGCCAAGACCTTCCTGCTGCAGAATCTGGAATCGGTGGTGCCGCTGGCGGCCACCTTTGCCCTGCGGGCCATGATGAGCCTGATGCTCCACTGGGAGATGGAGGGCGGGCACCGCTCCGGCCGCAAAAAGGAAGAAACGCCCGCCGGTGAGGCCGAGAAAAAAGAATGACTTATAAAGCTTTCCTCTTTTTTCTCGGTTCCGGGTTGTGTAAAACGTAAAAATCGCGCCCCGGCTCTTGACAGTTTTGCACAAAGGGGCTATACTCGTACCATCGAAAGCAAAGGCGCTGACGGAAGTGATTCCGCCAGCGCCTTTTGTGTTTTCGCTGGATATTGCTCGGGAGGAATAGAGGGCCTCCTGAACAAGGCTCCCGCGCACATTCGGTGCGGGGAGCGCATTACAAACCGGGGAGGTATTATAATGTTCAGTTCCATAAACACCTGTTGGGTGCTGGTTGCGGCATTCCTGGTCTACTTTATGCAGGCCGGTTTTGCGCTGTGTGAGGCGGGCTTTACCCGCGCCAAAAACACCGGCAACATCCTGATGAAAAACATGATGGACTTCTGCATCGGCACACCGTGCTACTGGGTCATCGGCTTCGGCCTGATGTTCGGCGGCACAAGCGCGTTGATCGGCGGGTTCGATCCGTTCATTCAGGGCGATTACAGCCACCTGGGGCTTAATATCCCGCTGTGGGTGTACATCGTGTTCCAGACCGTGTTCTGTGCCACGGCAGCCACCATCGTGTCCGGCTCCATGGCTGAGCGCACCAACTTCAAGGCTTACTGCGTTTATTCCGCTGCCATTTCGCTGGTGGTCTACCCCATCTGTGGCCACTGGATGTGGGGCGGCGGCTGGCTGCAGAGCATGGGCTTCCATGATTTTGCCGGTTCCGCAGCTGTTCACAATGTGGGCGGTGTGATCGCCCTGCTGGGTGCCGCAATGCTCGGCCCCCGCATCGGCAAGTACGACAAGGACGGCAACCCCCACGCCATTCCCGGCCACAACCTGACCGCCGGTGCGCTGGGCGTGTTCATCCTGTGGTTCTGCTGGTTCGGCTTCAACGGCGGCTCTTCCCTGAGCCTTGCCACCGATGAGGCCATGACCCTGACGGGCCTTGTCTGCTTCAACACCAACCTGGCCGCTGCCGTTGCCACCTGCGTGACCATGATCTTCACCTGGCTGCGCTACGGCAAGCCCGATGTCTCCATGACCCTGAACGGCTCTCTGGCCGGTCTGGTCGCCATCACCGCAGGCTGCGACGCGGTCTCTCCCTTCGGTGCCTTCCTCATCGGCTTCGTGGCCGGCATCCTTGTGGTCCTGAGCGTTGAATTCTTTGATAAGATCGCAAAGATCGATGACCCCGTGGGCGCTGTCTCCGTTCACTTTGCAAACGGCGTGTGGGGTACCATTGCCGTGGGCCTGTTCTCCAACGGCGGCGACGGCGTGGGCAAGGGCCTGTTCTACGGCGGCGGCTTTGCACAGCTGGGCACCCAGCTGCTGGGCCTTATCACCGTTGATGTGTACGTTGTAGTCGTGATGTTCATCATCTTCAAGATCATCGACAAGACCATCGGCCTGCGCGTCCCCGCTGAGGTGGAGATCGACGGCCTGGATATCCACGAGCACGGCCTGGCTTCCGCTTACGCCGGTTTCTCCATCTCCGATGCCAACGCCGCTGCCATGGTGCCCAACGAGAACACCGATCTGGGCGAGGATGATGCCTCCAAGGCAAGCGCCGTGCAGATGAACGCTGCCGTGCCTGTGGTCAAGGAGCCTGCCGTCATCCACGATGGCATCTACGACACCGGGATGCACAAAGTATCCATCATTGCAAAGCTCTCCACGTTCGATCAGCTCAAGACCGCGCTGAACGATCTGGGTGTGACCGGCATGACCGTGACCCAGGTGATGGGCTGCGGCATCCAGAAGGGCACCACCGAGAAATACCGCGGCGTGCCTGTGGACAGCACCCTGCTGCCCAAGATCAAGGTCGAGGTCATCGTTTCCAAGATCAGCGTGGACGCTGTGGTGGATGCCGCCAAGAAGGCCCTGTACACCGGCCACATCGGCGATGGCAAGATCTTTGTCTACAACGTGACCCGCGTGGTCAAGATCCGCACCGGCGAAGAGGACTTCGCCGCCCTGCAGGATGTGGAGTAACGCTCCGCACAATTTCAACCGCTGTCCCGCTTTGAAAGCGTGACGATATTTGTTCTCCTTGTTCTCCTTTTCCTTTTTCTGAAATCCATTCGGCAGAACCCCTGCTTCCTCCGCACAAGGAAGCAGGGGTTTGTCGTTGTCACCACGATGTGAGCCCCCCTGCAATGGTTCCGGGTTGACATCCCCGTGCGGGCGTGTTATTTTGGAGTGTAAAATTTTCAGTTTTTTTGTATCAGGAGTTTCTATGAGCAACTTGAATGATTTTAACCGCGAGGCCAAAGCCGCCCTGTGGGTGGTCCTGCAATGGCTGCTGCTGGCCGTGCCCACGGGTCTGGTCTGCGGCGCAGTCGGCACAGCGTTCCACCTGAGCGTGGAGTACGTCACCGAGCTGCGGGCCGCGCAGAGCTGGCTGCTGCTCTGCCTGCCGCTGGCGGGCCTTGCCATCGTGGCACTCTACAAGGTCACAAAGTGCGAAGGCGTGGGCACCAACAATGTCATCCGCGCCGTGCAGAGCGGCGAGTCGGTCAGCCTGCTGCTGGTGCCCGCCATCTTTCTGGGCACGGTGCTCACCCACCTGTGCGGCGGTTCTGCCGGCCGCGAGGGTGCAGCCCTGCAGATGGGCGGCAGCATCGGCTGGAACGTGGGCAAACTGCTCCATCTGAGCGATTACGTCCGCCGCACCGCCACCATCAGCGGGATGGCCGCGTTCTTTTCCGCTCTGTTCGGCACCCCGCTGACCGCCGCCCTGTTTGCCATGATGGTGGAGGACGTGGGGCTGACGTTCACTTCGGCCTTTATGCCCGCGTTCACTTCGGCCCTCATTGCTTACGGCGTATCCCTGTTCTTCGGGATCGCCCCGACCAATTTTGTGCTCAATTCCATCCCGCACCTGACGCTGGAAACCGCGCTTCAGACCGCCCTGCTGGGCATTGCCTGTGCCGCCGTGACCCGGCTGTTCTGCTGGACGCTTCACACCCTGGAACACGGGATCCCCAAACGGATCCCGAATCCCTGGCTCCGGGCTTTTGCGGGCGGTGCAGCCGTGGTAGCGTTCTCGTATCTGTTCGGTGTCGGGCGGTACAACGGGGCCGGAATGGCCGTCATTGCCGATGCCGTGGAGCAGGGCGCCGCGCTGCCCTGGGATTTTCTGTGCAAGATCTTCCTGACCGCCCTGACCCTGGCAGTAGGCTTCAAAGGCGGCGAGGTGGTGCCCAGCTTCTTCATCGGTGCCACCTTTGGCTGTGTGGCTGGCCCCCTGCTGGGCCTGCCCGCCGGGTTTGCCGGTGCCATCGGTCTGGTCTGCGTGTTCTGCGGAGCCACAAACGCCCTGATCCCCTCCATCCTGCTGGGATTCGAGCTGTTTGGCGGGCAGGGGCTGGAGCTTATTGCGCTGGGCTGCGGCGTGTGCTACATGCTCTCGGGCCACTACGGCCTCTACAGCAGCCAGACCTTTGTCACCAACAAGCTGCGGCCGGAGTACGCCTCCCACAAGTGGCGGGTCAAGCTGAAGAAAAAAGAAGAATGATTTTTCGCAGATTTTCGCCGCGGAGAGCTTGATTTTTTGCCGCCATCGTGCTACAATCAGCGTAGTTTCATCCTGACCAAAGCGATGATGCGGACAAACCGAAGCTCGTTCCCCATGACGCAGAGAGGGCTGCCCCGGATACCGGGTGCTGCAAGCAGCCTGCCGTGCATCGGGCTTCTACCACCGCAGAGCGCAGAGGAGAACCTCTGCCGGGTGCGCCCGTTACAGCACAGCGAGTGGCGTGTTCTCAAGGGCACGCAATTCGGGTGGAACCGTGGAACGCGTGAAATTTTCAGGCGCTTCATCCCGTAAATTTGAGCGGGATGGAGCGCTTTTTTGTTTTAACTTTCATCAAAAGGAGAACCACTATGAAGATCATCTACAAAGACGGCCATGTGGACGAGTGCCCGCAGGACCAGGAACTGCATGTTATCCGCCACACCGCTGCTCACATCATGGCGCAGGCCATCAAGCGCCTGTACCCCGAGGCTGACTTTGCCTTTGGCCCTGCCACCGAGAACGGCTTCTACTACGATGTCGATCTGGGCGACACCAAGCTCACCGATGACGATCTGGCCAACATCGAAAAAGAGATGCGCAAGATCTGCAAGGAAAATCTGGCCATCAAGCCCTTCATCCTGCCCCGTGACGAGGCTGTGAAGCTGATGGAGGAGCGTCAGGAGCACTACAAGATCGAGCACATGGCTGATCTGGCCGACGAGACCGAGTTCAGCTTCTTCCAGCAGGGCGAGTACGTGGATATGTGCATCGGACCCCACCTGACCTACACCAAGGCGCTGAAGGCCTTCAAGATCACCCAGCAGTCCGGCGCATACTGGAAGAACGACAAGGAAAACAAGATGCTGACCCGTATCAACGGTGTGGCATTCCACAACCAGGAAGAGCTGGAAGCCTGGGAGAAGGAGCAGCAGGAGGCCCGTGAGCGCGATCACCGCAAGATCGGCAAGGAGATGGGCCTGTTTATGACCGACGACCTGGTGGGCCGCGGCCTGCCCATGTTCCTGCCCGCAGGCTACACCGTCTGGCAGGAGCTGGAGAACTATATCAAGGAGAAGGAGCGTGCACGCGGCTACCTGCACGTTATGACTCCCTGCATCGGCACTGTGAACCTGTATAAGACCTCCGGTCACTGGGATCACTACCGTGAGAACATGTTCCCCGCCATGGAGATGGAGGGCGAGAGCTATGTCCTGCGCCCGATGAACTGCCCCCACCACATGATGATCTACGCAAATCGTCCCCACTCTTACCGTGATCTGCCCATGCGCATCGGTGAGATCGCACACGATTTCCGCTACGAGTCCTCCGGCACCCTGAAGGGCATTGAGCGCGGCCGCCACTTCTGCCAGAACGATGCCCACCTGTTCTGCACTCCGGAGCAGATCAAGAGCGAGGTCGCCGATGTCTGCAACCTGATCTTCGAGACCTACAAGGACTTCAAGATCACCGATTACCGCTGCGTTCTGTCCCTGCGTGACCCCGCCGACAAGAAGAAGTACCACGACGACGATGCCATGTGGAACCACGCCGAAAACGCTCTGCGCGAGGTGCTGACCGAGCTGGGCATCCACTTCACCGAGGAGATCGGCGAGGCCGCCTTCTACGGCCCCAAGCTGGACGTGAACGTCAAGCCCGCCGTGGGTGCTGAGTATACCCTGTCCACCTGCCAGCTGGACTTCTGCCTGCCCGCAAAGTTCCACCTGACCTATGTGGACAAGGACGGTTCCGAAAAGACCCCCGTTGTTCTGCACCGTGCGATCCTGGGCTCCCTAGACCGCTTCATGGCCTACCTGATCGAGGAGACCAAGGGCAAGTTCCCCACCTGGCTGGCACCTGTTCAGGTCAAGGTCCTGCCCGTTTCCGAAAAGACCCTCGAGTATGCGGAGAGCATCACCGAGAAGCTGGTGGAGGCCGGTGTCCGCGTGGCTCTGGACGACGACAACCAGAAGATCGGCTACAAGATCCGTGCCGCACAGCAGGTGGACCGTGTGCCCTACATGCTGGTTCTGGGTGCAAAGGAAGCCGAGGCTGGCAACCTCTCTGTCCGTGACCGCAAGGGCGAGACCACCACGATGGAAGTGGATGAATTCATCGCAAAGGTCACCGACGAGATCAAGACCCGCAGCTACAATGCGTAAGTTCTGAACAAAACCTATAAAGGGAGACCGCTTCCAGCCGGAGGCGGTCTCTTTTTATTTTGTATCTGTTAATTTTTCGTGCGCTGTATTGCATTTTTCGTGCAAAGCGCTATAATAATAGTAAAGGAGATGATTTGTATGGCAACGACCAATATCAGCATTCGGATGGACTCCGACTTGAAATCTCAGGCTGATGCCTTGTTTTCGGAACTCGGCATGAACCTTTCGACAGCGTTCAATATCTTCGTCCGGCAGTCCCTACGGGATGGCGGCATCCCCTTTGAGATCAAGATGGACCAGCCCAACAAGGAGACCATGGCCGCTATGTTGGAAGCAGAGCGCATTGCAAAAGACCCGAATGTAAAAGGTTACACCGATCTCGATGAATTATTTGCGGACTTGAAAAAATGAAAAAGACAAAGTACACTGTCAAAACGACATCTCAGTTCAAACGCGATTATAAACACGCAATAAGACGGCATCTCGAAATTTCTCTTTTAGAAGATGTTGTCGCACATCTTGCGCTTGGTGAGCCTTTGCCCGACAAAAACCGCGACCACGCTTTGACCGGTGACTGGATCGGCCACCGGGAATGCCATATCCAGCCGGACTGGCTGCTCATCTACCGCATTGAGGATAATGTTCTGGTGTTGACGCTGACCCGCACCGGAACCCACAGTGATTTGTTCAATAAATAAGTACAGCGCCGCGTTCCCGAAAATGGGAAGGCGGCGCTTGTTTTATGCTTATTTTGTTTTACAAGCAGTTACTTCAGCAGGTTATTATCCGTAAAGTAGTCAATACGCATGGCTTTGCGGACATTGGCCAGGGTGGCGGCAGCGGTCTTTTCGGCCACGGCGCTGCCTTCCTTCAGGATCTCCACGACCTCGGGCAGGCGCTGCTCCCACTCCTTGCGGCGGTTGCGGATGGGCTCCAGCTCGGCCTGCATGACGGCGTTGAGGAACTTCTTGATCTTCACGTCGCCCAGACCGCCACGCTGATAGTGGGCCTTGAGCTCATCGAGGTTCTGGTACTCCGGCAGGAACTCGGCGAAGTGCTCGGGGCGGCTGAAAGCGTCCAGATAGATGAACACGGGGTTGCCCTCCACCTTGCCGGGATCCTGCACCCGCAGGTGGTTGGGGTCGGTGTACATGGACATGATCTTCTTCTTGATGTCCTCGGGTTCATCCGACAGGTAGATGCAGTTGCCCAGGCTCTTGCTCATCTTGGCCTTGCCATCGATGCCGGGCAGGCGCAGGCAGGCGGCATTCTGGGGCAGCATGATCTCAGGCATGGTCAGGGTCTCGCCGTAGACGGCGTTGAACTTGTGCACGATCTCGCGGCACTGCTCCAGCATGGGCATCTGATCCTCACCGGCCGGCACAGTAGTGGCACCGAACGCCGTGATGTCCGCTGCTTGGCTGATGGGGTAGGTGAAGAAGCCCACCGGGATGCTGGTCTCGAAGTTCCGCATCTGGATCTCGCTCTTCACGGTGGGGTTGCGCTGCAGGCGGCTCACCGTGACCAGATTCATATAATAGAAGCTCAGCTCGGTCAGCTGAGGCACCATGGACTGGATGAAGATGTGGACCTTGTTGGGGTCCAGACCGCAGGCCAGATAGTCCAGTGCCACCTGCAGGATGTTCTGGCGAACCTTCTCCGGGTTATCGGCGTTGTCCGTCAGGGCCTGCGCGTCAGCGATCATAATATAGATCTCGTCGAACTTGCCGGTGTTCTGCAGGCGCACGCGCTCCTTCAAAGAGCCAACGTAGTGGCCAACATGCAGGCGGCCCGTGGGACGGTCGCCGGTCAGAATGATCTGTTTCATGGTAATGATTCTCCTTATCGTACACGAACCTCTCCGTCAATGCTCCGCATTGCCACCTCTCCTGCTAGGAGAGGCAAGCCAGCTTTTCTTGGCTCCCCTACCAGGGGAGCTGGCCGCCGCCAGGCGGACTGAGAGGTTTAATCGTTATTTATAAGTATATCCCCCGCCGCATTCGCTGTCAACAAAAAGAAAAAAGCGATGGAACATTTCCATCGCTTTACTGGCGCCTCTTGCCTGACTCGAACAGGCGACACCCTGATTAACAGTCAGGTGCTCTAACCGACTGAGCTAAAGAGGCATCTATATAAAACGGCACATGACCGTTTTACTACTATAAAATGGTGACCCGTACCGGAATCGAACCGATGTTAAAGGCGTGAGAGGCCTCTGTCTTAACCGCTTGACCAACGGGCCATACGTCCATTTTCGCATCGGGGTTTCGCTCCCGACTCGATTATTTTAGCATAGCAGTCGTACTTTGTCAACAGGAAATTTCAAGTTTTTCAGAAATTTGTGCTGCGGGCCTCCCGCCCCGGTTTTTCCGCTCTGGGATACCCGCTTGCATCCAGAATCGACAAAATATTATCAAAGTTGTGTTTTGGGTCTCTTTTCTTTATTTTGTTCGCCGCGGTTCCCCTTCCTTCTTATGAAATCACTTCAAACAGCTAAGATTCTGAATGAAATTTGTTACATTTATAAGAACCTTTTGTCCCCTCTGGTTGATTTTGGAATGTTTTTATGTATAATGATAAACAGGAGAATACGCATCTGTATTTCTTCATCGCCCGCGCTGCCCATTGGCTAAGGGCCTGTGCGTCGCGCGATCAGAATTGATCTGAACGAAAGAAGAGGTATAAGTATTATGGCAAAGGTAGATCTGAGCAAGTACGGCATTACCGGCACGACCGAGGTCGTGTATAACCCCTCTTACGAGCAGCTGTTCGAGGAAGAGACCAAGCCCAGCCTGGAAGGCTACGAAGTGGGCAAGGTCAGCGAGCTGGGCGCTGTGGACGTTATGACCGGCATCTACACCGGCCGTTCCCCCAAGGACAAGTTCATCGTGATGGACGAGAACTCCAAGAACACCGTTTGGTGGACCAGCGACGAGTACAAGAACGACAACCACCCCGCTTCTGAGGAAGCCTGGGCTGCCGTGAAGGAGATCGCAAAGAAGGAGCTGTCCAACAAGCGCCTGTACGTTGTGGATGCTTTCTGCGGCGCAAACAAGGACACCCGCATGGCTGTTCGTTTCATCATGGAAGTGGCCTGGCAGGCACACTTCGTCACCAACATGTTCATCAAGCCCACCGCTGAGGAGCTGGAGAACTTTGAGCCTGATTTCGTTGTTTACAACGCTTCCAAGGCCAAGGTCGAGAACTACAAGGAGCTGGGCCTGAACTCCGAGACTGCTGTTATGTTCAACATCACCAGCAAGGAGCAGGTCATCGTCAACACCTGGTACGGCGGCGA
>OLXI01000643.1_pt1 | contig 20210 bp, 17 predicted proteins | sample 1674181 | NCBI WGS metagenome assembly OLXI01 (sample SAMEA103958148, study PRJEB25191) | human gut metagenome | reverse complement strand
AATGCAAATAAATGTGTAACTTTGCCATGCAGACCGCTCCGCAGAAGCCCGGTCATGGGCAATGCGGGTGGGCTGGCAGACATTTTTTTGAAAGCGTTTATCCGCGCTTTGTCTTAGATTGTCCGAAATGTGGCAATTTCTGAAATCCATTCTGAGACAATAGCGACGATAGATGTCCTTTGGGTTATGTAATGACCGATACTTATCTGTTCGTGCAAGCAAACAGCCATGGCATCAATTACATAAACAAGCGTGGGCTTCTGCGTTGCTCGTATGAATGGATTGGGCAATGCCACATGCCCGGATGGTCGGAGGAGCAAACGATGATGACGTCCACGCTTTTCTGCTTACAAACATCCGGACAGGGCGTTGTCCGGGCCAAAAACCCCAAAGTGACATTATGACACTACTCAAACACCTCAACAATGAAAAATCGGCATAAGCCGAGACCTCGGCGATGCAATATCCCGCATCCCAACCCGACCACACGTCTATCATCCCCGGCCATCTTATTCACACAATCATCCGACCGGCACTCCTACTAATCCTATTGCTCTTCTCCGCTTTCCCTGCCCTCGCCTACGACTGCCAAGTTGACGGAATATACTACAATCTCAATACAACCGATAAATCAGCGAGTGTAACGTATTATGAGTACACGCAAAGCACATATACGGGCGATATTATTATTCCTGAGACTATCACATACGACGAGACAACATATTCCGTCACTTCCATTGGCGAGAGTGCCTTCGCCGGCTGCTCCGAGTTGACCTCCATAACCATCCCCAACTCCGTCACTTCCATCGGCAATCTCGCCTTTGTCCTCTCCGGGCTGACATCCGTAACCATCCCCAACTCCATCACTTCTATCGGTCTCAATGCCTTCCGCGACTGTTCAGCGCTGACATCCATGACGTTTAATGCTGAAAAGTGCTCCGAAATGGATTCCCGTTATTCTGTATTTTTAGGCTGTACAAATCTTACATCCTTGACTATTGGCGACAAAGTCGCGATAATTCCCGAGTTGGCTTTCTCCGAATGCTCCGGACTCTCTTCATTGGTGGTTAATAAAAACAATGGTAAATACGATTCTCGCGACAATTGCAATGCAATTATAGAAACATCCACAAATGAATTAATCAAAGGTTGTAAAAGCACAATTATTCCCAATTCTGTCACTTCCATCGGCGATGACGCCTTCTACGGCTGCTCCGGGCTCACTTCAATATTCATCCCCAACTCCGTTACTTCAATCGGTGAATACGCCTTCTCAATCTGTTCAGGGCTCACCTCCGTGATCGTTGACGAAAGCAACGGCACATATGATTCCCGCGACAATTGCAACGCAATCATAGAGACATCCACAAACAAATTAGTAGTTGGCTGCAAAAGCACGACTATCCCCAACTCCGTCACTTCTATCGGCGATGGCGCCTTCTACGGCTGCTCCGGGCTCACTTCAATATTCATCCCCAACTCCGTCACTTCTATCGGCATCAAGGCCTTCCGCGACTGCTCCGGACTCACTTCCGTGACCATCCCCAACTCAGTCACTTCTATCGGCGAGTGGGCCTTTGCCGACTGCTCCGGACTCACTTCAGTGACCATCCCCAACTCCGTCACTTCCATCGGCGACTACGCCTTCTTCCGCTGCTTCGGACTAACCTCCGTGACCATAGGCAATTCCGTCACTTCCATCGGCGAGAGCGCTTTCGCCTACTGCTCCGGACTAACTTCCGTGACCATCCCCAACTCCGTCACTGCCATCGGCGGCTACACCTTCTCCGGCTGCTCCGGGCTCACTTCCGTGACCATTCCCAACTCCGTTACTTCTATCGGCGAATATGCCTTCGCCGACTGCTCTGGGCTGACTTCTGTAGTGGTTGACAAAAATAATGGCACATATGATTCTCGCGACAATTGTAATGCAATTATAGAGACATCCACGAACAAATTAGTCGTTGGTTGTAAAAACTCTATCATCCCCAATTCCGTCACTTCCATCGGCAGCTACGCCTTCCTCGGCTGCTCCGGGCTCACTTCAGTGACCATCCCCAACTCTGTCACTACAATCGGCGACGGTGCTTTCTGCAACTGCTCCGGGCTGACCTCCGTGACCATCGGCAATTCCGTCACTACAATCGGCTACTTCGCCTTCCACAACTGCTCCGGGCTCACTTCCGTGACCATCCCCAACTCCGTTACTTCAATCGGCGGATTCGCCTTCGCCGGCTGCTCCGGGCTCACTTCCGTGTTCATCGGCAATTCCGTCACTTCAATCGGCAAATATGTCTTCTGGGGCTGCTCCGGGCTGACAAAACTGGTCTCTTGGGCCGTTGAGCCGCCCACATGTGGTGAAGGTGTATTTGAAGAAGTCGATAAAACAGCTTGTCAGTTGCTTGTCCCGGAAGAGTCTGTCGACCGGTACAAGATTGCCAATCAGTGGGAGGAATTTATGTATATATTAGGGTGTAGTGGCGTGGATGATGTAAGCGTGGATTCGCAGAACGCGGTCTACGAGGTGTACAACCTGCAAGGCGTACGCGTGGGCAGCGGTATGCGCGAAGCGGAAGTCGCCGCCGATGCCCTGCCCCACGGCGTCTACATCCTTGTGTCGCCGCAGAGCCGCAAGAAGCTGAAAATCTAACGGATTGAGCCTGTAAAAACAGGAGCTGATTCACTTATTATATTTATTTGAAGTGTGCGGATATTGACGATGGTTGTCGTCGGTGTCCGCACCTGATGTGTGTAATGGTTTATGAATTACGATTAGCGAATGATGGCGTGATGTGTGATGGATTTGGTATTTGCGGTATTGGAGAAAAATGCGTAATTTTGGGGGCATAACGTAAAAGGAATTATAACAATTGGTGATGGTCGTAGGGCCTGCGCCATAAAATACTGATAATAGCAATGATAAAGACAATCCTCACAGGGGCGGCACTGCTGGCGATGTTGCCGCTGTATGCCGCGACAGACGCGGACAGCGTGGCCACTGACAGTATCAAGGGCTTCAAATTCACGGACGTATACACGGTCAAGACCACGAGCGTCAAGGACCAGAACAAATCGGGGACATGCTGGTGTTTTGCCGGCACTTCGTTCTTCGAGGACGAGATTCTGCGACAGGGAGGCGATTCGCTGGACCTGAGCGAGATGTTCACCGTATGGCACACGTATGATGAAAAGTGTGAGCGCTTTGTTCGCAATTACGGCGAGGTGAACTTTGCCCCCGGCGGGTCGTTGCTGGACGTGCCCTACGTCTGGAAAAAATACGGCGTCGTACCCGAGGAAGTGTATTCCGGCCTGCAGTACGGCGAGGATAAGCACGTCCACGGCGAACTGGACGGGATGCTTGCCGCGATGCTAAAAGTCGTGGTCAAGAAGCCCAATAAGAAGATTTCGAAGGCATGGCGCACGGCCGTGCGCGGTGTGCTGGATGCCTATCTTGGCAAACTGCCCGAGACTTTCACCTATCGCGGCAAGAAGTACACGCCGCAAAGCTATGCCGCAAGTCTGCCTATACGTATCGATGACTATGTAACCATATCGTCGTTTACGCATCATCCTTTCTACGAGGAATTTACGCTCGAAGTGCCCGACAACTGGCTTGCCGGACGGTACTTTAACGTGCCTATGGATGAGATGAAGGCTGTGGTGGACAATGCCATCGCCAAGGGCTTCCCCGTGGCTTGGGCAGCCGATGTCAGCGAAGGCGGTTTCAAGTGGACCAAGGGCGTGGCTCTGATGCCTAAGGGCAAGACCGAAGGCGATATGGATGGCACCGAGTTGTCGCGCTGGGTGACACTCAGCGACAAAGAACGCCAAAATGATAAATATAACTTCGAAGGCCCGGTGGAAGAAATCACCGTGACACAGGAGTCTCGTCAGGATATGTTTGACAGTCAGGAGACTACCGACGACCACGGCATGGAAATCGTTGGCATAGCCACCGACCAAGACGGCAATCGCTACTACAAAGTTAAGAATTCGTGGGATACCAATCAGGTATACGGCGGATACATCTACGTAAGCGAGCCGTTCTTCCTGGCCAAGACCATAGGCATCTACGTGCATCGCGATGCGGTGCCTGCCGCTACGGCAAAGAAGATGAAATAAAGCGATTGATGCTTCGGCATCAAATCGCACGGATATAGCAGCACCAAAATGGCTACGGCGGCCGGGGCGGCAGACAAATGCCGACGGTCGCCGTAGCCGCAAATATAGCAATATCAGGGATGAAACGTATAGGCATTTTGTCGGACACGCATAGCACGTGGGATGACCGTTACGCCGTCCATTTCAAGGACTGCGATGAGATTTGGCACGCCGGGGACATCGGCGACATTGACCTGTTGCTGCGGCTGCAAGCCATAGGCCCGATGGTGCGTGCCGTACGCGGCAATATCGACCATGGCGATGTGGCACGCGTTTGCCCCGAGTTGCTGCAATTCGAGGTGGAAGGCGTACACGTGGTGCTTACCCATATCGGCGGGTATCCGGGACACTATACATCCGGGATGTATGCGCTGCTGCGTCGCACGCGTCCGCAACTGATGGTGGACGGCCATAGCCACATCTTACGCGTGATCTATGACAAAAGCCTCGGGGTGCTGCATATCAATCCCGGCGCAGCAGGTACGCAGGGATGGCAGCAGGTACGTACACTGGTACGCCTCACTATCGACGGCATCGACATCCGCGACTTGCAGGTCATCGAATTAGGCAAGAAAATCATATGAGAAATACCGAACATCAACAACGAATAGGATAAATGAAACTGTACGGCATATTGGCCATAACCGCTTCGGTCACGATACTTATAACCTCGTGCAAAACCACCGAGAAGAACTACCGCACCGCCTATGAGCGTACAATGACGGCGCAGGATACCACGCACCTCGAATTTGAACAAACCATCTACGGACGCTATCGCCGCGATATGCGTGTCTCCGAGTCAATTGTCGGCGGCGATACCGTGGCCACACGCATCCAACGCGTGTTCATCACCCCGGGCGACAGCGTGCCGAACAAGCTCAAGACCTATAATCTCATTATAGGGCAATTCAAACAGCTGTTTAACGCCAATTCCATGCGCCAACGCCTGCGTGATATGGGCTATACGGACGCCTTTGTGGTGCAAACCGCCGAGCCGTACTATTATGTCGTGGCTCAGGACTATGATGATCAGGCTCAGGCTGTGGCCGCCCTCAAGCGCATGCGAGCCAATCCGCCTTTCCGCCTCCGCGACCCGCTGCCCTTTCTCCTCCGCCCTGCCCGCTAAAAATATCAAGCGCAAGGCATGATTTCACGAAAACAGGGCCTCGCGGCATTATCAAAGACGAAAATCTCGCTTTTAGATGTTGGCTATACAGGTTATACTATTTTTGGCGGTTATCGGCTGCCGAAGCTGACACGCAGTCCGATGTTGAGGTTGAAATTCAAAGGCTTTTCGCTGTATATGGTTTCGATGTTCGAGCCATTGTCAAAGTAGTAACTTAGACCCGGTTCGGCGTATATGCCCACCATCGACGAGATGTTGTATTGCACTCCGGCGCCGGCGTTTACTGACCATTGCAACGGGCGGATGCTGATGCTTTCGTGCCCGTCATCGCGCGTTTGGCCGTTGATGACATAAGATTTTTTTAGCGTTCCCGATACGCATTTGTCGGCCTCGAATCCGGCGCCGACATATATATCGAAATTTTTCCACGACATGGCACGTATGCGCACGCCCACGGGAATGCCTACATAATGCAGGCTTTGTTCTCCGGCAAAATAATACGAGTCGCTGCCTTCGTGAATGTCGGCTGAGAGGTATGAGTATGCAATGCCGGTCTCTACTGACACCCGGTCATTGATGCGGTAGGCTATGGAAGCTCCGGCATGAACCGGCAGGCGATGGCGTACGCGGCGGTCGGCAAGATGGCCTTTATTCGTTACGAGCATCCCCATATATGGATCATCCTTCCAATTGGCATCACCCGGGTCAATACCCATCAGACCGAAAGATGTATATCGTTGCATAGACGTGCCGCCTGTGCCGGCTGTGGTGTATATGGATGCGGCCAGACGACCTGAGTCATAAGCCTCTTGCTGTTGTTGCCTATCGCGCTGTCGGCTGTTGTAGGTGACAGTCTTGTCTTGCTTTACCTCGTGCCTTATGGGCGGTAGTGAGTGCGTAAAAGACTCGGAAGCGGATTCATTTGAGTCGACGGGATGCACATTCAGGCTTTCGCCGTCGGATTTGATTTGCATCGACGATGTACCCTCGACGCCCTCGACAATTACCGGTTTTGCCTCGGCAAGGGTTGCATATGGTGTATGTTCGAACTCCGAAGCTCGTATTTCGGCCGCCGAATTATTACCCGGGTCGGCATCGGCACTTGTGACGGCAGGTGCATTGTTCGCGGATGCCTGTGCTCGAGTGTTTGGATTGCTTTCGCTATGTACAACCAAGGAGCTGTCCGGTTGTAAGATATATATGCCGAGGCCGATGGCCGCTACTACAACGGCGGCCGCTGCATAACGTCCTGCGCGTATCCATAGCTTCTTCTGTTGTCTGCGCCCGACAGCCGAATCGATAGCGGACCACAAATCTTGTGGCACCTCGGCTTCGTAATCGGACATTTTGTCGCGTATGTCTTTGAGCCGGTCTTCTTTCATGAGACGGAATTTTGTGCGGTTCGGTATTTGTTGATTTTGGAAGCGAGCAAGGCTTTGGCTCGGTGCAATTGTGAGGCGGAGGTGCTTTCGGAGATGCCGAGCAGTGCGGCTATTTCCTTATGCGACCGTTGTTCGAGGACATAGAGGTTGAACACGGCCCTATACCCGTCCGGCAACTCGCGTATCATCTTGTGTATCACTGCGGCCGGGACTTGTTCCGTGTCCGGGTCTTCGTCTGCAAGGTTTTCCTGTTGGGGTGACAGCGGGACAAATACGGTCTTGCTGTCGCGTAGGTGCTTGAGTGCCTGATTGACCACGATGCGCGTCAGCCAGCCTTTGAACGATCCGCTGCCGCGGTACTCAAACGACCCGGCTGCATCGTAAATGCGAATAAATGCCTCTTGGAGTACGTCTTTGACATCATCGTCATCGGCAATGTAACGGGTGCATACGGCAGTAAGGTAGCGTGCATATGCATCGTAAACCGCACGCAAAGCCGCGCGGTCGCCTTGATGCAGGCGCAGAGCCATTTGCTGTTCGTTGTCGGGTGTCGTGCCGCTGCCGGGCATATTGGAGGTAAAGTCGAAGTTAAGTCTCGCTTTTGACGGTGAGAGCGGGTCGCGGAATTTTCGCGACCCGCCCAACCGTTCGTCTCGGATGAGCTAATGAATATTACTCTACATATAAACTATAAGCCATGCCTTTGGGTGTGGAGGATGCTGTTCTCTTTTTCAGCTCGAAAGTGGCGGACTTGCTGCCGGAGAATGACATCCATTTCAGTGTGAATTTTGCCGTGCCCTTGTCCCCGAAGTCCAGTCCGTTGAGGTTGAAGGCAATGAGTGCATCGCCCATCACGCCGTCTACGTCTTTGTGCGCGTTGTGTCTTAGCTCGAGCACGTAAGGATCTTTGGCATCGGTGTCGGTTACGAGGTTGAGAGAGTGCTTGATGCCTCGTTTGCCCCAGATGGTGCGGAAACGCAGTGTCAGGTATCCGTCTTCGGCCACAGTCACCCAGTCGCGCACTATCTCGACAGGGTCTTTGCCGTATTTTTCGTCATCAGCGGCTGCACTGCCCAAGGTTTTTTCGGGCATCTTGGTGCGTATGCTGTCTATCCATACCACTTTGACTCGTCGTTCGGTGGCTCGGCTGTCTTCGTCTATGTAGTTGACAAGCGCACGCACTTCCTTGTCGCCGTAGGGTGACCGGCTCATATTGGTGGGAATAAGTACGGTGGCATCATCGAGATTCATGACAAAGCTTCCTCCGTCTTGCGGCACCACGGTGACCAGTGCCGTGGGGCGGTCGCGGATGTCATCGTCGTCGTTTAAACAGGATTGAAGCCCAAAGGGCAGAGCCATCGCGATGGCAAATGTAAGATATTTGAACTTGTTCATATTCGTAATTGCTTTATGTCGGTTGGTATTAAGCTTTTCTGACGTGTAAATCCAGTATCGGGCGCAATCTTGCATCCGAATACCGAAAAAACCGTAAATTTGCATCACCGACCAGTGTACAAAGATATGAAAAAGTCTTGGAATATAGCCTATACTTGGAAGTATGTCGTTGTGGTAGCGTTGATTATGCTCTTTGTTGATGAGTGTCGCGCTCAGGACGAAACACGTCCCTACCATTGGCGAGGCTATATGCAGATGGGGCTGAATACGGACGGATGGTAAGCGCATTTCGGCATTGCATGGATGTCGACACCATACACCGGCGTAGCCGCCTCCATAGGCTTTGCCGGCGAAGTTAGACCATTTTATGCTTGGGGCGCGGACTATTATGATACGCATGACCCGGACGAATACTGTACTCGTTTTGTTTTCAAACCTTCGGTGATACTGCGCACGCCCACACTTTTTCGCATTCCGAGCATCGGCGGCGATTTCCGCTTGGTTTTTATGCCGGGTCTGACAATAGCTCCTCCGGCCATCGGTAGTCACAACTCGGACTGGGCGTATTGGCGAGCCGAAGGCGGCTTATTGATGAATTTTGACCGCTTCGGACTTTCGCTGACCTATTCGTACTCGAGTTTCAAGCTCTTCGACGGCAATCCCCAAGGCTTTACGGATTATAATCCGAAGTATAAGACGCACTCGGTATGTCTCAATTTCAGTATGGCCTTTTGATGTTACTGTAGTCCGATAATCACTTGCTGTAATACACTTAAAAATAATCTGTTGGCTGTAAGCTCAGTGAATTGTGAGCCTTTTGTTCAGTGAATTGTGAGTGATTTATTCAGTGAAATGTGAACAAAAGAGCCTAAGCCTAATCGCAAGTTAATCTTTGAGGCAGCCGATAGGGATAACGTATACTCCGTCTTTACGTTGGTATGCGTATTTGCCCACTCCGATGATAACGGCCAAAAACGATGGCGTGGGCATCTTGTCTGTATCAATTTTATCTGCAAGGGCTTTCAGGCTGCAAGCTCCTTCCTCGATTCGTTCGCTGCCACCTAATTTTACTTCGAGTAATGCATATCTGCCGTTGCGAAGATGTATCACAGCGTCACATTCTAAGCCGCTACTATCCCTATAATGGTACAACTTGCCGTCCAAAGCCTCCGCATAAATGCGCATGTCGCGTACTACAAGGTCCTCAAAAAACAGCCCGAAGGTTTGTAAATCATTGATTAAGTCATTAGGCCCAAGACCGAGTGCCGCAGTGCCGATGCTTGGGTCTACAAAATGTCGGGTGTCACTCGTGCGGATTGCAGCTTTGCTCCTGATGTTGGGATTCCATGCTTCGAGATCTTCGATGACATATAGCTTTTTTAATGCCTTGACATAGTCCATAATGGTGTTTTCGTCCAAGGTGCCGGTGTCATTTGCAATCATATCCTTTCGGATAGTTGTTATCGGCACTTGCTGAGAAATATTACGGGCGTATGAGCGCAGTAGCAAGTGCGCACGCTCGGTGTTGCGTCTTACATTATCCACTCGTTTAATATCGTAATTTACCACTGAATCGTAGTAGTCAATCGCTTGATCGAGAGATACATCAGAAGATATGATTGTAGCCCAGGGCCAGCCCCCGCGACAGGTTAGATATGCAATATCGTCCAATCCGAGGCCGTTTTGCTTGACGTCAAAATTGCTTTTTTCGAAAAGGCTTTTAAGGCTTATGGAACCATTGGATTCACCGGATTCGTACAAGCTCATAGGACGCATTTTGAGGTGCGAAAAGCGCCCCGTGCCGCTGTGAACCGTTTCGTATGCTTCGGGCAATACGGACGAACCTGTCAGGATGAATTGTGACGGTTCGTTACGAAGGTCTACCTCGTTGCGAATGCAGTCCCATATCGGGGGCAGGGCTTGCCATTCGTCTATAAGCCTTGGCGTTTTGCCTTCGAGCAATTCTTTAGGTTCCAATTCAATCATTTGTGCGCTTTGCGACAATACGGCCGAATTGCCCAAATCGAGGACACTTTTAGCCAACTGCTTGGCTGTGGTCGTTTTGCCACACCATTTTGGTCCTTCGATGAGCACAGCTCCTTTCTCTCGGACTTTGCGCTCCAAAATCTTGTCTGCTATACGCGGCTTATACTTCGTCATATCATTTCTGTTTTATGTGTGCAAAGTTATGCTTTTTTATCTTGTAAATCAAATTTTTCCGGGAATTTTCAGTGAATTGTGAGCCTTTTGTTCAGCGAATTGTGAGTGATTTGTTCAGTGAAATGTGAGCAATTTGTTCGGCGAATTGTGAGTATGAGGCAGAAAAACAGGTATACCGAGCGCAAAAACAGAGGAGGACGCCAACCGACGTCCTCCTCGTTGGATGTCGTAATATTGTGTGTATAAGGTCGATAATATTGTCAGATTGCGAAAAAAAGTGCTGTGGTGATGGCCACGCTGCTCAGAACGGTACCGACAGCGGCGGACGAGGTGGCTGCGTGTGCGGAGGTGGCTGCGGCGTGCGCTGATGTGTGTGTCGTGGCGTCTGTGGCCGTCTGTGCTGCGGTGGCTACGGTGTCTGTCGGAATAGAATCGGTGACGGTAACGGTCTCCATAATGCCACGATTGTATTCGATGCAATGCGCGGTGTGTACTGCATCAAGGTAATTGAACATCAGGATGGCGGCGACAATTAGGATAAATTCGACGATGCACAGCGTGATGATGGAGGTACGCGAAGGGCCTTTGACTTTGAATAGTGCCACGCAGGCACCCCAAACGACCAGAAAGCAGGGAATGATGATGGCAAGTAGAACCGAAAGAATAGCCATACCGGCGATGTATTCGTTGCCTATAGCTTTTCCCCCGAAGTTGATGTCAAAATTAGACAACACCCATTCGGGCGAGGTGAAGACACCCATAATCATAAGAAACAGAGCGCATACGGCAGCAATGGCGCATCCGATACCGATGCTTCCGGCAATAAATCCGGCAAATGCTGCGATGGCGCGCCCGAGTATCGAAAAGAAAGAATTGTTGATACCCTTGGCGGCGCGGTTGGCCGTATCACGCACGGTTTGACCGATGGTGGCGGCGGTGACCGGCATCCCGACCATACGCAACTTTTGTTCGGCTGTCTGAGCCGGTGGTATTATTATCCAGGCAATGATATACGCCAGTACGCATGGCCATACGGTGGTGAGCAGCGCAATTATGACGGCGCATAGGCGTACTGTGGTGGCACTCCATCCGTTGTATTTGGCAAGTCCGGAAAGCACGCCGCCGAATACGCAGTCTTCGACATCGCGGAACAGCTTGCGGCTTTCGCGTGCCTGTGCCTGGGAAGGGAAGGGTGGAGGTGTAGATGGCGGAGTGTTCTCCGCATCCTCTGTGTCAGATGTCGCGGCAGCCTCAGCGCCTATTTGCTCGGGGCGGCCGATGATGTCGATGACGGAGTTGATGTCGCGGATGCTGACCACTGATGTGGGACACATTTCGGCCAAATGTTCGGACACGCGAGCTTCGATATCGCTGACTATTTCGTCCGAGTCGTCCCCATTACCAAAGGCTGTGCCCAGTTGCTTGAGGTAGGATTGAAGCAGGTCGTATGCGTCCTCATCTATATTGAAGATACGACCGTCTATGTTTACTGAGAATGACTTTTTCATATGTTTTTGCTTCTAAGGATTTCGATGGATGTTGCTATTTCCGACCATGCGGTAGTGAGTGCTGCCAATATATCGCGTCCCCGGTCGGTTAGAGTGTAATATTTGCGTGGTGGCCCCGAAGGTGATTCTTCCCAGCGGTAGGTGAGGATGTCATCGTTTTTCAGACGCGTCAGCAGTGGATACAAGGTACCTTCGACTACTATGAGGTGCGCGTCTTTGAGACCTTGGATTATCTCGCCGGCGTATGCGTCGCCACCTTGCAGCAACAGGAGTATGCTATATTCCAGCATGCCTTTGCGCATCTGCGCCTTCATGTTGTCTGTGCTTGTTGCCATGAGTGTGGAGTGTTTAAATATATTATGACGATGCAAAATTAGGCATTTGTATAATACCTTGCAATACATAGTACTAAAAAATAACATAAATTAACACAAAGGCGGTGGCGCTTTTTCAAACGTCACCGCCTTTGTGTGTCTATTAATCAGGATATTATGCCTTGTCTGCAGTCAGATACGCGTGCATTTGTGCCGCTGCGCGTCGTCCGTCGCCCATGGCGAGGATAACCGTTGCGCCGCCGCGCACGATGTCGCCGCCGGCAAAGATGGTAGGTATCGATGACTGAAGTCCGTCGTTGCCGTCTTCGCCGCTGTTGGCACCTACAGCTATGGTTCCACGGCGTGTGGTATCCAATGCCGGTATGCTGTGCGGAATCAGAGGGTTGGGCGAAACGCCGACGCTTACAATGATCTCGTCCACGGGCATTTCGACGAGTGGCTTCTCTGTGTCCGGCTCGGGGCTGCGGCGTCCGCCGGCATCGGGCAGGCCGAGTCGCATAGGCTGCAGTACCATAGAGGTGACTTGGCCGTGCTCATTGCCGCGATATTCCACGGGATTGTGCAGGGTCATGAATTCGACACCTTCCTGTCGGGCATGGTGTATTTCCTCGGCGCGTGCGGGCATTTCTTCGAGACCTCGGCGGTAGACAATAACGGCGCGTTTGGCGCCCATGCGCAGGGCTGTGCGCACCGAGTCCATGGCCGTATTGCCGCCGCCGATGACTGCTACGGTGTGTCCGTGTCGTACGGGGGTGGCATATCCGGGACGACCGGCTCCCATGAGATTGATGCGCGTGAGGTATTCGTTGGAGGACATGATGCCGATGAGGTTCTCGCCGGGTATGCCCATGAAGCGAGGCAATCCGGCGCCGCTGGCCACAAAGAGTCCGACGAAGCCTTGAGCCTTGAGGTCGTCGTAGCTTAGGGTTTTGCCTATGACGGTGTTTTTGTGGAATTCGACTCCGGCGGCCCGGAGGTTGTCTATTTCGTAGTCGACGATTTCGTTGGGAAGGCGGAATTCGGGGATGCCGTATTTGAGTACGCCGCCTATTTCGTGTAGCGCCTCAAAGACTGTAACTCGGTATCCCAGAGCGGCCATAGCGCCGGCGAAAGATAGTCCCGAGGGTCCCGAGCCGGCCACGGCTATACGCGGCGCATCGGTAGCCGGTCTTGTAGTTTTGTGTTCACTCTTGTCATTGCGGCGTGCGGCATCGGAAGCGAAGCGTTCTAGCCACCCGATAGCTATGGGTTCCTTCTTCATCTTGTGGTAGATGCATCGCGATTCGCATTGACGCTCTTGCGGGCATACACGGCCGCAGACGGCGGGAAGTGCCGAGGTGTCGCGCAGCACGCGGGCGGCGTCATCGAAGTGCCCGCGTTGGATGTTCTTGATAAAGGAGGGTATATTGATGTTGACCGGACAGCCGGTGACACATGTAGGGTTGGGACAGTCGAGGCAGCGCGAGGCTTCCACAAGAGCCTGCTCGGCGGTAAGACCTTGAGCCACCTCCTCGCTATTGGTGATGCGATATGCCGGGTCGAGTTCGGTCATGCGTGCACGGGGGATGGCAGTGCGCTGTGGAGTGGCTATGGCTTTGCGCAGCTCGGCGCGCCAGGCGGCGTCGCGATCGGTCAGCTGCTGTATACTTTCTTTGTTGTCTGACATGACAGTATGTTTCGGGTATTTCAGTGAGACATTTGGGAGCGGGCGTATCAGTCGTAGGCGTGCAGGCGCATCAGCATCTCGTCAAAGTCTACCTGATGCGCATCGAATTCGGGGCCGTCGACGCACACAAATCGCGTCTTGCCGCCCACGGTGACGCGGCAGGCGCCGCACATGCCCGTACCATCCACCATGATGGTGTTGAGCGAACATATTGTGGGTACATTGTATTGTGCCGTAAGTTTTGAGACAAATTTCATCATTATGGCCGGACCTATGGTGACCACCTGATTTACGTGTTCGCGGTCAAGCACCGACTGTACGCCGGCGGTGACCAGACCTTTGGTGCCGTAGCTGCCGTCATCGGTCATGATGATGGTCTCATCCGAATGTTGTGCCACTTGTTCTTCGAGGATGATAAGGTCGCGAGTGCGAGCTGCCAATACCGAGATGACGCGGTTGCCCGCTTCCTTCATGGCCTTGATGATGGGCAGCAGGGGAGCCACGCCCACACCGCCGCCGCAGCATACCACGGTGCCGAAATTCTCGATATGCGTTGCCTTGCCAAGCGGTCCAACCACATCGGTGAAGCTGTCGCCGACTTCAAGGCCACAGATGGCATGGGTGCTGAAGCCGACATCCTGCACCACCAGCGTGATGGTGCCTGCCAGGACGTCCGCATCGGCTATGGTCAGGGGTATGCGCTCGCCCTTGTCGCCGCAGCGTACGATGACGAAGTGCCCCGGACGGCGCGCTCGCGCTATCTCCGGAGACTGAACCACCAACTTCACGACTTTGGGGCTGAAATACTCTTTGCTTACGATTTTGTACATAGTGTTGAGTGTATATTTATACTGCCGAAGCGTGTGCCCCGGCTATCGGATGCAAAATTATCAAAAAAACACAGACGACACGAATAAAGACCGAGAAAAAATGATTATTTTTGTAGCGATATACAACACCTTTCCTCATCATATGAACATCTAAGGCAGCAAATATGTCCGCAAATACTACAAAACATGCAGCCGAACCGCTGCAAATCAACGAAATATTCAATGCCGCACGCGTACTCAACGGAGTGGCACGCCATACGGTGCCGGTACATGCACCCAACTTCAAGCCCGGTGTCGATCTGTGGCTCAAGCCCGAATGTCTGCAGATGACAGGGTCGTTCAAGCTGCGCGGTGCCTATTACAAGATTTCGCAGCTCAGCGATGAGGAAAAGGCGCGTGGCGTCATTGCCTGCTCGGCCGGCAACCATGCGCAAGGTGTTGCCCTGGGCGCAACGCACAACGGCATTAAATCGCTGATATGCTTGCCTGCCGGCGCTCCCATATCCAAGGTGGAGGCCACCAAGGGATATGGAGCGGAAGTGTGTCTCGTGCCGGGTGTCTACGATGACGCTTATGTCAAGGCTCTCGAACTTAAAGAACAATACGGCTACACCTTTGTACACCCCTTTGACGACCCGCTGGTGATTGCAGGACAGGGTACTATCGGTCTCGAAATACTCGAAGACCTCCCGGATGTCGAAGCTGTGGTAGTGCCCATAGGCGGCGGTGGCCTGATCTCGGGCGTGGCTTTTGCCATCAAGACCCTGCGCCCGGGCATCAAAGTCTACGGTGTACAGGCTGAAGGCGCTCCATCGATGTACCGATCGCTGCAAGAAGGACATTCCGTACACCTGTCCGGCGTGGCCACCATTGCCGACGGCATCTGCGTCAAAGAGCCGGGTGTCAACACTTTCGCCTTCTGTCAGAAATATGTGGATGAGGTCGTAACCGTCAGTGATGACGAAGTGGCTGCGGCCATACTCGCCCTTATCGAAAAGCAAAAACTGGTCAGCGAGGGCGCCGGAGCCGTCAGTGTTGCCGCCGTGATGTTTGACAAGCTGCCCGTTCAAGGCAAGAAAGTTTGCTGCCTCGTATCGGGCGGCAATATTGACGTCAATATGCTCAACCGCGTCATCACTCGCGGCCTGGTCAAGAGCGGTCGTTTCTACACCGCCATCATCAACCTTGCCGACAAACCCGGCCAACTTTCGGGCGTGTGCGGCATCATTGCCCAACTCGGCGGTAACATCATATCCGTCACGCACGAACGCCTCGATGCATCGGTCGAAATCAATGGCTGCACACTGCGCATCGATATGGAGACGCGCAACATCGAGCATATCGAGCAGGTGCGCCAAGGCCTTCGCGATGCCGGATATAAGGTGCTCAACTGATTTCTGAACATCCAAAAAATGCTTAACGCCAAACTCTAATTTTCACCAAACTCTAATTTTTCTGTTATGGACTGCAAGAAATTTTCCTCGACAATCCCGGCGCTGCTTATCGCAGCCGGTATCGTTATCAGCGGCTTTGCGCTCAAAGCCGGCATCGACAACTTTGCGTTTCGTGATCGCGAAGTAAGCGTGCGTGGCCTGGCCGAACGGACAGTCAAGGCCGACAACGCATCTTGGAGCGTGAGCTACACCATCACCGGCGATGATCTTCAGGAACTGTATGCCCAACTCAAAAGCAAAAACGCCAAAGTAAAATCCTTTGTCAGAGAATGTGGTATCGATGATGCTGACATCACCTACGGAACTCCCTCGGTATACGAGCCTCAGGCCGAACGCTACGGCGAAACCAACCGCAACTACCGCTATGCACTTACGGGTACGGTCAATGTCAACACCTCCAAGGTAGACGAAGTCTACACCATGGTCGACAAGCAGGGCGTACTGCTGGCACGCGGCATTCCATTCTCGGGCACGTATGTCAACTACACTTTCAACGGCCTCAACAAAATCAAGCCCGAGATGATAGCCGAGGCCACCAAGAACGCTCGCGAAGCTGCCGCCCAATTCGCCAAGGATAGCGAGTCCACCCTCGGCAAAATCAAGACCGCCAACCAAGGTCAGTTCTCTATCGACGACCTCGATTCAGGCAAGCCTTATATGAAGAACGTCCGCGTGGTCTCCACCGTCGTCTACTACCTCGAGGACTAACCACCGTCGCTCACGGTGATACACGCTACTCTCTCGTGACATCTCCGAACACATCGCGACTTAATTGTAGGGGAAGCAAGCCACGCTTGCTTCCCCTACAATTTATTGCCTCGTAATAGATAAACTTCACTAATGTTATCTGTGTACTGTATTTTGCTCGCCATTGGCGGGTAAAAGCCGGAGATGTGTACGGAGCCCATAAAAGAACGTATTCTGCGTGCGTTTTGTGTCGGAAACCGCTAAGATTCAACAATACTCTGCGCTATTTTCATTGATATGCTTGATTGAAATGTGTGTTTGCATTAAGAAAAGGTGAATGTCGGGGGTGGGGTGGTGGTTATTCGCGGAAAATGTGTACCTTTGTAGGAGAAGCGGAAGCCGACAGGCGCTAATGGCCGGGGCTGATCGTTTTGAGAAATCGTAATGACGTATAAAACCCTAAAAACGACTTATAAAAACCGAAAAATATGGGAATAAAGGTATCTTTTGGCGGCGGAATTGTGGCCGCAGTGATGGCGGCAACGGCGCTGTCGTCAACGGTGTGTGCCGATGCACAGACTACCGAATTGAAGTATGACTGGGGCGTGTGCGACACGCTGGCGATGTATAACGTCGGCCCCGGTATCACGTATTCTAAGCTGGTGTACCATGACAAGCCGCTGATAATATGGCTTGTGGAGGTTGACCTGACCAATCAGTACAATAGCGTGGAGCAGGCGCCGAGCCGTATGGCGGTGCCGGATACGAAGCGTTGGACGGTGCCAACGTTTCAGACGGAGTTGTCTAAGCCCGGACATAATGTGCGCGTGGCTTGGAACCATGATTTCTTTTCGTACGACGATGGCATTGCCATTGGCCTGAATATCCATAACGGCCAGCCTAATTACACGAAATTCAGCCGCTCGACGCTGGCTTTCGATGACAAGAAACATGCCGAGGTGTTCCGCGCCGGCATCAACCCTTATGTCGTGATTGGCGAAGAGAAGGCGTATATCGATTTCTTCAATCGCGCGGCTGTGTCTTACAGGGGCAGTTGTGTGCTGTATAATATGTTCAATGCTTCGACGCTGACCGAGGCCGGTCGCTATATCGCCTTGCAACCCATCGATAAATGGGCTGTAAATCGTCCTGAGGGTACGCGATGCCGCGTGACGGCGATTTCGGACGAGCCGATACAGACGAGTGCGGACACGTATGTGCTGTATCTCCGCAACGAGAAACTGCACGCGCTGGACAACGCTGCTGTGGGCGATATCGCCACTGTGTATCAGACTTTTGATGCCCCGCTGTGGGGCGTCATCCCCGAGAATATCATGGAAGGATTTCACGGCTATGTGAGCATAGTTCATGACGGAGTGCTGCATAAGGGCGAGTATGACGATTTTGAGAATGGGAGCGGCTACCCCAACGGCCGCTCTTACGAGCTGTCGTCGCGCACCATGGCCGGCATCAATAAGGAGGGCAATCGTCTGTATGTGGCTGTCAACGAGGCCGGTTCGGGCAAAAGCGAAGCTATAAACTGCATCGAGATGGCCGCATTCCTCGTGGAGCATGGAGCTAACGACGTGGTCAATTTTGACAGCGGTGGCAGCGCCGCCATCTCGCTGGACGGCGAGATGCTCAATTACCCGATGCGCGGCGGGTCGATACGTCCTGTGGCCGATGCCATGCTGGCTGTGTCTACGGCGCCCGAGGATGACGTTGCAGCGTCTATAGGTTTCACCAATCGTCGCCGTCGTATGCCCATGCTTGGCGCAACGCCCTTAGGGGTAATGGCTTACAATATGTATGGCGACATCGTGTCCAAGGACGTCACCAAGGATTGTTCTTTCGAGTGTGTCCCTGCCGAACTGGGCTACGTGGATGCCGATGGCGTGCTGCATGCGTCCGATAATGCCGTTTCGGGCAAGATTGTGGCCACATACAACACCTCCGGCAAGACCTTGACGGCCGAGATGCCTGTGTTTTTGGCTCAAATAGATGGTGTGAAGCCCGCCAAAAGCGCTTTGCTTATAGACAAGTATCGTCGTCAGATTTTGGGCTTGCGCGGCGTCTGTGGCGGCATCAATATCGATGTAGATCCATCGGCTTTCGAGTGGACGGCATCGCCCGAGGGTGTTGTCGAAATCGATGACAAGGGATACGTCACCGGTAAAGCCAATGGCACGACAACTATCACCGGAAGATACAATGGTTTGGAAGTCAATGTGGAAGTGACTGTCGAAATCCCCGAAAGCGATATAGATATCACGCGTTTCGATGACGGCACTGTCTTCGGGATGAAGTATGCGTCGACGCTAATCAAGAATTTCTCAGCCGTTACCACCGATCTCCCCGAGGGCTGGGATCGAGGCATTTCACTCACTTTTGATCTCAAGAGCAATCGCAATCCTCTGGTGACTTTCAATCCCGGAGCTCCGATACGACTGTATTCGCTGCCTAATAGCCTGACGCTTACGATGAATGACCGCGACAATATCGTGAAAGAAATCAAGATGGATTTCGTAGACGCCGAGGGCACACGCTTCAACCTCACCAATGCCGTAGTTTCGGGACAGCAAGATTATGTCTTCAAATTTGAGGAAAGCGACGGAACCGAGATGTTGACGCCCCGTTATCCGCTGACTTTCGAGAAGATGTACTTCACCATGGTCAAGAAAAACGTCACCGGCGCACGCCTGGACTTGCGCTCGATTACCGCCAATTATCCGGATATGGGTGCCGCAGACGACATCACAACCGATGCTCGTGATAGCGGCGCAATGGTTGTCCGCCGACAGGGCGACAATATTGCGATAGAACTTGAAGGTGCGAATGTAGGCATGTCCAAGGTTCGTGTGTCCACCATCTCCGGTGCCATTGCGCTGTCGGCCGATGCCGATTTCTCGTCCGGTACGGCGGGCGTCTATGCTCCCGCGCTCGCCCCGGGCATCTATCTCGTCACGGTATATTCGGATGCTTTGGCGCGTCCGCTGACAGCCAAGCTCATTGTTCGCTAAAGACCAATCTGATATAACTGATGCCCGTGGGCGAACGATGTAACGTTTCCCTCGGGCATCGACATTTCCAAATATTTGCCGCCTATGCCAGCCAATAAAAACGCGATGACCCGATACAAATTGCTTGACGACCTGTTTAGCAACCGCTATCACGATTACTCGATTGCCGATATGACCGAGTACGTCAACGAACGCCTTGCCGAGTATGGCGATGGGTACAGCGTCAGCCGTCGTGCCATCGAAAAGGACATCAAGTACTTGGAGGAAGGACCTTTCGGTGCAGACATTGAGCGCTATACTGTCGATGCTGTCAGCCGCGATGGTCGGACGACGGTCAAGAAACGATGCCTACGATATAGCGAAGAGGGATTTTCGATATTCAAGCAGGAGATGAGCGCTGATGAGAAGTTGATTCTTCGTGATACTTTGCGTGTCATAGGACAGTTTGACGGACTCCCCAATTTCGACAAACTGGAAGGACTGCGC
>OLXI01000633.1_pt1 | contig 20425 bp, 12 predicted proteins | sample 1674181 | NCBI WGS metagenome assembly OLXI01 (sample SAMEA103958148, study PRJEB25191) | human gut metagenome | reverse complement strand
TAGGGGCAAGCCCCTATCCTGGAATATGAGCCCCTTTCAGGGGCAGCGGCGCAACGCCATGCTATTTGGCTCAAAACCGCGCAGAGGTTTTTCTGGATTTTGAACACCCTGCGCTCTGGGGTATGACTTTGTTGGATTTTTAGCCGTGCTTGTCCGCCACAATATTCGCCCCCTCACTTTGCGAGCAAAGTGAGCTACAGTGCTGCGCCCCGTTCTCTGCCACAAGAAATTCGTCAATTCGTTGTTAGGCCGGCGGAGGCCAAAACAGAAATTCGTTGTCCCGTCCGCCACGAGCTTCGTTCCCCCGTTTGAATGTCTCCTGCGCTTTACAACCAATGTCCCATTAATCCTTAAAAGTATTATAAAACATTGATTTTCCTTTCTTCCGCCGCCCCCTCAGATTTAAAAACGTAACTTTGCACTGGTGGTATCAGTACCTATACCGAATCTAAGAATTTAATAAACAGTAAAATAACAAATAACAATGAGAAAAATCTTATTGACAGCCCTGCTGGCAGCAGGAGGGCTGACGGCTTCTGCGCAATCTCTGCCTAACGGGGATTTTCAGCAGTGGAAAACAACGTGTGGTAAATCAGACCAGACCTCTCCCAATTTCGGAAGTGCTCCTGCAGGATTAGCCACTCGTCCAGGCGTTGAACCGCAAGACTGGAATGGCTCAAACGTCAACCAGACGGTATTTGCTCAAAATGCTCATAGCGATGCGCTTGTTACCCGTCAGGGAAATGCTGAAAATTTTTACGTCAGATTGGTATGCACCAAAGTCGATGTCAAACTCGGTACTTTTGATATCAAAGCTGAAGCTCCAGCTTTTATCAATTTTGGAACACCTTGGGTTTATGCCGTTAGCGACAAAAACAAATGTGATGGCGGTGTGTATGGCGGTATGTCGTTCAGCTATAAGCCTGATGCCATAAAAGGACGTTATAAGCGTACGCCGGCTGCAACGAAAGAAAAAGCCCGCATCATTGCCTATCTGTGGTCGGGAACTTTCAAGTCTTCCATTCCTTCTGGGAAATCAACAAGAATGCAGGATGATGTCGACCGTGCAATTATGGGCCGCGTCAGTGGTGTCACTGGCGATGGCAAATTGGTGGCTTCTTGCGACTATGGATTTGAGACAACCAAGAACAACGATTGGGAAGAAATCATCGTGCCCATCGACTATAAGCGGAAAGACGTTGTCCCCACCAAGATGAATGTTATCATTTCAAGTGACGATTATTGGAATCGCGGTAATATGGTTGAAAACAGCACCCTCGAAGTCGACGATGTGCAGTTCGTTTACTACCACGCCTTGAAGAACGTCACCTACAATGGCAAGCCCATTGAAGTAAAGGAAAACGAGTCACAGTTCTACATCCCTATTTCTCCAGACGAGACTTTCGATTTGAAAAAATTGAAGTATGATAAGGTGGGCGTTGGTGCAACAGTGGAAGCCCCTGTTTACGACGCAGTCAACAACACCGTGACCATCACCGTCAAGGGCAACGACTACGACAAGAACGACAAGAGCGTAACGACCTACGTCTTCACGATTGTCAAGGAGCAAACGAACTTCACCGATGGCATTTCCGTCAAGCTTGAAGGAAGCGGTACCTTCCCCATTTCTGATGCAACGATTCAACTCGTCAAGGAATTGGACAACAGCTATTCTTTCCAGCTCAAGAATTTCAGCTTGGGACAGGGCGATGGAAGTCTTCCTGTCGGTACAATCCGCATCAAGAACCTCACGATTGACGGCAACCACATCACGGCCAAACAGACCATCAATATTGAAAATGGCGACGACGCAACGGTTGAGAGTTGGATGGGCCCGAATCTCCAGGATGTCCCTGTAGAATTGGATGCCACGCGCAACGGCGACAAGTTGGTTGCAAATATTTCCATCGAATTTTATGGTATGAAGATTCATGTGCTCTTCGCTCCAACGGTTGACATCGACGGCACAACAGACGTAAAGGCCATCGAACCGGGCATGAAGAATATCCGTTTCACCCGTCCTTTGAAGAATGGTTGGAACTCCATCTGCCTGCCGTTTAATATGTCTGCATTCGATTTCGAAAACAGCACTGACACCAAGCTTCAGGCCCTCGCCTCTTACGACGGCGAAGTCCTCAACTTCGAAGAAGTGGAGAATTTGGAAGCCAATGTGCCTTATCTCGTTTACATCACTGGCGACAACACGGAAGATGGCATGTTCCACGGATTCAATATCGGCACGGAAGTATTTGCCGCTGAGCCCCAGGCCCAGTGCCGTGGCGGTTTCTGTTTCCAGGGCAACTACACGCCGAGCTTCGCCATGCGAAACCGTTATGGTGTTGCCGACCACGGTGCCGAAGGCCAGTTCATCCAGAAGGGCGGCGAAAAGTCCACACTTCCTGCCACAGGCGCTTACTTCACGGCCAGCGGCAAACCAGCGAGCGTGAAGCTCAACTTGGGCGGTGAGGTGACAGGCATCGATAGCAACGGTGTCATCATCAGCGACAGCGCTTCAGCTCCCGTCTTCGACCTCAAGGGCGTGCGCGTCAGCAACGGTTCTCTCGAAGGTCTCCCCAAGGGTCTTTACATCCAGGGCGGCAAGAAAGTTTATGTGAAATAACCCAACAGCATAGAAAAAATGAAGAAAACATATAGCGCTCCCAAGAGCGTAGCAATACAGGTCGTTGCCGAAGGCCCTTTGGCCCTCTCTGCAGGTAGCAGTCTTCCCGGCAACGGCAGCATCAATTCGGGCGTACGTCCAGGCGAAGATACGTTTGAGGGCGAGTTCAGTTCCAACAAACAGGGCTGGAGCGCCGACAACTGGAGCGAGGAAGAATAAACTCCATAAATCTTTAATATAATGCCGGGTGTTCGGAATCAAACGATTCCGCGCACCCGGTTTTTGTTTGCGCCGCTGTCGTCTCTTAACCATCTCCGCGCCCCTCACTTTGCGAGCAAAGTGAGCTACAGTGCTTCGCCCCAGCTCTCCCTCCCTCATTTCCCCCGAAAAATCGCGCCCCAATTCCCTCGAAATCCTTACCTTTGCGTTCCAACCCCTTGCTTATGAACCACAACGACAACCCCTTGCCCCCGTTGCAACTCAACGCGGCGCAAACCACATTGCTTGAGAACATCATGGCCGCCCTCGGCCGTTCGCCCGCCTATGCCCATGCCCCCACCATGCGGCAGCTCATGGCTTCCCCCTATGCCGACGCCGATGCCGCCCTCCCCGAGGCCCAGCGTCTCCAATCTGCCGCCGAAAGCGCACTGAGAGAACTTCGCATGGCGCAGATGGGATGGTCCATGCTCGGCGTCAGCACCCTCAAAACCCTTGCCAGCGAGGTGAAAACCCTCGAGAAGGCCCACCCCGAATGGGCAGTGCGCCTCGCCAACAGTTCCGCTCCCCCTCCGCGCACGGCGGCCCCAGCCGTCCCCGTCATGGAGGTGAAAGCCGAGCGCCCGTCCCAGTCGCCGCCACGGCCGAACGCCGCCGCTAACCACCGCGCCCCTCTCTTCCGCCAGATCACGCCCGACGAGCGCCGCGCCAACCTCATCATCCTTCTCGCCTGCGTGCTGACCGTTGGCTCCATTTTGGCCGCCTCCGCTGTTGCCTACTTCGGCTTCGACGCCGCCAACGTGGCCAAAGACATCGCCGTCGGCGCTGGCACGGTGGCCACGCTCCAACTTGTGCGCGTTGCCCGACGCTGGCACCGCCGTTTTGCCGTACGCTTCAATCTCTGCCGCCTCGCCCTCTGCCTCGCGCTCCTCTTCTCCTCCGCCGCCTATCATGGTGCCCGCGGCATCGTGAAGGGCATCTGCCTCTTGGCGTCCAACGACCATCTCTACGCCCCCTCCGCCATCTCTGGCATGGCGCTCTGCACCTTGGCGGCCTTAGTGCTGAAATGCGTCGTCAACCGCCTCCCCTCCGCGCATTTCCATCGGGCACCCTGGCTCGGCTGGGGCATCGGTTTGCTCCTGACGCTGGCGGCAGGTTTTTTCTTGAGCATGGCCATTCAAAAATGAGGAAATCGCACGGTGACCTTTCGCGTAGGGTGTTCAAAAACCAGAAAAAACTCTGCACGATTTTGAGCCAAATAACATGGCAGTTGCGCCGCTGCCCCTGAAAAGGGGCTCATATTCCAGGATAGGGGCTTGCCCCTATCTCTCGCCGCAGCTCATCAATTCTCGCTTCTGCCCCTGTAAGGGGCGCATATCGTTGGCGGGGCTTGCCCCGCAATAAGATTCGAGATATGAGCCCCTTTCAGGGGCGAGGTTCATAAATCAGTCCCAAGAGGTAGGGTCAAGCCCCTACCCTAAATATGAGCCCCTTTCAGGGGCAGCGTGCGCCTCTCTACCAACCTTGGTTTTTCTGGATTTTGAACACCCTACCATGCAGGGATAAGCTGGTTTAATTTTTAACACCTACTTAGGCCACAAAGTTAAGCATTTTTGAAGGGGCAATCGGCCTGCCAACCATTATTTTTTGTTTCAACACTGTGAATTTTGAGGAGAATATCTACTTACAAAAAAATCGGGTGAGTATTCCCCACCCGATTCTTTTGTTATATGTCTCACGCGCTCCCGCTAAAATGAGAATGGCGAAAGACGGATTATGACTTATCTAACGAACAGCAGTTCACGATACTTAGGCAACGGCCACATATCGTCTTCCACGATCAATTCCAACTTGTCGATGTGGTAACGGATGGCATCGAAATAGGGCGCCACCTCGTCGTGGTAGGCAACGGCGAGCTCACGGATGTCGGTGATTTTGTTGACCTCCTTGCGCTTCTCCACCATGGCTTCCACGTTCTCGGCGATGAAGTTGGTGTGTTTGTTGATTTTCTCGATGAGGTCGATGTTGTATGCCGTCAGGCTCTTCACCTTCTCAGGGTCGGAGAATGCCAATTGAATTTTGCGGACATTGTCGACAAGTTCGCTCTGGTATTTCGTTGCCACAGGAATGATGTGGTTCATGCAGAGGTCGCCAAGCACACGGGCTTCAATCTGAATTTTCTTCTGATAGGTCTCCCATTTGATTTCGTTGCGGGCCTCAAGCTCGTGACGGTTCATCACCTTCATCGTTTCGAACATCTTCACGCTGCTGTCGTCGAGATAGCGGTCGAAGATGAGCGGACAGGAGGTTTCGCAGTCCAAACCGCGGCGGGCGGCTTCGGCCTTCCATTCGTCGCTGTATCCGTTGCCATCGAAATGGATGGGCTTGCACGTCTTGATGTCTTCACGAAGCACGTCGAGAATGGCCGACACTTTGCTCTCGCCTTTGGCAATCAGGGCTTCCACACGGGCGTGGAAATCGGTGAGGGCCTCAGCAACGGCGGTGTTAAGAGCAATCAGGGCGCTGGCACAGTTGGCGATGCTGCCAACGGCACGAAATTCAAAACGGTTTCCTGTGAAAGCGAAAGGAGAGGTGCGGTTGCGGTCGGTGTTGTCGATCATCAACTCGGGAATCTGCGGGATGTCGAGGTGCATGCCATGCTTACCTTCCATAGTGAAGAGGTCTTCCTTGGTGGATTTCTCAACGCGCTCAAGGAGTTCGCTGAGCTGCGTTCCCAAGAAGCTGGAAATGATGGCGGGCGGCGCTTCGTTGGCTCCCAAACGATGGGCATTGGTGGCGCTCATGATGGAGGCCTTCAGCAAACCGTTGTGGCGGTAGACGCCCATGAGGGTTTCAACGATGAAGGTGATGAAACGCAGATTGTCTTCTGGGGTCTTGCCCGGCGCGTGGAGGAGATGGCCGGTGTCGGTGGTGAGACTCCAGTTGTTGTGCTTGCCGCTACCATTGATGCCAGCGAAAGGCTTCTCGTGGAGCAGGCAACGGAAACCGTGGTGGCGGGCGATGTTGCGCATCAACGACATGATGAGCATATTGTGGTCGACAGCCAGGTTGCATTCCTCAAAAACCGGAGCGAGTTCAAACTGGTTGGGGGCCACTTCGTTGTGGCGCGTCTTGCAAGGGATGCCCAACTCCAGCGACTGGATTTCCAAGTCGCGCATGAACTCAACGACACGCTCGGGAATGGCGCCAAAGTAGTGGTCGTCCATCTGCTGGTTTTTGGCAGAATCGTGTCCCATCAAGGTTCGGCCCGTCAGGAGCAGGTCGGGACGCGCCGCATAAAGGCCTTCATCCACCAAGAAATATTCCTGTTCCCAACCCAAATTGACGGTGACACGCTGCACCTTCGGGTCGAAGAATTGAGCAACAGCCGTTGCAGCCTTGTCGATGGCGCCAAGAGATTTCTTCAAGGGGGCCTTATAGTCGAGGGCTTCGCCCGTGTAAGAAACGAAAATGGTCGGTATCATCAAAGTGTCTCCCACGATGAACACTGGCGAAGAAGGATCCCAAGCTGAATAGCCGCGGGCCTCAAACGTTGAACGGATGCCACCATTGGGAAATGAAGAAGCGTCGGGTTCCTGCTGCACGAGGGCTTTTCCTGAAAATTTTTCAATCATGCCGCCCTTGAAGTCGTGCTCCAAGAAATTGTCGTGCTTTTCGGCGGTTCCTTCCGTCAGAGGCTGGAACCAGTGCGTGCAGTGTGTCACGCCCATTTCCATGGCCCACTGCTTCATTCCCTTGGCCACCTCGTCGGCGATATCCAAAGGCAGGTCGGCACCTGTCTCCATCACTTCGCGCAAGGTTTTGTACACGTTCAACGGAAGATATTTAAACATTTTCTCCTGGTTGAACACATACTTGGCAAAGTATTCCGACGGGCGCTCCTTCGGCGCTACCACTTTTACTGGGCGTTTCTTGAACGCTTCCTCTACAACTTTAAATCTGAGATTGCTCATAATTGATATGGAATAAAGTTTTTGCTTTTCTTTCGATGGGGCGTCTCGCGCTCCTGCCGCTTGCCGGCTTTGCAGAAGCTCTTTCGATTTACAGGCGCGAAATGTGCAATGAACGCCATGACCTGCCTTTAATTAGTAATGGTATACCATTACTTAAGTAGGTGGTCAAAATTATTTTTATAATATATGCCAAGAGCATTATTGTTACATTTGAAACGTCCTCTCGGGCGCATCTACTTACCTTGTTTTCAGTCGCAATGCCCGCATTGCTCCTTCAACCAAGGTGGCGTATCTGCATCCCGATAGAACATTTCAAATGTAAAAATAATTCTGACCACCTACTTAGCCCTGCAAAATTACAAATTATTTTGCAAGGAGATTGCAGAAGAACACGAAGAACTGACGGGAAGCGGCGGATTACTTGGCCAGAACGCCTACTCCTCGACCTGAAGGCGAGGAAGTCCGTTGACAAAACGGATGGGAATCCAAAGATGGCGGCTGTGGCTCAATCGCTTGGGCGTCCAGATGTCGGCCATAAAGAGAAACTCGCCGGGACGGTCTTTGTCGGGCATCACGTAGGTGCCTTGTCCGCCGAATGTCTTGTCGGCACCACGGCCAACGGCTGGGCAATCTAATTGCTGCCAAGGCCCCGTGAGCTTACTGGCGCGGAAGAGGCGGGCTTTGTTGGGCGCCCATCCCGTACAGCCACTGGTGATGAGCCAATAGCTGCCGTTTTTCTTGAAAAGCGTTGGTGCCTCGTTTTGTCCAGAAGGGGCAATGCGCCAATAGCGCCCCGTGTAGCCAAGATAGTCTTTGGTGAGTTCGGCGAGCTGCAACGTGAGGTTGTCTTCGGAGGAGTACAAATGATAGGCACGGCCGTTGTCGTCGACATAAACGGTCATGTCGCGGCTCATCTGTCCGCCCTTCATGTCGCGCACCAGGAAGAGACCCTTTTGGATGGCTTCGCGCCATTGCGGCGTCCACCAAGTCTTATAGTCTTCGCTTTTGAGGGCCAAGGCCGCGGCTTTGTCTTTTTTCTTGAAATCTGCTGGCCAGCGCCCAGCATTGGGGCGCAGCGAACGCACGAAGCGGAACGGCCCTTTGACTTGGTTTGCCACGGCAAAGCCTGTTCGCGCCGCAGCATATCCTTTTCTGCGCAATTCGAGATGGAAGAGCATGACATATTTTCCCGTCTTCGGGTTTTTAACCACCTTCGGACGCTCCATGATGCAGCCTAAAGCGATGTCGGAGAGCGTGTCGGGCGAGGCTTGCAAGACGAGGCCTTCGTAGTGCCACGTCTTCAGGTCGCGCGAGGTGTAGAGGGCGATGCCGTCTTCGCTCGCGCCGGGAATGTTCTCCACGCGGTGTTCGCCATACCAGCAATAGGTGCCGTCTTCGGCCTGGATGATGTTTCCGCCGTGGCAGTTGATGTGTTGTCCGTCGTCGGCCAGCCAAAGGCCTTCTGCCGTGGCAACGGGCCGAGACTGTGCCGCGAGATGACGGGTGGCGTTGAAAAGCAAGGCCAAGCAGCAGAGCATTATTGTTATTTGCTTCATAACATTTGAAATTAAATATTTCCAGTTTTCCTGCCTTCACATCACGCCACAGCCGAAGGTCCGCTCACGCTTTCCCCCAACCATTGCTTTATACGCGCCATTGCTTCTTCGCAATCTTCGCGCGTTCCGAATGCCGTAAGGCGGATGTAGCCTTCACCAGAAGGCCCGAAACCGACGCCGGGCGTGGAAACGACATGCACTTCATGCAGGAGGCGTTCAAAAAAGTCCCAACTTAAAATGCCGTCGGGCGTTTGCAACCATATATAGGGGGCGTTGATGCCGCCAAAGACGTTTAATCCTGCTGCCGTAAGGCTCTCGCGCATGATGCTTGCATTGGTCATGTAATAGTTGATGGTTTCGCGCACCTGACGCTTTCCAGCTTCGCTATAAATGGCCTCCGCTGCCCGCTGAACGATGTAGGCGGTGCCATTAAACTTGGTGCACTGACGGCGGTTCCACAACTGGTTGAGAGAAACGTCTTCGCCACTGGCGGCCTTGACCTTGAGGGCTTTCGGCACCACGGTATATCCGCAACGCAAACCGGTGAAGCCGGCTGTCTTGGAATAGGAATGAAACTCCACGGCGCATTCTTTGGCACCTGGTATCTCATAGATGCTGTGGGGGACGTCTGGCTGCGTGATATAGGCTTCATAGGCTGCGTCATAGAGCAACAGACTGTTGTTGCGACGGGCGTAGTCCACCCATTTCTCGAGTTCGCCGCGGCACAACGTCGTGCCCGTCGGGTTGTTGGGATAGCAAAGATATATCAAATCAACGGAATGGCAGGGCAAGGAAGGGATAAAGTTGTTGCTTGCCGTGCAAGGACAGTAAGTAATCCGGCTCCACGCATTGCCGAGGAACTGGCCTGCTCTGCCGCCCATCACGTTGGAATCAATGTAAACGGGATAGATGGGGTCGGTCAGGCAAATGGTGTTTTCTGTGCCGAGGATGTCGCCGAAGTTTCCCGTGTCGCTCTTGGCGCCGTCGTTGACAAATACTTCGTCGATGTCCAAATCAATGCCGCGCGACTGAAAATCGTTTTCAACGATGGCTTTTCTCAAGAACTCATAGCCGTGTTCCGGCCCGTAACCTCTGAAGGTCTCGGCCTTCCCCATCTCGTCGACGGCTTTATGAAGTGCCTCAATCACTGCTGGCGGCAGCGGACGGGTTACGTCGCCAATACCTAATCTAATCAGTTTGGCCTCTGGATGAGCTGCCTTAAAAGCGGCCACCTTCTGGGCTATGTCTGCAAAGAGATAGTTCTTTTGCAGTTTCAAGAAATTTTCATTTACCGTAAGCATCGTATATGATTTTTATGGGGATGTTCTATGTCTTATTATTATAAGGAGAAGGGGAATTATTATAGAGAGAGGAGGGATTATTATAGGGAGAAGGGAAAGAGGGATTGTCTATTCTTCGATGGTGATTCTTCCGTCGAACACTTTGGTTGCCGGACCCGTCATATACACGTGTCCATCTTCCTCACGCCATTCAATGGTGAGCTCTCCCCCATCCATCGCGACGACGCTCTTGCGAGGTCGGCGGCCTGTCAATGAGGCCGCAACGGCCGTTGCACAGGCTCCAGTGCCACAGGCCATGGTGATGCCGGAACCGCGTTCCCAGACGCGCATGCGGATGCTGCCATCGGGCTTCACTTCGGCAAACTCAATGTTGCAACGCTCGGGAAACAGCGAAGCGAACTCTAAGGTTGGGCCTACTTTCTCGAGGTCTATGTTTTCAACGGCGTCCGTGAAGATAACGAAATGGGGATTGCCCATAGAGACGAAAGTTCCCACATATCGCTTGCCGTCTGTGCTCGCCACGACGCCCTCGCGCATACTGCCGTCGGGCGATGCCAACTGCGAAGGCACAGCCAACTGCGGCTCGCCCATATCAACGGTCACTTGCTCAACCAATCTGTCGGCACCGAGCGAGAGGTGGAGCACCTTGATGCCAGAAAGCGTGGCCAAGCGGATGTCGAGCGAGTCGGTCAACCCGTTGTCGTGAAGATATTTGCCGATGCAGCGGGAGGCATTGCCACACATGCGGGCCTCTGAACCGTCGTTGTTGAAAATACGCATCGAAAAGTCGGCAACGTCCGAAGCGCCAATGAGCACCAAACCATCGCCGCCGATGCCCTTATGGCGGTCGCTCCAAGTAACGGACAGTTTTTCGGGATGCTTCAACGGATAAGCAAGCGTATTGACATAAATATAATCATTACCTGCCCCGTGCATTTTCGTAAATTCTATGGTACGTTTCATTGCTGTGTGTATTGGGTTTGACGTTGGCTTTTATTTATCACGGCGCAAAGGTAGAAATACTTTCTTTTTGCACAAAGAAAATCCTTGAAAACTTTCTTATTTTTATTTACACACATCACAAATAATCTTTTTTGTAAGTTTTACCAGTGTATTATTTTACATAAAGACAGGATTACACCTAAGCCAGATAAGGTGGTTTCACCAAAGAAAGCACCGAAGAAAACGGGGGAATAGTCAAAGCGGACGCACTTTCAGCGGAGCCTTCGGAGAAATTATTGTATATTTGCCGTTCAGAACAAACAGAAAACTCTCATGACAAGATTAACCATCGTGGTGCCTTGCTACAACGAAGCGCCCGTTCTTCATGAAACGACAAAACGCCTGCTGCAAGTGGCCGATACGCTGACCGCCAAGGAGGTGCAGACCCATATCTTATATGTTGACGACGGCAGCGCCGACGAGACATGGCAAATTATCGAAACGGAGTCGCAGGCCCACAGCGAAGTGTGCGGCTTGAAATTGGCGCACAACGCGGGCCACCAACACGCTTTGTGGGCTGGTTTGGAGCGTGCCTGCGAGTCGGCAGACTGCATTGTGACCATCGATGCCGATTTGCAAGACGATGTCAACGCCATCTGCACGATGGTGGACCGCTTTCTGGAAGGCAACGACATTGTCTACGGCGTTCGACGCGACCGCTCAACCGACACATGCTTTAAGCGGCAAACGGCGGTGTTCTTCTATCGTTTTATGCACTGGCTGGGAACGGAGGTGGTGTACAACCACGCCGATTTTCGCCTTATGAGTCGCCGCGCGGCAAAAACGCTGCTGAGTTATCCTGAGCGCAACCTTTTCCTGCGCGGCATGGTGAAATCGCTGGGATATCGCCAGGCAACGGTTGAATACGACCGCGCCGCCCGATTTGCCGGCGAGTCAAAATATCCGCTCAGCCGCATGTTGGGATTTGCCTGGGACGGCATCACTTCGTTTTCCGTCCGTCCGCTGCGCCTCATCCTCCTGCTCGGCGTCCTCTTCATCGTCATTTCGTTCGCCGTCATCGTCTGGGCGCTGATAGCGCACTTCAACGGCCATACGTTGCCGGGATGGACTTCCCTACTCGTCAGCGTCTGGTTTGTCGGCGGCGCCATCCTGCTGGCGCTCGGCATCATCGGGGAATATATCGGGAAAATCTATTCTGAGGTGAAACGCCGTCCGCGCTATATCGTGGAATCCTTCACCGGAAACATGGAATGAGCGGCCTTATGGAAGTGCCGCCTCAGCGCAAGCCTGCCTTCTCTTAGCGCCCGATTCCCATCAAAACCCTACGAAATACTTTCTTACGCCCTCTATCTCAACGGTTTCCGCCTAAGACGGGAACCGTTTTTTATTGGAAAACTTGTAAAATAAGGCAATGAGCGAGCGCGAAATTTGTAAAATAAGGCGTTCTGACGGGCGAAAACTTGTAAAATAAGGCAATGAGAGGACACGAAATATGTAAAATAAGGCGTTCTGGCGGGCGAAAACTTGTAAAATAAGGCAATGAACGAGCGCGAAATTTGTAAAATAAGGCGTTGCGGTGGGCGAAAGCCAATGGCAAATAACTTGAAAGCATCATGTTGCGAACTGCATTTCAGACAAAGCATCTCTATAAACTTCGGCCCATCAGCGTTCAACGGATTTCTTGCATTTTCGTGCAAACAAAAAAAATCGCCGATGTTTTGCAGGGATGCAAAACACAGGCGATTGTAAGTGTAAGTGTGTACAAGTGAGATGGGCTATTAAGCTTCCTTCGCAACGTTTACGCGACGTTCCTTAATACGGGCCTTCTTACCAGTGAGGGCACGGAGGTAGTAAAGCTTAGCACGACGCACCTTACCATGCTTGTTGATTTCGATGCTTTCGATAGCCGGAGATTCGATTGGGAAGATACGTTCAACACCAATGTTACCAGACATCTTGCGAACCGTGAAACGCTTCTTGTCCTGATGACCAGAAATCTTGATGACAACGCCACGATAGAGCTGAACGCGCTCTTTGTTGCCTTCGACAATCTTGTAAGCTACGGTGATTGTGTCACCAGCCTTGAATTCGGGGAATGACTTGCCCGTAGCAAATGCTTCCTCAGCGATTTTAATTAAATCTGCCATTTTTTCTTTTGGTAATTTATTATGTTATTCGTCTGTGGGCGTAACGGGGAACTCTCATCCCGACAGCGGCCCATCAGAAAAGCGTTGCAAAATTACGATTTTTACGTGAATTACACAAGGTTACGCGCCACATTTTTATGAGAACGCCTAACAAATCAGCCGATTAGTCACGAGGAAAAGTCCAATCAGGCGGTTTTTCCGGGCTTCCCGACGCATCAAATCGCTGCCTTTTTCCGCCAAAAGCCCCTGCGCATATAGAAATAGGCCAGGGTGGAGATGGGGATGGAATAGACAAACTCGCTGAGCCAACATACGGGCAGACTGCTGCGGAAATGGAAGATGGCCACGAAGACGTAGACCGTATAAATCAAAAGACTGACCGACTCCATCGCGAGCGCGGCCTTGGTGTTTCCAGAGCCAGATACGGCATGGAGGCACAATTGGGCGGGGATGCTGAAGACGTATGAGGAGAGGAGCACGTAAAGGGCTCCCTGGGCGTGGCGGATGAGCGCCGCGTCATCGGTGAAGATGTTTAAAACGTTGTATGAAAAAGTGGCGATGAGGAGAATGACGGGCACGAGGATGAGAAACGTGAGTTTCATCACGCGGTGTATCATGGGCATCACGCTGTCGTCGTTTCCCTGTCCGATGAAGTTGCTGACGAGGGTGGAGATGGTGGAACCGAAGGCCACGAGCGTCATGAAGGTGAAGGCAGAGACGTTGCGAATGATGTTGGTGGCGGCCAAATCATGCTGCCCGAGATGCTCAATGGCCAGGAAGAAGATAAACCACGTGCCGAGCGACAGGAAATTCTGTATCATTATCCACACGCTCAAATCGAACACGTTTTTCAGGATGCCGAAGCGGAAACGCGGCATGGCATTGAGGGCATATTTTGCGCAGTCGATGCGTCGCGAGGTATAGACGAGGAAGAAAAGGAAGGAAACGATTTCCGCCAAGGCCGAGCCGATGGCCGCACCTTGTATGCCCAAAGCCGGGAAACCGAATTTGCCGAAGATCAAGACATAGTTGAAGACGACGTTGCTCAACACCATGACGAGGGAGTTGAGCGTGAGCGTACGGGTGTTGGTGGTGCCGATATAAAAGGCGCGGAAAACGAGGGTGATGAAGGCAAAGGGGATGCCCGCCATGCGCCACGTCAGGTAGACATCTGAGGCACTGGCGATTTCGGGAGAGCTGATGAGACTGTTCATCAAGCGGTCGCCAAAGAAAAAGACGAAGGCCACCAAGACGAGGGAAAGGAGTAGCAGGAAGAAGAGGCCGTGATAGAACACACTGCCGATGGTTGTGTAAGCACCCTCTCCGTTGCGGCGGCCGATGATGATTTGCACACCGATGCTGAAACCGAGGCCGAGCATAAACACCACGGTATAGGCGATACCGCCGAGAGCTGCGGCTCCCAATTCCACCTCCCCAATACGTCCGAGATAGGCCGTGTCGGTCATGCCGATGAGCTGCTCCATCAACACACTAACGAGAATGGGCAACGCAATGGCGAGGATTCTTTTATAACTATAGTTGACTGCTTCCATACTTTTTCCGTTTCCAGATTTCATGCTATATCATCAGACTGCCTGTTGCGGCCGTTCATCAAAGGCCCAGCAATCCCTTGACAAGGAAGAAGAGCATGGGGATGAAGAGGGCGGGCAGCAGATTGATGGTTTTGCAATCCTTGATGTTGAGCACGCCGAGGCCAGCGGCGGCAATCAAAACGCCTCCAACGATGCTGACCTCCGCGATGAGTTCTTCAGAGATGAAGGAGGCAGAAACTTTTGCAATGCCGTAGATGCTGGCCTGCCAAGCAAAGACAAAGAAGGCCGTGATGGCGGTGCCGAAACCATAGCTGGAGGCCACGACAACCATTGTCACGAGGTTGAGCGTGGCGGCCGTCATGAGATAGGTGTTGTCGTTGAAGAGGGCGCTCAGCACGGGGCCCATCATCGAGAGCGTTCCGACGCAGCAGAACAAGACACCCGTGGTGATGCCTTCTGCAAGGTTGGAACCGCCGGAAACGCGGCGCGTGGCACGCTCCAAGTGCTGGTCGAGCTTCAAGAAAGTGCCGATGAGCCCACCGATGGCCAGGCAGAAGATAAAGAGAACGGGATAGTGGCTTTTGATCATGTGTTCCATGGCCACATTGACGCCGAGGACAATGGCGGCAAGGCCCATAGCGGTGTTGAGAACGGTGATGTATTTCTCACGTATTCCCTTACGCGCCAAAGCACCAACAGCGCTGCCGACAACGACGGCGACTGCATTTAAGATAATTGCATACATAAAAAAAATGTGATAAGAAGGCCTCCGCCGTGCATTCACGCCAGGGGCGGTTTAGGGAATCAGACTGTGGGCGGGGGGAAATACTGAGAATGCTGCACGATTTTTGACCAAATAGCATGGCGGTTGCAACACCGCTGCCCCCTAAAAGGTAGGGTGTTCAAAATGGGAATATTGAGTCGATGAAGATTGTACGGGAAAGCCCTATCTGCGACCCGGCACGGGCTGAAAGCCCAACAAGTCCAAAGCCCAGGGCAACGCCCTGGGTGCCGTGTTTCCCGTTCGTGCGCCCTGTAAGGGCAAAAGTAAGCATCAACACTGCGCCCATACTTTTGCCCTTACAGGGCGTAGGCATTTATGCACTGATACCCAGGGCGTTGCCCTGGGCTATGCACTTACTGCCCTTTCAGGGCGCTCCTTTTCGCGCTTTGTTCGTTTATCATGTGCGCATGCTTCGCCACTTGCTATTTGGCTCAAAACCGCGCAGATTGTTTCTGGATTATAACCACCCTACCTAAGAGCGCAGTCTGGTTCAGGTTTTTCAATTTCGAGACAAAGTTACAATTTGCTTTTCACATCCACAATTCTGAAAGGGATTTTATAGGGCCAAGCGGCACGAAAAAGAAGCAAAATGCCGTCGAAGGCCACGGCGGCCCAGAAAACAAAAAAGGCGCCCCGCGAATGCGGAGCGCCCTTTTTATTGAAAATGCATTAACATTCAGAGAGTGATTACTTTACGTAAACCTTCTTACCGTTAACGATGTAGAGACCCTTAGGAAGACCTACAGTTGAGTTAGCGCGAACCTTCACACCAGAGATAGTGTAGATGGCACCACCCTTAGCGTTAGAAACCACTGCGTTGTTGATACCGTTGATAACGTCTTCGATGTTGAGCGCGATGTCGCCATCTTCAGTCGTTTCAGGGATTTCAACGAAGTAACCAGTGCTGGCTTCAACAGTTGTGTTGTCAACAGAGTTCTTGATTACACCGTCGAGGAGCAAGCCGAGGCCAGCATTAACAGTCAGCGAGTTCAAAGTACCCACCATACCATTCTGGTTGACGTGGTCGTAAACGTAAGTACCGTTAGCGAGTTCGTTTGCATCAGCAGCCTGGATACCGATCTGGAGATAGTTGATATCTTCGTCAGTCTTAACGATGAACGGAGTACCAGCCGGGATGATTTCAGACTCAGAGTAGAGCTGGAGCTGAGCCTTACCGTCCTTCTGTCCGAGGAGCTTGTAAGGAGCAGGTTCTACATACTGGATGTCGAACGGCATCGTAACAATCTGATAAGCATTGGCCTTGACATTGTAAGTCATACCGTCTGAAACGACATCAGAAGAAACTTCGTCGAACACGAACAAAGAGCTTGCATCGCTGCCGCTCCAGTTAACCACGTTGTGGTTTGGATCAGCGTTCATGTAGCGACCTTCAACAAACTGGATGTTGAATACGCCAGGAAGCTTACCAGAAACGAGGGTGAACTTAGAATCTTCCTTAGTTGAGCTCAAACGCTGTGAGAGATCCACGTCGTCTTTGTCTTCAACGCCGTCATACAAGTTGGCGATGTTGAGACCAGTTGCCAAGTTCTTGATAACGAATGAACCGTCGGCCTGCTTTCTGAGCTGCCATACAGCGTTCAAACGAGTGCTCTGGTTTTCGTCGTCCTTATAGCCCCAGTAAACGTTGGCAACAGTGTCGGCGTTGCGAGCATATACGATGTTACCATACTGACCATTCTGGTCGCCGTTTTGATTCTGGCTTACGCTCTTAATGCGAACGATTGCGCCGTCTTCAGGAACGATCAACTTGCTGTTGAACGTGCTGATTGCGCTGCGGAGCGCCTTCAACTGGTCTGCGATGGCAGTGAGGCTCAACGGAGAGTTAGCTTCAACGTAAGAAGAAACATTGTCAACCGTTGTCTTCAAGCCGCTCTGAGCATCTTCTGGGAAGTAACCCCATGCAGTGCCCACCATGCCTTCAGCTTCGGCCTGAGCCTTAGCGTCCTTCAAGAGTTCGAGAAGTTCAGTGTCATCAGGATATGCATCGTTGAATTCCTTGATAACGGCTTCCAAAGCTTCATAATCAGCCTGAGTTGCAGAGCTGTCTGAAGCGAGCTTTTCAGCGTTGGCGATGGCGTTAGCCAACTTCTGGCGTACTTCTTCAGGAATCATGTTGTAACGTGGGTTGTCACCACCGTCCTTGTAGAAGCGCAATTCTGATACGTGCCAGCATGGGCCGAGGCCGTGGAGCTGGTTGGCCTTAGTCTGGAGACCCACGAAACGGAGGTGCTGAACCGGCTTACCCAAATCGATACGCATTACAGTCGTAGTGCTGTCGATGGTACCATTAGGGAAGTTAGTGGCATACTGGTAGATAACAGTGTCCTTGAACAAAGTATCTGTCCATGCTCCTTCAGGATCATCGCCGTCAGCCTGTGCAACGAGAGCGATGCGGCTTGGGTTACCACCACGGTTGTTGTGGCGCTGAGAGAACTTGAGGAAGAGCTTCTGGATTGGCTCGTCGCCGAGGTTCACCTGTGCCCAGTGGTATTCACCGTCCACATTACTTGACCACAGAGTGTGGTAGTAAGTACCGAGCTCGCCATCGAATGCATAAGCTTCCTTACCTTCAGAAGGTTCAGTTGCGTTGCACTTTTCGAATGAAGAGACAAGACCTGCAGAAGCATACTTGTCGTCGAAAGTCACGTCAGAATTAAGCTTATACTTCTCTGAAGTAGACTTAGCCTCACTAACCAAAGCGTGATACTTCTTCATGAAGCGGGCCTTTTCAACAACAGCGGTGAGTTGGTCTGCAACATCAGCAGGAACTTCCTTGATTGCGAACAAGCAACCCAGTCCGTTCTTCGACTGCCAACGAACGACATTCATACCGCCATCACAGTGCCACATATTGCCATCTTCGTCAGTGATGTTGAACATCAAGCCAGCAGCTTCGCCGTTCGGGTTGAAAGCAACGTTGCACTTAACAGTTGCGCCTTCAACGGTTGGGAACGTAGAAGAAGTGCTACCCTGCTTGCCAGCATAACGACCGGTTGCAAAGTTCTTGATGTAGTACTGACCATTACCTGCATCTTCAACAGTCCACAAGTATTTGGCATCGTTGAGGGTTGGAGGAACGTCGACAGCGACTTTGTCCTTCGTACACTTCATAGAGCCACCCGCATCGAACACACCGTCTTGTGAACGCTGGCTGATGAACATGTAGTACTTACCCGGAACGAGCATGATGCGGCCACCGTTGTTCAGCATTTCCTGAGCATCAAGAATGTCCTGAACGATCTTTTCCTTGGCTTCCGCAGAAACAGCTTCGTTACCCATAGCGTCGTTGGCTGCATTGTAAGCAGCTTCGATCTTGTCGTGGAGATCCTGAGAGATGTTACCCGGCTGATCACCTACAGCAAATTCGATATCAGAGAAACCATTCTTGAAAACTTCGTTGTAGACGGTCTCCAATTTCTCGTCAGCTGTTGGCTGATGAGGAGTGGCTTCATAGATTCGCCAGTTGTTGGTGTCGCTATAAGTCGAGTAAGCTGGGCAGTCCCAATAGCAGAGGTAAATAGGTTTTTCACCATTTTCTGGCAACTTGCCTGCGAGCACCCAGTCGTTACCTTCTGAATCCGGCTGCTTTTCGTTACCATCAATCAAACGGCGAAGGTCGGTCGAACCAGCCTCACCCTTCAAAATGGTACACTGGAAAGCTTCGCCATAAGACAAAGTGTGACCACCAGAGTACATGTACTGCTTGTTGGAGAAGTTTTTCAGAACGAATACGTTATCGCCCTGCGCGTCTTCGCCAACCTTTACGAGTTCGTAAACACAGCTAGCGTCAACGGCTGCCTTGAAGGAGCCAGAGGTATTCAGATAGCCATTGCTTGACCAGCCAGCCTGGTTGCCGCCCTGCTGAAGCACCACGAACATACCGTTCTGCGGCGTCTCAATCTGGCTTTCTGCAACGTCCCACACGGTCCAATCGCGTTCAGCAGCAACTGCTGACAATGATCCTACCACGAAGAGCAGCATCAGAGCAAGAAAATTGTAAATTTTCTTCATTGTGAGATGAGAATTTGAATTAAACAATTAGTGAATAAATAATTTGTAGATTTGATTATGTTAAGTTTCAGAGCCAAACACCGCGTGTCCGACCCCAAATCATTTTCTTTTCCATAACGGCTACGCAACGTCAGCACACTCCTATATATAGAATGCCGAAACCGCCCGTCTTGCATCTCCGCCCCGTCATGGGGCATCAACGCAGACTTGCCGTCGGCGCGTCTGCTGGTCTTGCAGCATGCATCCCCCAATGCATAACATTATTATGGCGTTGCGCCAAACGCCCGAAAGGGCAAATGGACGAACGAAACAAAAAATGAAACATTGTTGCAAACATATTCCGCCATCTTGATGCGGAAGAACCGTCCACGCTTTATTATGGAGCGGCCAGCAACAGGGTTACATCCCGTCTCACTGGAGGTTGAGGAAAAGCACTTACTTCCATTGTCTTATTGCAATGTGATGTAACATTCATGCGAAAAACGTCTTTTTGTCAGATCGGCAACCATATCCATGAAAATATGCTGCCAAAACCGCAAGTCCGTTTTCACTATGCCACATTCACTTTGCAAGACAACTTCAGAGACTTAACATCAGAAACCATCTATTTAATTATTTCAAGAATTTGCCACACGCAGCTCAGCTCGTTTAATGAGAGTTCTGAGACTAAGACTAACATGCAACTCATTCATTCACACATCGTTAAATACGTTTTCTCGCTTCAACAACGTGAATGCCTCCGCATTTTCGTCCCAAAGATAGCAACATATTTCTCAACAAACAAATTTACATGTTACTTTTTTGTTAAATGGCATGATTTTTCAGATAATGGGCAAAAAGCGGGGCGACATGGAAAGGGCGACGAGGAGTGAACAGAAGGGAAGAGCGGTTGAAGATAGACCGCGGAGGATTTCCTGAGAATATTGTTAGGTTATCTACTTGCGGCCGCAATTCGTGCTACTCGCGGCCGAAGGTAGCGCTACTCGCGGCCGCGGGTAGCACGAATTGCGGCCGCGAGTAGATGACTTTTCTTATGGACGGGGAGAAAATGAGGCGAGGCTGCCTTGGGAATCGGATAAAATCGCTAAGTTTGTAGAAGAATAAGTAATGGTGGAAGGCCGGGCGAAGAAAATCCAAGGATGTTTCTACGCGGTTTTGAGCTAAGATGCTTGTTGGTTGGCGGCGGCGCAAGGGGCGATGCGCGGACATTGGGCAGAGCCCTGAGGCGAAGCACTGTAGCTCACTTTGCTCGCAAAGTGAGGGGGACGAATTTTATGGC
>OLXI01000622.1_pt1 | contig 20720 bp, 16 predicted proteins | sample 1674181 | NCBI WGS metagenome assembly OLXI01 (sample SAMEA103958148, study PRJEB25191) | human gut metagenome | reverse complement strand
TCCTGCACGTCAAGCAGATGCTCTACCAGCTGAGCTAACCGTCCATATTCTGTTTGTGCCGCAATCAGCTTGATTATGATATCATACCGCCGGGCAAAAAGCAAGCCCTTTTTTGAAAATTCTGCAAACTTTTTGATGCCTGGTTTGCCGGGAATGGAAAATCAGCCGCCCAGCGCACATTTTGTAAACCGCCCCAAGGTGTTTCCGTTGCCCTGAACGCCGGTTTGTGGTATAATACATTGATTATAATAGGAAAGGTATCGCAGAATGAGAGTTTTGGGCATCGACCCGGGTTACGCCATCGTGGGCTGGGGCGTTTTGGACTATGCGGGCAACCGGTTTGCACCGGTGGATTTCGGGGCCGTGTGCACCGATGCCGGGGTGCCGTTTGAGCAGCGGCTGGACGAGGTCTACACCGGCATCCGGGAGGTCATTGAGCGGACACAGCCCGAGGTGCTTGCCATCGAAAAGCTGTTCTACCAGCACAACCAGACCACCGTGATCGGCGTGGCCGAGGCCCGCGGGGTCATCCTGCTGGCGGCGGCGCAGGCGGGCATCCCCATCTACGAGTACACCCCCATGCAGGTGAAACAGGCTGTTACCGGCTACGGCAAGGCCGTGAAAAAGCAGGTGCAGGAGATGACCCGCATTCTGCTGCATCTGCCTGCTGTGCCCAAGCCCGATGATACCGCCGATGCACTGGCCATGGCTATCACCTTTTGCCATACCAACGGCAACCAGCTGAACCGCTTTGCAAGAAGGGGCGTTGGGCCGATTTAGTTGTTGTTATTCGTGTATAAGGGAAGGCTTCCCTTTGTACAACCTCTCAGTCTCACTTTGTTCGACAGCTGCCCTAGCAGGGGAGCCTCTGGCGAAGAGAAAGAGCTGCCCGTTATGCCAAGGCCTCCCCTATTAGGGGAGGTGGCATTGCGGAGCAATGACGGAGAGGTTGGACAGGGGAGGAGCTGACCGAAAAGGGAAAACACTTTATGATCTACTCTTTAACTGGAAAAATCATCAAAAAGACCCTGAACGCTGTGGTGGTGAGCTGCGGCGGGGTGGGCTACTATGTACAGTGCCCGACCAGCGTTGCGGGCGCACTGCCCGGGGTGGGCCGGGAAGCCACCCTTTACACCGTGATGAGCGTGACCGAAAATGACATCAGCCTGTACGGCTTTGCCACTGAGGAGCAGCAGAGCTGCTTTGAGCTGCTGACCGCCGTTTCCGGTGTGGGCCCCAAGGTGGGCTTGGCCATTCTCAGCGTCATGGAGCCTGACCGGGTGGCGCTGGCAATCTCGGCGGGCGACCACAAGGCGTTCAAGGCGGCATCCGGCGTAGGCCCCAAGCTGGCCCAGCGCATCGTGCTGGAGCTGAAGGATAAGGTGGCAAAGGGCTTTGTGGATGGCATCAACCTCGAGGATGTGGGCGCGGCCACTGCCGCCCCCGCCGCACAGGGAGCCGGGCAGGCCATTGCGGCGCTGGTCTCGCTGGGGTACAGCCAGAGCGAAGCAGCCCTGGCCGTTTCCAAGATCGACGCAAGCCTTCCCGTGGAAGAGATCATCAAGCTGGCCCTGCGGGGCATGGCAGGCAGGAGGTAATCCATGCAGGACGAAACCGCGCTCTATGGCGCAAAAATGATGCAGCCCAGCTTAACGGCGGCGGACAACGAGGAAAACAGCCTTCGCCCGCAGCATCTGGAGGACTACATCGGACAGGACAAGGTCAAGCAGAACCTGAAGATCTATCTGGAAGCCGCCAAGCGGCGCGGCGAGCCTATGGATCACATCCTGCTCTATGGCCCCCCGGGCCTGGGCAAGACCACGCTGGCGGGCATCATCGCCAACGAGATGGGGGTGCAGATCCGCATCACCAGCGGCCCTGCCATTGAGAAGCCCGGCGACCTTGCCGCCCTGCTGACCAATCTGCAGGAGGGCGATGTGCTCTTCATTGATGAGATCCACCGCCTGTCCCGGCAGGTGGAGGAGGTGCTCTACCCGGCGCTGGAGGATTACGCGCTGGATATTATGATCGGCAAGGGCCCCAGCGCCCAGAGCATCCGGATCAACCTGCCCCGCTTCACGCTGGTGGGCGCTACCACCCGTGCGGGCCAGATCACCGGCCCCCTGCGGGACCGCTTCGGTGTGCTGCTCAAGCTGGAGCTGTACAGCCCCGATGAGCTGAGCCGGATCATCCAGCGCTCGGCGGGCATCCTCGACCAGCCCATCACCCCGGAGGGCGCTTACGAGCTGGCCAAATGCAGCCGGGGCACCCCCCGCGTGGCAAACCGCTTCTTGAAGCGTGTCCGCGACTTTGCCACCGTGCTGGGGGATGGCATCATCGACCGGGATGTTTCCCTGATGAGCCTGAAGCGGATGGACGTGGACGCGCTGGGTCTGGACGAGCTGGACCGCAGCCTGCTCCGCGCCATCATTGAGATGTACAACGGCGGCCCTGTGGGCCTGGAAACGCTGGCGGCGGCGCTGGGCGAGGAGGCCGTGACGCTGGAGGACCTGTGTGAGCCCTACCTGATGCAGATGGGCTTTCTGACCCGCACCCCCCGTGGCCGCTGTGCCACCCGCCTTGCCTATGAGCACCTGGGCCTGAAAGCCCCCGAGACCGGAAGCCCGGAGGACAACGGCCAGCAGAGCCTGTTCTGAGCCGTTTGAAGAGAGAAAGGAGGACGCTTATGCGCCCTGCAGATAGTTGGAAAGATTACGAGCTGCTGGATGCCACCGGCGGCAACCGCCTGGAGCGCTGGGGAGAGACCATCCTCATCCGGCCCGACCCGCAGGTGGTGTGGAAAACCGAGAAGCAGAGCCCGCTCTGGGCCAAGGCCGATGCTATCTACCACCGCTCCAATCAGGGGGGCGGAGAGTGGGAGTACCGCCGCCGTCTGCCTGAGAAGTGGAAGATCTCCTGCGGTGAGGGCGAGGACAAGCTGACCCTCATCGTCAGCCCCACCGGTTTCAAGCACACCGGCGTGTTCCCGGAGCAGGCTGTCAACTGGGCCTGGTACGCCAGAAAGATCCGTGCGGCAGGCCGCCCTGTCAAGGTGCTGAACCTGTTTGGCTACACCGGCGGCGCAACGCTGGCCTGTGCCGCTGCGGGCGCTACTGTCTGCCATGTGGATGCTTCCAAGGGCATTGTAGCGTGGGGCAAGGACAACGCCGTGGCCAGTGGTCTGGCGGACCGGCCCATCCGCTGGCTGGTGGACGACTGCGCCAAGTTCGTGGCCCGGGAAAAGCGCCGGGGCAACACCTACGATGGCATCATCATGGACCCGCCAAGCTACGGCCGCGGCCCCGGCGGCGAGATCTGGAAGCTGGAGGACTGCATCTACGAGCTCATCAGCCAGTGCGAGGAAGTGCTGAGCGATACGCCCCTCTTCTTTGCGGTCAACAGCTACACCACCGGCCTGTCCCCCGCAGTCATGGAGTATATGCTCAAGACCACGCTGGTGCCCCGCTTTGGCGGCAAGACCAGCTGTGATGAGATCGGCCTGCCCGTTTCCGCCACCGGCGGCGTTGTGCCCTGCGGCGCAACAGCCATTTGGGAGGAATGAACTCCCTCAGTCACGGCTGTCGCCGTGCCAGCTCCCTCGGGGAGGGAGCCTTTGGCATGGCGGGAACATTGACCGTTTGCCGGAAAACTTCTCGGTTGCGCCAGAGGCCCCATCTCAGAGGGGGCTGTCTGCGAAGCAGACTGGGGGAGTGTCCTGACGGCAGCCATTCTGAAAAAATGAAGAAGAACCAAGAATGGGGTACAGCCCTTTTGAGAAGGGCGCACCACCGGAAAGAGAAAACCTATGGAAGAAACGATTTTAACTGCGAAAGATTTGAAGTTCCGCTATGACCCGGAACAGCCGGACTACGCCCTGAACGGCGTGTCGGCTGAGGTGAAGCGGGGCGAATTTGTGGCAGTGCTGGGGGCCAACGGCTGTGGAAAATCCACGCTGGCCAAGCACTTCAACGCCATCCTCCTGCCGGAGAGCGGTACTGTGCTGGTGGAGGGAATGGACACCAAAGACGAGGATAAGATCTACGATATCCGCCAGACCGTGGGCATGGTGTTCCAGAGCCCGGACAACCAGATCGTTGCCACCGTGGTGGAGGAAGATGTCGCCTTTGCGCTGGAAAATCTGGGCGTGCCACCGGAAGAGATGCGCCGCCGCGTGGATGAAGCGATGAAGATGGCGGGCATCTATGAATACCGGGAGCGTGCGCCCCACAACCTGTCCGGCGGCCAGAAGCAGCGCGTTGCCATTGCGGGCGTGGTCGCCATGCGGCCCGACTGCCTGATCCTGGACGAGGCCACCGCCATGCTTGATCCCCGGGGCCGGGAGCAGGTGATGCAGACCATCCACCATCTGAACAAGAACATGGGCATCACGGTGGTGTCCATCACCCACTATATGGAAGAAGCTGCTCAGGCCGACCGCGTGCTGGTGATGAGCAAGGGCAATGTGGTCATGGAAGGAACCCCGAAAGAGGTGTTCAGCCAGACCGAAAAGGTGCGCGCCCTGCGGCTGGATGTGCCGCAGGCTGCCGAGCTGCGGGATGAGCTGGTCAAGGCCGGCATCCCCATGCCCGAGGGCATCATCGACACCGGCGCGTGCGCACAGGCTCTGTATGAGCTTTTGAAGTAAGGGAGGGGACGGAAGATGGGAAGCATTATCAAAGTAGATCACCTGAGTTATGTCTATAACCCGGGAATGCCCAATGCCGTCACCGCGCTGGATGACGTGAGCTTTGAGGTGGAAGAGGGAGATTTTGTGGGCATCATCGGTGCCACCGGCTCCGGCAAGAGCACCCTGATCACCCACATGAACGGCCTGAACAAGCCCACCAGCGGCCACATCATCATCGATGGCCGCGACCTGTGGGCCGAGCCGGAAAAGATCCGGGAATTCCGTTTCCTCACCGGTCTGGTGTTCCAGTACCCGGAGTACCAGCTGTTTGAGGAGACCTGCTATAAGGATATCGCCTTTGGCCCCAGAAACATGGGGCTGGACGAGACCGAGATCGACAGGCGGGTGCATGAAGCAGCGGACTTTGTCGGCCTGGATGAGGCGCTGCTGCAGCGCAGCCCCTTTGAGCTGTCCGGCGGCCAGAAGCGCCGGGTGGCCGTGGCGGGTGTGATGGCCATGAAGCCCCGCATTCTGGTGCTGGACGAGCCTGCCGCCGGTCTGGACCCCGAGGGCCGGGACGAGATCCTGTCTGAGGTCAAGGAGTACCACAAAAAGACCGGCACCACCGTGCTGCTGGTCTCTCACAGCATGGAGGATATTGCCAAGTACGCCGACCGTGTGCTGGTGATGAGCAACAAGAAGATCGCCATGTACGACACCGTGGAGAACGTGTTCGCCCGTGCGCCCGAGCTGCTGGCGCTGGGCCTGAGCGTGCCGCAGGTCACAAAGATATTCCTCAAGCTGCGGGAGATGGGGGTGGATGTTCCGGCGGATGTTTACACCGTGCCCTATGCCGTCAAGATGATTTTGGAAGCCAAGAAGCGCCGGGACGCAGGCGAAAGCCTTGTGCTGCCCCGTGTGGATGCAAAGAAGGGGGGCGCTGCCACATGCTGAGAGATATCACCATCGGCCAGCACTTCCCGGGCGACAGCCTTGTGCATAAGTTCGACCCCCGCATGAAGCTGGTGCTGACCATCGTCTACATCATCCTGCTGTTTGCCGCGTCCAACCCGCTGGGCCTGACGCTGTCCCTTGTGTTCCTTGTGGCCATGTACGGCGTGGCAAAGATCCCCTTCAAGCTCATCACCAAGAGCCTGAAGCCCATTTTGCCCATCATCCTCTTTACCGCGGTGCTCAACCTCTTCTTTGTTTCGGGCGAGGGCGAGCCGCTGGTGCACTTCTGGGTGCTGAACATCTACGCCGAGGGCCTGCGCTATGCCATTCTGATGGCGGTGCGCGTGATGGCACTGATTGCAGGCACCAGCCTCCTGACCTATACCACCAGCCCCATCGTGCTGACGGATGCCATCGAGCAGCTGCTCAAGCCTTTGGGCAGGCTGCACTTCCCGGTGCATGAGCTGGCCATGATGATGAGCATTGCCCTGCGGTTTATCCCGACCCTGATCGAAGAGACCGACAAGATCATGAACGCCCAGAAAGCCCGCGGTGCCATGCTGGACAACGGCTCCATGATGGAGCGCGTCAAGGCGCTGGTGCCGGTGCTCATCCCGCTGTTCATCTCGGCCTTCCGCCGCGCCGATGAGCTGGCCATGGCCATGGAGTGCCGCTGCTACCGCGGCGGTGATGGCCGCACCCGCCTGAAGGTACTGCGCTGCACCCGGCAGGATTATATCGACCTGGCGGTGTGCATCGTCTGCTTTATGGTGATCCTGAGCTCGAGACTGGTGTTCCCGAATTTTTAAAAACTCCCCCAGTCGCCTGCGGCGACAGCCCCCTCGAGGAGGGGGCCTTATAGCCTCCCTCTTTGAGGGAGGTGGCACGGCAAAGCCGTGACGGAAGGAGTTCCATGCAGAACTATCTACTTACCCTTGCCTACGACGGCACCAACTATTGCGGCTTTCAGGTGCAGCCCAACGGGCGGAGCGTGGCCCAGACCTTTCAGGATGGGCTGGAAGCGGTGCTCCACAGCCGCCCCGATATCAAGGGGTGCAGCCGCACCGATGCCGGGGTCCACGCGCTGGGCTTTGCGCTGAACTTCCACGCGGAGACCCGCATCCCCCCCGAAAAGCTGCCGTTGGCCATCAACCAGCACCTGCCCCCGGATATCCGGGTGCTGTGCGCCCGGGTGGTGCCGGAGGAGTTCCACGCCCGCTATGCCGCCCATACCAAGACCTACCTGTACCGCATCCACAACCACCCCATCGATTCGCCTTTTGATGAAAAATATTACACCCGGGTGCCCCGGCGGCTGGACGTGGATGCCATGCAGAGGGCGGCGGAACAGTTTGTGGGAAAGCACGATTTTCTGGCCCTGTGCGCGGCGGGTTCCTCTGCTGCTGCCCACGGAGATACCGTGCGCACCATCACCGACTGCCATGTGACCCGGAAGGGCGACGAGGTGGACATTGAGGTGACAGCGGACGGCTACCTCTATAACATGGTGCGCATTCTGGCAGGCACCCTGTGTGAGGTGGGCGCGGGCCGGATGCAGCCCGATGCCATCCCCGGCATCCTTGCCAGCCGGGACCGCAGCCAGGCCGGGCCGACGCTGCCCGCGAAAGGGCTATTTTTGGAGAAGGTGGACTACGACCTATGAGAAAAAATCGCAACCGTCCGGAGAGTGACGAGCCGCTTTCGGAAGGGCGGGTCGAATATCTGGAAGCTGCCCGCCAGCGTGTGCGGAACCGGCGCATCCGCCGCACGGCGGTGCTGCTGGTGCTGCTGACGGCGGTGGTGCTGTTTGCCACCGGCATCGCGGGCAGCTCGGTGGCGGCCCTGAAGGACCTGACCGATACGGCCCGCATTGCCCTGCTGCCCGGCTCCGGCTGGCCCCAGCAGACCGGTGTGGCCGAGTTGGAACAGATGGCCCCCCTGACCGGCAGCTTTGTGGAGCTGGGGGACGAGGGCTGTGTGGTCTGGTCGCGCACCGGCAAAAAGCTGAACAGCATCCAGAGCGGCTATGCCCGCCCGGCGCTGGCCGCGGGCAAGACCCGCTTTGTCCTCTACAACCGCTCCGGAAACGAGCTGCGGGTGGAGAGCCGAACCCAGAACCTTTACACCAAGCAGCTGGAAAACAGCATTTTCCTCTGCGCCATGTCTGACAACGGCACGCTGGCCGTGGTCACGGAGGACCAGACCAGCATGGCAAAGCTGCTGGTATACAGCCCCTCCATGGAGCAGCAGCTCAGCTGGAGTATGACCTCCAACGACGGCACCCCCCTGCGGATGGCCTTTTCCCCCGACAGCCGGAAGCTGGCGGCGGCAGCCGTCACCGTCAGCGGGGGACAGGTGATGACCAACCTCTACCTCATCAATCTGGCATCGGGCGATCCCGTCAGTCTGGTGAATCAGGGCGGCGTGCCCCAGTGGCTGGGGTGGACCTCTGCTTCCACGATCCTGGCTGTCTACGATACCAGGGCCGTGCTCTACAATGCGGGCGGCGGCGAGCGTGCGGTCTATGATTTTGCGGGCACGGAGCTGAAGGATGTTTCGGTGGACGCGGCAGGCAATGTGGCTCTGCTGCTGGCATCGGGGCAGGTCTCTCAGGCTGTGACGCTGGACAAAAACCTGAACGTCCAGTTCAGCGCTGCTGTCTCGGCGGCAAATTCCATTGTCCGGGCGGGGAACCTGTTCTATCTGCTGGCCGATAACGCCGTGGAGTGCTTTGATGCGTCCGGCACCCAGCAGTGGAGCCAGAACCTTGACACCAGCCCGCAGGCATTGCTGGCCAACAGCAAGGATCTGCTGCTGTTCAGCGGCAACACGGTGCAGAAGTTGGAAGCACCCGCTGAATAGCCCTCTCCGTCAATGCTTGCGCATTGCCACCTCTCCCAAAGGGAGAGGCAATTGCGGCTTTGAGGAAAAAGAGTGCAATTTATTTTGTGGCTTCCCCTGTCAGAAGCGTTGGCTCCCCCTTTGGGGGAGCTGGCACGACGGCAGTCGTGACTGAGAGGGTGAGCCAGTTCGGAATAAGGTTAAACGTATGTTCAAGAATCCGTCATTTATTTTTGATATCCTATGTACGGTGGTCTGGCTGGTGCTGGCCGTCCGGTATGCCCGCAAAGGCTTTCTGGCCTCGGTGGTGCAGTTGACGGGCAGCCTCATCAGCCTGTTCGGTGCCAGAGCCTTTTCAGGCTGGGCAGCCGGGCAGGTGTTCGAGCGCTTCCTGGCCGGAAGCTTCCGGGACCAGATCGCTGCCAATATCGCCGCCGGGGGAGCCGTCAGTCTGGATGGCATTGCCCAGCGGTACGCGGGCTTTCTGCCCGAGGCGTTCCGGGCATCCATCGTGGATGCCTGCGAGCGTTCCATCTCTGCCGTCCTCAATGACAACGCCGTTGTGCTGGCGGATACCATCGTCCAGAAGGTGCTGGCTCCGCTGCTGACCCCGGTGATCTCGCTGGTGCTGTTCTTTGTGGCGTTTGCCCTGCTGCGGATGCTGGTCAGCCTGCTGGTCACGGTGCTGGGGCTGGTGAACAAGCTGCCCGTGATCGGTGCAGTGAACCACTGGCTGGGCTGGGGCGTGGGCGGCATTGCCAGCCTTGTGGACATCTATCTGGTGCTCTGCGTGGTCTGGGCGCTCATTGTGATCACTGGCGGCAACCTCACCATGCTCAACGACACGGTGATGAGCGGCAGCCTTTACTATAAAGTATTCAATGTGTTCAACCCGTTTGTCTGAGCGGGGAGGGAAAAGGAGGAACAATGGTCTGCATTCGATGCCAGAAGCGGCCTGCCATTATTTTTGTCCAGCGGATGGAAAATGGCCAGATGAAAAACGAGGGGTACTGCCTGCACTGTGCCCGGGAGATGCACATCAAACCGGTCGATGATCTGATGAAGCAGTTTGGCATGTCCGACGAGGACATGGATGCCATGGAAGACCGGATGGAAAACATGATGCAGGAGATGGGGGACATGAGCAACATGAACCCCTTCTCCATGATGATGGGCATGGGCCAGCCGGACCAGAGCGAAGAGGACGGCGACCTTGTGCCCGGCTCCAGCGCCACCTTCCCGCTGGGGGTGAACGGCGGTGACCAGAACGGCAAAAACGAAAAGAAGGCGGGCAAAAATGAGAAAAAGCCGCCCCGCCGCAAGTTTTTGGATACCTACTGCGAGAACCTGACCCGCAAAGCCCGGGAGGGGAAGCTGGATGATATCATCGGCCGCGACCGGGAGATCTACCGCACCATCCAGATCCTGAGCCGCCGCCAGAAGAACAACCCCTGCCTCATTGGTGAGGCGGGCGTTGGCAAGACCGCCATTGCCGAGGGCATTGCCGAGCGCATTGCCAAGGGGCAGGTGCCGGCAGGGCTGCAGGATAAGGAGATCTTCCTGCTCGACCTGACCAGCCTTGTGGCAGGCACCCAGTTCCGCGGCCAGTTCGAGCAGCGGGTCAAGGGCCTGCTGAGCGAGGTCAAGGCGGCGGGCAATGTCATCCTGTTCATTGACGAGATCCACACCATTACCTCTGCCGGTGAGAGCGAGGGTGCCATGAATGCGGGCAACATCCTGAAGCCCGCCCTCTCCCGCGGCGAGATCCAGGTCATCGGTGCCACCACCTTCAACGAGTACCGCAAGTATATCGAGAAGGACCAGGCGCTGGAGCGCCGGTTCCAGCCCGTGCGGGTGGAGGAACCCAGCGTTGCTGATACGCTGGCCGTGATGGGCGGCATCAAGCACTACTACGAGGAGCACCACCATGTGCAGGTGCCCGCCGATGTGCTGAACGCCACCGTGACTCTGAGCGAGCGGTATATCACCGACCGCTACCTGCCCGATAAAGCCATCGACCTGCTGGACGAGGCCTGTGCCTGCTGCAATCTGGCCCACCCGGTCATCTCCGAGTACCTGACCATGCAGAAGGAACTGGAGGCCCTCAGGCAGGAAGAGGCCGACATGGAAAACGCCGATGTAAACGAGCCCATCGACTACGAGCGTGTGGCAGAGCGCAAGACCCGGATGGCGCAGCTGGAGCGGGAATTGCCTGCCAAGCAGGCTGCGGCCGGGGAGATCCAGGTGACCATGGACGATGTGGCCAAGGTCATTGAGCTGTGGACGGGCATCCCGGCGGTGAAGATCCGGGAAACCGAGTATGCAAAGCTCGCCAGCCTTGAGACCGAGCTGAAAAAGAAGATCATCGGTCAGGACGATGCCGTGCATCTGGTGGCGCAGGCGGTCAAGCGCAGCCGCGCCGACCTTTCGGGCCGCCGCCGTCCGGCCAGCTTCATCTTTGTGGGCCCCACCGGCGTGGGCAAGACGGAGCTGGTGAAGCAGCTGGCAAACCAGCTCTTTGACGGCCCCGACCCCCTGATCCGGCTGGATATGAGCGAGTATATGGAAAAGTACGCCGTGTCCCGCATGATCGGTTCCCCTCCGGGCTATGTGGGCTACGAGGAGGCGGGTCAGCTGACCGAAAAGGTCCGCCGCCGCCCGTACAGCGTGGTGCTGTTCGATGAGATCGAAAAGGCCCATCCCGATGTGATGAATATCCTGCTGCAGATCCTGGACGAGGGCAAGATCAACGATGCCCAGGGCCGCACCGTGGATTTCTCCAACACCGTTATCTGCATGACCTCCAATGCGGGCAGCAGCGACCAGACCACCGCAAGTCTGGGCTTCAACCGCAGCGAGGAGGAGCGGAACGAGGAGAAGAGCCGCAAGGCGCTGAGCCAGTTCCTCCGCCCGGAGTTTTTGGGCCGCGTGGATGAGGTCATCACCTTCAAGCCGCTGAGCGAGGAGACCCTGCAGGGCATTGCCGCCCTGATGCTGGACGAGTACAAGCCCAGCATGGAGGCCAAGGGCATTGCCTACAGCTATACCCCGGCGGCACTGGCAGCGCTGGTGCACAAGAGCCAGGGCGGCAAGTTTGGTGCCCGCGACCTGCGCCGGACCATCCGCAAGGCTGTGGAGGACCCCGCCGCTGAAAAGATCATCGACGGTACCCTTGTTTCCGGCTCCACCCTGACCGTGGATGCTGAGAACGATGAGATCGTGCTGAAATAAGTAAAGATCCCGGAGGGCAGAAACGCCCTCCGGGATCTTTGTTCTTTGAAGGAGGAGAGAAGAATGAACTTGTATCACTACCGATCAGTGGAAAGCGCACGAAAGGAGATCGAGTGCCGTACATTCCGCTATGCGGACCGGAACGAATTGAATGATCCCTTGGAGGGCTATGCTCAGATTTACTGGAAAGGCGATTGTCCGGCGTGGGAGGGACTGTTCCGGAACTATATCTGCAGTGTATACTATGCTGTAGTTGGCATTCAATTGAATGCAAGCGAGGAACTTTTGGCAGAGAGGGCAGTTATTCCGGATATTCACTGCTTTGATGATGTTCCGCTGGGGCAGGTCTGGAAAGAATTATCGGATCGTTTTGTACAGACAGCATTGGTGCAGAAGCTGATAGTAGATCTAGGAAATACGGAGACCGAAATGAATGCCCACCGCTTGAGGCAAATTTTGCGGCTCTGCCATGAGGATGCAATCAAAATTTGTCTGGACGACATGCACAAACGGAAAACGCTGCCAGAGGAGCAGGGCGGGCCGGTGGTGTCAATCAGCGAAAAGGCCGACTGGGAAAAGATGGGAGGCTTTGGAAATCTTGAAAGTCCGCTGATAAAAATGATGAAGGCAGCTTTTGAGGTTTATGAAGAAACACTGGAAAGCAGTTTTCTGAAACTGGAACAGGAGATCGAGGCAAACGAACCAAATGCCCGGAAGCGGAGGCTCTGGCTGAAGGTGAGGCTGGGATTTCCGGCCCTTTATATTGCTGGTCTGCAGGAACTGCCCTACCCCAGAATGTTTATGATGTGCTTTTCCACCGATGGAACAAACTCGGCCATGTGGGGAAATTATGCGCAAAATCACTGCGGTGTCTGTCTAGTCTACCGTGCCAACGAAGAAAATGGAAAGCAGACTCTTCGTGTAAAAACAGCCGAAAGCTGGAGTTCAAGTAGCGGATATTCCTGCGGTTTTCGGGATGACCCGGTCTACCCAGTTCGTTATACGGACGAGCAGGTAAAGCGCAACTTTTTTGAATCATTGGGACGGCTGACTTTTTCGCAGATTGAATCCTGGATGGTTTCGTCCAAAGGTGAACGAAGCCGGATTCTAGAACTTTACGACAAGGATGCGTGGCGGGTGCAGTATTGGAAAGACCAGCAGGAGAAATATTTGACGAAGCTTCCTGCCTGGAGCCATGAACAGGAATATCGACTGCTTATGAATGACAGTTTTCATCAGCACACGGAGGCAGAGCGCTATGTGGGATACGACCCAGCAATCCTGGAGGGCGTGATCTTTGGTATCAAGACATCGGAAGCTGATAAGATGCAGATTTTCCGAACCTTGCGAAAATCTATGGAGGAAGCAGGGCGGGACCCGAAGGAACTGGAGGTGTGGCAGGCGGAATATGATGACGAAACGCGGAAGATCAGCCTGAGGAAACGGCATTTTCCCATCTGGTAAAAGAAAACACATTTCCGGACAGAACAAAACCTCCCTGTGCAGAAGAATAGCGCTGCAGGGGAGGCTTTTGTCGTTAATTTCTTAGATAGAGAAGCCGATGACTACTTAACAGACACTGGTTCCTCCGGCTTGTTGGTGGTACGGGCGCTCGTGCGGCCCTCGGGAATGATCTCACCTGCGGCGGTCAGGCTGAGCTTGGCCAGGGTCGGGCCGACCAGCTCGTACACCAGCACCGAGAAGAGCACCACGTTGCGCACCATGTGGCCGTCGGAAAGCTCGGCAGCCTCGGCGGCCATGCCCAGCGCCACACCGGCCTGCGGCAGCAGGGTGATGCCCAGATACTTCTGGATCTTCTCACTGCAGCAGGTGGCCTTGCAGCTGACATAGGAGCCGGAGATCTTGCCCAGAGAGCGGGAAGCAATATAGACGGCACCAATGAGCAGGACCATGGGGTTTGCAAGGATGTTCAGATCCAGCTCCGCGCCGGACAGCACGAAGAACAGGATGTTCACCGGGCTTACCCAGCGGTCCAGGCGGTCCATCAGCTCATCGGAAGTGGGGCAGATGTTGCAGAACACGGTGCCGGTCATCATGCAGACCAGCAGCAGCGAGAAGCTGCAGTGGATGGGGCCGACCTCAAAGCTGACCATGGAAAGGCCCACCGTCAGCAGCACAAAGGCCACCGAAAGGCTCATGCGCTTGGAGCGGGAGTGGAAGTAGATCTCCAGCTGGTTGAGCAGCAGACCGGCCAGCGCGCCCAGACCCAGGCTGAGTACGATCTCCACCAGAGGCTCCAGAAGGATGCTGATGGGGTCGATGCGGCCCTGTTCCAGCGCGGTTGCAATGCCGAAAGAGGCCGAGAAGAGCACCAGACCCACGGCATCGTCAATGGCGACCACCATTAGCAGCAGGCGGGTCAGGGGACCACTTGCCTTGTACTGCTTGACCACCATCAGGGTGGCGGCAGGGGCTGTGGCAGAGGCGATGGAACCCAGCGTGATGGCCGATGCCATTGAGATGACATCCGGCCGGGCAAAGTGCAGGGCCACCAGAGCGATATCCACCAGCACGGTGGTGATAACGGCCTGCAGGATGCCCACAGTGACCGCCTGCCTGCCCATGCTCTCCAACGCGCTGAGCCGGAACTCGTTACCGATGACAAAGGCGATGAAGCCCAGTGCCACCTGTGTGATGATGCCGTAGCTCTCGACCTGTGCAAGGCTCCCGAAGCCGAAGCCCCAGCCGCTCAGGCCCAGCCGACCCAGAAAGAAGGGGCCCAGCAGAAGCCCCGCCACCAGATAAGAGGTGACAGCCGGCAGACGGACCGCTTTCGCTGCACGGGATGCCAACAGGCCTGCAATGAGCGAAAGAGACATGCAAATGAGCAATTGCTCCATGAAATAAGATCCTCCTCAGGAATTAAGATACGTTAAAAAGTATATCTTATCTGAGGAGGAAAAGCAACATTTGTTAATTGAATTTAAAAATCCTCTGTGCAATGCGGTAACCGCCCAGCACGAGCTTGTCGCCCTTGGGGATCTTCAGGTTGGTCACGCCGCCAAAGCCGTAGCGGATGGAGCGGTAGACCCCGGCGCTGGTGTGTGCCTTGAGGTAGGCCCACAGTTCGTTCTCCTTCTGCTTGGCAGCGGCACTGCCGTCCAGCAGAAGGAAGATGTCGCTGATGGCCATCATCATGGAGAGGTAGTGCAGCATATAGCTGCGCAGCTTCTTCTGGCCCTTGAGGGCATCCAGGTCCTGGCAGTCGATCATGTGGCGGGTCACCCGCAGCTGCTGGTCCACCCGCTTGACCATCACACTCTCGTTCACGCTCTGGTCGGCCCGGCCGATGAAGTAGCGGTACAGGTCCAGATCCATATAGTACATGCTCTTGACAAAAGGCAGGGGCTGGTAGACAAAGATGTTGTCTACATAGAAGGTGTGCTTGGGCAGCACCATGCCGCAGTCCCGCAGCACCTGTGTGCGGTACATCACCGAGTGCATCAGCAGGTTCTGGTCGGGCCGGAAGTGGCCGACATGCGTCCAGCTGAACAGCCGGTTCTGGGGGAACACGTTGGTGTAGCGCATGGTGTGGCTGGTGTTGTCCTCCACGTGCTCGTAGACATAGTTGCAGATCATCAGGTCAGGCGCGGTGCCCCGGGCAGTCAGCGTGTTCAGCTTGGCCAGCACGGTCCTGAGGGCTGCTTCGTCCAGCCAGTCGTCGCTGTCCACTACCTTGTAATACAGGCCGGTGGCGTTGCGGATGCCCTGATTCACGCCCTCGCCGTGGCCGCCGTTCTCCTGATGGATGGCCTTGACGATGGTGGGATATTTGGCGGCGTACTCGTCGCAGATGGCGGGGGTGTCATCCTTGGTGGAACCATCGTCCACCAGGATGATCTCGGCCTGCTCCCCGGCGGAGAGCAGGGTCTCGATGCAGTGGCGCATATATGCCGCCGAGTTGTAGCACGGGACGGCGAAGGTGATCAATTTCTGAGCCATACAAAATACTCCTTTGCTTTTTTCCGGCAGATGCGCAAGGCAGGGGCCGGGATGGAGATATGTACCCATATTATAGCATTTTTGTGCAGGAAATGCTATCGAACGTGGGAAATGTCAGAGATGTTTTACAATTATCCGGGGAGTTGTGGTATACTGATTGGGTTATAAACCGCTCAGGCCGCTTTGCGTCCAGCTCCCCTGGTAGGGGAGCCAAGACTTGCCTCTCCTACTAGGAGAGGTGGCATTGCGAAGCAATGACGGAGCGGTTTTGTATGGATAGGAGGAACCATGGAAAGTCCGCATAGTATTCTGAAAAAAGTCTTTGGCTACGACAGCTTCCGCCCGGGTCAGGAGGAGATCGTCTCCCGCCTGCTGGCCGGGCAGGATGTGCTGGCCGTGATGCCCACAGGTGCGGGCAAGTCCATCTGCTATCAGGTGCCGGCCCTGCTGCTGCCGGGCATCACCATCGTGGTCTCGCCGCTGGTCAGCCTGATGAAGGATCAGGTGGGGGCGCTGGTACAGGCCGGTGTGGCGGCAGCTTTCCTGAACAACAGTCTGACGGACAACCAGAAGGCCCTGATGCTCCGCCGCGCCCGGGAGGGGTGGTATAAGATCATCTATGTGGCTCCGGAGCGGCTGGAGATGCCGGGTTTCCAGCGGTTTGCGCAGGAGCGGGAGATCAGCATGGTCACGGTGGACGAGGCCCACTGCATCAGTCAGTGGGGGCAGGACTTCCGCCCCAGCTACCTGCGCATCAAGGCATTTGTGGACAGCCTGCCCAAGCGCCCGGTGGTGGGAGCCTTTACGGCCACCGCCACGGCCCATGTGCGGGAGGACATCCGCACCCATCTGGAACTCCATACCCCCTACGAGGTGACCACCAGCTTCGACCGCCCCAACCTCTATTTTGCCACCCGCAGGGCCCTGCCCAGCGAGAAGCCCAAAGTTCTGCTCGACCTTGTACTCAGGGAGCGGGACAATGCGGGCATCATCTATTGCAGCACCACCCGGCAGGTGGACGAGACCACCCGCCTGCTGCAGAGCCGGGGAATCCGTGCGGCAGCCTACCACGCCAAACTGGATGCGGATACCCGGCGGCAGAATCAGGACGATTTCCTCTATGACCGGGTGCAGATCATGGTGGCGACCAATGCCTTCGGCATGGGCATCGATAAGCCAAACGTCCGGTTCGTCATCCATTATAATATGCCCAAGGATCTGGAGAGCTATTATCAGGAGGCGGGCCGCGCGGGCCGTGACGGGGAGCCAGCCCGCTGCACCCTGCTCTATTCCGGCACCGATGTGCGCACCATCCGGTTCTTCATCGACAAGGAGATGGAGGCTGACAACGGCCCGCCAGCGTGCCGCGGCCAGTGCGAAGCGGCTGGCTTCGGCCTCCCGCCGCCGTGCCGACGAAGATGCCCTCAGCGAAGCGGACGAGAAGCTGCTGGCGGCCCTCTATGCCCTGCGCAAGCGGCTGGCCGCAAAGCAGAAGCTCCCCGCCTATATGGTGTTCAACGATTCTACCCTCCGCCAGATGGCGCTGAAAAAGCCCCTGAGCGTGGAGGAACTGCTCAATATCCCCGGTGTGGGCGAGAAAAAGGCCGCCCGCTATGGCCAGGAGTTCCTGGGTGTCATCGAGGATATGGTTTCATCCCGTTAAATGACAAAGCGCCCGATTTTCCACTCGCTCTGCGTAGAGTGTGGAAAATCGGGCGTTGTTTTATTGCATGAAAGTGTATTGCTATGCCAAGGGCTCCCTTACCAGGGGGCCTGGCGCGCGTCAGCGCGACTGAGAGGTTTACATCGTGTGTGTGGCAAACACCTGTTCGTCCTCCCACCAGACGGGGGCCTTTGCGGCAAGGCTCTTGGGTACATCCAGAAGCCGCTGGTTGCTGCTGCCCCGGAAGCGCAGGGAGATATCGTGCTGGGCTTCCACAAAGCGGCCGTCCACCAGAACATCCAGCAGACTCAGCAGCTCATCGGTGACCTCACAGCGGGCCGGGCAGGGAACACTGCCGGTCAGCTGTTCCCAGGTGTAACCAGAATAGCACCAGACGCTCTTATTCGGGTACAGCGCCCTGAAGTTGCGGACAAAGGGCAGCAGTTCCCGCTGATTCTCCGGCTCAAAAGGCTCACCGCCCAGCAGGGAGATGCCTGCAATATAGTCGGGCTGGCAGGATGCAAAGATCTCGTTGCGCACAGCTTTGTCGAAAGGCTGACCGTACCCGAAATCCCATGCCACCTCGTTGAAGCAGCCCGGGCAGTGGTGCCTGCAGCCCGAAACAAAGATGCTGGTGCGCACCCCCGGCCCGTTGGCAATGTCGTAATACTTAATTGTTGCGTAATTCATAGATAAAACTCCATATAAAAAGCTCCCCCTCTCGGGGGAGCTGTCAATGCGAAGCGTTGACTGAGAGGGTTACAGATGCAGCACCCGATCCTTGATCTCCTGTGTCCGGCCCTGGTTCCAGAACTGGGTGCCGATATAACCGCAAGTGCGGCGGGCAACGTTCAGTTTGTTCTGGTCACGGTTGCCGCACTTGGGGCACTCCCACACCAACTTGCCGTCATCCTCAACGATCTTGATCTCTCCGTCGTAGCCGCAGCACTGGCAGTAATCGGACTTGGTGTTCAGCTCGGCATACATGATGTTGTCGTAGATGAACTGCAGCACGCTTATCACGGCCTCCAGATTGTCCTGCATGTTGGGCACTTCCACATAGCTGATGGCACCGCCCGGGGACAGCTCCTGGAACTCGCTCTCAAACTTGAGCTTGGTAAAGGCATCAATGTGCTCCGAAACATGGACGTGGTAACTGTTGGTGATATAGTTCTTATCGGTGATACCGGGCACGATGCCGAACCGCTTCTGCAGGCACTTGGCAAACTTGTAGGTGGTGGATTCCAGCGGGGTGCCGTAGAGAGAGTAATCCATGTTCTCGGCCTTCTTCCACTCGGTGCACTTGTCGTTCATGTGCTGCATCACGCTCAGGGCAAAGGGCTTGGCACCGGCATCGGTGTGGCTCTTGCCGGTCATATACTTCACACACTCATACAGACCGGCGTAGCCCAGGCTGATGGTGGAGTAGCCGCCAAAGAGCAGCTTGTCGATCTTCTCGCCCTTCTTCAGGCGGGCCAGTGCGCCGTACTGCCACAGAATGGGGGCGGCATCGCTGGGGGTGCCCATCAGGCGCTGATGGCGGGCCTGCAGTGCCTTGTGGCAGAGAGCCAGGCGCTCGTCAAAGATCTTCCAGAACTTCTCGAAGTTGCCGCCGGAGGAAAGGGCTACATCCACCAGATTGATGGTGACAACACCCTGGTTGAAGCGGCCGTAGTATTTGGGCTTGCCGGTCTCGGGGTCCACATAGGGGGTCAGGAAGCTGCGGCAGCCCATGCAGGTGTAGCAGTGGCCCTCGCCGTTTTTGTCCACCTTGAGCTCGAGCATCTTCTTCTCGGAGATGTAGTCGGGCACCATCCGCTTGGCAGTGCACTTGGCAGCCAATTCGGTCAGGTAATAATAAGGAGTGCCGGGGCGGATGTTGTCCTCTTCCAGCACATAGATCAGCTTGGGGAAGGCGGGGGTGATCCAGACACCGGCCTCGTTCTTCACACCCTGATAGCGCTGACGGATGGTCTCCTCGATGATGATGGCAAGGTCGGCCTTTTCCTGTGCGTTGCGGGCTTCTCCCAGATACATGAACACGGTGATGAAGGGGGCCTGACCGTTGGTGGTCATCAGGGTCACGACCTGATACTGGATGGTCTGGACACCGCGGTTGATCTCGTTGCGCAGGCGGCGCTCCACGATCTCCTTCTTGCGCTCCGGGGTAACGTCCAGCCCTTCCATCTCCGCCTCGACCTCAGCGGCGATCTTCTTGCGGGAGACATCCACAAAGGGAGCCAGATGGGTCAGGCTGATGCTCTGGCCGCCGTACTGGTTGGATGCCACCTGCGCAATGATCTGGGTGGCAATGTTGCAGGCGGTGGAAAAGCTGTGGGGCTTTTCAATATAGGTGCCAGAGATCACGGTGCCGTTCTGCAGCATATCCTCCAGGTTGACCAGATCGCAGTTGTGCATGTGCTGCGCAAAGTAGTCGGAATCATGGAAGTGGATCAGGCCCTCATTGTGTGCCTTGACGATCTCCGGGTCCAGCAGCAGGCGGGCGGTCAGGTCTTTGGAGATCTCACCAGCCATATAGTCACGCTGGACGCTGTTCACGGTGGGGTTCTTGTTGGCGTTCTCCTGCTTGACTTCCTCGTTCTGGCACTCGATCAGGCTGAGGATGCGCTCGTCGGTGGTGTTGGTCTGGCGCTTCAGGCTCTGCACATAACGATAGGTGATATAATGGCGGGCTACATCGTGGGCCTGAATGTCCATCAGCTTGTTCTCCACCATGTCCTGGATCTCTTCCACGCTCACGGCACGGTTCAGCGCCTGGCACTGCTCCGTGACATCGTTGGCGATGGACAGGATCTGCTCCTGGGTCAGGCTGCTCTTGCGGCTGACCGAATCGCTGGCCTTGGTGACCGCAGTGATGATCTTGGTAATATCAAATGGAACTTCCGAACCGTTGCGCTTGATGATCTTCATAGTGTTCCTCCGTCGTTCTATCTGTGTGCAGTTCAAACGGGTGCCTCTTGCGAAAGAGGCACCCGCAAAGCAGTCTTGGGATGCGTTCGATTGATGTGATTCTATGATATCACTATTTAGTGATATGTCAATGGAGAAACCACTACATTTTGTGTTTTGGCGGTTTCGCCAAAATTGAGCCGAGAATCTTGGAGCAAAATTTGAGGCCAAAGCTCTTGACAAACTGTGCAAGGAAAGTGTTTGCATTCCGGGGCGTAATATCCACGGCGGTGTATACTTCTCTGGAAGTTTGGATAGAACAATACCTTATTATATAGAGAAAAATGACCTCTGAAACCGCCGCAGCCTCCACGTCAAGGAACGTGCAAATTGCAGTTAAAAAACTAGTCAAAAAGTCAAAGACGCAAAAAGAAACGAAAAAAGTGAAAAAAGGGGTTGCCAAACGTGTCGGGATATGGTATTATACTTGAGCGCCAAGGGCCGCCGGAAAGAATGACTTCTGAAAGCGGC
>OLXI01000621.1_pt1 | contig 20722 bp, 16 predicted proteins | sample 1674181 | NCBI WGS metagenome assembly OLXI01 (sample SAMEA103958148, study PRJEB25191) | human gut metagenome | reverse complement strand
GCAGCTGAGTGACGACTTGGCGCAGGATACCTTTGTGAAGGCTTATACCCATCTGTCGGGTTTCAGGGGTACAGCCAGCTTTTCCACTTGGCTTTATCGTATCGCCTATAATGTGTGGTATGATTATACCCGCAGTTATAAGGAAACGCAGGATATCGATACGCCGGCGGTTGCCCGACAGAATGCGCAGGGAGTGAATACCGGACTGAAGATGGATTTACTCAATGCCCTGCGGATATTGAGCGAGAACGAACGTACATGCATCACGCTGCAGCTGATGGATGGTCTCTCTATAGATAAGATTGCAGAGGTGACGGGAATGGCGCAAGGCACCATTAAGTCGCATCTCTCTCGTGGAAAACAGAAACTTGCAAGTTACTTAAAAAAGAATGGTTATGACCGATAAGATAAATGATAAGAAGTTGGAGAGCATGAAAGGGGAACCGTTGGCCCCTCAGGATGAAGAACTCTTACAGATGTTCTTTTCCGATTGCCAGATGTCAGAGATTCCTGATGACGGATTCTCCGACAGGGTGATGCAGGCCTTGCCGGCTTTACCCGAAACTGGTACAGCGATGTCGCTGGTTAAGCGCCAGCGTCTGGAACATTTATGGACGGCAGCCTGTGTGGTAGCAGGCATCATCATAGCAGTAGTCTGTCAGGGATGGGAGCAGATTCAGGGATGGCTTTTCTCTATGAAGATAGATTTCCTCCTTTCCGGTTCGCGTGTTCTTACGCATGTGGCAGATTCCATCGCCCACTCTCAGAATCTCCTGATGGTGCTGGCTGGCTTCGTTGTCCTCATCATGGTTTGGGGATATAATGAACTGGCTGATGCACGTCAGTAGGCTTCTTCCATGATATCAATTGTATGAATGATCAACTCTTTCTATTAGCAGAATAGTTTTTAGTGCTAATAGAAAGAGTTTTTTATTACTATAAATATCATCTTTATGCTCTTGAAATCTCCGTTCATCGACGCTGAACGGACATTCAACGTCGCTGAACGGATATTCAACGTCGCTGAACGGACATTCAGCGTCGATGAACGAAGATTTAATATTGCTGAATATAGAAAAACAAATAGGTGCTGCTACTTTTTCAGTAGAGCACCTATGCTTATGATATCGGTTTCTAAAACAATTTATAGGTAGTGCGGAGCACTTTGAACTCGGTTCGGCGGTTCAGCTGGTTGCAGATTTCCTGATGCTCCTTGCTCTGCTTCAGGATAAATTCTTCGTTGAGCACATCGCCTTCCTTGAGCCAAGGATACTTCACGGTGAGTTTCTTGCGCACATTCTTCGGCTTCTCCTTGCCGTAGCCCACAGGGGTGAGGCGCTCTTTCTCTATGCCGTGTTTTATCAGATAGTCTACTACCGATTGGGCGCGGCGCTGAGACAGATGCTTGTTATATTCGCTGTTTCCCTTGTAGTCGCAATGGGCGCTGAGTTCGATGGTAACGTGCGGGTTCTCTTTCAGCAGCGTTACCAGCTGGTCGAGGGCTGTTGTACTGGCTTCGGTAAGGGTTGCCTTGTCGAAATCGTAGAAGATGTTGTCGATGAGTACAGGGGCTGTGATGGAAGCCAGCGGGAACTGGAGCACGTATTCCTTACTCTCTTTAGCTGAATCAACCCGAAGTTCTTCCTTGTGGTTGAGGTAGCCTTTGCAGGATGCCATCACCAGGTAGTCGACATGCGGATTGATAGGGAGGACAAACGAACCGTCGCCCTTGACGGATATTTTCCTGTTCGTTCCGTCGTTGCCTACGATTCTGACCTCTGCGGCAGGCAGTTCATAACCGTCTTTCTCGTAAACCCATCCCTTCATTGTGGTAACAATCTCCGGATTCTCGAAGGAGTAGATATGATCGTAGCCTCTTCCGTCTTTTCTGTTAGAGCAGAAGAAACCCTGGTTGTGGAGACCCTCGAAAGTCATTCCGAAGTCATCGGCTTCTGTATTCAGCGGATAGCCGGGGTGGGTGAGTTCATATTTCCGGGTGATGGAATTTACTTTGGCGATATAGATGTCGAGTCCGCCCATTCCCACATGACCGTTGCTGCTGAAGTAAAAGTCGCCGTTAGGGCGGAAGGTAGGGAACATCTCATCGCCTGGTGTGTTGATAGGTTCGCCCAGGTTCTCTACGCCGCCCAGTCCGGCAGGAGTGATGCGCACTCGCCAGATGTCGAGACCGCCCTTTCCGCCCAGCATGTCTGATACGAAATAGAGCCATTCGCCATCAGGAGAGATGGCTGGATGGGCAAAACAGCTGAGTGTATCTTTGCTGATTTCCAGATTCGTAGGCTTGCTCCAGGCTGCATCCGAGCGGTTGGAGGTTACTATCTGGGCTAAGCGGGGCGAAGTGGGATCGGTGGCACACTGGGTGAGGTACATCTGCTTGCCGTCTGGGGTAAAGCAGCATGCGCCCTCTTCGTAGTCGGTGTTGAGACCGGTTCCGATGGCTTCCGGCTTGCTCCATTTGCCTTTGTCGTTCTTTTCAGAGAAGAAAATGTCGGCAGATTTCGTTCCTGTCACTCCGTTCAGGTCGCTGCCCTGGGCTTCGTTGCGGGTTGAGGTGAAATAGAGCTGACTGTTGTCATCGCTGAGGAACATCGGCGAATAGTCGTCTCTTCGGGAGTTGAAAACATCCATCCGCTTTACCTTGTACCGGCTTCCTTCCTTCTTCCAGACTGGGGCTTTCTGTGCTGATTCGAGTCCGTTCTTTACCAGCACGTTGTCGGGCATGGAATCGAGCAGGAATTCGAATTCCTTGGCTGCCTGTCTGTAACTTCCGTTCTTCAGGAGAAGCCGGGCGTAAGCCAGGCGGTCGTTGAGGTCAGCCTGCTTGTATCGGATGGCATTGCTGTAGGCTGCCAGTGCCTTCGGCGTACTGTTGATTTTATCATAGCAGCGTGCCATCTTCAGAGCCACCTTGCCCCGGGCAGCCCGCTCTTTGGTAGGTGTTTTGGTGTACACCTTTTTATATTGGGTTGCCGCATCGTAGTATTCGCCTAAAGAAAGATGCTTGTCTGCTTTCTTCAGGTTCTGTTCAATGCCGCAACTTATCAGAAAGAGGCAGCTGATTGCTGTTATGATTTGATAAAATCTTATTTGTTTCATATTGATTTACATCTGCGAGAATGGCTGACGATATTGGCAGCCTGCCTTCCAGTTGCTGCAGCCATAGGCGGTCTTGCCCTTGATGATGACGCCCTTTCCGCAGAGCGGACATGGTTTGCCAACCATTGGGTCGGCAGCTGGAGCCGGCTGAGCAGGAGCATTCTGAGAATCTGCATTCTGTGCTGCTGCCTTATCGGCTTTCTTGGCAGGAGCCTTTCGGGCAGCCGGTTTCTTGGCAGCCGGTTTCTTCTTGAGGTCTTCCTCTGTCATGATGGTCACTCTCCGGTTGCTGTTGTCTGACAACACATCGATGACAATCTTGTTGATCTGTTCTTTCAGTCCGTTGATGAAGTCGGCAGGATCGTAGGTCTTGTGCTCGATGTCGCGGAGCTTCTTCTCCCAGATACCGGTCAGTTCACAACTCTTCAGCAGTTCCTCATGGATGGTGTCAATGAGTTCGATGCCTGTCGGGGTTGCCATCAGATTCTTGCGCTGGCGACGGATGTAGTGGCGCTTGAAGAGGGTCTCGATGATGCCGGCACGGGAGGAAGGTCTGCCGATTCCGTTCTCCTTCAATGCTGCACGAAGTTCTTCGTCTTCTACGAATTTACCGGCTGTCTCCATCGCACGCAGCAGGGTTGCCTCGGTATAATACTTAGGTGGCGTGGTCCATTTCTCCGTCAGGGTAGGCTGATGTTCTCCCGATTCGCCTTTTGTGAAGGATGGGAGGGTTCTTTCTTCTACCACTTCCTTCTTGGCGCCGTTTCCTGAGTCTGCGTTTCCGTTGGCGTTATCTGAAGCATCATCGTCATCTGCATTCTTTACATCCTTGGCATAGACTACTCGCCAGCCCGGTTCGAGAATCTCCTTACCGCTCACCTTGAACTCTATCTTCTCCGGTTTCGGTCCATCTTCGTTGATGACTTCGCCCAAAACGGTGGTGGTGGAGAATTTACAGTCCGGATAGAACACGCTGATGAATCGCTTGGCGATGAGATCATAGACATTCGCCTCCATATCGGTGAGTCCGGTTGGCGGAACTCCGGTTGGGATGATGGCGTGGTGATCGGTTACCTTGCTGTTATCGAATACCTTCTTGCTCTTCGGCAACTTCTTGCCGGTGGCTGCGAGTTGCTGGATGAGTGGGAGGTATTTCTGCTGACTGGCTATCTTAGCCTGGCTCACACCGTTCAGAATCTGCGGACATTTCGGATAGATATCGTCGGTCAGGAACTGGGTATCTACACGAGGATAAGTGGTGTACTTCTTCTCGTAGAGACTCTGGATGAGCTTCAGCGTAATATCGGCAGAGTAGGCAAACTTCTTGTTGCAATCTACCTGCAGTGAGGTGAGGTCGTAGAGATGAGGTGGCGCCTCGTTTCCCTTCTTCTTGCTTACATCGGTAACGGTGAAGGGTTTGCCGGCGATGGTGCTGAAAGCCTTCTCGCCTTCCTCCTTGCTGGTAAACTTGCCGCTGGTTGCCGTAAACTGGGTGTCGCGATAGATGGTGGCGAGTACCCAGTAAGGTTCGGAAACGAAGTTGTCGATTTCCTTCTGGCGGTTTACGATGAGGGCAAGGGTAGGGGTCTGCACCCGGCCGATGCTGAGCACCTGTCGATTCTGTCCATATTTCAATGTATAAAGTCGGGTAGCGTTCATGCCGAGAATCCAGTCGCCGATGGCACGGGAAAGTCCGGCAAGATAGAGTGACTGGTATTCGGTCTGATCTTTCAGTTCCTGGAAGCCCTGCTTGATGGCTTCATCGGTCATGGAAGAAATCCACAATCTCTTGACGGGGCATTTCGCCTGCGCTTTCTGCATCACCCATCTCTGGATAAGCTCTCCTTCCTGTCCGGCGTCACCGCAGTTGATGATGCTGTCGGCAGCCTGCATCAGTTTCTCGATGGTAGCAAACTGCTTCTTGATGCCTTCATCGTTGATGAGCTTGATACCGAATCGCTGTGGAATCATCGGCAACGCCGAAAGGCTCCAATGTTTCCACATCGGAGTATAATCATCCGGTTCCTTCAGCTCACAAAGGTGGCCGAAGGTCCATGTTACTTGGTAACCATTACCTTCCATATAACCGTCGCGTGCCGTGGTAGCCCCGATGATTCGGGCGATGTCCTTAGCCACGCTCGGTTTCTCTGCTATACAAACTATCATTCTTTATTCTAATTTCTCTTTGCAAAGGTACAATAAAATAATGAGAAAGCCATCATTTCGGCTTTTTTTTCTCATGGTAGAGAATAAAAAAGCCCTGTAAGAGCAAAAGCTTTTTGTTTTCAAAGCTTTTGCCCTTACAGGGCGACTTTGCTGATTGTTATCTAACCCAGGACGATTGCCCTGGGCTAGGAAATTCTGCCCTTTCAGGGCGTTTGGGTAAATCCTTGCGTGAGATTATGGCGTCCCGGCGGATTTGCAATCCGCCGTCAAAAAATGTTCGACCAATTAAACCCGGGGGATTTGTAATCCCCCAACAAAAGGAGAAGCATACTCCTTTGCTGCGGATTTCAAATCCGCAGAGCCTAAAAAGGTTAGGACATTTTTTAACGCCGGATTTCAAATCCGGCGGGACGCCTTCCTTTGCTGCGGATTTCAAATCCGGCGGGACGCCTAGCGGAGATAATCATCTCTCATAAAAATCCGTGTAATCCGTGTAATCCGTGTAATCCGTGCCTAAAAAACAACGAGATTACTCGTACTCCTGCCAGCTCTTAATCTGAAGCTGGTCCTGGCTCAATGTGCAGAATGCCTCGATGAAGGCGGAAGCCAGACGGGCATTGGTGAACAGAGGAATGTTGTGGTCGATGGCGCCACGACGGATTCTGTAACCATTGGTCAACTCACGCTTGGTGTGATTCTTAGGGATGTTGACGATGAGGTCGAACTTGTGGTCGGCAATCATCTGCATCACGTTAGGGATATCCTTGTGGTCCTCATCAGGCCATCCTACAGCAGTAGCCTTCACGTTGTTCTCGTTCAGGAACTTCGCTGTGCCGGCTGTAGCGTAGATGGTGTAACCGTTCTTCACCAGTGCCTGGGCTGCATCGAGCAGAGAAGCCTTCTCCTTAGCACCACCGCTTGAAAGCATGATGCCCTTATCCTTTGAAGGAATCTTGTAGCCGGTGGCAATCAATGAGTTGAGCAATGCCTCCTCGAAAGTATCACCCATACAACCTACCTCACCGGTAGAACTCATATCCACACCCAAAACTGGGTCGGCGTTCTGCAAACGGGCGAATGAGAACTGTGAAGCCTTCACACCCATGCGGTCGATATCGAAGGCAGACTTATCCGGCTTCTGGTATGGAGCGTCGAGCATGATGCGGGTAGCCGTCTCGATGAAGTTGCGCTTCAATACCTTGCTCACGAATGGGAATGAGCGGGATGCACGGAGGTTACACTCGATCACCTTCACATCGCGACCCTTAGCCAGGTACTGGATATTGAAAGGACCAGAGATGTTGAGCTCCTTGGCGATGGCACGTGAAATCTTCTTGATCTGACGGGCTGTAGCGAAGGAAATCTGCTGGGCAGGGAAGGTCATGGTGGCATCACCAGAGTGAACGCCTGCATACTCTACGTGCTCTGAAATACCATACTCTACAATCTCACCGTTCTGGGCAACACCATCGAACTCAATCTCGTTGGTCTCTGTCATAAACTGAGAGATAACTACTGGGTATTCCTTAGAAACCTCAGAAGCTGCCTCCAGGAAGCGACGCAACTCATCATCATCGTGGCAAACGTTCATGGCTGCACCGGAAAGAACGTAGGAAGGACGAACGAGAACAGGATAGCCTACCTCGTCGATGAACTTCTGGACATCCTCCATTGATGTGAGGGCGCTCCACTTAGGCTGGTCGATACCCAACTTATCGAGCATGGCAGAGAACTTACCGCGGTTCTCGGCACGGTCGATGTTGACTGGAGATGTACCCAGAATTGGCACAGACTGGCGATGAAGCTTCATAGCCAGGTTGTTTGGAATCTGACCACCCACAGAAACAATCACGCCACGTGGTGACTCCAGGTCGATGACATCGAGTACACGCTCGAATGAAAGCTCATCAAAGTAGAGACGGTCGCACATATCGTAGTCGGTAGATACGGTCTCCGGGTTGTAGTTGATCATGATTGACTTGTAACCCAACTTGCGGGCTGTATTGATGGCGTTTACTGAACACCAGTCGAACTCTACGGAAGAACCGATGCGGTAAGCACCCGAACCGAGAACGATGACAGACTTCTCGTTCTTGTAGTAGTTGATGTCGTAACCCTCTACAGCGTATGTCATGTAGAGATAGTTGGTGAGGTCAGGATGCTCGCTTGCCACAGTAGGGATGCGCTTTACGGCAGGAAGAATGTTCAGCTTCTTGCGCAGGGCACGAACAGCCAGCACCTCCTTCTCCATGTTGGTATCTTTGGTCTTCAATACGAAGCGGCCAATCTGGAAGTCAGAGAAGCCCAATACCTTAGCCTCGCGCAATACCTCGGCAGGAATCTCCTCCAGAGTATTATATTCAGAAAGCTTGTGCTTGTAATCTACGATATTCTTCATGCGCTCGATGAACCAAGGATCAATCTTGGTCAACTCCTCGATGCGCTCGATGGTGTAACCTTCCTCCAAAGCCTGGGCGATGGCGAAGATACGGAGGTCGGTAGGGTTAGAAAGTTCCTCATCCAAGTTATTAAACTTGGTGTGGTCGTTGCCTACGAAACCGTGCATTCCCTGACCAATCATACGGAGACCCTTCTGGAGCATCTCCTCGAATGAACGGCCGATAGACATGATTTCGCCTACAGACTTCATGGAAGAACCAATCTTGCGGCTTACACCGGCAAATTTGGTAAGGTCCCAACGAGGAATCTTACAGATCATATAGTCGAGTGATGGAGCCACATAAGCTGAGTTAGGAGTACCCATCTCACCAATCTGGTCGAGCGTATAACCGAGGGCAATCTTGGCAGCAACGAAGGCGAGCGGATAACCGGTAGCCTTAGATGCGAGGGCAGAAGAACGGCTCAAGCGAGCATTGATCTCGATGATACGGTAGTCGTTGGTCTCAGCATTGAAAGCATACTGGATGTTGCACTCACCCACGATGTTGAGGTGACGGACGCACTTCACGGCGATGTCCTGCAACATCTTCACCTGCTCGTCGGTAAGAGAACAGGTTGGGGCCACCACGATAGATTCACCTGTGTGAATACCCAGTGGGTCGAAGTTTTCCATAGAGGCAACGGTGAAGCAACGGTCGTTAGCATCACGGATGCACTCGAACTCAATCTCCTTCCATCCCTTCAGGCTCTCCTCAACAAGCACCTGAGGTGCGAAAGTGAAGGCAGATTCAGCAATCTCCTTAAACTCCTCTTCGGTCTTGCAGACACCAGAACCGAGACCACCCAGCGCATAGGCAGAACGGATCATGATAGGGTAGCCGATGTTGCGTGCCGCAGCCACAGCCTCCTCCATGTTCTCGCAAGCGTGGCTTACTGGAACCTTGAGGTCAACCTTGTTAAGCTCCTTTACGAAGAGGTCGCGGTCTTCCGTGTTCATGATAGCCTCTACCGAAGTACCCAACACATCCACACCATACTCCTTGAGCACACCGTTGAGGTAAAGTTCTGTACCAACGTTCAAACCCGTCTGTCCACCCCAAGCCAGCATGATGCCGTCTGGGCGCTCCTTCTTGATAATTTCAGTTACAAAAAAAGGTGTCACCGGCAAGAAATAAACCTTGTCAGCAATACCTTCACTTGTCTGAATTGTAGCAACGTTTGGATTAATGAGGACGGAACTAATACCCTCCTCGCGCAAAGCCTTGAGAGCCTGCGAACCGGAATAGTCAAACTCACCTGCCTGGCCGATCTTCAAAGCACCGGAACCCAGAACGAGGACTTTCTTAAGCTGTTTCTTCATCATTAAATATAACTATAAGTTTGTTCTTTATATGTCTTGGTATTTATGTTTTTAGCAACTAAACTGCATTTGCGTTAGTTCACAAATGGTAGACACACTATTTCTAGATGCAAAGTTACGCTATTTATTTGATTATTCCAAATTTTCTGCAATTCTTTACAGTTAAATAACATCAAATCTCATAATTTCTTCCCTAAAATCTTTTATTATTACTATTTTTTTGTTACTTTTGCAGCGGCTTTTAGTCATGTATAAAAAGAATAAACAAATAGCAAACAAGATAAATATAACAACAATGAAAGTCGGATTATTCGTCCCTTGTTATGTGGATGCCCTTTACCCTGAAGCGGGTGTGGCTACATACAAGTTGCTTAAGCATTACGGACTAGACGTGGGTTATCCCGAAAAACAGACTTGCTGCGGCCAGCCAATGGCTAATGCCGGTTTTCAGGACAAGTCGGAGAAGGTCATAGAGACATTTGATGAGCTGTTCAAGGATTACGATTATATCGTAGCTCCTTCTGCCTCATGTGCTGCTTACGTAAAGGTGTATTATCCTAAAATCCTTGAGGGTAAGCACGAGTGTATTTCCTCAAAGAAAATCATGGATGTTGTGGAGTTCCTTCACGATGTGCTGAAGGTGGATCATGTGCCGGGCAAGTTCCCGCATGTGGTGAGTGTACACAACAGTTGCCACGGTGTGCGCGAACTGGGATTGTCATCTCCTTCTGAGCGCCACATCAAGCCTTTCAACAAAATCATTGACTTATTAAATATGGTGGAAGGTATTACCATCCACGAACCGGAGCGTAAGGATGAGTGCTGCGGATTCGGCGGTATGTTCTCTATTGAGGAACCTGCCGTTTCTACCCGTATGGGCGAGGACAAGATCAAGCGCCACATGGCTACAGGTGCCGAGTATGTAACGGGTCCGGATTCTTCCTGCCTGATGCACATGGCGGGAATCGCCAAGAAGGAGAAGATGCCGATCAAGTTTATTCATGTTGTTCAAATATTAGCTGCAGGACTATGAGTACAGAACATTCCAAGAGAGCTGCGAAGTTTACGCAGAATGTAGAGAAGACCACCTGGCACGATGCTACCTTCTGGTCTGTTCGTCAGAAAAGAGATAGAATGGCGCAGGGACTTCCTGAGTGGGAAGATCTCCGCGAGCATGCGTCTGAAATCAAGATGCACACGATTACCTATCTTGCCGATTATCTCGATATGTTTTCCAAGAATCTGGAGAGCCGCGGGGTAAAGGTTCACTGGGCAAAGGATGCGCAGGAATTCAATGAGATTGTGCTCGGTATTCTGAAAGACCATAACGTGAAGAAGATGGTGAAGTCGAAGTCGATGCTCACCGAGGAGTGCGAGATGAATCCTTATCTGGAGCAGCACGGCATTGACGTGGTAGAGACAGACCTGGGTGAGCGCATCATCCAGCTTCTGGGTCAGAAGCCTAGCCATATCGTGATGCCTGCCATCCACCTGAAGCGTGAGGAGGTAGGTAAGATGTTCGAGGAGAAGGGTATCTCCAAGGAAATCGGCAACTACGATCCTACTTATCTGACCCGCTGTGCCCGTCATCATCTCCGCGACCAGTTTATGGAAGCTGGAGCAGGTATGACCGGATGTAACTTCGGTGTGGCTGCTACCGGCGATTGCGTGGTTTGCACCAACGAGGGTAATGCGGATATGACTACTTCCATGCCTAAGCTCCATATCGTAGCGATGGGTATTGAGAAACTGGTTCCTGATTATAAGTCATTGGCTGTATTCCAGCGTCTGCTTTGCCGCTGCGGAACCGGTCAGCCTACCACCGCCTTCACTTCTCATTTCCGCCAGGCTCGTCCGGGTGCCGAGATGCATGTGGTGCTGGTGGATAATGGCAGAAGCGATATTCTCGCCGATAAGGACCACTGGCAGACTTTGAAATGTATGCGTTGCGGAGCTTGCATGAATACCTGTCCGGTTTATCGTCGTTCAGGCGGTTACAGTTACACCTATTTTATACCGGGTCCTATTGGTGTGAACCTGGGTATGCTGAAGAATCCTCAGAAGTACAGCGCCAATGTTTCTGCCTGCACCTTGTGCTTGTCTTGCGACAATGTCTGTCCTTCCAAGGTAGGACCAGGTTCGCAGATTTACGTATGGCGCCAGAGTCTGGAGAAGTTGGGCAAGGCAGATCCTGTGAAGAAGGCGATGTCGAATGGTATGAAGTATCTCTTCGACCGTCCTGCGCTCTACACCACAGCCCTGAAGTTTGCTCCGCTTGTCAATCTGGTTCCTGAATGCTGTACGCACTTCAGCAATTGGAATGCCTGGGGCATCGGTCACGCCATGCCTGAGTTTGCCAAGAAGAGTTTTCATCAATTATGGAAGGAGGGAAAAGTAAAATGAAGAAAGAAGATTTCCTGAACAAGTTGCGCAAGAATACGCATGTTCAATTCGATATGCCTGCCGTAGATGTGAAGGGTATCCAGTATGAGGATATGCTGAAACAGTTTATTGAGATGACGGAATCGGTAGGTGGCCATGTGATAGAAGCGAAGGAGGGTGAGAGTCTGGATGAGCTGGTGAAGAAGGCTTATCCGGAAGCCAAGGTCTTTGCCTCTCATCTGCCAGAAATCACGATTGCCCAGAAGAATCCTGATACGGTGACTGAGGCTAATGACCTGAATGGTACTGATGTGGGTATTGTTCGTGGTGAAGTGGGGGTTGCCGAGAATGGCTGCGTCTGGATTCCTCAGACCATGAAGGAGAAAGCGGTGCTTTTCATCTCGGAATACCTTGTGATATTCCTCGAAAAAGAGAAGATTGTGAACAATATGCATGAGGCTTATGCCCGTATTGAGATGGATCCGAAGTACAATTTCGGTACTTTCATCAGTGGTCCTTCCAAGACTGCCGATATCGAGCAGGCTCTGGTTATGGGTGCGCAAGCTGCTCGTGGTGTGACAGTTATACTCTTGTAAAAGGCAGAAATCCCGAAACTCACTATCGTGTGAACTTCGGGATTTCTCTTTATACTGTCCATTCATAGGTGTCGTAAACCACGCCTCTTCCTCCGAAACCTTCTTTCTGGTAGATGAGGCTGGTGTTGAGCACCTTTCCTCCTTCTTCATTAGATGTTCCGAAATCGAAATAATCAAAATCCTTATACCTTATATTAATGAGATTCAGAAACAAAGCATCGAGTGCATGCGCCTTTTTTCCCTCTTCTGATGCGGAAATATACTGCGTGTGAACCACTTTTCTGCTGATGTACAGAACGGTTCCGCCTAGCATCTTGCCAGATTCTTCTCGGGCAACATACAGTTTGATATTGTCAGGGAAAGATGTTTTCAGTCTGCTCATCTCTTGCAAGGTATGAACAGGATGAGCCTGATAGGTGTTCATCAGGTTTTCGGTTAAAATGCTCCAGAACGTTTCGTAATCCTCACTTTCTTCAATGAAGATTCCTTTTCCCAGGGCTTTCCTTGCGCCCGATTTTCTGATATTATACCATTTCAGCGGATGCTTCAGGTCGATGACAGCCGCAATGTTTCTGGCGCAGATTTGCGCCCGGCATTCCTTGAAGAGAGCATAGAGGTCTTCTTCGGCTGGCAGTTGCTGGTAAATCCAGGGTATCGGTTTGTAGATGCACTTCCGGAAACCTGCCTGTTTCAGGTATGTGTTGATGGCAACGAAAACCTGACAGATATTTTCTGCTGAGGCGTGTCCGGTAGTGAGCAGTCCGGCATAGGTGAGTCCCTGATGAGAATAGAAAACATCTCCGTCCTCATTGGCAGGGAGTAAGGCATAGAGCTTGTTGTTGTGGAAAATCATGAGCGAATGGTCATGGAAACGGTCGCTGTGATAATCCATGTAGGAGCGGTTGAGAAGGAAGGTGGCGTTGCGTGCATGTTCTACATAGGCATTCCAGACTTCCTTGTCTGCATCGTTGTATTTTCTGATCTCAAACATGATTTTTAGCTTTATTGATTCTCGGTCTTTGAGAGACTAGGACTTTGGGATGAACTGATGAATCTGAGGTATTCGTCATATTCGCGTATGTAGTCTTCTTCCTCAAACTTGTGGGAAGCCAGAACCAGACACAATGAGCCGGAAGAGAAATCATCCAGTGTTCGCCAGATATTGACATCTACGAACAGTCCCTCCCAAGGGTGGTTAAGATGATAGGTCTTCTTCTGTTCTCCATTATCCAGTGTTACCGAAAAGGAACCGCTGGCTGCTATGATGAATTCCTGGCATTTCTTGTGAGCATGGCCACCGCGACTTTCTCCGCCCGGAACATCATAGGTCCAGTAGGTACGGGCAATGGCAAAGGGAATATGCGTCTCTCCCTCTGCCACTGTCAGGTTGCCTCTAGGGTCGAATATCTTGGGTAATGTGATAATTCTTCCTAATTCTTTCATGTCTATTTCTTCATGTATGGGTCGGTTCCCAATACAGTCTTTGCCAGACGCTTTGCCTTGTCGCGGAGCTGGTTGAGGTCATCGCCCTTCTCGCCGTAGCAGAGTACGACGCCCATGCGGCGGCCTACGTGAGCCTCTGGCTTGCCGAAGATACGGATGCGGGTATGGTCTTCCTTCAGCGCATCGAGCATATTGTAGTTTAATGGCTCGGTGCTTTCCTCTGGCGAGAGGATGACGGCAGAACAGCCGATGTGCTCCAGATGGATTCCGGCGATAGGCAAGCCCATCACGGCACGGAAGTGGAGCTCAAACTCGCTCAGGTTGGTGGTGTGACCAAGGGTTACCATACCTGTATCGTGTGGACGAGGACTCAACTCAGAGAAGATAACCTCGCCCTGCTTGCTCAGGAAGAACTCTACGCCCCAGAGACCGGCACCTGTCAATGCCTTGGTTACTTCGCCGGCAATGTGCTCAGCCTTCTTCAAAGCCTCTTCAGGAATCTGGAATGGCTGCCAACTCTCGCGGTAGTCGCCGCCCTTCTGTACGTGGCCGATAGGTGGACAGAAGAGGGTAGGACCGTCTTTCTGGGTGACGGTGAGCAGGGTGAACTCAGAATCGAAGTCGATAAATTCCTCGATGATTACTTCCTTCACGTCGCCACGACCTTCTTCCATTGCCTCCTTGTAAGCCTCCTTCAGTTCATCATCGTTGTGAACATAGCTCTGACCATGGCCGCTTGAACTCATCAGAGGTTTCACTACGCATGGGAAACCGATTTCATCGGCAGCGTTCTTAAACTCCTCGAAGGTCTTGGCATAGAAATACTTGGCGGTGCGCAGACCCAGTTCCTTGGCGGCAAGGTCGCGGATGGCACGGCGGTTCATGGTGTAGTTTACGGCACGGGCAGAAGGCACAACCTGGATGCCCTCCTTCTCGAAGTCGAAGAGTCGCTCGGTGCGGATAGCTTCAATCTCAGGCACGATGATGTCTGGGTGATGTTTCTCTACCACTGCGGTCAATGCGTCGCCATCGAGCATCGAGAACACTTCTCGCTCGTCGGCTACCTGCATGGCTGGTGCATTGTCATACTTGTCGCAAGCGATGACGTACTGTCCTGCTCGCTTTGCGGCGATGGTAAATTCTTTGCCCAGTTCGCCTGAGCCCAAAAGCATAATCTTCTTCATTTATATGATGTTTAATATTTTATATCCCTAAAATAAATCACTAATCACTAATAATTAATCACTAAGTCCGAACTTCTTTCTGATAAATTCTGCGATAAACTTCTCTGTTTCTTCGATTCCCAGATGGCTGCTGTTGATGCAGAGGTCGTAGCTCTCGCTGTGTCCCCACTTCTTGCCTGTATAGTAATCGTAGTAAGAGGCGCGCTGCTCCTCGTGGCTTTCGATGAACTTGCGGGCGGAGGCTCTGTCGATGTCCTTTCGCTTGCACACTGCCTTGATGCGGTCGTCGATATTGGCGGTGATGAAGATATTGATCACATTCTTGTAATCACGCAGCACATAGTCGGCGGTTCTGCCCACGAACACGCAGTTGCCCTCATCGGCAGCCTTTCTGATAGCGTCGCTCTGGAACTTGTACAGACCTTCCTGCGAGAAGTCGTTGTGATAGAAATTGTTATCGCTCAGGAAGGGCAGATGGGTATGGAAGAGAGACTTGAAGAATCCCTTCTGCTCATCGTTCTGCTCGAAGAATTTCTCAGAGAATCCACTCTCCTTGGCGGCAAGATTCAGCAGCTCACGGTCGTAACATTTGCAACCGAAATCCTCCGCCAGCTTCTCGGCGATGATATGCCCGCCGCTACCTATCTGGCGACCTACGTTTATGATAATCTTATTCATAATCTTTAGTTTGTAGTTTATAATTTATAGCATGAACCGCCTATGGCAATCTTGCTAAACGGCTAAGCCCTATTAACTTTTAACTTTTAGCTGTTCTTGGTGTTGTCTTTTCAGCTTGTTCATGTACCACATCATTACGACTCCGGCGATGACTGCGGCAGCGAAGTCGGAGATAGGCATACTGTACCATACTCCATCAATGTCCCATATCATCGGCAGGAAAGCCAGGAGCGGCAGAAGGATGAGCAACTGTCTCGACAAGGAGAGGAAGATACTGATCTTCACCTTTCCGATGCACTGGAAGAAGTTGGTGATAACCATCTGGAACCCGATGACCGGGAAGCAGAACATCACTACTCTGATCGCCTTAATGCCCAAGTCTATCAGTTGCTTATCGGTTGTAAACAGTCGTGCGCAGTAGTAAGGCAGGAACATCGCTATCAGCCAGCCCGTTACCATGATGGCGGTGGCGGCAATGATGCTCAGGTTCAGTACGCGAATCAGTCGGTCCAGTTTCTGGGCTCCATAGTTGTATCCGGCTATAGGCTGCATTCCCTGATTTACGCCAAACACGAACATCACGAACACCATCGCAATACCATTGGCTATTCCGTAGGCTCCCACGGAGAGGTCGCCTCCGAACCGCACCAGCTGGTTGTTGATGAAGATGACGATGATGCAGGCGCACACGTTCATCAGAAAAGGCGAAATGCCGATGGCAAGGATATTATCCACGAGTTTCCTCTTCAGTTTGTAGATGCCTTTCTTGAAGTGGAGCAGCTCATTCTTGTTGCTGAAGAGCTTGATTTGCCACATCAGCGCCATCAACTGCGAAAGGATGGTGGCGATGGCGGCTCCCTGTATTCCCCATTTGAAGACGAGGATGAAGAGCGCATCGAGTATCACGTTCATCATCACCGTAAAGATGGTGGCAAACATCGCCTGCTTGGGTTTGCTCGCTGCTCGGAGCAGAGCATTCATACCGAAATACATGTGGCTCACCACATTGCCCAGCAGGATGATGACCATATACTCATGGGCATAGATGAGCGTCTGGTCGCTGGCTCCGAAGAATCTCAGGATAGGGTCGAGGAAGAGCAGACAGATGATGCTCAGTCCGATACCGATGATGAGATTCAGAGAAATTGTGTTACCCAGAATGTTTTGCGCTGTGGCATAGTCTTTTTGTCCCAGCTTCACGCTGATGGCAGTAGATGCTCCTACGCCCACACCGGCTCCGAAAGCGGCGGTGAGGTTCATGAAGGGGAAGGTGATGGCGAGACCTGAGATGGCCATGGCTCCCACACCCTGACCGATGAATACTCGGTCAACGATGTTGTAGAGTGAGGCGGCGGTCATCGCAATCATCGCTGGCAAGGCATACTGAACGAGCAGCTTGCCCACCGGCTTCGTACCTAATTCTAATGTCGCTTGTTTATTTTCCATTTATATCTGTTTTTTCCTCATAGCCGCTCGCCCTGCTTTTTTCAGAATGCAATTGCAGCGGCTACTTGTCTGCAAAAGTACAAAAAATATCTGATACCTTATTATATATATGAAAAAAACTTGCATTTCATGATAAAAACTTCCCTTTTCCTTTGGTGTTTTCGTACAATTTCTGTACTTTTGCACTTCAGAATAAACAATTCAACTCATTAACAAATGCAATACAAAAATATTGCAGCAACAACAATAACAAACCGGACTACCGATATAATGATGAAAAAATATTTGATGCTTTATGCATTTTTAATGACCGCTCTTTCTTTGTTTGCTCGCGAAGACAGGGTTAGCAATTTTGAGCAACTGATGCGGTTGCCCCGCATCGCCGAAACCGATATGGTGTCGTATCCGGGAGGCAAGTGTATGATGTATCGTCTTTATCTCAGAGATAAAGACCTCAGTCACACTCCCTTCTCGGTAAGTCGCCCTGCAGATTTTCTCTCTCCCCGTTCCATAGAGCGCAGAAAGAGACAGAATCTGCCCATCGATGTTACCGATTTGCCTGTGGCTCCTGCTTATGAGCAGGCTGTAAGCGAGGCAGGCATCGAGATTGTGGGCAAAAGCAAGTGGAACAATACCCTGCTGGTCCGCATTCATAAGGAGAAGGAACTACGGAAACTGGATGAACTCGATTTCATCACCCGGAAGATGAAGGTCTTCTCTGCTCCCGATTCTGTCAGTCAGCGCATCAGAAGTAGCGTTCGCAGGGGATTGAACGATTGGACTGGTGGAGTAGGCGAATATGGTGCTGCCGATGCGCAGATCCAGTCGCTCAACGGCAAGCGGCTGCATGGAACCGGACATTTGGGCAAAGGAATGATGATTGCTGTCTTCGACGGCGGATTCATGAATGTGGATAAGATTCCGGCGCTGCATAATATCAGATTGGCGGGCATTAGGGACTTTGTGGTTCCTCAATCCAAGAATATTTTCGCCGAGATGGAGCATGGAACGATGGTGCTTTCTACGATGGCTGCCAACGAACCCGAAAGATTCGTGGGGGTGGCACCTGAGGCTCAATATCTGCTGGTGCGCTGTGAAGATGAGCGCACAGAGAGTCTGGCAGAAGAGGATTACTGGGCTTTTGCGGCTGAATATGCTGATAGTTGCGGCGTGGATGTCATCAACTCTTCGTTAGGCTATCATGGCTTCGATGATGCGTCTACCAACCATCATTATTATGAGCAGGACGGTAATTCTACCCTCATCTCCCGCACCGCTTCGATGTGTGCTGACAAGGGAATCATCTGTGTCAATTCTGCAGGAAACGACGGAATGGGAAGTTGGAAGAAAATCAATTTCCCTGCCGATGCACGCAATATCCTTACCGTGGGCAGCGTAAACGAAATGGGCGAGAATGCGGCTTTCAGTGCCGTGGGACCTACTGCTGACGGCAGAATCAAGCCTGATGTGATGGCTTACGGAAGTCCTACCTGTGTGATTACGGGCCGTGGAAATATCATCAATGATAACGGAACGTCTTTCTCTTCTCCGCTCATTGCCGGAATGGTAGCGTGTCTCTGGCAGGCTTTGCCTCAGAAGACGGCTAAGCAGATTATGAAACTCGTGAGATTGGCTGGTAATAATCAGCATCATCCCGATAATGTATTCGGATATGGTGTGCCTGATTTCTGGAAGGCTTATCAGACGGGAAAAGCGATCAAGTAGTTAATAGTTGATAGTTTATAGTTAATAGGGCAAACTTGCTCTGCTAGCTATAAACTTTCAACTATAAACTGTAAACTTTAAACAGTAAACAGCATGGAACGACTTCGATTATCACTTTTTGAATTAAACTCCATGGTCCGTGAGGTCATTTCGATGTCCTTGCCCGACAGCTATTGGGTGGAAGCGGAACTCTCCGAGGCTCGCGAGGGCTACGGAGGGCACTGCTATCTGGAACTCATCGAGAAGGATGAGCGGTCTAATACGCCCATTGCCAAGGCGCATGCCTCCTGCTGGCGAAACCGATGGATGTTCATCAAACCGAATTTCGAGCGCATCACCGGACAGCGCATTCATGCCGGAATGAAAGTACTGCTCAAGGTACACGCGCAGTTTCATGAGAACTATGGCTTCTCCTGGATAGTAGATGATATTGACCCTAACTATACGATGGGCGATATGGCGCGCAAGCGGCTGGAAATCATCAATACGCTGAAAGCAGAGGGCGTATTCGAACTGCAGAAGGAGTTGGTGCTCCCGATGTTCTGCCAGCGCATCGCCGTCATTTCCAGCGCTACGGCAGCAGGTTATGGTGATTTCTGCAACCAGCTTGCCGATAACGATTATGGTCTGCAGTTTCAAACCCGCCTCTTTCCGGCTACGATGCAGGGCGAGGGGGTAGAGCAGAGTGTGATAGCTGCCCTCGACAGTATCAATGCCGAATGGGAACAGTTTGACTGCGTAGTCATTATCCGAGGTGGTGGTGCTACGAGCGATCTCTCGGGTTTCGACACCCTGGCGCTTGCCGAGAATGTGGCAAACTTCCCGCTGCCTATCATCACGGGAATAGGACATGAAAGGGACGAGAGTGTGCTGGATATGATTTCTTTCCAGCGTGTAAAGACACCGACAGCCGCTGCCGCCTTCCTCGTTAATCATCTTACTGAGGTTTATGCCCGTGTGGTGAATGCGCAAGAGGCTATCGTGCAGAATGTGAAGCACCGTCTGCAGGTGGAGAAGATGAGGCTCGACAGATTGAGCAACACGATTCCTGTTCAGTTTTCGCTGGTGAAGACGAAGCAGGGAGCCTATCTCGACCGCTTGATGAGCCGTTTAAGCACAAATGTCCAGTCGAAACTATCGGAAGCCCAGCGCCATTTCGAGATTCTTTCTCAGAATATTCAGCCGATATTGGAAAGGAAGATGCTCAACGAGAGTCATCGTCTGCAGCTTCTTTCCCAGCGCATTCAGGCACAAGACCCCGAATTGTTGCTGAAACGTGGCTACAGCATCACGCTGAAAGATGGCAAAAGTATCCGTTCTGCCTCGCAACTGAAGTCTGGCGACATCATCGAAACGAGGTTTGCCGAGGGCAGCGTGAAGGCAAAAGTTGAATAATAGTTTATAATTTATAGTTAATAGTTTATACCTATCTGGCTAAACGGCGAAGCCGCTATAAACTATTAACTCTTAACTAAAATAGGATTATGGAAAAAGAAGACATGAAATACGAACAAGCCGTAAGAGAGCTTGAAGAAATCGTAGAAAGAATGGAGAATGATGAACTCGATATTGATCAGCTCTCCGAGCAGTTGAAACGTGCCAAAACTTTGGTGAAACTTTGTAAAGCCAAACTCACCAAGACTGATGAGGAAATCAAGAAACTCCTCAGCGAGGATTGATTTACGATAAGCAGAAACTTGTTGGAAATTGTAGAAGAAAGTTGAATTTTCGCACACGGATCTCACGGATCTCACGGATTTTGGCTCCTTCGGAGTTTTGGCTGTGAGGCTTAGTGAGTACCGTTGCTTGCAACGAAGAAGATCCGTGTGCGACTTAAATACCATCCGTAAATATGATACTTAGGCATCGTAACTATCTTGTTTACTGCCGGGGGGTAACTAGGGTGAGTAGGAAATCGCTTTTTCTGGGAGTCTATATATATACTATATCTTTCCTATAGTAAACGAACCTTTACATAAGGAAACTCTTAGAAAGTACTCTCCCCTTACTTACCCTACCCACCCGTAGAAGGGCAGGTCGGGGGCGGTATCCTGCTGCGAATAGTCATCCTCTGCTCTTGGCGATGAAATCGGTGAAGGGGGAACCCCGATGCCAACCTTTGGCGTTAATAATGTGTTAAAAACACCCCATAACCCATTATAATAGAGATTCTTATATTTCTAGCATGCGCTGTATATACAAAGTTCTTTTTACTAGGGTTCACC
>OLXI01000593.1_pt1 | contig 21470 bp, 10 predicted proteins | sample 1674181 | NCBI WGS metagenome assembly OLXI01 (sample SAMEA103958148, study PRJEB25191) | human gut metagenome | reverse complement strand
ACAATATTTCTCAAAACTTCTTTGGGTATCTTTTTCTGCTCCCATAGGTTGAATACCTGTTGGAGAAGCATAAAAATTAAACCAATTAACACCCATTTTCGCATCCCTTTGTGGAGGTAAAAACACAAACAAATCTCCAAAGTATTAAAAGGCAGAAACATAAAAAAAAGAAAGAAAACAAAAGATTAATCTAACATAATAAGTTTACGATTGAAACCAAACTGATTCAACAACTTGATATAACAATCAACCTTTAAAAACAAATAGTGAATTAATAAAGAAGCAAAAATGAAAAACATGAAGAAAAATCCAAAACAAAACCGGAAAAGCAGCCTTATGCGTAGTCCCCTTATTTTAGGATTGTCAATAGTCCTATGCATACCGGTTGCCTATTCGCATGCAAAGTCAAGTAACATAGTGAAAAATGAATCGGTTCAATCGATCCTGCAAGGACGTACCATCAAAGGTCAAATTATTGATGAGAACAATGAACCTTTAATCGGGGTATCCGTCATAATCAAAGGTGCAAGCACCATAGGAACCATCACGGATTTTGACGGGAATTATGCACTGGAAGTTCCTGCCGGAAAAAATGTTCTCGAAATATCCTATATAGGATATAAAACCCAGGAAATAACCATTGGCAAAAACACACAATTGAATATCAAAATGCAGCCTGATACCCAGACATTGGATGAAGTGGTGGTGATAGGATACGGTACTGTAAAAAAAAGAGATTTGACTGGAGCTGTTGCTTCCGTAAAAAGTGAGGATATTGTCCGAATGCCAACCAGCAATGTACTAGAAGCTATTCAAGGACAGGTGGCAGGTTTGGATATCACTCGCAGTAGCGGAGAAGCCGGTTCCGGAGTGAACATGACCCTACGTGGCACACGCTCCATCAATGGTGACAATAGCCCGTTATTCATCATTGACGGAATGGAAGGCTCTTACGATGAATTGAATCCGAATGATATCGCTTCTATTGAAGTACTGAAAGATGCCTCCTCTACAGCTGTTTATGGTGCTGCCGGAGCAAATGGAGTTATCATCATCACCACCAAAACTCCTAAAAAAGATAAATTCTCCATTGATCTGGATGCCTACTATGGTTGGAATGTCATCTCCAGCTTCCCCGAAGTAAATCGTGGAGAGGATTACATTAATTTCCGCAGAGAAGCACAAAGAACGGTAGGTGCCTGGAACAGCCCGGCCGATGACGGGAATCTTTTTCCCAGCTATATGCAAAAATATATAGACAACAATCAATGGGTGGACTGGTTTGATTTAGCTTCACAAACCGGTATCACCAATAGCTACAATCTAAGCACATCTTATTCTAATGACCGGGTCACCTCTTATTTTTCTTTAGGATATTACAATTTGGAAGGATTATTGAAAGGAGACGAACTGGAACGCTACTCGGCACGTGCCAAAATAGATTTTAAAGCCAATGAAATGGTAAAATACGGACTAAACCTATATGCCATGTATTCTGAAAATGACAAGCGTTACAGCCGTATATGGAACCGTATTCTCTGTATGCCGCCATTGGGTACTCCTTATGATGAAGACGGCAATCTGGTAGACTACCCGTTGGGAGACGGCAACATGAATCCGCTGGCCGATATGGGAGAAGACCAATATGTAAATAATGTGAAGACATTGAGCGTAGCTCCACAGATTTATGTAGAATTGACCCCGTTAAAGGGACTTTCATTCAAGAGTCTGCTTGGCGGATATTTCCGGAATATGAAAGAAAGTAAGTATACCGGCACAAAATCATATCAGGGACTGGAAAGCGGGCTAGTGCAAGCCACTATCCCCAACACCTTCACTTATAATTATAAATGGCAGAATATCCTGACATATAACTTCAAAATAAAAGAGGATCACGATTTCACAATAACCGGAGTCACTGAATGGTCAAAAGACCAAAAAGAAAAAGCGACCGCCACTGCCAACAAATTTGATACGGATTCTTATCTATACCATAATTTAGGTGCTGCAACCGGTACACCCACAGTTTCTTCTTCTTATGTAGGTAGCCAAAAAATGTCCTATGTCGCCCGTATCAACTATAGCTATAAAGGACGTTACCTATTGACATTAAGCAGCCGCTGGGACGGTTCATCCATCTTGGCAGATGGAAACAAGTGGGATATGTTCCCCGCAGGAGCTATTGCCTGGCGCATCAGTGATGAACCCTTCATGCAGAATGTAAAAGCTGTTTCCAATCTGAAATTACGCGCCAGTTACGGTGTCACTGGTAATGCCGGTGCTTCAGAATACGCCACATTAGATTACAGCCGCACAGGCATTATCGGATTTCAAGATGTAGGAGTCCCTTATAGCGGTTATTCCCAATCCATCGCCAACAAGAGTCTGGGATGGGAAAAATCTTATATGACAGATCTGGGATTCGACTTGGGATTATTCAGTGACAGACTGAACGTGGCGTTCGACTGGTATCGGACAGACACCAAAGATATTTTATTCGAGAAAAACCTGCCCTATGCAACGGGAGGTTACGGCTCCTCTCCTTTCAAAATATGGTCTAATGTAGGCGAAACACGCAATACAGGTGTGGAATTAAGCATTACCAGCCGTAACTTTGTCGGACCTGAATTCCAATGGAGCACCACACTGGCATTCTCAACCAACAAAGAAGAAGTGATAAAAACAACCAGCGAAGGCCCGCTTCAGTTCGGAGACTACTACCTGATTCCCGGTGAGGCAATCAAGACTTATTACGGATACAAGTATGCCGGAATATGGGGTACAGCCGAAGCAGAAGAAGCAGCCAAATACAGTCAGAAACCCGGACAAGTCCATATTGCAGAAAATGGTACTCCCGATTACAAGCTGAATGCGGATGACTATTATGTTCTAGGAAGCGCCACACCGAAATGGTCGGGCAGTTTACTTAATAATTTTAATTATAAGAATTTCGACCTGAGCATTTTGTTGATTGCCCGGTGGGACTGGACAATCCCTTACGGTCTGACCGGATGGTATCGTACAGACGGTCTGACGCCTTCACCTACCGTATGTGACTACTGGACTCCTGAAAATCAAAGTGCCCGCTATCCTCGTCCGGATGCAAGTATTACAAACGGACAGGACCCGTATCAACAATGGGCTAACTATTTTGACGGTTCTTATCTGAAAGTAAAAACCATTTCACTGGGCTACACATTCCCCAAGAAATGGTTGAATGCTGTAAAAATTGACAGAATGCGTGTATACTTTACTGCAAACAATCCGTTTATTTTTACAAAATGTGACTATTTGAAAAACTACGACCCCGAAAAGGGAGGAAATGATGACGACGCACCGTTGTCTAAACAATACGTATTTGGCGTTAATATCTCATTCTAAAAACTTATACAGATGAAAAAACATAAATTACTCTCTATATCAGCCGTAATCATGATGTTGTCTGCCTACGGTTGCAGCCTGGATGAATTTAATCCCTCCGGCATCTCCACAGAACAAGAATGGTCTACCCCGGCAGGCTATGAAAAGAAAGTGAACGACTGTTACTTTGACCTGGTCCGCATAGTTTATGGTCAGGCAGAAGACACCTATCTAATGGTTGCAGAAGGTGGAACAGACATTTGGCAAGATACGAATCCCGATGGTACCAACGGTAACTGGAGCAAACTACTCCGTTATGAAGATTACGGTGCTTCCAACGGTATGTTGAATGAAGGATATGCGGGTTTCTATGGTATATTGAGTGCATGTAATGCAGCTGTCCATTATGCCGACAAAGTGGAAGGTCTAAGCGAAACAAGAATCAACGAGTTGGTCAGCGAAGCAAGGTTTATCCGTGCCCATGCCTTATATAATATTGTAGAGCAATGGGGAGGCAAATACCTGCCATTGGAGCCTATGAACAGTCCTATTTCCGTTCTTCCTTGCAGTTCGGTTAATGATTTTTATAAAGTAATTCTGGAAGATCTGGAATTCGCCATGAAAAATCTTCCTATCACACAGGAAGTAAAAGGACACGTGACACGTGCAGCCGCTTATCATTTATATGCCAAAGCCTGCCTCACTTTCTCCACCTATACAGACGGTCTGGGTAATACCACCGCCCTGACGGACAGCGAAAGCAAAACCTATTTGGAAAAAGCAAAGGCGGCGGCAGATTACCTGATTCAGAACGCCGGTTCGTTGGGAGTCAAGCTTTATGATGATATAGAAGCTGTTTTTGATGAGAACAACAATAAAAACAACGAAGAAGCACTTTTCATTGTCTGCCACTCTACCATTACGGCTTATAATCCTCGTGGAAACTATTTCAACCGTGTATGGAAACACTCCGAAGCATACAATAACAATACCTCAGGTATCTATCTTTCGGGCATGACACCCAGTTACGCCACAAATATCAACGGATACGAAGTTCCCAAACTGGCTAAAGGTAACTGCTATATGGAACCAAGCAAGTATATGCTTGATCTATATGGAGAGAAAGACGGTCGCTATAAAGCTTTCTTCAAAGACACTTATTATGTGAATAACGCTACGAACAGTACCAAGAACGGATATACGTGGAACGAGGCCGATGCACAAAGATACGGTCTATCCACCAGCAGGGTCGGCAATTCTGCCTATGATATCACTTTAGGAGATACGGCTGTCTATTTATCTCGTAAGACCTATACACAAGCCGAAAGAAACGCTTGCCGCTATGCCATTTTCAACTTGGAAGACAACTATGCCGACACAAAAGTCCTCTGAAGTTTTTCCCAAGTCTGAAGAAAGCAGATTGTCCTAGCCTATATGCCGGTTCAAATGCCTCCAAACCTTATTCCTCAGCAGACTGTATTGTCTACCGTTTAGGAGAAACCTACCTGATATCAGCCGAAATTGACTGGAGATTAGGCAACAACCAAAGTGCTGCCGAAAGACTGAACACACTTCGGAACCGTGCCTGTAAAGGACATGACCATAGTATGGATATCACAGCTTCGGAAGTTACCCAGGATTTCTTGCTGGACGAGTATGCACGCGAAATGATTGGTGAATGGAACCGCTGGATGACCTTGAAGAGATTCCGTGCTTTCGAAAGCCGTATCACAAAAGCTAATCCGCAAATCACAAAATTCGATAAGAACATTCACTATTTGCGCCCCATTCCCACAGCCGAATTATTGTTGATTGATAACGCTAATGAATATCAGAATCCGGGATATTAACCGGTATGACAAATATAAAAAATAAAAAGACAGCTTGGATAGAATTCACTATCCAAGCTGCTTTTTTAAGAGAGATACTTCACTCACTGAACCATCCCCCTTCTGACCTTAAATTATTCACAAAAGGGCTACCGCAAATAAGTAAACAATAATTATCAGCCCTCTTTCTTTTTGAACGAACCTATGTTACTTAAAATTCAAATATTGCCGGTTTCCTGATACTCCATGCTGCTTTGCAGGACAGAAACGGAAGGAGAACGACATACGTTCAGCCGGAATCAAATAAGGCTGATGAGGATAAGCCCCCCAACTGGTATCACCACCCACTCCCATCTGTTTCAGGTCAATGTTCCATGTCACCATATCCTTGAACTGGATATCAGATAAATGACGCTGCGATTTACGAAGGCCCGGCTCATCTAAATCTTCTGTAGGGAACAGATAGGCACTGGTGCTGACATAAGGCTGTCCGACAACCATCAATCCCTGTCCGGCGGTATCTGTCAGGCTCATCCAACGGACTTCAGTCTTATTACCGTTTTCCTGCGGACGGTCATACGGGAAATACTGATCGGCCACACTTCCCTTGTACAGACCTACATAAGAAGAAGTATTCCGGTCTATATAATTCTCATGAGGACCACGTCCCAGCCATTCCATCTGACTAAACTGCTTGTTCAGTGTAATACTAACCCCCATCCGGGGCAATAAAGGCAATGTATCGTTACCCGGAATGAAAGTACAGTTCACACCCAAATACCCTTTTCCCGAAAAATGATAGGCAACGATAAAATCAGACTCTCCTACAGGCAACTTATAATGAGAAACAACCTCATAAGCTTCTTTACCCAACGCCTTTTGTTTCATGGACAACAGTTTTGCCTGACGCCCCGCATCACGCCACGGACGCAAGGTTTTATTCATGCCATTTCCCATATCATTATCCGTCACAGGACGCCAGAAATTAGGACGTAAAGCTTCTTTTATCAGTTCCGTACTTCCCTCTTTATAAGAAGTCAAAGCACCGGTTTCCTTATCAAAACCTACGCTCAGATTACCGGCTGTAAGTGTCAACAACGAAGCCGCATCATCTGCTATCACCGGTGAAGACTGAACCTCAGCAACAAACGGCTGATAAAATGGAAGACTCACCTGGGCATCAGCCAGTTTTGTTCCGGCTTTTAGCAGACCATCCTCATTTTTCAAACTGGCATAGAAATTCAAGAAATACTCCACACCGGGTTTTACCTGTATGGCTGGAAAAGAAGTCTTGAACTTACCCGTCTGCCGAGGAGCCAGGGATACATTATCAATAGTTCCGGTAGCCAGAAGTTCACCATTCCCCTCCAGCTTCCAAGTAAAATTAAAATCACTTAAATCCGTAAAGAAGTACTTGTTACGTAACTCTACCCATCCCTCATGATAATCCAATAAAGAGAATGCTATATTTTGATATACTTTTTTCACTTCATGGATATGCGGCTTCAAGGTACGGTCGGCGGCAATCAGACCGTTCATACAGAAATTGGCAGAACTTGGAGTACCTTTCGGAGCCAGGTCACCTCCGTATGCCCAATAGAATTTTCCATCCGGCGTCTTTGCATACAAGCCCTGATCTACCCAGTCCCAGATATGTCCGCCCTGTAAAGAGGGATATTTCTCTATCACATCCCAATAATCCTGAAGATTTCCTTCACTGTTGCCCATAGCATGGGCATATTCACATAGAATCAGCGGTTTGGTCGGAAGATAGAGAGAATGATTGATCAATACATCTATCTTTTTATACATTGGACAGAAAATATCGGTATAAGGTCCCTTTATTCCGTCTTCCGAATGCACGGGACGCTGTGAACGGTCATTGGCATGTACCCATTTATAGGTAGCCGCGAAGTTACATCCCTCACCGGTTTCATTACCCAATGACCAGATAATGACACAAGGATGGTTTTTGTCACGCTCGAACATACGTTCCGTGCGGTCTATGAAAGCTTTCTCCCATTCGGGCTGGTTAGCTAGGCATTGATCGGGCTTATATCCCATGCCATGGCTCTCGATATTGGCCTCATCAACCACATACATACCATAAATATCACATAATTCATACCAGCGGGGATCGTTGGGATAATGAGAAGTTCGTACACTGTTGATATTATTCTCTTTCATCAATTGAATATCACGCAGCATGGATGCTTCATCTACCACATGACCGTTATAAGGATCGTGTTCGTGTCGGTTTACTCCTTTTATATAGACCGGCTTGCCATTTACCAGCAGTTGAGCATGTTTGATTTCGGATTTACGGAAACCTATGTATTGGGAAATATATTGTTCCGGTTTGCCATTTACACGCAAAGCAATCAGCAATCTATACAGATTCGGTTTCTCCGCACTCCATAACAAAGGTTCTCTCACTTCCTTTTTAAAATGAAGTTCCCGATCGGCAGCATTCCAACGCTTACGCTCATTGTAGATACTTTTGCCTGCTTTGTCCAACAGGCTTACTTCCACTTCAGCCCCTTTTATTTTACCTTCTCCTGCTTTGCCCAACTCTACAAAAAGATGAAAGTCAGCATTCTTGTATTCCCCGTCAAGATCGGTCACCACTTCATAGTCGCGCACATGAGTTTCAGACCGGGCATACACATAGACATCACGCTGTATGCCGGCAAAACGCCAGTAGTCCTGATCTTCCAGATAGTATCCGTCACTGAACTTGAAAACCTGTACGGCTATTTCATTCTCCCCTTGTTTTACATACGGCGTAATATCAAACTCCGAAGGTGTTTTGGAATCCTGAGAGTAACCTACTTTTTCACCATTCACCCACACATAAAAAGCAGAAGCCACTCCTCCGAAATAAAGAATAATCTGGCGTTTATTCCAATGAGCAGGAATAGTAAAAGTACGTCTATAAGAGCCAACCGGGCTGTTTTCCACTGCAATCAATGGTGGATTCTTCTTTATACCATACCCACTGCCTACATAAAAAGGATAGCCGAACCCTTGAAGCTCCCAATTGGAAGGAACTTTAATATCATCCCAACCTGAAACATCATATCCTTTTTGGAAGAAGTCCATCGGTCGTTCATCCGAACGGGGTACAAAATGAAATTTCCATGTTCCGTTCAAGGATTGGAAGTAAGGAGATTGTGATTTATCACCCTGCAATGCCAATTCTTTAGTGGGGTATCCCATAAAATTAGCCGCCGAAGGCAGACGATTGATATGAAGCACATTAAAATTTTCCCAATCATTATCCGAACGGGGGTATTTGTTTTTACGCACTTCTACATTGTCTGTGCTCGTTTCGTTAGCGCTCCTGTTTACCGGAGCACCGTCATATTGGGATTGTGCCATACCTGCCAACGACAAAGATATGGCAATCCCTGTCAATATAGAACGAATTTTCATCATAAATATATCTTTTAATAAATTCGGAGTATCCGCATACTGATTTTTACTTCCACTATCATTGATCCAACAACAATCGCAAAATCAAAGCAGAAGACCAACCAAAGTTGGGTGCATTCAACACTTCACCTGTCAGTGGATTGTAGTTTTCATGAATCGGTCCGTCGGTCATCAGTCCTTGAGCATGTGCCATGAACTTGCGAGTCAGCAAGTCGGCTTCCTCCACATATCCGTAGCGCTTCAATCCGGTTATACCAAAATATACCTGGTTAAACCAAACCGGACCACGCCAATAACCGAAAGTAGGACGCAATGCAGGATGACTTACATCAAGAGTACCTAGCGGCAGGTAAGAGTTGAAATGTTTTTCATCCATCATGATGTTCTTCACACTCTCGGCTTGTTCCGGGGTAGCAATACCTGCCCACAAAGGCAACCACCCCTCAGCCCCCATCACCTTGACAGGTGTACGGTCATTCAAACGAATATCATAAAAGAAACCACTCTCGCTGTCATACATTTTAGTCTGTACATACAGCTTGATTACCTCAGCCTCCTTAGCCAACTGTTCAGAAAGCTCCTGCTTTCCCAAGATAGAAGCCATTTCCGAAAGTGTCAGTTTATCTACATAAAGGAAGGAATTCAAACAAATATTCTCCTGATCCATCGACCAAGCTTTCTCCATCTCATTCTTTAGCATCCGGGTGTCATCAAAACGCACACCGTTATCCATGCCGCTCTCCCAAGCCGCCGCAATCAGTGTACCATCAGTAGAACCATATTCGCAAATGCCATTGTGATCGTGGTCACGCTCAGCATACCACCATTGATGGAACTTATACAATTTATCAAATATTTCGTCCAAGAACGCTTTGTCTCCTGTAACCTTATAGACATTCATGGCTCCCCATGATGCTACAGGAGGTTTGGAGTCGCGCCAATTGTTACGTGCCTTATTATAACCGATAAAATCAGGAACCATACCATTCTCTGCCTGATAATCGAACAAAGAAAGCATTTCACTCTTGGCCCCTTCGGGATTATAGTACACATTACCCGATGCAATTTGCCAAGCATCCCACGACCAACATCCACCGATGAATCCTGTATAGGAAGGGAAACTACAACCATGGAAGATATCACCGGCAGGAGTACGCCAATTGGAGTTCAACGTCATCAATGCTTTCACAGCAATGTTCCTGTAAGCGTTTTCTTTCATATAAGGACTGTCGGCAGACAGTATCCGTTGAAGCCCCTGATTCCAACGCTGCGCATTCTCGGCAAAACATTGATCAAAAGGTATGGATTTTATTGCAACATACTCCTTATCTGCCTCTTCGCCTTTCAAGATCAGTGTCTGGCTGTATTCCGAAGTATAACTTTTGCCGGATTGCAGCAAATAGTCACTCTTCTCAACAACTTGCAAACTGTCGTTCCCCACAGTCATCACTTCATCGGCTGTATGGAAAAGCACGGTAGCCGTCACCTCGTCTACCGGCGGTTCGTTACGCAGTGTGATAATCTGGCGATTGGTTCCCCAACGGCGACCGTAGAACGGATAATGGAACCGAACGCCCTTATCCACCTTAGTGGCAGTAGTATTCTCTTCAAAAACACCGCCACTCCAAGTCAGCGACACATTCAAAGGTGTGTCACTAAGATTTGTAATAACAGAACGTACAAAAGCAGTGCGTGAAGTGGCAAAACACAACTCAGTAGTGAATTCCAACCGCGCATCTTTAAAATGTTGTACCAACTTTCCAGGTAGATACTTGGCTGTCTGCATATTACGGACCAAGTCGTACTTTTCACCATTAACCACCAACGTAGGCTGTGCCAACGTTTGGGCAATCCATCCTCTTCCATGCATCGTCATAGGCCCGATGAAGGCACCCGCAAATGCCCTGCTTTGGTTTACTGGCAATGCATAGCCACTCCATGCACCCAGATCAGAGAACAAATTGAGATCCCCATCTACAGGTTGTTCCGGTACATTTTTCACATTCAACAAATTGGGAAAATCTTCCTGTGTCGTAAACAGGGACTTTTCCGGCTGTGTAGCGACCGGGGTACATGCCCCCAGCCAAAGAATGCTACACATTCCATATATAGGAAATAAATGTTTCATAAACGGTTCTTCCAAAATTATACAAACAAGATTACTTGCTATAGTTCGGATTCTGCTCCCAATCGGGATTCAACAGAAATTCACTATGAGGAATAGGAAACAACTGGTGCTTGGTATCTACATAATTCTCAACAAACGGTTTATTGTGAGCTTTCAGCGTTTCTTCTACAATACCCCAGCGAACCAAGTCATACCAGCGCGAACCTTCCAATGCCAGCTCGCAAGGACGTTCTTTGTCTTGCAGATGTTTCAAGACTTCGGCTTTACTCATGGTAAGCGGCAATGCCGGTACATTGACACGTGCACGAACCTTATTTATTATGTTAATGGCCTCTGTTGTTTCACCCTTGTCATTTAGACATTCTGCATAAAGCAACAATACATCGGCATAACGGATAACGGAAACATTAAAGAAACTATAGTCCCAATAATCACTCATACCCTCGGTATAAGTAACATATTTGTGCCAGAAGATTTCTCCTTCTTTGTGGTAATCCTTAAAGGATTTTCCATTCTTATAATAAAAGGGACGACACTCGGGATCGTCAAAAATAAGCGTATGAAGTGCACGGTCGCTAGACTTACCGTCTATAGTCTTATCAGCCAATAACGTCTGACACATCCAGTCCGTAGGATAAGCTTCTTCATATGCATCCAGTCCAGCCATAGGTCCCAAATGAACAGTAAACAAGTTATATTCATACTGTCCGCCTGAACGGTCTCCGGTAAACTGAATCTCAAAAAGAGACTCTTTATTGTTCTTGTGCATACCGTCAAAATTATCAGCCCAATTCTCCATCAAGCCAAAAAGACTTCCTTCTTTATCAATGATTTTCTTGAACTCAACTTCGGCTTTACCCAATTCTTTGCGGAACATATAGAACTTACCCAAAAGGGCTGCTGCCGTATAACGCGTGACACGTCCTTTTTCACTTTCCTCATAACTTTCGGGAAGGTCGCTCTGTACTTCTTTCAGTTCAGTTTCAATCAGACTTACCAGTTCTCCCGGATTGGCTTGTGGCGGATAGAACTCTTCATCCGTACCTGCCAATGCCTCCTTATAAATAGGAACTCTCTCGCCAAAATTCACATACAAACGATAATAAAAGTAAGCACGCAAAAAACGGGCTTCGGCTATAGACTGCTTCTTCAAGGCATTGAGTGATTCCGAGTCACCAGGTACAGTGGGAATGTTGGTCAAACATTGATTGGCATAATTAATACCTTTATACAAATTAGTCCACTCCGTCTTGACTACGGAGTTAGTGGGTTCCACATTGAATGATGAAATATTCATCCAACTCGTCACATCATCTCTGTGGGTAATCTCATCACTTCTATATCCGTCTATTACTATGTAGCGTTCAAACGGTATCGCCCAAGATGCATTCGGCTGCAACGCTCCGTATACACTAGTCAATCCTTTCATAATATCCTCTTCACTTTTCCAGAAAATACTAGGTGATAAAGCATTGGGATTAGAGTCTTCATCCAAGAAATCTGTGCAAGAGGAAAAAGACATTCCGCTCAGAAGAGCTGCATATAATAATATGTTTTTGAATTTCATAATCTTCGTATTAAATTTAATTAGAAACCGAATTTAAGACCCATCATAAAGTCACGACTCAAAGGAATGGCTGCATAGTCATATCCCATCTGTCCGACTGAAGAACCGGTTGAAGGATCATATCCTTTGTAGTTGGTAATAGTGAACAAACGGGTAGCGCCTACATAAATACGCAGGTTACTCAAGCCCATTTTCTTACAATATTTAACCGGCAGATTATAACCTATCTGCAAGTTATTCAGACGCAGATAGTCACCATTCTCTACAAAACGAGTAGAAGTACGAGAGTTCTTATTAGGATCACCAGACACGGCACGTGGAATATCAGTATCAGGATTTTCAGGTGTCCAAGCATTCAAGGCATTCTTACCATAGTTGAACACATGGTCCATACGCTCCAACTGATATTTAGTATAGTTATAACGCTTAGCACCAAAGTCACCGTAGAAATTGGCTACCAAATCAAAGTCTTTATAAGCCAAGTTAATGTTGAATCCCAATGACACCTTCGGTGTACCACTACCCACTTTCACGCGGTCGTTTGTATCAAGCATACCATCTCCATTCTGATCTATGAAACGGATATCACCCGGCTTAGCCACAGGTTGCAGAGGCTGCCAGTTGCCGTTTTGATCCTTATAGCCATGAGCTGTGTTCCATTCGTCCACTTCTGCTTGATTTTGGAAGATTCCGGCAGTTTGATATACCCAGAATTCACCGATTTCACCACCTACATAAGTACGCAAAGCACCGTATTCATAGAGATAGTCAGGATTGGCCATAGATTTCAACACACTTTTATAATGAGATAAATTCAAATCCAAATCATACTTCAATCCTCCGGCTTTGCCATGATAAATGGCTTGCATTTCAAAACCGGTTGTGCGCAACTTACCATCGTTCACCAAGATAGAAGAATTATAGCCGGTAGCTAAACTGATGTTACGGCTAGAAAGCATATCCCTGGTGTTCTTAATATAAGCTTCCGCAGAAAGCTCCAGTTTATTGTTCCATAAACTAATGTCTACACCGATATTCTTATACACCGTCGTTTCCCACTTGATGTTACTGGATGGAAAAGCTGTAATGGCATATCCCATGGAAGTTTCACGACCATCAAAAGGATAGTTCAATGCATGGGTATTGTAGCTCAAAGTAGGAATATATCGATAAAGACCTATGTTCTGATTACCCAAAGCACCGTAGCTCAAACGGAGTTTAAACATGGAAACAGTTTCTTTCAAATTTTCCCAAAATGGTTCATTAGCAATGTTCCAACCCAATGATACAGAAGGGAAGAACCCCCACTTGTTACCTTTAGCAAAACGTGAAGAGCCATCATAACGGAAAGAAGCCATAATCATATAACGCATCATGTAGTTGTAGTTCACACGGCCAAAGAGAGAACGGAGGGCACTGCGGGTCTTGGTACCACCTACAGAATAGTTACTTTTAGCATGTCCCATCAAGCTCATACTGTTATTCTCAAAATCAGAACCGGAAGCACTAAGGTCTTCATACTTATTTTCTTCCTGAGAAAGTCCCAATAAAAGAGAAAGATTGTGTATTTCAGCAATGGTCTTGTCATAATTAGCAGTCAATTCCAACAAATCGTTGGTTGTCTGCGAACGTGATTCAGATAAACTAGCCATCGTGTTTCGTTTGGCCGCCCCAATCTCATAGGTAGGTGTAAAAAGACGAGATTTGCTAAAGTACATATTACGGCTGGCATTGAATTTCACGATAAGCCCTTTAATCGGCTCGTACTGCAAATAGCCGGAAGCTGCGATATAATCGGTAGAGCTTGTATTATCAATCAATTTATTAAAAGCAACCTGATTACCGGCATCAGACATACCCATACCAGAGATGGCACCACCATAACCACCATCGTTGTTCTCATCATAAAGGAACGCTAACGGCTCCATATTCGTCACCTGATAAATGGAAGAGAAACCCGAATTGGATTCCAAATCGGCCGACCAACGACTATAACTTACCGATTCACCCATTTTAAACTTACCACGGGTAACATCAGAGTTTAAACGGAAACCGAACTTTTCATCTCCGGTAGCAATAGTCACACCGTCCGTCTTACTATAGAAAGCAGAAAGAGACACATTGGAATTAGCACTACCTGCCGTATAACCAATGTTATATTTTTGTGTAAAACCACGTTGATAATACTCTTTCTGCCAATCAGTATCAGCAAACTGACTCGGGTCTCTCTCGTACTCGCTGATATATTTAGGCCAGCGGCTTTCATCCGTACCTGCATTTGTTAATGCCATCTTACGTACTTTAATAAACTCAGCTGAATTACAAACTTCCAGACGCTTCGGCATGGCACTCAACCCCCAATAACCGGAAAAAGTAATCTTCGGAGCTGAATTCATCGTACCACGATGTGTTTCAATCAAAATAACACCAGCTGCCGAACGTGAACCATAGATAGCGGCAGTAGCAGCATCTTTCAATACGGAAATCGATTTAATATCTTCAGGATTAAGATAAGACATATTACCCGGAACACCATCGATAATCACTAGTGGACCGTTACTTTCACTGTTCTCGCCATCATCATCTTTCCAAGAAGTCACACCGCGTACCTGCAAAGTGGCAGAAGAACCGGCAGCACCACTGCCAAAGTTTACCGACAAACCCGGAGCCATACCTTGCAATGCCATCTCTGCATTTGCAGTAGGAATCTTAGACAGTTTATCACCCGATACTGATGTTACCGAACCTGAAACATCAGACTTTTTCTGTGTACCATAACCAATTACAACCACCTCATCCAATGTCTTGGTATCTTCTATTAATACAATTTTTATAGTAGACTGATTACCTATTTTCACGGTCTTTGTGGTATAACCTACATAAGAAACAATCAATTCAGTTCCCTTACCGATAGATAAAGTAAAACGACCATCCAAATCAGTAATCGTACCGTTTGTAGTACCTTTTTCCAATACACTGGCACCAATGATAGGTTCACCCTGCTCATCGGCTACAATACCGTTTATAGATTTCTGTTGTTTCACAGCTTCTACTTCGGGAGTTGCTTGCTTATATAATACAATATGACGATTTTCTATTTTATAATCGATACCTGATTTTGAAAATAACCGATCTAAAATCTGGTTAATCGTTTTATTTTCTACTTTAATGGATACTTTTCTATTGACATTGACTTGATTCAGATTATAGGTAAAATAGAAATTTCCTTTTTTCTCAATAGCATTAATCACGTCATGCACCGTAGTATTTTCCATGTCCAAAGACATCTTCACATTCTGTGAATAAGCGATGCCTGCCCAACACGGGACAGTTCCCAATAATAGAAAAAGAACAAAGAATTTCATAATTAACAATGTTTTTCGTAGCCATAGTGATTTTTGCTCACCCAATGGCGTGCATTTCATAATATTATCCATACATTTGTAATTGATTAGTTTGTAATAAATTATAAGGTTACTCATTAATCCGGGTCGAAAGATGGTGGTGCGTCTTCGACCCTTCATTTTTTGCAAAGGTTTTACTTCATAGGCATCCGTTGTTTTTCAAAGTTTCACATACTGTTATTTTTTATATAGGTATACCGTTTTCTTTTCAATTCTATAATCCACCCGTCTGGTTTCTTTCAACAATTCCATCGCCTGGGCTATGGTCAAGTCTTTCCTAAAATGGCAAGTGAAATATTCTTCAACCAGCGAACTATCCATAATCCTGATTTTCACATCATACCGACGTTCTATAACCTTTGCCATTTCTTTCAAAGTCTTATTGTCGAATCTCAGGTCACCAGTAGTCCAACTATCCACATTTGCCTGCGCCGAATTCCTTATTAACACCAAGCCATCACTAACGGTGTAATATACCTGGTCATTGGGCGACATTCTTTCCTTACTTCTGTCATCTAAGGTTGATACTTCTACCGAACCTTCTTTCAAAGTAATCCAACTCGGTTCATCCAAATAGGCTTTTGCATTAAATTTTGTACCCAACACCCTGATATTCAACATCGGCAATTTCACCGTAAACGGACATTTGGGATTATGTGCCACCTCAAAATAGCCCTCTCCTTCCAATGTGACCGTTCTATATTTTTCCGAAAACTTAGCCGGATAAGAAAAACGGCTCTCAGCGTTCAGCCAGACTGTTGTCCCGTCACTCAGCAATAAAGAAACCCGTTGGCCTTTCGGAACCACTACCGTATTGTATGCTTCCGGTTCCTCTTTCGTGATATAGAACAAGTTTGTCGCAAAAAGACAAACAGCAACCAACACAGCCGCATACTTCCACCATTCCCTGACGGTAAATCTCTGTATCGGTTTCTCTCTTTTCTCTATCTGCCCACTCAAGCCAAGTTGTCTGCTCAGTTGCCGATAAGCTTCATCCATACGTCCTTTATCCGAAAAACGCATTTCAGCTTTCAGTCCCCAGATTTGCTCCAGCTCAAATAAACGCTGACGGTTATCTTTCTCTTTCAACCACTCTAAAATCTCTTTTTCTTCGGTTGCAGTACAATGCTTATTGATATATCGAATTAAAATTTCGTCCTTCATTTACTTTCTTTATTGTCTTTCATTATTAAGACAATTAACCTAGAAGGAACTACGGGGTTAAAAAGAAAAAAAAATGCTTTTTTTGCATTTTATTTTTTACAGACTCCAGAAAAAGCCTGCATGAAGGTATTAACGAAGCAAAAACAACAGACAGAACAATACCTCCTTCAAATCCTCTCTCAAGAATTTTGTGGCTTTCTGTACATGTTCTTCCACCGTACGGGATGAAATATGCATAGCCTCCGCTATCTCTTTATAAGTCATCTCTTTAAAGTAAGACAATTCGAAAGCCTGACGACATTTAGGAGGTAATTTAGAGATGGAAGCTTTCAACAATTTCCGGATATCACGCTCAACCACCTCATTCCACAATTCGTTGGCGTCCGATCCTGCCAGCTGAAAGGCCATGCGTTCTTCCGCCAGACGTACCTCCTCCTCATGCCCCAGCACAACAGCTTGGTGCTTCAGATAATTCAGGCAATTATTCTGTGTGCATTTATAAAGGAAAGAATGAATGGCATTGGGTATCAAAGCGGACTTCTGCTCCCAATACATGACAAAGACACTTTGTACAATATCTTCGGCAATATGTTCAGGCACAAAACGGCAAGCTACAGACATCAGACGAGGATAGAAAAGATTAAAAAGAAGACGAAACTCCGTCTCGTCTCCTTTTTGTACTTTATTTATATCTATAGAAATTGTTTGCATCTCCACATCCAATCCAAAGTTAACAGATACAAAGCTAATTTATTTTTCCAACTCCTGCAAACTTTCCATTTTCTTTGTTTCCAGGAACTCATAGATACCACAAAGATGTTCTTTTACCTTTTTATTCCCAAATTCATACACTTTCGTCACTAATCCGTCCAAAAAGTCACGATCATGAGATACAACAATCAATGTACCGTCAAAGTCCATCAAAGCTTGTTTCAGGATATCTTTGGTTTTCATATCCAAGTGATTGGTAGGCTCATCTAAAATCAACAGATTCACCGGTTCTAACAATAGTTTGATCATGGCAAGACGAGTACGTTCTCCACCACTGAGCACTTTCACCTTCTTCATGGAAGCTTCGGGGCCGCCAAACATAAATGCACCCAGCAAGTCTCGTATTTTATTACGGATCTCCCCTTTCGCCACATCATCTATCGTTTGAAAGACCGTGAGGTTCTCGTCCAACAAAGAGGCTTGATTCTGAGCAAAATAACCAATCTGCACATTGTGTCCCAGCGTCAAAGTCCCTTCATGCTCTATCTCACGCATGATACATTTTACCAAAGTAGACTTACCTTCACCGTTCTTGCCCACAAAAGCCACTTTATCCCCTCTCTCGATGGTCAATGAGGCATTCTTGAAAACCACATGATCACCATAGGTCTTTCCTACCCCGTCCATAATGACCGGGTAATTTCCACTTCGCGGAGAAGGCGGGAATTTCAACCGCAATGCTGAGGTATCTTCTTCGTCCACCTCAACCAATTCTAATTTCTCAAGCATCTTCACACGGCTCTGCACTTGCAAAGTTTTGCTATAAGTTCCTTTGAACCGTTCTATGAAATCCTTGGTTTCCTGTATCATCTTCTGCTGCTCCTCATATTGCTTCATCTGTTGCTCGCGACGTTCTTTACGCAATATCAGATATTGGGAGTAATTCACTTTATAATCATAGATACGTCCCATCGTTACTTCAATGGTACGGGTCGTGATATTATCTACAAATTTACGGTCGTGGCTGATGACAATTACCGCTTTGGCACTATTGACCAAGAAATCCTCCAACCACTGGATGGATTCAATATCAAGATGGTTGGTGGGCTCATCCAACAATAATACATCCGGATTCTGGAGCAATAATTTAGCTAACTCAATACGCATACGCCAGCCACCGCTGAAATCACTGGTAGGGCGATTGAAGTCCTCACGCATAAAACCAAGTCCCAGCAAAGCCTTTTCCACATCTTCTTCAAAATGGGTAAGATCAATGGAATAAAACTTCTCACTCATGGCAGAAACCTTCTCGATTAACTCCATATATGAATCACTTTCATAATCGGTACGTGTTTCAAGTTCCTTATTTATGGCTTCTATTTCTGCCTCCATAGCATGAAGATGCGCGAATGCCTGAGAAGCTTCCTCGAATACAGTACGCCCATCCTCTGTCATCAGATGCTGGGGAAGATAAGCTATCACACAATCCTTAGGAGCCGACACCTTTCCACGACTAGGTTGCCGCACACCAGCCAAGATCTTTAATAAGGTAGACTTGCCCGCACCATTTTTCCCCATCAAGGCAATACGGTCTTTCTCATTTATCTGAAAAGATATGTCACTAAACAAGGTGGTACCGCCAAACTCAACGGTCAATCCATCTACTGAAATCATATTTATTCTTTTAATCAGCAAGAGGGTGCGTCAAAAAAATGATTCAAGCTACCATTTTTTGACACCCCCTCCTACAAGTTTTATACTTTATTGTTTTTATACTTTTTACCAATATCAGCTTGCCAATATTAATATCAATAATTGGGCAGTCAGAATACGAAGGAACATGGACACCGGATACACAGTAGAATAACCTACCGCCGGAGCATTATTACCTGCTGTCTGATTAGAATACGCCAATGCGGGGGGATCTGTGTTACTACCTGCAATAAGCCCCATCAACATGAAATAATTCATCTTGTAATGCCAGCGTGCAACCGCTCCCATTATTAATAAAGGTATAACTGTAATAAGGAAACCACAACCCACATACAACAAACCATCTCCATCGACAACCGTATTCACAAAATTCGCACCAGCCTTTATCCCCACACTGGCAAGGAACAAAGCAATACCAATTTCACGCAACATCAAATTGGCACTCATAGTGGTATAAGTCACTAATTTCAATTTATATCCGAAACGACCTATCAAAATAGATACAATCAACGGACCACCAGCCAAACCCAATTTTACCGGAGTAGGAATACCTGGAAACGCAATAGGCAGACTACCAAAGAAAATACCCAGGAAAATACCCACAAAAATAGTCACGATATTAGGATGATCCAAACGTTTCAATGAGTTACCCATCAAATTGGCAACACGTTCCACCGCATCCTGAGGACCTACCACCATTACACGGTCACCTACCTGCAAGGTCAAGTTACGTGAAGCGAAAATATCCATACCTGAACGGTTGACACGGGTCACATTCACACCATACATACTACTGAAATGAAACTCACCCAATTGCTTACCATTCATTTTAGGTTGTGTAATCAAAATACGGCGGGATACCATCGGAGTATCCTGCTTTTCCCAATCCACTTCAATTTTAGGACCGATAAAAGCAATAATGGCTTCCGCATCGTCCTCTGCACAAACCACAAACAACTGATCACCAAGATGGAAGACAGTATCACGATTAGGAATACTGACATGACCGTTCTGCAATATACGCGAACAAACAAAGTCACGCCCCATGAAGTCTCTGACCTGAAGCAACGTTTTTCCTGCCAACGCCTCATTATGTACTTCCAGGTGCATCATACGAGGAGTCAGATGAGGATTTGCAGCTTCTTCTTTAGCGATATCCTCTTCCTCCTTTTTCAAATTAATCCGGCAAATGTAGCGGATAGCAATAATAGAACCAATGATACCCAGCACTCCCAACGGATAAGCGCACGCATATCCCATCGCTATCTGCGGGCCACTGTAATTCAGCTGGCTCAACGCTTCGTTGGCAGCACCCAGTCCCGGCGTGTTCGTTACGGCACCACAAAGAATACCCACCATCATAGGCAGCTCTATCCGGCCGTTCAAACCATAATACAAAGCCACAGCCACAGCAATGTTCAATGCGACAATCCCCATTGCCACTAGATTCATAGCAATCACTCCTTTCTTAAAGGAAGAGAAAAAAGAAGGACCTACCTGAAGTCCGATACAGAACACGAACAATATCAGTCCGAAATCCTGTAAAAATGTAAGTATCTGTGTATTCCCCGTTAAGCCGAAATGTCCGCAGACAATACCGGTAAACAAAACAAAAGTAACACCTAACGATACCCCGAAAAATTTAATTTTTCCCAGCAACACTCCTACTGCAATCACAAAGGAATAAAGCAGCACGATATGCGCTATTGAGTTTTCATCAAATAATAGATTTTGTAACCAGTCCATGATATAATACTATGTTTTTATAAATTGCCGCAAAATTAATGAATTCCCCTCACTCAGCCCAACAATTTGAAAACTATTATTTCATGATTCCTATTTATTTTGCAATATCCACTTTGCAATAAGAACATCTTTTGTTTTCGTCACTTAACAAAATGACAGAAACCTCTCTTTCTCCTTTATGAAAATAGCTAAAAAAAGGATTCTATTTAAAAGGTTTTAGTATATTTGCCCATACTATTGAAAAAGTATGTGATATAATTCTTAAATATTAATACCGAATAAACTATGGCAGATAGTAAAGAGAAACTCTTTTCGGACTTCCCAGCCGTTTCTACGGAACAGTGGATGGAAAAGATTACAGCCGACTTGAAAGGCGCTGATTTTGAAAAGAAATTGGTTTGGAGAACCAACGA
>OLXI01000557.1_pt1 | contig 22597 bp, 18 predicted proteins | sample 1674181 | NCBI WGS metagenome assembly OLXI01 (sample SAMEA103958148, study PRJEB25191) | human gut metagenome | reverse complement strand
GCTCGCGCCCCGGCGATGGGGAACAGCGCAGACAGAGCTTGGCAGCTCTCACAGCTCGTGGAAGGGGTCTCGACTGCTTGTAACCCCAGCCACGGCAGCCTGTCTTACGTCGAAACAAACTGCGTATCTTTCGCTTCCGTGTAAGCGCGAAAGCTCAACCACTCCGTTTGTTTCTTCTTTCCCCACAAAGCGGCCACTTTGTGGGGACCCCAACTATGGCCGGACATTGTGTGTCCAAACAGGTCGGGCTGCCCACAGCGCGTTTCCCGCTCGCCGGAAGCTTGCTTCTGGGTCGTCGCGCGCGCCGTGCGCGTTTCCCAACCTGCGGTGTTGTCCACGTTGCTGGCTATTCAGTTGTTTGGGATTGTGATCCCACCCCCATTCTTCCCCTAAAGAGCACCAAAAGGAGCGCTGCGACCATTCTCGGTCGCAGCGCTCCTTCATTACTCTTTCATGGTGCGCTTCGGAATATTCTGTTGCCAGCAGGATTTCCTGCCACGATTCACATGATAGAACTAGAGCAAACGTTTGCCAATGACTCTTTGCAAAAAATTTCTCTCGCTGCTGCCGCTTCTGAATCGAATCGATTCTATCCTGTCTTTCTGCCGCACAATCATTTTTATGGTGCTCCCGGTGCTGGTGCTGCCGCAGATCTTCAAGATGGACGGCGAGTGGCTGTCTATCTCTGCGGGCGAGATGCTGAGCCTTGCCATGAGCATTTACTATTTTGTGAAATTTCGAAATATGTGGCGGGCATCAAATCCAAGTGAGACCGACGCCGCAGAAAAGCCATCGTAATTTATAAAGTTAGGTTTGACGCTTACTGTTTTTTCTGTCATGGCTTAACCTCCGCTTGCCATTTGGTGCATAATTCCAAATAAAAAGTGGGGCAGTTTATTGGGAAACAGAGCAAGTAGGTAATATATACATATTTCGCAGAGTCACTTACATTTCTTTGATTTCAAAAATTGGCACAACGCAAGAAACTGTTCTTTATAGCGCCCATAAGCAACTGCACAATGGCGAGGAGAAGCGTGCTCAATCAAAAAAATCCGATAAAACTCCTGCATGCCGGCAACGTGGAAAGTGCCATAGCAGCCATAGGTGTGCAGTTCTATAGGGAGAATGCAGCCCTCTTGGACGTAATGCCACGACGGGTACGGTTACACTGTTAGATGGAGTCCAGCTTTTCTCATAGACGGTGCCGATCAGCGGTCCTTCCAGATCGAGTGTTCGTAGACAGATTTGTCTGCAACATACGGCCATTTTTCGCCGCTGCAAACGGCAATGCAGCCCTTCACGCACATCTGCGCCATCTTAACAACCGCCTCACGCGTCTGTGCGGCGCTGTGCGGGCTGGCAATTAAGTTCGGGCAGTTCAAAAGCGGATCATCCGGCTTGGGCGGCTCATTGCAGTATACGTCTGTTCCCGCGCCTGCAATCACACCCGCTTTGAGCGCAGCGACAAGGTCTTTTTCATTGACAATGCCGCCGCGGCTGCAATTGATGACAAGCGCCGTGGGCTTCATCATCGCAAGCTGCCGCGCCGCGATCATGTCCCGCGTCTGCTCAGTGAGCGGCACATGGATGGTGACGATGTCCGCCGCGCGCAGCAGATCTTCATAGTTCTCATACGCCTGCGCGCCCAGCGCTTCAATCTGCTCGCGGCTTAAAAACGGGTCATAGCCCGCAATTTTCATCCCGCAGCCTCGGCAGATTTTCGCGGTCTCCCGGCCGATTGCGCCAAGACCGATGACGCCGACCGTTTTTCCTTCGAGCTCGAACGCCTTTTTCGCGCCGCGGATTTCCCAGTTGCCGCGGCACATCTCCTGCTGCGCCTCGTAGAGATTCTTGGAAAGGCTGAACATCATCGCGACCGCGTGTTCTGCGACACTGCGGTTGTTGGAGCCTGGGGTAATCACGACGGGTATGCCGCGCCGGGTCGCCTCGGCGACATCCACGGAGTCGTAACCGACGCCGGTTCTGCCAATGACCTTGAGCTTCGGACTATTTAGAATCACATTGGCATCACACTTTGCAATGCGGACAATCAACGCGTCCGCGTCCTGCATCTGCGAAAGATAGTTGTTGGGATCCGGGTTGTCCGCAACGTAAACCTCCGCCAGACCATCCAGCAGCCGCATGCCCTCGGGGCAGACTGCCTGCGTCATCACAACTTTCATACTACTTCCTCTTTTCGATTGTTTGCTAGGCGAATGGCATAGTCCATTGCGTTATTCAGGCTCAGTGCGTTCGCGCAGCCGTTCCCTGCGTGGCCGAAGCCGGTGCCGTGGTCGACGCTGGCGCGGATGATCGGAAGGCCGAGCGTCACATTGACGCCCGCGACCGCCTGCCAGCGGTCGGCATCCCGGTCATAGACAAAGCCCTTAACCTTTAGAGGAATATGACCTTGGTCGTGATACATGGCAACTACGATGTCGAACCAGCCGCCGAGTGCCTTGGAAAAGACGCTGTCCGGCGACGTCGGCGCCTTTTCCGGAATACAGATACCCTCGGCCAGCGCCAGATCGATGGCGGGCTGAATTTCATTGATTTCCTCGTCTCCGAACATACCATTTTCGCCGCAGTGCGGGTTGAGTCCCGCGACGGCAATCTTCGGTGTTTCTATGCCGAGGGCCTTGCAGGCGTTATTTGCGATGCGGATGCAGTCGAGCACGCGCGGCGTTTTGACGCGGTCGCATGCCTCACGCAGAGAAACATGCGTGGAAACATGCACCACGCGCAGCGCGTCGTGCGCGAGCATCATGGTATATTTGCTCGTATTGGTGTAGTGGGCATAAATTTCCGTATGGCCGGAATAGTGATGACCCGCCATGTTGATGGCCTCTTTGCTGATGGCGTTGGTCACCGTTGCGTCGATTTCGCGCTGCATGGCAAGCTCGATAACCGTCTTGACATACTGGAATGCAGCCTCGCCGCCGAGTTTGCTTGCGCCCACGCCGAAGGGCTTCGGCGTTTCCTCGTTCAGAGAATTGGGAATTGCGTCTTCCGGCATAAGACCGAGGTCCAGCACATCAATTGTGCCAGGGGTAAAAAACGCGTCTTCCACCGACTCGATGCGGTGAAGCACTGGTGCGGTTCTTCCGAGCTTTTCCGCCACGCGGCAGGCGTAGGACAGGCTTGTGTAATCTCCTACCACCAAGGGACGGCAGCGTGTGTAAACCGAGGCGTCGCTGAGTGCGCTGACTGTTATTTCTGGGCCATTTCCGAAGGGGTCTCCCATGGAGATGCCAATAATCGGACGTTTGACATGCACATTTGCCATCTCAAAAAAGCCCCCTATCTCTATTTTCCTGCATGACTGTCTTGAGCGCTTGCATACCTTCGTCGCTGATATAATTAAACGGACGTCTGCAGTCCCCGACCGGATAATCAAGGCTCACCGCCTTTTTGATGATGGTGTTTGGGTTTCCGTAACGGAAAACGGAACGGAAACTTGCAATGGCGTCCTGCGCCTGCTGTGCAGCTTCTAAATCACCCTTGATGAAATTTGTGTAGATTGCGCAGAGTGTTTTCGGATAGACGTTAGCGCAGCCCGCGATACCACCAAAGCCGCCAATCTTGAGCGCCGGGAGAATCAAAGCGTCATTGCCGGAGAGTACACGGAAGTCCTTGTCGAGTTCCTGTGTGAGACGGATATATGCTGAGAGATTTTCAAAATCGCCGCTGGAGTCCTTTGCACCGAGAATCACATCAACATCCTTTGCCAGTTTCTGTACCGTTTCCGGCAGGAGCTTGTTGCCTGTGCGAGCAGGGATGTTGTAAAGCACAATCGGGATATCTACCTGACGCGCAATCGCGGTGTAGTGCTCGTATAATTCATGCTGCGAGGCTGCGGCAAAACTCGGTGTGATGATCGAAAGCACGTCGGCACCCATTTTCTGTGCAGCCTTGCTTAGGCGGATGGTCTCGGCCGTGGAGATGCAGCCTGTACCGGCGTAGACCGGAACGCGCCCAGCCACTTGATCGATGGCGGTTTCCAGAACCTCCAGCTTTTCCTTTTCGCTGAGAATATATGCCTCGCCGTTGGTGCCAAGCGGGAAAATGCCGTTGACACCGCCCACAATCATTCGCTCGATCTGTTCACGCAGAACTGGCAGATTGATTTGCTCGTTTTCATCCATCGGGGTCAAAATCGGAACAATGATTCCACGAATATCTGTATATTTCATATTATAACCTCCGTATTACAGGATTGAACGGTAGATTTCTCTTGCATCGTCTGCCGTTACTTCGCGCATATTGTTGTTCAGTAGGCGTTTGACGCTCAGTCCCGCTTCCACCAGACTCTCCAAATCCTCCGCCGGAACAGAGAAGACCGAAAGGCTGGTCGGAATGTCGAGATCTTTTACGATTTTCTCCAGCCAGGCAATGATATAGCTGCTCTTTTCCGCCTGCGTTTCACACATCTTTTCGCCGTGGACGCAGGTGTCGTACGCCTGAGCCAGAAGCGCGCGGCAAGCAGGCTCATTAAAGCGCATGACCGGCGCGAGCAGAATTGCGTTTGATACGCCATGGGCAATATGATATTTGCCACCGAGCGGATAGCTCAGCGCATGCACCGCGGTGGTGCCGGAAGCCGTGATAGCGACGCCCGCAAGGAAGCTTGCCAGCTGCACGTTCTGCCTGGCCTGCATATCCTGCTCATTGCAGGCAGGCAGGAGGTTATTGAGCAGCAAATCGAGCGCGTGCATTGCAAAAAGACCACTGAAGGGGTTTGCCTTATTGCTCGTCCAGCACTCAATCGCGTGCGCCAGTGCGTCGACGCCGGTTGCTGCCGCAATTTTCCGCGGGAGCTTTGCGACCATCCGCACGTCCAAAATGACATAATCCGCAATCATTTCTTCGTTGACAATGCCGATTTTAAGCTCCTTTTCCGGAACGGCGACAATCGCGTTCGGCGTCGCTTCGGAGCCGGTGCCGGCAGTCGTGGGAATCATGACGGTCTTGACAAATTTTCTGCCGAGCGTCGGCTCATCCAGCAGGTCATGCACGCTGTAGCGGTCGGTCGAGAGAATGGAGGCAAGCTTTGCCGCATCCATGACGCTGCCGCCGCCGACGGCGACGATGATATCTGCCTTCTCGGCGCGGAATGCATCGACCAAGACCTGCACCTGGGAATAGGTCGGCTCCGCGGGAAGATCGTCCAGAATCACCGTTTCCACACCCGCCTGCGTGAGCATCTGCATCGGAAGTTCCAAAAGACCTGTACCACGGATGCCGTGATCTGTGAAGACGGCTACCTTTTTCACGTCATTGACCGACATGACGTCCTTCAGCTTCTCCAGCGCATGCTCGCCGCCATAAACTTCCTTCGGCATCTTCAAAGAATAATCTGTAAGCATTACAATCGCCTTTCTTTCAATCTGCAATCAAATACGAACAAACTGCTGCGCAGGCTGCCTGCACGCCCGTCCGCATAGTTCTCTCATCCCAGTTGTAGCGGGGCTGGTGGTTGGTGCTCGGATGTACCTCGCCAGGGTATGCGCCGCCCAGCCAGAAATAGCCGGTCTGTACGCCGGGACGCTGATAATTGCTGAAATCCTCTGAGCCGCAGCGGGGCTCAGTGAGCTCGATGACACTATCCTCTCCCAGCATCTGCCGGAACACATCCGTAATATGTGCCATTACCGCGTCGTCATTGTGTACGGCAGGCTCCATAATCCGGTAATCCAGATTGAATTCTGCGCCCGTAAAATCGCAGGCACTCTGCGCCGCAGCACGCACGCCCGCAATCATCTGTTCCTGCACATCGGTTTCCAGCGTACGGACTGTGCCGCGGATCGTCGCCGTCTCCGGCAGAACGTTTGAGGCCGTGCCGCTCTGGATACTGCCGACGGACAAAATCGCCATGCGCTGGGGATTGATTTTACGACTGACAATCTGATGGAGATTTTCAACTGCCTTGCAGGCAGTGAGCACAACATCGTTCGTCTCGTGCGGCTTTGCGCCATGACCGCCCTTGCCGGTAATCGTCAAGGTAAAGGAATCGGACGCTGTGAGCGCGTAGCCTCTTTTAAAAGCCAAGGTTCCGGCTGGATTAAACAGCAGATGCATACCGAGAAGAATATCGACACGCGGATTTTCCAGCACACCGTCTTTTATCATCGCCTTCGCGCCGCCCCCGCCTTCTTCTGCGGGCTGGAAGATAAACTTCACCGTGCCGCGCAGCTGCGTGCGCATCGCGCTGAGCACCTCAGCCGTTCCCATGAGCATCGCCGTATGCGCGTCGTGACCGCACGCGTGCATGACGCCCGGAATCTTGGATGCATAGGGAAAACCCGTCTGCTCCTGTAGGGGTAGCGCGTCCATATCCGCGCGGAAGCCGATGACCGGACCGTTTCCAGCTTCACCGCGCAGAAGTCCCACTACGCCGAAGCCGCCGACGTGCTCCGCGACCTCCAGCCCCAGCGCGCGCAGATGCTCCGCAACAAGACCGGATGTCCGCTCCTCATGTCCCGCAAGCTCGGGGTAGCGGTGGAAGTCTCGACGCCACATGACGACCTTTTCATAGATGACCGCCGCGCGTTCGGAAAGTTCCTGATATATTGCAGAGGTCATACATCTTCCTCCTCAGCCAGAAGTTGCAAGGTCCGAACCACCAGCGCCAGCATACGTTCAAAGGTATCCATCGGGAGATACTCCCGCGGTGTGTGATGGTTGATGCAGTCTGCCGCGCAGGTAACCGCGTCAAGATTCGGAATCCTCTGAACCAGCTTCACACAGTCGTTGCCACCATGGCTCACCTTGATGAAGGGCTTTCTGCCGTAGAGTTGCACAAACGCTTCCACCATTTTCTCGCGGATGGGCGAGACTTCACTGGGTGTCCAGCCTTCGGACACACTATGGCTGGACACACGGCCGCCGAAAATTTGCAGGCAGCGCTTCAGATTCGCGTATAAGCTCCGCTCCTTTTCCGGTAGCTCCACGGAAAAGACGCACTCCAGTTCTGCCTCGTCCGCGCCGTTTTCCAGATGCACCTTCGTAAGGTTCGCATACGAGCCAACCAGCTTTGGCGCGTCCGGATTGCGGCTGTATACGCCATAGGGAAGATACAAAAGAAGATCGATCAGCTGATCGGAGCACTCTTTTTTAAGCGTCTTTCGATCGTCCGCCTTTTCCAGATGCAGTCGCAGCTCTGGCTCCACATCCCGGAACTCATGCTGAAGGTGCATTTCGATCTCGTTGACCTCCCGGTAAAGGTCTTTCTCCGAAAGCATCGTGACAAAGTTTGCCTGAAACTGTTGCATGATGCCCTTGTCGCTTCCTTCCATCCGGCACAAGCGAAGATCAGTATGCATCCGAATCGTGTTCAGCGCCATACCCGCCAGACGCGCGGCATTCTGCCGGTCCATCGGCATCCAAAGTGCCGCATGACCGCCCATCAGTCCGCTTACGGTAAGCTTCCAGGACTGATTGTGATTTTCCTCCCACTGCGCCGCATGGCACAGCTCATAGGTATACTTGCTGGATGCGCCCTCGCACAAAACGCCGTCCGTTCCGGCGTCCAGCCCAATAGCACGCCGGGCCTTGAACTTTGAGACATCAATATTTGATGCGCCGATAAGGCCAATTTCTTCCTGTGAGGCAAAATAGCACTCCAGTGGTGGATGCGGAAAGTCTTTGCTGTCTAGTATGTATAAGATTGTTGCCACGCCACAGCCGTTGTCAGCCCCGAGCGTCGTCCGGTCGGCATGCAGGATATTGCCTTCCTGGATCAAGCGGATGGGGTCATGCAGAAAATCATGCGTGGAATCTGGTGTTTTGGCGCACACAATGTCTGTGTGGCACTCAAGCAGCACCGGTTTTTGGCATTCGCCACCATTCTGCCCATCTTTCCAGATGATTACATTATATATATCATCCCGCCAGACACGCAAACCGCGTTCAGCGGCAAAGGCAAGCAGATACTCGCTGATTTCCTTTTCATTCCTGCTGCCTCGTGGAATAGCAGAAATCTGCTCAAAGAAGTCATAGAGCTTTCGGGGGCTTCTGCCCTGAATGACGTATTCCATGCAGTACCTCTCAGATTCTTGTCGACTCGCGCAGCCTCTGCTGGCGGAGCTTTCTGGTCTGTACGGCGTTGAGAATCAAAGCCATCGCAATGACGCCGTAGGAAACGAAAACGCGGAAGTATTCTCCGTAGACAGGGTTTCCGAAAATCTGGTTGCCTGCCTGCGGGGCCACGATAAATAGCGCGTGGAACAGCAACAGACCGAGAAATACGTTGTGCACCTTCGCTTGCTTCACAGTTGCGCCGCCAACCAAAAGCGCCGCAATTGCGTAGGTCGCAACGGTGTCGTGCGCAGAATAGGTCGCAAAGCTACCGATATTCTGAAGCGAAATGATCTGACCGAGCCCCGCCAGAACCGTTGAAAGCACGATCGCGATGATTCTGGTTTTGTTGACATTGATGCCCGCGGCGGTCGCCACACGCATATCCTGACCAACAGCACGGAAATTTTGACCAAGCTTCGTTTTCGTAATGAACTGTGTGAAGAATGTCACAACGACAATCACAATGACAGTGCTCGCCGGAATGAAGAATGAACGCGTGATTTTCAGAAGCGAAGCGTTCATCTGGCAAAACGCCGCCGCAGCTACCGCCACAATTACATAGACAAACTGCACACGGTACTGCATCTTCGTCATTGCCCTGCAAGAATCCTTTCTTCCCACGATCAGGCTTTGCACACAACGAATCACCGCAAGGATCACCACAATTGCCGCTACAAACAGGATGAACAAATCGCAGCGGATGGTAAAGAGCTTATCAAGCGCCAAGGGATCCCGCAGCACAACCGTGCTGTTGAGACCGACGCCGCTCGAGAGCATCATCGTTGCATCCTTAAAGGGAATGATGCTTCCGAGCAGTACAATGAAAATGAGCTGGTAGATGCCATTTGCAAAATAGCCAGCTATCATGCCGGTAATCATCTCTTGGCCCTTCGTGCGGTTGAAGAGCTGACCCATCAGCCAGCCGAGCAACGCCGCAATTGGTGTCATAATGACAATAGCAAGCACAATGCCCACAACGCCGTCAATATGCCAATGCGTAATGAGAATCAGGCCCGCTTGAGCCGCCATCGCGCCGAGGACAATACTGAAGTTCATGCCAAGGCCCGTGATCACTGGGATAATCAGCGCCAGAACGAGCACACTGTTTCGGACGATTCTCGTAATGAGCTCCTGCAGGAAATAGCTGAAGCTGGCCTTGGAGGCGAAGAATGCACCGACACACATAACGGCAAATAGAATCGAAACAATATTTTTTGCTAGGAAGTCTTTGGATTTTTTACCCATTCTTTTCACCCGCTTTCGTCAGCGCATACAGAATGATGCCGTTACTGATGACAATTCGTACAATTTCGGACAAGCTGCTGTCGGGGAGAATCTTGTTTGCAACCGGCAGCGCGATGGTTAGAAGACCCTGAAACAAAATCGTACCGATCAGCACGTTTGCGACTGAGGCTTTCTTGTTGGACGCGCCACCGATGAGTACCGCCGCAGCTGCGGTAAATGCCAGCTTCAATGGAGCTTCATAGTACTCCATAAAGCCGTAGCTCTGTGCATAGACCTGAATGCCGATAGCTGCCAGTGCGCTGGAGAGCATCATGCCAACACAACGCATTTTATTGACGTTGATACCAATGGCCCGCGCGTAACGGGGATTACTGCCAGCGGTCTTCATGATAACGCCCATGTGTGAACGCTGGAAAATGGCAACCAGCGTGCACAGAAGGAGTACAAACAGAATCAGACCGCCGGGAATGCTCGCGCTTTCGGAAACTTTGATATTCAGAAAATCGTTCAGGATATGGTAGAAGAATTTATCCAGCGCGACCGTGTTGCGCAGGCCGCTGCCCATCGGGAAGCGGATGGCCTCGTTCTTCACCGGCAGCAGCATCCACACCATGCACATCAAAGAGACCGACGAGAAGCCGACATAGGTGGTAATCATGCTCTCCTGACCCGCCACGCGGTTTAACAGCTGCGCATAGCCGTAGCCGACGCCGCAGGCAAGCAGAATGCCGAGCGCCATCGCCAAAAAGAAGCAGGCCGCGCCGCTCAGACCGAGCTCCATGCTGATCATGCCGCCGAACAGGCCGCACAAAACACCGAGTGGCAGACCGTAGTTCATGCCGATACCACATTCGATGGATGGAACCATGGCCAGTACCAGTACCATATTCATAAAAATTCTGGTTACCGCCTGCGCCAGAAGTGAGGTCGTCTGCAGCTTCAAAATTGGCATACAGATGCATAGGATGATTAGGAACAGAAAAATGATAATACGCGGCAAACCAATGTTATCATACAGCGTACGCAATTTGTTTTTGTTCATATGCTCCCCCTTATGCCTTCTGCGCAGGTTGAATACCAGACATCATCAGGCCATACTCCGCGTCGCTTGCGTTCGGTGCCAGCACGCCCATGATTTTTCCGTTGGCAATGATGACGATCCGATCACAGATGGAGCGCAGCTCCTTGAGTTCACTCGAGGTGACGACAATTGTCATGCCCTGTTCTCGGTTTAGTTTTTTCAGGTAGTCCAGAATCAGTGTCTTCGCACCGATGTCGATGCCGCGCGTCGGCTCAGATATAAACAGGAACTCCGGTTCGAGCGTCAACGCTTCGGCGATGCAAACCTTCTGCTGATTGCCGCCCGAAAGCGCGCCGACGCGCTGTTTGGGCGAGGTACATTTGATCCGCAGCTCCTCAATCATCCGTTCGGCCTGCTCACGCATGGCCTTGCGGTCGAGCTGGGTGAATAAGCCATAATGCTTGAGATATTTCTTGTGAACACGCAGCGCGGGCGTGATAATGTTCTGCTCAATGGAATTGCCAAGGATGAGTCCGACATTTTTGCGGTCCTCGGAAACAAAATTGATGCGCTTTTTCATCACATCGTAGGTAGAATGGATGTTCAACGGCTTCCCCTTGTAGGTAACCTCGCCGCTGGATTCATAAAGCCCCATAATGCCGTTGGCCACGCCGATTTTGCCGTGTCCTGCCAAGCCCGCAATGCCGAGAATTTCACCCTCCTTGACGTCCAGGTCAATCCCCTTGACCAGTTCGCCTGGCATCAGAACCGTGAGATTTCTAATCGACAAAACGGTCTTTGCCCCGGAAAAGTCCCGCGGCTTTGCCATTGCACTGGCATCAATGCCACGGCCAACCATCAGTTCGGCCAGTTCCACTGGGTTCGTATCCTTCTTGTCAAGCGTAGAAACCAACTCTCCGTCGCGCATAACAACGATACGATCGGAAATGGAGATGACCTCGTCGAGCTTGTGGCTGATGAAAATAATGCCGACGCCTGCAGCTGCGATACCGGAAATGGCTTCCAGCAGTCGCTTCGCTTCGACCTCGGTCAAAACAGCCGTCGGCTCGTCGAAGACGATCAGCTTGATATTTTTCTTGTCAATTTCGCGTGCGCATTCGATGAACTGCATATAGCCCACAGGCATACCTTCTACGGCGGTCCGTTCATCGAGGCTCTGCATGCCCATCTTATCGAGCGCCACACGCGCGTCGGCGTTGTTCTGGCTGACATCCAGCGTTTGAAGCTGTCTGCCGAAGATGCGGCTGAGCGGATTGGGCCTTGTGTTTTCACGGTTAATTTTGATGTTTTCTGCAACCGTGAAGTTAGGAAGCAGCATAAACTCCTGATGCACCATGCCGATACCAAACTCAATGGCTTTTTCAGGGGAGGTGATTCGGACTTCTTCTCCGCACAGCCTAACGCTGCCCTTGAAGCCGCCGGTTGAATGGATGACGGGCATACCGAAGAGGATATTCATGAGTGTTGATTTGCCTGCGCCGTTTTCGCCGACAATGGAAACCACTTCGCCGGGACGCACCTGAAGGTCGATGCCGCGCAAAACCTTTACCCCGGAATACTCCTTTTCAATACCCTCCATCTGCAAAACATATGTATCGTTCATAAACTATCCTCTTTCTGAAAAAGTGGGCGAAGGGCATGCCTTCGCCCACTTATAGTTTACACCAAACAGGTTGCTACGGCGATTACAGGATAATCAAACCGCCGACAAAGTAGAACGTGTTGTCCAGACTCAGCCCGTTTTCATCGGAGTACGGTGTGATTTCGACCTCGGAACCAGCTGCTTCTTCAAGCTTAGCCTTCAGAACCGCCTCATCGCATGTGCCGTTGGTTTCACCGTTGATGTAGGCCACAGCATACTCAACACCCGCGTTCATGAAGCAGTCCCAAACGGAGAAGTTCCAGCAGCCGAAGCGTCCGCTGACGCCCATTTCTTCAAGCTTAGCATGGATGACTTCGATGGCATACTCGGTGTCATTCTGATGTTCTTCCGGAATTTCCAAGCCGAGCGCGGCAATGAATCCCTGGAACGGAGAGGGGTCGGCAGCCATTGTGTAGATGGCACCCTTCTCTGCGATGACCTTGATCAAAGGCTCCTGCATCTGAACGGTCGAGCCGTAGAACGCGCAGTCAACGCCATACTCGGCGATCTTGTTGGCAGCATCTTCGAGGATAAACTGCTGGCAGCCTGTAATACCAGCGTCACCCTTGGGGTCGGGGGTCGTTACGTCAATAAAGGTCATACCGAGCTCTTCTGCACGGGCCTTCATGGCGTCATGCTTTTCGATGGTGACCTGAATAGACATCGAACGCGGGAAGGAATAGTGCAGGAGGTACTTTGCGCCCATGGCGTAAGCTTCTTCTGCGATCTGCACACCATGCTGCGCGCCGCCCTTGACGTAGCAGACATCAGATGCCTGACCGGCAGCGGCAACTTCTTCCTGCGGACCACAGGAAATCAGAAGAATATCGGGGCGGGCTTCGCGGATCTTTTCGATGGCTGCGATTGTGCCGGTCATGGCCTGGCAGAAAATGATTGCCTTGCAGTCGGGATCAGAAGCAAGCATCATCGCATTGTTGATCGTGGTCTCAACTTCAGAGATGGCGTCCGGATAGGTCTGAACGATGATCTTGTCCGCGCCGTACTTTTCCTGGATCTGGGTCGCCAGACGGAACTGCTCTTCGCTGGACGTGACCGTGGTCGTCATGATACCGATCTTCGCGCTGGAGTCCGCAAAGGTCTCCGCAAGCGTTTCGGCAGGCTGCTCGGTTTCAGCAGCTTCTTCGGTTGTTTCTTCCGCAGCGGGTGTCTGTTCCGTTGAGGTTTTCTCTTCCTCTGCAGGCTGCTCGGTCGTTTCGCCGCCGATGGAGCAGGCCGCAAGCGCCAGCAACATTGCAAGCGCCAGCAGCAAGCAAACGAGTTTCTTTTTCATATAGTACCTCCAATTTTGATGTGTTTATATATCAATCTTTTGATATATACGGTTGTTTCTGCCGGCTTTACTCCGACAAACTGCTGTTCTGCATTGCAGCCAAGACCTGATCAAACAGATTTTCTTTTCCAAATCCGCCAGATTTTGAGAGCAGGAAATAATCGTACTGCCGGTATTGCAGCTTAGATAGGACGACACCCGGCTGTATTTCGCACAATGGACAGATCTGGTCAATTTGAAGCTCCTGTAAAAATGCAAAGAGGCAATCGCCGCCGGTGATCATAATTGTGCCGTTCACGCCACGCTGAAGTAGCGAATGTAAAATGCTTGCCAGCGCCCGTGCGACCGTTTTCCGGTCCCGGTTCATGCGCGTCTCTGCCGGCGGCATTGTCGGCGCATCTTTTGGATTGGTGTCGAGCACGAACACCCGGGACTGCTTTGCCAGTGCGGCCCAAGCGTCGAGCTGACTGTGTCCTGCTGGTGTATCGAGTTGTTCCGGGTGAAATTTAAGTGCTTCCGGAATGTGAATGTAGCTAGATCTGCTTTCCAGCTGTTTCATCTGTGCAAGTGTGATGGGATTCATGCTTCCACAGGCAACTATCAGCCGTCCTTCGAGCACCGGTGCCACCGGCGGTCTGCCGTCCAGTTCCAAGAGTTCCGGCAGCAGCGCTGCAAATCCAGCACACCCGGCATAAATATGGCAGGTTCCATCCCGTTTGAACTCAGCTGCGATGCGTGTGACATCTGCACGGGTTTCTGCGTCGTAAACGTAAATGCACGGCCCATCACAAAACTGCTGTGGCATATGCTTTCCAACATTTCGCACTGCGCAGGTACACTGTTCAGCTAGAATCTCCCGAATTTTGGAATAGCGGACCGGTTCAAACGGATCTTTTCCAAAGACGCTCTGCGCAACCGGCACGCCGTCGATGAGCTGCACGCCATCTTTCGTCGTCCGTCCCATTTCCGGAAACGCCGGAATCAAGTGCAGCCGCGTCTGCCCCGTGCCATCCAACACCCCCTGCAGCTCCGCGCCGAGGTTGCCGCGCAGCGCAGAGTCCGTTTTCTTATAAATATCCGTAAAGCCATGGGCGATGGCCGCCCGAATGGTCTGTTCCACAATCTGCCGCGCCTTCTCCGGCAGCAGATGGCGCGTCTCCACGTCCACCACCAGGACCGTATCTTCCTCATGGTCTGCTGCGCAATATGCCGGGTTCGTCGTAACAACCGTCGGGATTCCAGCTGCTGCAAATTGCGCGCCGGTATCCAGTCCACCTGTGAAGTCGTCCGCTAGAACAAGCAGTTTTCTCATGGTTCGCTCCAAATCTCAATCGTGCGCTATGTGTATCATTTTAAAACACTCGCCTGTTGTTCTTAATCTTTATTTTTATTATATTCAGATTTTACAAAGCCACAAGTCGATTTACGAAATTTTTTGTTTCAATTTGAAACATTTTCTTGCTTCTCCCAAGAATTATGATATAATATATAAAAAGGGAAAACAACTTGGAGGTCAGCGGCATGGGCAGTCGGATGAAGGTATTGGGCGTCGCGCCCTATGAAGGCATGCAGTCTTTGATGTACAAGGTAGCCGAGGAATTTCCGGACATCGAGCTGAGCGTATTTCTCGGCGACCTGGCCGCCGGCGTCGCGGTGGTGCAGGAGCGGATGCAGGAAAACTATGACATCGTCATCTCCCGCGGCGGCACGGCTGGTCTTCTGCGCCAGCAGATTTCCATTCCGGTGGTAGAGATTTCCTTTACCGTCTACGACATTCTTCCGGTGCTGCGACTGGCCGATGTTTTCCATGGGCAGATTGCGGTCGTCGGCTTCCCCAGCGTCACCGACGCGGCCGGTACGCTGCAAAGCATTGTCTCGCGTAGCTTCGATATTTTCCCCATCACCGGCAGCGAACAGACGCAGTCCGTTCTGGAAACCGTCCGCGCACAGCAGTACGGCGTTATTTTGTGCGACACCATCTCCTACACCGTGGCCCAGCGCATGGGTCTGAACGCCATTCTCATCACCTCCGGCCGCGAGAGCATCCGCATGGCGTTTGAGAACGCCGCCAATATGTTCCATGCGCAGGAACGTCTGCGTGAAGAAAACCGATTTTACCGCCTGCTCCTTTCCCAGCAGCCCTCGGAAATTGCCGTTTTTGGCCCAGATAAAACGCTTCGCTACTCCTCGGCCGGCATCTCCCCGGACAGCGGCGTCATGGAGCTTTTGCAGCGGGAGCTGGATGACGACAATTCACAGCCACGTTATTTGGTGAAAACGAGAAACGCCATGCAGTATAATATCAAGTGCGTCGAGCTTGGTCTGCCGCCCGATGCTCTCACCGCCTTCTTCTTTACCCAGGAGCAGGCACGCAGCGCCAGGGGAGAAATCGCCATTCGATATTACAACGCTCGGGAGGCGGAAGACGCATTTTACGCGAGCTTTCAGGGCGCGTGTGCGCTTACCGGGAATCTACAAAGTGAAATTCAGCGCGTCAACCAGACCAGAAGCCATCTGATGCTGCTTAGCGAGCGCGGCTGCGGCAGCGAGGATCTGGCCAAATACATCTATTTTACAAGCGAACGGCGTAAACGCCCACTAGCTCTGATCGACTGCGGAAAAATCAACGCCAAGGGATGGAACTATTTGGTAAGCAACCTCAATTCCCCTCTCTACGCGCTGCAAAATACCATCGTGTTCTACCGCGCCGACACACTAAAGTCCACACAGCAGCAGGAGCTACAAAGCGCACTTTCTGATCTGCAGCTCTGCGCACGCTGCCGGATTGTGTTCACCTGCGAAACAGCGCAGGATGGTAGCTGTCCTCCTGCCTGCCAAGATTTAATTGAGCGGTGCAGCTGCGCCATCGTCCGCATTCCACCGCTGCGTGAATGCAGGCAGCGGATCGCGCAATTCGTCAATCTCTATCTGAGCCGTCTCAAGCTCAACACCGGTAGCGATGTCTGCGAAATTGAGCCGGAAGCACTGGCGTGCCTGCAAGAGTTCTCCTGGCCCGGAAACTATGCACAGCTCAAACGCATCATTACGCAAGCCGCCACGCTCACCAGCGGCACTGTCCTGCGTAAAGCTGCCGTCGTGTCCGTTCTGAGCACCGAATACCGCTGCGGTATGGATTTCGCACGCCCGGACGAGACACCGCTCAATCTGAACCAGCCGCTCAACACCATCAAAAAAGATATTGTGCAGCTTATTTTGAACCAAGAACACGGCAATCAGAGCGCGGCTGCCGCTAGGCTCGGCATCAGCCGCGCCACGCTTTGGCGGCTGACAAAAGAGGCATAAAACTTCATGCAGCATCACATTCTTGCACCACGATGAATGAAAACGGAGTGCAATGACCTGCTGCGTATGGTAAAATTAATATGCACGGCACAAAATCGGCTTTTTTGGCGCTACGAGCGCGCGCATAAAACTGGTTTTGCTCTCCTGTTGAACCATAAATTGTCCCAGCTGAACGGCATTAAGGACGTATAGCAAAATAATTGCTGTTAGGAGAGCACGCCGTGACAACTTTTATAAGAAGCGTAGGGTTATGGAAGTTGTCTATCGGTGTCGTTGTGGGATTGATGTGCATAAGAAAGTTATCGTACCCCCTCAGCAGATGTCACCACAAAAGTCCTTGATACATTAGCACCGAAATTTGGCGTTTTTGAGAGCATCCGAAGCCGGATGCTCTCAGCAAAGGCTACCCGCAGAGCTGTCGTACAATAACTATACGAGTCAGCTTCTGCACCTTGAAAAGTTCATATTTTACTTCGTATGAGGAGGATTCCACTAGGGCTGTGTCCGAGGATCGCGCAGTTTTTCGTTCCGCACATCTTGTATCACCTCGCATGTAGTCTAATGGCTTATATTTTGCATTCTAACAGTCGCTATTTTCTGCGTCAAGAAAAATGTAAGCTTATAGGGAACGAATTTGCCTCAATCAGCATACAGGTAGGGAGAATCAGATGGATAAAAAGTTGCTGGGAAAACGAATCAACACCGCGCGAAAGGATAGGGGCTGGACAAGTGAACGCCTGTCCGAAGCCTGCAACATCAATGCGACATATCTCAGGCAAATAGAGTCTGGCGCAAAAACACCCAGCCTGCAGGTTTTCGTAACGCTTTGCAGCACGTTGAATGTTTCCCCAACATATTTGCTTGCGGACAACCTGAACCTGACAGAATCGCAGGATTTGGATTCCCTGCTTGCTCTTTGCCGCTCGGCCACACCAAAACAGATTAACATGATCGTCGCAATGGTCCGCAGTGCGCTTGAATCGGTCGAATAGTTTTTTCAAGCCCCTTGCTGTTTGGCTTTAAGCTGCCATATCATGCGCCACCAACGCCGCGTAATAGCTGTTCATCGTGCTTGGCGCGTTAAACAGCATTGCCAGCAGATATTGCCGGATGTTGCGAATCCGCGTTGTATTCTGCTTCAGGCAGTCCGTGACGAAACGAATATGTTCGCTGTTCAGCTTCAGCAGCTTTGAGCGCACGACCTCGGCTGGATAGTCATTGCCTGCAACGCGGATTCGGCTGCGCGTGCTGCAAACTGTCTCCTGCACCAGGTCGACGATTTCGTCAAGCTGCTCCCGGTCAACGTGAGGATCACTTGCCAGAACGTCGTAGTCAATATTCTCCAAGATCAAGTCCCGGTAGCGTTCAAACGATTCCTTCGCTTCCGTTCGCTTCTGCGCGGTAACGTCCGGAAAACCGGAAGGGAAAGGAATCGAATCGGTAATTGATCGATCTGTATTTCGTTTTTCTTTATTTTCTCTCTTAGTAATTAATTGCGTTGGATTTTCCAACGTAGGGAAATCCAACGTAGGCTTTTCCAATGTTGGATGATCCAATGTAGGCAAAGCCTGCGCAGGTTCTTCCGGCGTTGGCTCTGTGTGTGGCTGCTCGTAGATCGTGTACACGGTCCCGCGCAGGCAGCCGCGCTCATCGCGCTCGCGGCTGCGTTCGATGTAACCAGCACGCTCCAACTCCCGCACAGCTTCGCGGATGGCGTCGATGCTCTCTTTGTTGATCTGCGCAAGCCCCTGCAGCGTGTAATCCCAATCGTCCGGCAGCGACAGCATCTGCGAGAGCAGACCCTTTGCCTTGAGAGACAGCGTATGGTTGCGGAGATGGTGGTTGGACATGACCGTGTAACCTTTGGTTTTCTCAACACGGAATACAGACATTTTCGTGACCTCCTTCGTCTTGGTTTTGAAATATAAAAAAGGAAAAAGCGGCGTTTCAACCCCCTTTTCACGAGAGAGCGAAACGCCGCTTCATTTTGTATCTTGGTTTGTGATTCAATATTTCGGCACAATGCGCATAGACCGGTACTGCATCTTGTGGTATGATGCCAGCGTTTGTTGTTTGAGCTTTGCAGAGGAGGGCAATCACCATGCAGTACACCGATAACGAAGCCGCCCTGATCGGCGGCCTGATTTCAAACTATTTCTTCCAGCCGTCTGTGGACGCAAAGCTCCGCGAATCCTATCGCCGGGTGCTGCGCCATCTGCACGAGAATACGCTCTCCGCATCTGATCTGAGCCGCATTCAGAGCGCATTGACCTTCCTGTCGCCGCTCTGCCGGGACACCCGCGAAACCCACAAGGACATGATGGGTGTGACATTAAAAACCGATGCTCTGCTGAGAGCCAACCGATAAACGACCACCCGCTACGCTGGCAGCGGGTGCTTTGCTTTCTCGCGTCCCAGCATCGCCAATACGCCGTGGTTTCGTCCTGAAGTGGGTGGGGCTGGCCTGCGGTCTTAACGTCTGAAATGCCGCACAGCGGGCTAACGCACCGGCATCTGTGCTTGGAGTGCGCATTCGGCAGAACCAACAAAAACGCCAGTCAGAATTCTACACTTTGCCGAGAGCAAAAACGAGCCACTTTTCCGAAAAGTCCTCAGAAAAGCGGCTCAAAACGCCGTGGGTAAAGGTACAGGTCCATCGAATTTGCCAAAGCCCATTTTGGCATCTTTTTGTCACGCCTCTAAAAATGGGCGCAAAAAGCCCGGAAGTCGTTGAAACTTCTGGGCTTTTCGCGCTGATATCTTTTTTGGTGCAGCTTGATGGCAAGCAGCACCCTTTTAGATCCCTCGACTTAAAATCTCCTGAAATCTCAAGGGTTTTCGCGTTTCCTGCAAGTCAAAGCAGCTTAGTCTCAAGGGCTGAGTAGAACCAAAATAGATGCTTGCCCTCTGTTGTCTTTATTATAGCTCTTATTGCACTGTTTTGCAATGAAAACTACACACATGGTCGCATTTAATATATCACTTCATTTTGCAGCCATTCTTATCTCTCAGTGTGTCCGCCATAACACACATACGGTTCACTCCGGCAAGGCGTCTATTTTTTGGAGCGAAAGCATTACTTGCCCAACAAATGGAATGCCTGCGGTGTCCGTTCCTCCCAGAAGGCAGGCAAAAGACGCGGCTGCGCACAGATCCGGTTTGAGCAGTTCCAGTGAAAAGTCTGCCGTATACTGGCCGCTTGTATGTTTTCTGAGCGTTCCCTGCTGACAACAAGCAAAGTTGGCACTGGTGCTTCGGCCGCTCAGTCCAAAAATCAGACTCTCCTCTACGGGTTCAAAGGGACAAGAGAAGGTAACTGTTATGCTTTTTTTCTGATTGGATTCCAGATATACCGGCGCAGCATCTATCCGCCGAGTCTTTTGTGAAGCAAACATTTCAAGCGCATCCAAATCTTTGCATATTCTCAAATTATCTGTTTCACGAAGCAGCGTCAATGCATTCTCAACCTTACCACAGCGGATGAGGCTTCGTGCTTCGTTCTCCGCCCTTGCTATAGCCTCGCAGTCGGCGTTCCAAAGATCAGACAGAAGCTTACGGCCGTCGTCTGCGGTGTCACAATACAGCAGATCCATTGCATTTTGGTAATCACGGAATCTCTGCCAGACACTTCTTGAATATCCCATCTCTTCGGGTGCTGATAAATAGTGTTTTGCGGCTCGCTCAACAGGCTTTTCCATGGAGTTCAGGGCTTTCGGAAGTCCTGCGGCCGGGTGTGTCGGCATATAGGGAAGCTGGCAGGGCCGCCCAAGACAAGTCCATATTTTTGTAAACAATGCCTCATTGGAAAACTCACATACGATGCTGTCTACAGTGGAGCCGGTGCAAATGCGGCGGATACTGGAATAATGCGGAGAGCGCCCAGGGCCAACCCGTTCCGCGTCATCCGGCGTGCCCTCATAGTGTTCAGACATGATATTGCCTAATTCACGGGGTGAAACCTTATGGTTCGGGCGGCAAACAAAGGGCAGATCATTTGTTGTGTTCCCGCATTTCTGATGCATCAGCTTCTGAAGAGCGTGCTTTGCGCGCAATACATTATAAGGTTGGTGTTGTTTTTCCTCTATCGCATACGCCTTTGCAAAGTCAAAATCCTCAAAACTGCCATCCTGCCGGGGTTTATACCACCCTTTTTCTATGGCGTATTCAACCAGATCCGGCGAATAGTAGGCTTCCGGGAAGTCGTTGAGCCCGTGCAGTGTATAGTGATTAGGCATTACTGCCACCATATCGTCCGGAATGCGAACTGCCATATAATGTCGACCGCTGACGATCTGAATCATAAACGCTTCGTTCTTGTCTGCAAACGTGTAGCTTCGTCCGTCTGGCGCATATCCATATGTATCGACCATTTCGATAGCGATCTGCAGCGCTTCCCGCGCCGTCGATGCCCGTTCAGCTACTATGCGGCGAAGATTTCCCTCTATGCCGCCATTGCTCAGGCGAGACGGATCCCGTGTGTTCTCCTTTGAGACTTTACAGCTGTTACTTACAATAAGAATGCCCGCATCGTTGAAATAGGTATCTGCATTGGACAAGCCGTACATTCCTGCTTTCACTTCGACCCATAGATATCCATGTGTATGTTCGATCTGAGGGATCAACGCCCGCCCATTTTCAGCAGGGATCACAGTGCCTGCCTGCCAATTCATTTGCGGGACATCGCCGCGATAGACTTTGCAATATACATTGTCATCCTCGTTATGTGCGACAAGGACCTGGCCGGTCGTTGTCGCATTCTTTCCGGCAATCAATGTCATGCAGTTCCACGCAGAACGATCTGAATGATCACATACATGCTCAATAAACTCTCCGTCCAGCATTCTGATTCCTCCCACTGTATTTTGTAAAACCAATTTGCAAGTGCGCAGAGCACACACTATTTCATTCTTAGAATGCTCTGACTACATTCTACCAAATTCAACACGTATGCGCAACTCTAACAGTTAAAATCCCCGTTTTTAAACATTTTTATTTATAATGGTCACAGGCACAGTTTGGGCCACATATTCCACTCAATTGGCTCCCCACAAAAATTCCTTTGCAAAAAGCTCACGGTCAAGATTCTTAATTGATTGTCGTTCAAATTCAATTTGCCGTGGTTTGTCCTAAAATGTAAGCGCAACCGCATAGTCGCTGTAGGCAGCTAAAGAGGTCGTCCCTAAACGTTAGGACGACCTCCAAGCCGTTTTCTGCATATTGCAAGACAATTTTGCAGTAATACACGGTTTTACGTTGTACTCATAACTTTTTCTCAACTTTACACCCCTTCGCCAAAGATAATTGGCAATTGGTCATCACTATATAGTCAAATAAGCGGCGATAGAAATTCCCTTTTGCTGGAGCATTTCGGCAGCTGCGGATCCTACGGCTAGTCTCTAGCTTGATCCAGCTCTGACTGCGGCTGTTTTTAGGATACTTGATGTACTTTCCTGTGTGCAGCAGCGTCCGACCGTCAAAGCCCCAATCGATGTATCTGCGATGCGTGGCATGGTTGCCATAATTTATAATGTGCAGCAGTCCGTCACTCTTTTGAATGTCGCGAACGCGGCGCAGCCTACGCCGGTTTTTGCTTCTCAGATGCGCTTCAGATGATTCATTCTCCACGAGCCCAGCGATTTTCTCTCTTAATTCGCTTTCGGTCATAAAGCCTTCTACTAGGCACGGTGCGCGTCACGGGCGATATACCGTACCAACTTCCGCGCTGTTTGCTGTGATATTCCTTCTGCGCTCGCTTGCTCTGCTTCTTCAGCGGTACCGTATTGATCACACTTCATCCCCCTCTAGTTTTACATTTGAATTACAAAGTGCGTTGTCATCTTGCATCCGGCTGCCATCTCTGATATTTTGTAATGTGCTTATCGGCTTTACGCAGTTGAACGAAAAATAGATACAAAAGTCCGAAATATAGGACAGCAGAAGTGCTACAATGATCTCAGAAAACGCAGGAGGTCATTGGCATGGCACGAGCAGAGAG
>OLXI01000552.1_pt1 | contig 22697 bp, 19 predicted proteins | sample 1674181 | NCBI WGS metagenome assembly OLXI01 (sample SAMEA103958148, study PRJEB25191) | human gut metagenome | reverse complement strand
GCATCGGCATTTCCAAGCGTCCGTATTTCCTGCGCGAGACGCCGAAGGAAAATCTCGCCGTGATGAACCGCATCAAGACGGCGCTCGACCCGAAACATATCCTGAACGATCAGAAATCTTACATTGTGGGAGGAAAATAAAATGCAGAGCTTATCCGAACGCACGGCCGGCTTCACCGACTCGGTCATCCGCCGCATGACGCGCGTTTCCATGCAGTACGGCGCGGTCAACCTGTCGCAGGGCTTCCCCGACTTCGATCCTCCGGCGCAGCTGCTCAACAGCCTGAGCACCATCGCCGCCGACCCCAAGCCGCTCTATCACCAGTACTCCATCACCTGGGGCTCCCAGGCCATGCGCGAGGCGCTCGCTGCCAAGCAGGAGCACTTTATGGGCATGCCGGTCGACCCCAACCAGAACATCGTGGTCACCTGTGGCTCCACCGAGGCCATGATGGCCGCCATGATGACGGTTACGAACCCCGGAGACAAGGTCGTCATCTTCTCGCCGTTCTACGAGAACTACGGCGCCGATACCATCCTCTCAGGTGCCGAGCCCATCTACGTGCCGCTCAACCCGCCCACGTTCGAATTCGATCGCGAGGTCCTCGAGGCGGCCTTCCGTGATAACGATCCCAAGGCGATTGTCCTGTGCAACCCTTCCAACCCCTGCGGCAAGGTGTTCACCCGTACTGAGCTGGAAACCATCGCTGACCTGGCCAAAAAGTACGACGCCTACGTCATCACCGACGAAGTGTATGAGCATATCGTCTACGCACCTTACACCCACACCTACTTTGCCAGCCTGCCCGGTATGTGGGAGCGCACGATCTCCTGCTCGTCGCTGTCCAAAACCTACTCCATCACCGGCTGGCGTCTCGGCTACGCCATCGCGCCGCAGCCCATCATGGACCGCATCAAGCAGTACCACGACTTCAATACCGTCGGCGCGCCGTCTCCGCTGATGGAAGCCGCCGTTGTGGGCCTCGATATGCCGGACAGCTATTATCAGGAGTTCGGCGCGCATTATGCGCACATGAAAAAGCTGTTCACCGGCGGCTTAAAGCAGATCGGCATTCCGTTTACCGACCCGCAGGGCGCGTATTTCGTACTGGCTGATATCGGCCCATATATGCGCAAGGGCGAATCCGATGTGGATTTCTGCCTCGAAATGGCGGAAAAGGTCGGCGTGGCCTGCGTTCCCGGCACGTCGTTCTTCAATGAGAACATCAATCACATCGTCCGCGTCCACTTTGCCAAGAAGGACGAGACGCTCTATGAGGCGCTTGAACGCCTGTCCCATCTGAAGGAAAAAATGGGCTGATATCAAAAGCAGCGGCTTCCGAACCGGAGGCCGCTGCTTTTGCATAGCAGATGTTTTTTTCTCACATACTATCCCGACTTAATATTGGAAAGCGGGGATACGCATGAAGGGATTTGCAATGCTGAGGATCGGCGAGGTCGGCTGGGTGGAAAAGCCCCGTCCGGTATGCGGGCCGTTGGACGCGGTCTGCCGTCCGCTTGCGGCGGCAGTCTGCACGTCGGACGTGCATACGGTCTGGGAGGGCGCAGTCGGCGACCGGCACGACCTGATCCTGGGGCATGAATGCTGCGCGGAGGTTGTGGAGACCGGCGCGCTGGTAAAGGACTTTCAGCCCGGCGACCGGGTGCTTGTTCCGGCCATCACGCCGGATTGGAGTTCATTGGAGGCACAGGCGGGCTATGCGATGCACTCCGGCGGAATGCTGGCCGGATGGAAGTTTTCAAATATCAAGGACGGCGTGTTTGCAGAGTATTTCCATGTAAACGACGCCGACGGAAATCTGGCGCATCTGCCGGAGGGTATGGATATTCTGGAAGCCTGCATGCTTTCGGATATGGTGCCGACCGGCTTTCACGGCGCGGAGCTGGCGGACGTGCAGTTCGGCGATACAGTGCTTGTGGTCGGTATCGGCCCGGTCGGACTAATGTCTGTGGTGGGCGCAGCCCTTCGGGGCGCGGCCAGAATCCTTGCGGTCGGAACACGGCCCGTCTGCGTAGAAGCAGCGCGGCAATATGGCGCTTCCGATTTTATCAGCTACAAAGACGGCCCCATTGACGAGCAGGTTCTGGAACTGACAGGCGGCAAGGGCGTCGACTGCGCAATCATTGCGGGCGGCGATGCGGATACGTTCATTCCGGTCATAAAGGCTCTGAAGCCGGGCGGAAACATCGGAAATGTCAATTATCTCGGCAGCGGAGAATATGTGCGCCTGCCGCGTGCGGAGTGGGGCGTCGGGATGGGCCACAAGCAAATAAACGGCGGTCTCATGCCGGGCGGACGGCTGCGGATGGAAAAGCTGGCCGCGCTCATGACAAACGGGCGGCTCGATGTAAAGCCGCTGATCACGCACGTTTATGACGGCTGGGACGCGCTGCCGCAGGCGCTCCGGCTCATGAAGGACAAGCCGCGCGATCTCATTAAGCCGGTTGTGCGGTTATGATGGCTCGGAACCGGCTGTCAGATTGAGATAGTAATATTCCGTCTGCGCGGACAGCGGAACAGCGTTCCCCTGTCCGTCAAACTCAAAATTTTGCCCATAGATCGTAACCAGACCGTGCGTATCCAGACGCGCGGTCTGATTTTGCAGTGTCAAAGCGCTTCCGGTTGTCATAATTCCATAACCGTCAACTAATTCATTATAAAATCCAAAGAAATCGAAGCTGTGCGGTTTGCGGAAAACAGCTTCAACGCAGACCGTGCCGCCTGCCGGGATGGTGATCTCCGCTGCGGCATAGCAGACACGCTGAACGTTTTCCGCGTCCTGGAGCAGATCGTCCAGCCGGCCCTCACTGTAACGTTCGGCGGGTGTGGCGGAGCAGACGCCGTACTGCGTCAAAAGCTCCGCGGCGGCTGCTACAAGCCGTTTTACCTCTTCGGCAGAGGCGTCCGCGCCGAGCTGCGCGGCGGCGATCTGCCGCAGAAGCTCCGCAAGGGGCAGTTCCGTGCGCGTCACGGTTCCTTCGAGCGTATCCAGCTCCTTCCCCTGTTCGCAGCTGCCGTCCGTATAGCCCTGCATGGCGCAGCCGGTCAGATCCTGCCCGAGCACGGCAAGCAGATGCAGCGTCTGATTATGTACCCTTGTAAAATAGCTGTACTGCGGCTGGCCTGTCGCTTCGTTCTGGCCATAGCCGTTGATCCCATAGGTCAGGATCGTCGTCTTTTCCGGGTCTGCGTCAACTGTGATAGCCAGCGTCGCCGCGTTTGCCGTCGTTTCGCCGGATGCGGTAAAGGAATAGACATAGACGGTTTGCTCCGGCAGCGTCTTCGGCGCAAGCGCGTCAGCCTGATAGCTGCCGGTCAGCAGCGTTTGGTACTCCGTCCAGCTTTCCGCGTGTCGAATGTTCCAGCGTTCCTCCGCAAGCTCCGGCTCAGCACTGGCCGGACCAAACCAGCCGGGGAACGCGCCGGGATAGAGCGTGCTCCGCACGGCAGCTCCATCTGCCGTAAGCGACGGTCGGAGCGAATCGAGGTCACTGAGGCTGGAAACGAAGGGGTAGAGCACCGTCACGGTGCAGTCTTCGCCGGAATCATTGCGGATCGTGTACCGATCTGCCACAGTGATCGCGGCGGCATTCTCTTCGGCATAGGGCGCGCAGTCGAGCAATACCTCCCGGTCGGCGGAAAGCGCAGGCTCCGCCTGCGCCAGCGTCAGCGGGAAAACCGGGCCTGCGTAGGACATGAAATCCGCTGCGTCGACCGGTTTGGCAGGGCCGCTGCCGGGGGTACTGGCAAGCTGCCCGCCTGATGGAGAAGCAGCACAGCCGCAAAGCGCGGCGGCCAAAAGAAACGCAAGGAGCAGAGCTATCGTGCTTCGTACTGTTCGCATGGAATTTCCCTCCTGATTCTTCCTGATACTATCTAAGACGGAATTTGCGCGCGTTGGTTGCAGAAATGGAGCAAAAACGCCCTCGCAGCATTCTGCAAGGGCGTTTGGGGATATCAGCAATAGAAATCCTTGATCTTTTTTGCGCGGGACGGGTGGCGAAGCTTGCGGATGGCCTTGTTTTCGATCTGACGGATGCGCTCACGCGTAACACCGAAGATCTGACCGACCTCCTCAAGCGTGTGCGTGCGGCCGTCGTACATACCGAAGCGCATACGCAGCACGTCCGCCTCACGCTCGGTCAGTGTGCCGAGAATCTCGGTCAGCGCCTCAGAGAGCATGGCGTTGGACGTTGCATCGACAGGGCCAGGGGTATTATCGTCCTCGACAAAGGAGCCGATGGTCGTATCCTCTTCATCGCCGACGGGCATATCGAGAGAGAGCGTATCGGCTGCGGTGCGGTTGGCTTCGATGATTTTTTCAATCGGGAGGTTCAGCTCTGCGGCGATCTCCTCCAGCGTCGGCTCACGGCCCAGCTCCTGTACGAGCTTGCGGTTGCAGCGGTTCGCCTTGTTGATGACCTCGACCATATGCACCGGGACGCGGATGGTGCGCGCCTGATCGGCAATGGCGCGGGTAATGGCCTGCCGGATCCACCACGTTGCATATGTAGAGAATTTGTTTCCCTTTGTATAGTCGAACTTATCGACCGCACGGATCAGGCCCGTGTTGCCCTCCTGGATCAGGTCCAGAATGTGCAGACCCCTGCCGGAGTATTTTTTTGCGATCGACACGACAAGGCGCAGATTGGCCTCAGTCAAGCGGTCCTTGGCCTTTTTATCGCCCTCGGAGACGCGCTTGGCCAGCTCGATTTCCTCCTCGGCAGTCAGCAGCTTGACCTGACCGATCTCCTTGAGGTACATACGCACCGGGTCATCCAGATTGTATTCTGCAGCAAGCTCCAGCGGGTCTACAAGCTCTTCCTCGTCGTTGTCGGGAACCTCGTCCATGTCCATACCAAGATCGTCGGAGACGTCCAGCTCCAGCTCAGGGCTGACGATCTGGATGCCCATCGCATCAAAAGTATCGTAAATATGCTCGATCTTCTCGACCGGCAGATCCAGCTTTTCCAGCTCGGCAGTCAGCTCGCTCGACTGAATGCTTCCTTCGCGCTTTGCCTTTGCGATCAGCGCGGAAACCGTTGCCATTGCGTCCTCAGTCGAGGGCTTCGGGTTCTTTGTGTTTGCCATTCTTTCGCTCATCCTCATTCATCTGGTAACATTGCCGCGCACTCGCGCAACTGTGTTATTATAACCCCAACTTTATCGTTTTGACAATGCCTGATTTGACTTTTTTTCTGTTTTTTCTTGTGTTTCAGAAAAAATCGCGAGTCCGGCGTCCTCAGATCTCCATAATGACCGGCAGGATCATCGGATTGCGCTTTGTTGTCTTGAACAGATACCCGGACAGGTCGTTTTTGATGTTGGCTTTCAGCACACTCCAATCGCTGCGGCCATTCTGGCTGCACCGGTCGATGGCGTGCGCGGCGATCACACGCAGCTCTTCCATCAGGTTCTCCGACTCCTTCACGTAGACGAAGCCTCTTGTAATGATGTCCGGGCCGGTGATGACGCTGCCGTCCTCGCTGGAAATGTTGACGACCACGACGAGCATACCGTCCTGCGCCAGATGCTTCCGGTCGCGCAGAACGACGCTTCCAACGTCGCCGACGCCGGTGCCGTCGACCAGAATCCTGCCGGACGGAACGGTGCCGCCCCACTTGCAGGTGGCCTTTGTAAGCTCAAGCACCTTGCCGATATCGGAGATAAAAATATTCTTGGGATCCATGCCCATAGTCTGGGCCAGACGCGAATGCGCCTGCAGATGGCGCTGCTCGCCGTGGACGGGAATAAAGAATCTGGGCTTGAGCAATCCGTGGATGATCTTCAGTTCCTCCTGGCAGGCGTGGCCGGAGACGTGCAGGCCCTCAAGCTTGTCATAGATGACCTCTGCACCCTTGCGGTAGAGCTCGTTGATGATCTTGCCGATGGATTTTTCGTTTCCGGGGATGGCGGACGCGGAGATAATTACACGGTCAGACGCTGTGATCTCAACCTGACGGTGGCCAGAGAACGCCATACGGTAGAGCGCGGACATATTTTCGCCCTGTGAGCCGGTCGAGACGATCACAAGCTTGTTGTTCGGGATCTGCTTGATCTGATTGATATCGACGAGCGTGCCTGCGGGGATCTTCAGATAGCCAAGCTCTGTGGATACCTTCAGGATATTCTCCATGCTGCGGCCCGTGACCGCGACCTTGCGGCCGAATTTCTTCGCGACCGTAATGAGGCTTTGCAGGCGGAAGGCGTTGGAGGCAAAGGTCGTGACAATGATGCGCTTATTGCAGCCGGTAAACTGCCGCTCGAAGCTGCCCGCGACCGTACGCTCGGACGGCGTATAGCCCTGCCGCTCCACGTTTGTCGAATCGCACAGCAGCGCCAGCACGCCCTCCTTGCCCAGAGCGCCGAAGCGCGCAAGATCGATCATGCCGTCCTCTGCTGTGGCGTCAATTTTGAAGTCGCCCGTCATGACGACGGTGCCGACCGGGGTTTTGATGGCAAAGGCGACTGCGTCGGCGATGGAATGGTTCACATGGATGAATTCCACCGTAAAGCAGCCGGCCTTGACCTTCTCCCCTGCCTCATGCGTAAACAGATGCACCGCATTCTGGAGCTGATGCTCCTCCAGCTTCAGCTGGACGATGCCGGCGGTCAGGCGTGTGGCGTGGATGGGGCATCTGAACTGCTCCATGGCGTAGGGAATGCCGCCGATATGGTCTTCGTGGCCATGCGTCAGGAACATACCGCGTATTCTGTCCTTGTTTTTGACAAGATAGGTCATATCGGCAATGACCAGATCAACGCCATACATCTCATCGTCCGGGAAGCCGAGACCGCAGTCAACGATGATGATATCCTTGCCGTATTCAAGTACGGTCATATTCTTGCCGATCTCATTCAGACCGCCAAGCGGGATGATTTTTAATTTTTCTGCCAAATGATTTCACTCTTTTCTTAAAAAAATAGGTATGGATTAGGCTGCGCAGCGCCGTTCTGGCAAACGGATCACGCGCGGAACAAATGCAAAAAAGACGCAGGAGAACAGGCGCATGCAGGGAAGTGTCCTGAGCCCCGTCTCGCCCCGGTCTGCTTCGCCGCTGCCTGCGCTCCATATGAATATGCAGTTGATCTATTTGCTGCGCCGTCCGAGGCGGCGCATAATCCCAAAAGAAAGCCTCCCGTGAGGCAATTCTAATTAAGTATATCACACTTTTTTCAAAAAGTATACCTTTTTTCTATCTTTTCTGGAAGTATTTCCGGAGACACGGCTTTTCGAGCCGCACGAAAAGCCGCGATTTCTGTTGATTTTACGGACATATCTGATATAATATATATAAATTTGTTCATTGCGAAATGGAGGCGACAGTATTTGAAAAAACCTGTCTGGCGTCTGCTCAACCCCAATACGATCTGGTATTTTGTGGTCATGCTGCTCTTCGCCGCCTCAGCTGCCGTGCTGCGGCAGTATTATCTGGCGGGCGGTGCGCTTCTTGCCACGGTGATCGTTTTTATTATCAGCCGTGCCCAGCTCTCCAGGCGCAAGCGTGAGCTTATGAGCTATGTGCAGAAGGCGACCGATTCTGCCGGTATTTCCGTTCATGCCGGGTCCGCGTTCCCAATGGCAGTCATCCGGCTGCCCGACAACGAGATTATCTGGGGAAACCCCAGCTTCTTTGCTATCACCGGCCTATCCGACACGGCCAGCTATCAGAAGCTCGAAGCCGTGATCCCGGATTTCTCCAACAAGTGGCTGAGCGAAGGCCATTCCGAGATGTCCGGCGACCGGAACATCGGTGACCGGCGCTATCGCATCTACGGCAACTTCGTCCGCTCTGAGGACAGCACGACGACCGTGCAGCTCGCGACGATCTACTTCGCCGACATGACGGAGATGTTCAACATCCGCGATGAATTCATGCGGACGCGTCCGGTTGTGTCGATCGTTCTCATTGATAACTACGATGAGTTGACCACCAATCTTTCCGATTCCGCCATCTCCACGCTTGACGCGCAGCTCAACGACGTTGTGGCGAACTGGACGACGGGGCTGGAGGCGCTGTGCCGGAAAATCGAGCGCAACCGCTATCTGGTGATCTTTGAAAGCAAGGATCTGCCCCGGCTTCAGGAGAGCCGTTTTTCAACGCTTCTGGAGGATGTACGGCACATCACGTCAACCGGCGGGATGTCGGCGACCATCTCGCTCGGCATCGGCAAGGACGGCGGGAGCTTCGCGGAAAATTACCAGTTTGCCTCGCTTGCAATCGAAATGTCACTCTCCCGAGGCGGTGATCAGGCCGTTATCAAGGACCGGTTCAATTTTACCTTCTACGGCAGCAGAGTCAAGGAGACGGACCGCCGCACCCGCATCCGCTCCCGTCTGATCGCAAGCTCCCTGTCAGAGCTGATCAGCCAGTCCAGCACCGTATATATTATGGGGCACCGTATGGCGGATCTCGACGCGCTCGGCGCAGCCGTCGGTCTTCTCTGCCTGTGCCGTATCAAGGGCTGCCGGGCAAAAATCGTAATTGACCTTCAAAAGAACGCCTGCCAGAGCCTGATTGCGGAGCTCAGGGCCATTCCGGACTATGCCGATCTGTTTATTTCCGGGCAGGACGCGCTGGTCGAGGCGGACAACCGCAGTCTTCTCATCGTAGTCGACACGAACCGGCCCGGTCAGGTCGAGAGCAGGCCGCTGCTGGAAGCGATCTCCCGCGTTGTTCTGATCGATCACCATCGCAATGCTGCGGATTCTATCAGCCAGACTGTTGTCAAGCTGCACGAGCCGTCTGCTTCCTCTGCTTCCGAGCTGGTGACGGAGCTTCTGCAGTATGCGGTCAATCAGCGCGATCTGAAGCCGATCGAGGCGCAGGCGCTTCTGTCCGGTATCGTATTGGATACGAAAAATTTCTCCATCCGGACAAGCCCGCGCACGTTCGAATCGGCGGCATATCTGCGTAAGGCCGGCGCGGACCCGGTCGAGGTCAAAAAGCTGTTTCAGACAGATCTGGACGATACGCTTCTGCGCTATCGCGTTATCCAGGCGGCGCGGCTGTACCGGAATGAGATCGCCATTGCCTGCGTAGACGAAAAGCTCACCCGCGTGATCGCGTCTCAGGCCGCGGATGAATTGATCAACGTTTCCGGCATTACCACCTCCTTCGTTCTCTTCCCGGACGACGGACAGATCATCATCAGCGCACGCTCCATCGGCTCGTGCAATGTTCAGGCGGTTCTGGAAACGCTCGGCAACGGCGGCGGAAATGGCGCGACAGCCGGTGCACAGATCAAGGGAAAGCCCCTGCAGGAGGTTTTGAAGGAGCTTATCGCCGCAATCGACGCATTCTATTCCTGAATTCCCCACAATTTATCCCTCCGACCCGATCGGAGGGATTTTTTCAGCTTCGCTTGCATATTTTCCCGCCGGGCGCAGAAACTACCTCCGTAACATCAAAAAGGAGGTTTTCCCTTTGAAACACCGTACCTGCCCGCTTCGCGCCGCGCTTGCCGCAGCGCTGGTTCTGATCATGCTCTGCGTGCCTGCTCTGGCCGCTGAGATCGCCGTCGATTATACCTCGGAATACAGGTTTACCGCCGCAGACTTTTCTGATTCCGACGGATTGGAGGGCGTCTACATTTCCTCCGTCCCTCCCGCGTATCAGGCAGAGCTTTGCATCGGCAGCCGCGTGATCTGCCGGGGCGACATTCTGCCTGCGGCAGCACTGGAAAAGTTGAAGCTGCGCCCGGTCTGCCTTGGAAACGCCGACTGTGAGCTGGTCTACTGCCCGATTGAAGACGGGACGCTCGGCGATGCCGTCACGGTATCCCTGCGCATTCTCTCCGGCACGAATACCGCGCCGGTCTGCGAGGACGGAACGCTGGAAACGTATAAGAACATTGCGAACACCGGCACGCTTTCAGCCACAGATCAGGAGGATCAGGAGCTGACGTATCAGCTTGTCAAGGAACCAAAGCGCGGCACGGTCGAGCTGCATACGGACGGCAGCTTCACCTATACGCCGGATAAAAACAAGGTCGGCAAGGATTCGTTCGTTTTTACTGCGACCGATCCGGCCGGGAACGTCTCGAATGAGGCCTGCGTCAAGATCCGCATTCTGAAGCCCGCGGATAAGGCAACGTATCAGGATATGTCCGGTGACCGCGATGCGTTCGCCGCCATGTGGCTCAAGGACAAGGGGCTTTACACCGGCAGAGTCATTGCCGGGAACCTCTGCTTTGAGCCGGACTGCCCTGTCAGCCGCAGCGAGTTTCTGATCGCCTGCATGAAGCTGGCCGGACTTGAGCAGTCGGACGGGACGATCTCGACCGGCTTCGCGGATGAACTGGAAACGCCCCTCTGGCAGCAGCCGTATCTGGCCGCAGCCTATCAGTCCGGCATGATCTCCGGGACGCCGACCGAGGAGGGGCTGGTTTTCCGCCCGGAGGAGGATCTGAGCCGCGCAGAGGCAGCCGTCATGCTCCAAAAGCTCCTGCGCCTGCCGGGCGATGCCGCTGTCTTTGCGCCGGATGAGGCTTCCGCCATTCCTGCCTGGGCGCAGAGTGCGGTCAGCGCGCTCTCAAACGCAGGCATCCCGCTTGCTGCCTCGGACTATGAGGCGCCGCTGACGCGGCGTGAGGCGGCAAATATGCTGCTTGCAGCCGCTCCCGCAGCCGAAGCTGCCGGGCTTTACTGGTCAGAATAACCGAATCGGGCCTGCCGCGTTTGCGGCAGGCCCGACGCGCAGCCGCAGAAACGGCAGGATGCGCGTTTTTTGACGGTGGATTTTTGGGCGCTCGTCTGCTATAGTGTAACTGATTGAAAACAAAACAGGACAGGAACAGGCATGGCAAACAGAGAAAAACAGGATATGACCGCCGAGCTGGCAGAGGGAAAAATCCTGCCGCTCGTATTCAAACTCACCATTCCGGCTGTCATTGCGCAGCTCATTACATTTTTATATAATATCGTCGACAGAATGTACGTCGCGCGGATCGAAGGCTCCGGCATGGACGCGCTGGCCGCGCTTGGGATCGTACTTCCCATCACGCTGATCATGCAGGCATTTGCGAATCTGGTCGGGCTTGGCGGCGCGCCGCGGGCGGGCATCAAGCTCGGCGAGGGAAAGGCGGATGAGGCGAACCGGATCTTTCACACTGCGTTCTGCCTGCTGGTCCTGCTTGGCGTTGTGATCGGCGCAGCGGCGTTCTGCTTTGCGCGGCAGATCGTACTGCTGTTTGGATGCCCGGAAAGTGCGGTGGAGTTCGCCGTTTCCTATCTTAAAATCTATGCCTGCGGCACGATTTTCGTCATGCTGGCGCAGGGACTCAACCCGTTTATTCTGACGCAGGGCTATTCGTGGCTTGCAATGAGCTCGGTGCTGCTGGGCGCGCTTATCAACATCGCGCTCGACCCGCTGTTCATCTTCACCTTCAAAATGGGTGTCCAGGGATCAAGCCTCGCGACGATCCTCTCTCAGCTTTGCTCGTGCATTTGGATCGTCTGCTTTTTCTTCTCCCGGAAGAGCCTGTTCCGCTTTCAGGCAAGCCTGCTGGGCCTGTCGCCGGGGCGCATTTTCAGCATTCTTTCGCTGGGCTTTACGCCGTTCATCATGACGCTGACGGAATGCGCCATCCAGATCGTCTTCAACATCAATCTGAACCGCGCGACCGGCGGCAACAAGGACTATACCGCCGCGTTGACCGTCATGCTGAGCGCGCTGCAGCTTATTTCCCTGCCCCTGAACGGTCTTGGAAACGGTATGCAGCCGTTCGTGAGCTATAATTACGGAAAGGCAGACTCCGCACGCCTGAAACAGGGGATCAAATATGTGACGATCATCGCGTTTATCTACGCGGTCTGCATCTGGTCCGTCTCAATGGCGTTCCCGGTAGTATACGCAAGGCTATTTTCCGCAAGCGAGGCCGTCACGCAGATCGTCAAGTGCTATACGCCGATGTTCCTGATGGGTTCCATCATGTTTTTCGTGCAGATGACGCTGCAAAACGTCAACGTCGGGCTTGGGCAGGCCAAGGAGGCGCTGCTGCTGGCGGTGAACCGGAAGGTCGTCATTCTGATTCCGCTCTGCTTTGTGCTGACGCATTTCCTCGGCTTCAAGGGCGTATACCTGTCGGAGGGCATCGCCGATCTGGTCGCAGGAATCGTGACAGCAATCGTCATTTTTACCAGCTTCCCAAAAATCTTCCGCCGCCGGGAGGAAGAAGTCAAACAGGCCGCGTCGAACTGACGCGGCCTGTTTGATAAGATCAAAAACCGGAAATCAGATGATGTTGTATTCCTTCAGCAGCTTCTCAATGTCGGTGCCCTTGATCTTGCTGAGGGCTTTTTCGAGGGCTACCTTCTGGACGAGGGAAAGCTTCATATCGGTGGGCTTTTTGCCGTCGCGGAGCTGGACGGTGGCGTTCAGCAGGTCGCGCACGTCATACACGCTGCCCCAGACCTCCGGGACGCCGCGGTCGACGTTCAGGAGCGTATAGACAGCCTCCATGCCGGTACGCATGGAATATTCGGTCGTGAAGATGGTGTCGCGCGGGGTCTCGGCGAACTGGCCGAGGAAAGCGAAGTTCACAGCACCGTCGGGCACGACCTTCGGGCGGTCGCCATAGGCACGCGGCATGAAGAACGCGTCGATATACGGCATCATGACGGGAACGGTGTTGGCGCTGTTCGAGGCCAGATCTTCAATCTGATCCTCCGGCACGCCGATGTGGTACAGCCACTCCATGCAGATCTCCTTGCCGGTGCACTCGCGCATGGGCTTCTTCACATAATCGCCGGGCTTATCGGTAAACAGCGAATAGACCCAGACAAGGCAGTGATCTTTGGGCTGTGCGCGGAACTGCGGCTGGCGGTTGATCGTCCAGCTCATGAGCCAGCTGGAATCCTTGACGGTGACGATGCCGCCGGTCACAACATGACCGGTGAACGGGTCGCGCTTGCAGATATTTTTGATATAGGGAATGATCTTCTGATCGAGCGTTTCGACGGTTGCACTCATCCAGTTCGTCTGCTCGGGGTCATAGCAGAACTTATCCGGATGGCCGAAAGACGGGTCCTGTGCGGCGATCTTGCGCCACATATCCCAGCCGCCGCCGGGTTTGATCTCGGTGTTATAGGGTGCGGGTTCGTTCTGGCTGCCGCGGGAAGAATTTTCGACGCAGCCGCCATTGGTAATAAAAACAAGATCGTTTTCTGTCAGATCGATGGCGTCTTCCTTGCCGTCACGGATGATGTCGATGCGCTTGGCAAGCTTGCGGGCCGGGGTGCAGTCGAATTCGACGTTCACGACCTGAACGCCATAGTGGAACTGTACGCCGAAGCCCTTGAGATACTCGATCATCGGCAGAATCATGGACTCATACTGATTATATTTCGTGAAGCGCAGCGCCTTGAAGTCGGGCAGACCGCCGATGTGGTGGATATAGCGCTGGATATAGAGCTTCATTTCCAGGGCGCTGTGCCAGTTTTCAAAGGCAAACATCGTGCGCCAATAGAGCCAGAAGTTGGAGTTGAAGACCTCGTCGTCAAAGAAGTCTGTGATGCGCTTGTCCTGCAGATCTTCATTCGGGGTGAAGAACAGCTTCATGATCTCCATCGCCCCCTTGTCGGAAATGTCGAACTTGCCGTCGGTATGCGCGTCCTGACCACGGTTGACGGTAGCGCGGCAGAGGGAATAGTTCGGGTCTTCCTTGTTCAGCCAATAATACTCGTCAAGGACGCTTACGCCCTCGGTTTCAATGGACGGGATGGAGTGGAACAGATCCCACATGACCTCGAAATGATTGTCCATCTCGCGGCCGCCGCGCATGACATAGCCGACGTTTTCAAACTTATAGCCGTCGCAAGCGCCGCCGGGAATCGAATCCTTTTCCAGAATATGCACGTGTTCGCCCTTCATCTGGCCGTCACGGACAAGATAGCAGGCTGCCGTCAGCGCCGCGAGGCCGCTGCCGACAATATAGGCCGATTTCTGATCGACGCCATCCGGCTTTTTGGGCCTTGCAAATGCTTCATAGTTACCGCTCGAATAATACATGATTCATACCTCCATAAAAAGTCTGGAAACATTGCTTTATGTTTCCCTTTCGATGGTATGAGCATACTACGGATTCAAAAAATGCACAATAATCAGAAAACGCCCTGTGATAAAGTTCTTATCACAGGGCGTTGATCTGTTCAATTTCTTATCAATCAGCCGGATTTGATGGAGTGTCAATCCGGAAGCGGCCAAGCGCGGCGGAAACGCTGCCGTGGATGACGCAGTCCAGCCGGTCGATGATTTCTTTCGGTTCACCCTTCATGTCGTGCTTGATCCAGTCGAGCATGAGGCCGACAAAGGCGTATTTGTAGACGTTGGCGATAAACGCCTTGTCCTCCGGGCGGACAGACATACCGGCGGCCTGCTCCTCGACCACGCCCTCAAGCAGATCGTAGGTCAGCTTATAGAGATAAGTTTCAACCTGTTCACGGCTGACGGAGTGGTAGACGTTCATAATGAAGGGCTTGTTCGCCAGAACGGCCTCGAAGATCTGCTCAAAGCCCTGCTGCCATGTTTCATAGGTCTTCTTTCCTGCCAGCGCCTTCGCCGCGTCCTCCTGACACGACCATTCGACCAGATCGTAGATGTCTTTGAAATGGTAATAGAACGTCATGCGATTGATACCGCAGTCATCGGCGATATCGCTGATGGTGATTTTATGGAGCGGCTTTTGCAGGAGCAGATTTTTAAGTGACTGCTCCAGCGCGCGTTTGGTCAGATCGGACATAGGTGCCTCCTGTCTCGAACAGCGTTCGGGCGCTTTTCTTCAGATTATCCGCTTTTTGCTGAAATGTCAAGACAGCGGCTTGACAGGCAAGTGTACTATGTGTATAATACAGTCAGAAAGTGTATGACTTGAGTAATACGGTGGTGACGGATATGGTGTCGTTTGAGGCGTTCCGCGCAGTGGATGGGGCGCCGGTGTATCTGCAAATTATCAACTTTATCAAGCGTGGCGCGATCGCAGGGACGATCAGGGACGGCGACGAGCTGCCGTCGCGCCGGGTTCTGTCGGCGCTGCTCGGCATCAACCCGAATACGGTGCAGAAAGCGTTTCACATTTTGGAGGAAGAGCATCTGATGGAATCGCGTACAGGCGCAAAAAGCTGCATGACCCTGCCGCCCGATACGCTGGACGCGCTGCGGCGAGAGGTCTTATCGGACGAGCTGCGTGCAATGGCGCGCACACTGCGGCAGCTGGGAATTTCCAAAGAAGAAGCGCTGCGTCTCATCGAGCAGGCGTGGGAGGAGGAAGCGCAATGAAAAAACAGGTATCCGTATTCGGATTGCATACGCGTGCGGCGCTGAACCGGCTGCTGCTGGCAGCGCTGGGGTTGCTGGCGGTCGAGTTGATCCTTGCCGGGGTGTGTATCGCGCGCGGAACAGCGCTTACGCTGTCCGGCAGCAGCCTGGAAACTGCGCTGCAGCATTCGTTCCGGGCCGGGATTATCGCGCTTCAGGTGCTGCTGGCATCCAGCCTCGGTTCAAACAGCCGGTACAGCTATACGCTGCAGCGGCTGCGGGTATCGGAGCGCTGCGTATTCCTCTGGAGCTGCGTTTGCAATACGCTCTGCTTTGCGGTCTTGTGGTGTGTGCAGATCATGGCAGCTGTGGGCGCGGCATTCTGGAACGCAAAAAGCGCCGTGTATTCGGCTGGCCCGCAGGGCGTGTTCGTGGATTTCTACCGCAGCGGCTTCCTACACGGGCTTCTGCCGCTAGCAGACGGGTATGTATGGGCGCGCAACGCACTGTTCGTGCTGGCGCTGGGCTGCGTGACCGCGTGCATACAGCTTGGGCTGCGCAGAAAAGGCAGCCGCAGCTGGCTGGTCTGCATGGGGCTGACGCTGCTTCTGGTCTTGTGCCTGCCGGTTCAGTATGGCGCAGGCCGGAGCACGGGCATTTTCCATGCGATCGCGGCGCTGCTTGTCGGGCTCGGCTTTCTGGGGTTCGGGCTGACACAGACACATAACGGAAAGGACGGGCTGGCAGATGAAGTGGAGTAAACGCCTTTCGCGGTACACGCTGCCCGGAATGGGGCTGAAATGGGACGCTTCGTATTTCGGCCTGCTGTTTCTGGCGATGCTGTTGGTCGCGCTGTACACGTTTCTACGGGACTATCAGGCCGCGCTGCGTGAACTGTACATCTTTCGCTATGGGACACAGATTTTGCGGCAGGGCGCCGTCATGCCGACGCTGAATACACTCCTGCGGCACAAGCTTGCCGTCTTCTGGGCCTATGCGGGCTTCTGTGCGCTCCGCGCATTCGCCAATTATCGGTCGTTTTTCACGGAAACGAAGAGCATTTACCTCATGAAGCGTCTGAAGGATTCAAACGAGCTGCGCAGGCGCTGCATTGCGATTCCTGCGGCAGCCTGCGGCGCGGCGCTGGTTCTGTTTTTGCTGTTGCTATGGATATTTGTCCTGCTTTACCGAAATGGTGTTCCGGCACGCTGTATGCCGCCGGAGGAAACTTTAAATATCTGGGGGGCGTTTTTCTGATGCTGGAAATCAAAAATCTCTGCAAGCGCTACGGCCAGACACAGGCGCTGGACAACGTGCAGCTTTCTGTCGGGCCGGGCGAGATCGTCGGCCTGTTCGGAGAAAACGGTGCAGGCAAGACGACGCTGATGAAGTGCATTCTGCAGCTGATCTTATATGACGCTGGTGGTATTACGCTGGACGGCAAACTGATCACGCGGCAGAACATCGGCCGGTTTTCCTTCGCCACGTGTGAGCACAGCTTCTTCCCCGCCCTGACCGCCAAAGCCCACCGGGAATTTTATGAGGAGCACTTTGAGACGTTCCTCGGCAGGCGTTTTGAGGGCCTGATGGACTTCTTTCAGCTTCCGATGGACAAGCCCATCCGCAGCTTCTCGACCGGGCAGAAAAACCAGTTTGAGGTCATCATGGCCCTGTCGCAGGGCGCGGATTATATCCTGATGGACGAGCCGTTTGCGGGAAACGATGTTTTCAACCGCGAGGATTTTTATAAGGTTCTGCTCGGCATTCTCGAGCCGCACGAAACGGTGATCCTGTCTACGCACCTGATTGAGGAAGTGACGGGCTTTATCGGACGGGCCGTTCTGCTGCACAAGGGCCAAATCGCGGGCGACGTGCAGACAACAGAGCTGGACGAACAGGGCAAAACACTGATGGACTATGTCAAGGAGACGTACAGCTATCAATCTGACCGCGTTTCCAGAGCGCTGACCGAGCTGACCGGCAAGGAGGACGAGGATGCGTAAAACGCTGATGATCTTTCTGGCGCTTGTACTGGTGTGCGGCTGCGGCACGGCATTGGCTGCGCAGGCGGTCAGTGCGCCGCGCGAGGAAATTTTGTTTCAGGAGCACATATTCTCCGGCGACCCGGCTGCGGCCGATGGGCTGACCGTGCAGCTCAAAACCGGTATGCGGTACAAGCTGAACTGGGAGAGCACTGTGCAGTTTTCCGCGCAGGATTACCGCGCGGAGACAAGCTTCCGCTTCCTGCCCGCCGGGCAGGCGGAGCAGCAAGAGATACGCTATCGCGGTGTTGAGATCAATTTTTACCGCGACGCAGCTACAAGCGGCGACGCGGATGTCTTCGGCTTCTCAACGGCGTATCAGTCCCTGCTGGACACACTTTCGCCCGGCGAAAGCGGTTCCATGACGATCCGGTTTGCAGACTATTACGACGAATATCCGTTTGAGTTTTCCATCGATCTTCCGGGCGTTAATTATGACCCCCTTGTCAACTGGCAGGACGCCTCAGCGGACAGCGAATGGCTTGGTGAACGCGCACAGGCCGCCTTAGGCCGCTTTTTCCGCATTCCGGTTCTGCAGGATGAGTACGTAGAGCTTGGCATTGACAAGAATATGGACGGAACGGGTTCGGGCCGCAGCATTTCCAGCGTCATGGAGGGCGACCGGTTCTGGATGAACGTAGAAAGCGTTATAACGGGCGACACCTGCTTCTTCTGGTTCGGCAACCGGACGGACAAAGACCGGCTGGTCGACACAAGCCGCATTCCGGGCGGCTATGGCGTCTATATGCTCCCCTACGGGCCGCTTGCCCCGGATGCCGAGGCCAGCGCGTTTTACGGCGGGAACACAAACGAGGTCTATACCGATCAGCTGACCTGCTTCTTCCCGGTCGACCCGGAGACGCGCATCGAGCACCTTGGCCTGACGCCGGACAAAACGCGGCTTTTACTTCATACGGTTGAAAATAACACATATTATGTAACCTTAATCGACTGCAAAACAGGTGACACTCTGCAAAAGCTGGCGGTATCGGATTTTGAGCCGGAAGATGATTATGTAAACATAACAGAAACAGCGGATTTCGTCTGCATCCAGCAGACCCAGGGGCGCATCTGCGTTCTGACACAGAACGCGGATGGACTGTATCAGCTCGTGCTGCGTTCTGATTATTCACCCGATGATCTGTATTCGCCGGTATACGCGACTGTCCGCGCGATGGCCTTTGACGGAAAACGGCTGGCCATAGTCAACAACGACGAGACTGTCCTGGCGAACGATGACAACCGTACAAAAAGCTATCTTGCCGGAACCACCGAGGCACTTATCACGCTGGACGGCGCATACTTTGACAACTGCGGCTTTACACTGACAGTCTTCGATCAAACAGGAGTCGCCTATAGCGGCGCTTATGTCAGCAGCTTGGAAAGCGTCAATTATCTCACAGGCGGGACGCTCAACATGGACCATCTTGTTCTGCCATACTCTATCACGCTCAGCTGGCAAAACGGCGCAACGTAATCAATATTTATCTCCCTCTGCCCAATTTGGGCAGAGGTTTTTTTATTTTGGGGCTTGACAAATACAACTCTTTGTGTATAATAATATTAGTAATGATTATTATTTCTATTTTAGGAGGATATCCAATGAAAAACAATTCCAACACACTCGGCCTGCACAATATGAACGGGCTGTCCGCAGACGACAAGCGCACCTGCGCCCTGAATGACATGAACTGCCGCGCCGGTCAGCCGGAGCAGACTGCGTCTTTGCAGGATATGAACGCGGTGAACGAGCAGCCAGACATGGCCTGCAGCATCACAAACATGAACTGCCGCAAGGATTGACGTCCCGCCTCCCCGCCTGTATGCGCAAGCGTGCAGGCGGGGCCTGTATATCTGCCCGCTGTTCACGGAAAGCTATGCAAAAGGAGGCTTTTCCATGAATAAGAAGCAGAAAAAAGAGCCGTTCAGTCTGAAAAACATGAACGGCCTGTCCCACGACGATGCGCGCACCTGTGCGCTGGACGATATGAACTGCCTGAACGGGCAGGAGGAACACCGTTTCTCCCTGCAGGATATGAACGCCACTAGAAGCAGACCGTACCGGAAGTATCACCTGACGGACATGAACGGCGAGGACGGGCGGTAGGTCTCCAATGCGCCAGTTGTAGGGGGCGATGTGGGCATCGGCCCCTACAAAGTCTCGGCGAATCCGTACAACTCGCAAATTCCGACCGCAAAGCTGATTTACCGCAGTTATTCAAACGCAACTATCTGCAAATTTAGTTGTCCCGTAACAGGCGGCGCGTACCATAGCGCTCGTAAGGTGACTATGTGTGATTGTAACGACTAAAAATTGGTGCCTGCCTGAATAGCACCCGCAGTACGCACCAAACCGTAACTAAGCGCCCCTTTTCTCCCCTGTCTTTTCCGGCAAGGCGGAAAAGACAGGGCCGCCGGAGGCACGTTTGAAGCAACCTCGGCGGAACAGGCCGCCGTTTTTTAGCTTCATACCTCCAGAACCGACGGGTATTGCTCCAGCAGAGAAACGCCCGGAAGGTCTGCGCCGAAGCGGGCCATATTGCGCTCACATTTGCGGCGGATACCGCAGGCATCCTTTTCATCTACAGGAATATGGTAGATGAAATTTTTTTCCGCCGCTTCCAGCAGCAGTTCCCGCGTTTCGGGATGGGACAGGTATTGTCCGTTCCAGAACGCTGCGTCTGCCCGTCTTCCGCGCAGAATGGCGCGATGGCGGGTAGTGTCGATCTGTGCGTCGGCAGTCACATAGACGCTTTTTCCGGCAGCAGAGATCCAGTATACGGCGTGTGCGATCTCCTCCAGTCCTGGAACGGGAATGTGCGGAAAGCGGCTGCATTCAACTGCAAACGGGCCAAGCTGCACGTTCAGCCGCTCCGGCGTGTCCGGCTGCGGAAGAACTACCGCCGCACCACAAGCCGCACGGAGTTGCTCCGTGCGGCTTGCGCTGTAATGATCGGGGTGCGCATGCGTAAAAAGGATGCCGCAGACAGCATCATAAGGCGGTTCGCCTGACAGCATTCTCACAAATGTCTCGGGCGGCAGACCGTAATAGCAGCGATACTGTTTGTTGAGCGCGTCAATCAGGAGCGTCTGCCCATCCTGCTCCAGTACGAGGCCGCAGCTGCTGACCAGTGTGATTTTCATTGCAGCAACTCCAGAAATTCCTGCTCGGACAGAACCGGAATGCCCAACTCGTTGGCCTTTTTCAGCTTACTGCCCGCGTTTTCACCCGCGACCACATAGGTCGTCTTTTTGGAGACGGACGAGGCCGCCTTGCCGCCGAGGCTTTCGATTTTTTCCGTCGCCTCCTCGCGCGTAAAGAGGCTCAGTGCGCCGGTCAGAACGAAGGTCTTGCCTGCGAAGCGGGTGTCCGTGATCTGATTGGTCGATAGGAAGTTCACATTTGCTTCGCGCAAGCGCTCGATGAGATCCTGCGACTGCGGGCTGGCGAAATAGTCAAGAATGTTCTTCGCCGTCGTTTCGCCGATGTCGGGCACGGCGGTCAGATCCTCGAGCGACGCGTTTTGCAGCGCATCGAGGCTGCCAAAGGTACTGGCCAAAACTTTTGCCGCCTTGCTGCCGACCTGCCGGATGCCGAGAGCGCACAGAAGGCGCGACAGGTCGTTCTGCTTGCTGGCCTCGACGGCCGCTTCCAGATTTGCGGCGGATTTTTTGCCCTGTCCGGGAAGTTCGGCAAACGCGGCATAATCCAGCCGGTAGAGGTCGGCGGGATTGGACACCATCTTCTGCTCGATCAGCTGGTCGATGATCGCGCTGCCGAGGCCGTCGATGTTCATAGCCTCGCGCGAGACGAAGTGCGCAAGATTGCGTGACAGCTGCGCGGGGCACTCCGCGCCGGTGCAGCGCAAGGCCGCGCCATCCTCGTCGCGCACGACGGGTGCGCCGCAGACGGGGCATCTGTCCGGCAGATGGTACGGCTGCGCGCCTTCCGGGCGCTTGGAGAGCACGACCTCAAGAATCTCCGGGATGATCTCCCCTGCCTTTCGGATTTTGACGGTATCGCCGATGCGGATGTCCTTGTCGGTGATGAAGTCCTGATTGTGGAGTGTCGCGGCGGTGACGGTCGTCCCGGCCAGGTGCACGGGAGCGACGATGGCACGGGGCGTGAGAACGCCCGTGCGTCCGACCTGCACGACGATATCCTCCAATACCGTCTCCTTGACCTCGGGCGGGTATTTGAAGGCTGCGGCCCAGCGGGGAAATTTCGCTGTACTGCCGAGGCGGGTGCGGCCAGCGAGGCTGTTGAGTTTCATGACAGCCCCGTCGATATCATACGGCAGGTCATAACGCGTTTCGCCGAGAGTCGTAATCAACTGCTCTGCTTTTTCCATATCGCGGCAGAGCGTATAGGGAATGACCTTGAATTTCAAATCTCGCAGATAGTCCAGCGTTTCGCTGTGCGTCCGGAACTCCGCGCCCTCTGCCAGCTGCAAATTGAAGACCAGAATGTCCAGCCTGCGCTTGGCCGCGATGCCGGGGTCAAGCTGGCGCAGCGATCCCGCCGCCGCGTTGCGCGGGTTTGCAAAAAGGGGCTTTCCGAGTTTCTCCTGCTCGGCGTTGAGTGCTTCAAAGCTGACACGAGGCATAAAGACCTCGCCGCGCACGATCAGACGGGCGGGCGCATGCTCCAGCGTCATGGGAATGGAGCGGATGGTCTTGAGATTTTCCGTCACATCCTCGCCGATCAATCCGTCGCCGCGCGTCGCGCCGCGGACAAATTGTCCATCGACGTATTCCAGCGCAACGGAAAGGCCATCGACCTTCGGTTCGACAGAATATTCCGCGTCCAGCTCCTCCTCGCGCACATGCGCGTCGAATTCACGCAGTTCGTCGAAGGAAAATACATCTTGCAGGCTCTCCAGCGGAACGGCGTGACGCACCTTGACGAATTCGCTCAGCGCCTGCCCGCCGACACGGTGCGTCGGACTGAGCGGCGAGGCGTACTGCGGATACTGCGCTTCCAGTTCTTCCAGCCTGCGCAGCTTGTGGTCGTAATCATAATCGCTCATCTCGGGATTATCGAGCACATAATAGAGATACCCCGCGTGTTCCAGTTCCCGGGTGAGTTGTTCAATCTCCTGTTTCGGTTCCATATCATTCCCAGCCTTCTGTTGTGGTAAGATGCCCTAGATTTACATAAGTTTCAGGTACTGTGCCGACGATCACGGTCTGTGCGACCATGACATCGCTGTCCACGTCAACCGTTTCATAGCCAACAGTCGTCAGGATAGTCAGACTGATGGTGAATTTCACCTTCAGCGTCTGCAGGGTCTGGTTGATCCCGGCTGCGGTAAAATCCGAAAAAAAGTCAGCGTTCGACATGGTGAGGCTGACGGCCTTGACCGGCAGCTCCGGG